>ENA-ORSA01002017-ORSA01002017.1-human-gut-metagenome-genome-assembly--contig:-NODE-2017-length-15208-cov-4.213951_pt1 | contig 15208 bp, 14 predicted proteins | sample MGYA00242179_ERZ509142 | MGnify/ENA primary metagenome ERZ509142 (study PRJEB26280, sample SAMEA2338659) | human gut metagenome | biome: human gut; feature: human-associated habitat; material: faeces... | reverse complement strand
AGAATCGGTTACAAGTGTAAAGTTTACAGATCGAAGATCGAATAGCCGAAGTCCATACCGTAAGCCGCGGTATAGTACCAGTCGATATACTGACCATCGGAAACAATCTTATTCGCCGCGCCAACGTTCGGCAGCGGGGAATCCAGATCCGCATTTGTGTTTCTGACTGTATACATCCAGCCGCTGCCAGAGCCACAGCTGAACTCGGAGAGCATATTTGTGCCATCGCCCATGCCGGAGATGTACTTATTGGAGACGCCATTGAGCGTAATGCCATTTTCCTGTGCATATGCCACAAGCGCGTCCATGACCGAGGCACCGGCTGAAACAGTGATGTCGACATAGGTTGTTGTATCGAAGATATGTTTCCCGGAAACACTGCTCTGCGGCGTAACTGGATCGTTATAATTATCGATAATCTCAAGCGCAGCTAAACTTTCGCTGTTATCGCTGCCAACACCTGTTCCGAAGCCATTCGCGTCATAGTCATAGTAGGTCGTACTGCCGTTGATCCATTCATAGGCAAGGAACGTGCGGATTGCGAAATGAACGGTAATCGACTGAGATGTTGCCGCAGAAATCGTATAGGTGCGGCTGTTCGTACCGTTGGTGATGACAAGCTCCTTCGGGTTCGTGAGGTCAACGGCATCAAACGTAATCGTTTTGCGGTCGCTGCTGATAGACGACGGTGTTGCACCACCGAGCGTTGCCGAAGCACCGCCGCTTTCCAGCTTAAACTGAAGGTCGAGATCATCAGCCGTTGCGGATGCCGGAAGCGTGAACTGACGACCATATCTCGTAACGCCGCCCGCAGTAAAGTCCTTATCGACAACCGAGACGCCGTCCACATTTGTTACGCTTGCACCCAGATCCGTACCGTTTTTGTAGAGCGAAACGCTGTCCGTTGTGTCAAACTCAACCACACACGTTACCGTTCTGCCGAGGTTCTGGAATACGCGCCAGGAAGCAGTAAATCTTGCCTTCCCATCGGCAGCAACGTTCAGAGTAATGCTGCCGCTCTGGTTCTTATCAAGATCTATATGGTTTTCAGAATTATCTACATCCGTAATACGGACAGTACCTACAAAGCTGGTACCGTTCGAGAGCTGAATCGTGAACGTATTTGCACCAGAAGCGATTGTTGTACCATGTGTGTAAATTTTGTAGTAAATATTCGAGTCATCATCCAGTGTGTAGACATCCATGGAAGAGGACGCGCAGCCGGCAACCGTGATGCTGTTGATGGGCGGATACAGCGTTGCCTGCGTGCTTGTTGTCTGAACTACATGAACTGCTTGTTCAGCAGACTCCTCTACAGCAGCCTGTGCGTCGACCTTTGCTTCGACCATCGAAGCGTCGACCATCATGTTGTTGATCTGCACCTTGTCGTTCGGTGCAACTGCCATTGCCATCGTGCCAAGTCCTAAGACCATGACCATGGCGAGGAGGATCGCTATGAATCTTTTCATTTTTGTGTTTCCTTTCTATATTTCATATATTTATTCCACTCCGGTAAACCGGAGGAGAATACACCAATAATTACTCCGCCCGGATGGCCTCCAAAGGAGAAATGCGCATTGCGCCAATCGCGGGAGCCAGCGCGGATAGCAGCGCCACGATACCGGAGAAGCCAAGTCCCACCACGACCAGCCACACCGGGATGATGCTGCGCACGTCCATGTCGGAGAACAGCACCGGGATCAGCTCCCGCATACCGAAGCTCAGCCCCATGCCGAACAGACCGCCCGCAATGCCGACCAGCAGTGCTTCAACCATGAACATGAACATGATATCGGTCATTTCGCTCCCCAGCACCTTGAGAACGCCGATTTCCTTGCGGCGCTCGTTGATGGACATCATCATCGTGTTTGCGATGCAGATCGCGGACACGAGCATCGACACCGCGCCGATTGCCGCGAGCATACCCTGAATCTGGTTCGACTGCTTTTTGACGCTTTCGAGCATATCGTTCAGGCTGTAGGTGTTGAAGCCCGCGTCGCGGATGACCTTCGCAATCGCCTGCACGTCGTCGCCCTCCGCCGCTTTTACCCACACCAGATCGTAGATTTTCTGCCCGCCGGTGTCCTCCAGAGACCGCTGCGGGATGAACGCGCTGTTCGCGCTGATCCACTCTTCAAGCCGCGTCTTATCGAGAAAGCCGCTCGTCGCGTAGGTGTAGTTCTGCGCGGAGCAAAGACCGGAGATGTTGAGACGGTACATATTGCCCGCCGACACCGCACGCCCGTCCTCCCCCTCCTGATACTCGCCCGAGAGGTTCGAGTAGTCGAAGGTCAGCTTGACGGTCGAGTGCAGAATATCCACCTTCGGCGTGCCGTCCGCGTTTAATGCAAACTCCCAGTCCTTATCAGGGTCTGCGAACGACGCTGCCATATCGTCGGTGAACATGATCTCGGGTCTAAGATGCGTACCCGCGCCGGGCATTTCGCCCTCTACGGGGTAGATGAGGAAGCTCTCCGCCGTGGAAAGGTCAATGCCGTAGAGCTTCGCCGAGCCAATATAAGACCCGGATTGCAGCCACGCCGTCGCCTGCACGACCGGCGTCACCGCCTCCACGCCGTTGAGGCTTTTGAACGCATCGACCGCCTTGTCGTTGAGAAGCGCGGTGCGGCCGCCGGTAGAGTCGCTCGGCGGGGTCACGTCGATCTTCGTCAGGCTTCCCATCGCCTCGATGTTTTCCCGGTATGCCGCCTCGTAGCCGAGACCGACCGAGATGAGCACGACGATGCACATGACGCCGATTGCCATCGAAAGCGCCGTGAGAATCGTCCGCGCCTTGCGGCGGGAGAGATTGACAAGGCCCATGCGAAAGAAATCAAGAAATTTCATACTTGCCGCGCCTCTTTTTGAGTGCAATGCCAAGTCCCGTGCCGCCGAGCGCCAGAATCGCCACGCCGCCGCCGAGAATCGCGCCGGTGGAGAGCTTCTTCTTCGGCTGCTCGATCGGCTCGCTTTCAATCTGATCGTTCTGCTCCGGCTGCTGGACGACCGGCTGCTCCGCAACCGTAAAGCTGACCGGCACGGTTTCGGTGTACGCCTCGCCCTCGCTGTCTTCGTAGTGGACAAGAAGATTTCCGCTGCACTTGCCGGCGGTGGTGCTCGAAACGAGAATGTCGGGGTTCAGCTTTGCCGCCGGAAGAACGTCGCCGCCGTAGTAGTCCTCATACATGGAAAGCCCCTTGCCCTCGACGTCAATCGAGACGTTATAGATCTTGCTGCGTCCCTTGTTGACGATGTTCAGGCTCATGGCAATCGGCTCTTCCGGCTTCGCGTCGGAGTCGTAGATGGTCGGCTCGCCGACCTCCACGCGCACCGGCTGCTTGACGCTGAGCGGCAGCGTCTGCGAGGCGGACGCCTGCGTGACCTCCCAGTTCTCATAGTTCAACGTGACGGCAAAATTCGTGGGTCCTTCGGCGGCTTCGTTCGCGACGGTAATTTTATAGCTGATGTCGGCAGACTTGCCGGACTCGATCACGTCCACATATTTGGTGTCCGTCTCGCCCATCGTAAAGAGCAGCACCTTCGTATCAATAGACGCCCCGATGCGCACCTTGCGGGCGTTGACGTTCTGGTCGTTGTTGCGGATGGTCATGCTCAGGACCGCCTCGTCGCCCGCGAAAAGCTGGCTGACGGGCTCTCCGTCCACGGTCAGGCTGTAGCTTTCAATGTGGACAGGAGGCGCGGACGCGGTATTCGGCTCTTCGTAGCCATAGACGACGTAGACAAAGCTCGTCACCTCGCAGGTCTTCTGTGTGCCGTTTTCCTTGTATGTACACTCGAATGTGACCGGCTTGTTGCCCTGCGTCGCGTAGGGCGAGAGCTGGAAGTCGAACTCGACCATGACCGTGTCGCCCGGCGCCATGTCGGGGATGGTCTGCCCGTAGTTGGTCTGCTCGACCACGAACGGGCATTCGTTGAGGTTCGAGGAAACCTTCGGGGCAATCGTAATTTCCGTCAGGTTCTTGCCGCGGTTCACAAGCGGCAGCGTGAAGGTGATGCGCTGACCGGCGTTTCCGCGCGGCGCTGCGATGTGCTGCCCGTCCTCGTCGACGGAAACGGTCGTCAGCGCGCCGAGGTCGCTCGTCACGCCGGAGTCCGCGCCGTCCTCGGTGACGTTCACATAGATGGTCACCGTGAACTTGACGTCCTCCTGAATGTCCGTGCCGTTCATCTCATCGTAGCGCCAGACGGTCGCCCAGATTGTAAAGTCAATCGGGTAGACGCCCTTTTTCGCGCTCTGCGAAACGGGAATCGAGTATTCAACGTCCGCCCGGCTGTTGTAGGTCATGTCGTCCAGATGCCGGACATAGCTGATGGAGGTAATGTCGAACGGCCAGTTTCCGATGTCCTTGATGGTTGTCGGGATGGACGGCTCGATGGTGATGTTGCGCAGGAAATAGAGGTCGCTCGGCAGATACTCGCGGTTCACGACCAGCGGCATCAGGATCTCGGCGTTCTCGCCGGGCTTTGCTGTGGGCGCCGAGACACCCGCGTCCGCGATCAAAAGCGCGTGAACATTGCTGGAGACGACCTTGTCATTGTCGTTCGGCTTTACCCCGGCGAACGCAGTTCCCGCCGAACCGGAAGAAGCGGAACCGGAGCCGGTGCCTTCCAGCACCTCCACCTCTGCCGTGATGAGAACTTCCCGGTCATGCCGGTTATTGTTTGCGTCGTAGTAGTCCGCCGTCACCTTGAAGTAAAGGTTGTAGGTGCCAGCCAAAGCGCCGGAGGGAACCGGAATCTGAAAGGTCATGTCCAGCTCTTCATCGTCCCAGATTGCGGCGACATACCAGTCATAGGAAGAAGCGAACATCTTGCAGCTGGCAGAAAAGTCTGACGTGGTAAACGGCCATCTGCGCGCCTCGGATAAAGACTCCGGCTCGCACGCCTCCACGCGAAGCTCCTGCAAAACACCCTCTCCAATGCTGGTGCGCATCGGAAGGTTTACCTTCATCCAGTCTCCGGCGTATGCCGTGGGATGGTCGCGGTCTGCCTCGTCGCCGTCGAGCAGCAGGAAGTCGTCTCCGTCCATCTCGACCCAGCTCACGTTCTTGCTTCCGTACCGGAAATTCGAATTGACTGCCAGCGCCATCTGGCACAGGCACGCCGCGGCAAGCAGCAGCAAAACCAGTCTTCTGCACATTCTCTGAACTCTCATACTTTCTATCTCCTCACGCTTTGGTTTGTTTCTTCGCTGATAATTTTTCCGTCCAGCAGATGAATTGTCCGGTCGGTATACTGCGACATATCGGGGTCATGCGAGACCAGCATAAAGGTCGTGCCGCTTTCGCGGAACAGCCCGGTCAGCAGATCCATGATCTCCGCGCTTGTTTTCGTATCGAGGTTGCCGGTCAGCTCATCGGCAAAGACGATGGGCGGCTTTGTAATGAGCGCCCGCGCAATGCCGACTCTCTGCTGCTGACCGCCGGACAGTTCCGACGGCTTATGCTCCGCATGGGAGACGATGCCGACCTGCTCCATGACGGCAAGCGCCTGCCTTCGCCGCTCCCTTCGCCCGACGCCGCGCAGCATGAGCGGCAGCTCCACGTTCTCGACCGCCGTATACTGCGGCATCAGATTGTAGCTCTGGAACACGAAGCCGATGTACTGCCGCCGAAAGCGGATGCGCGCACTCTCGCTCATGTTCTCAATGTGCTTGTCCAGAATGACGATCTCGCCCGAGGTCGGCTTTTCCAGACCAGCCAGCATATTGAGCATCGTCGATTTACCGGAGCCGCTTCGTCCGGAGATGCAGACGAACTCGCCGGGGCTGACCGTCAGGCTCACGCCGTCCAATGCGTGGATGTGCGAGTCTCCAACGACGTATTCCTTGCGCACGTCTTGCAGCCGGATAACCGGCGCGGCTTTGTTTTTCGTTTCTTCCATCTCTCATCCTCGTCTCAGCTTGCCTGCGGCATGGTGTAATTTTTCTGCTCTGCCACAAGCCCAAATTTCTCTTTCACGCGCTCGAGTTTCCGGCTCCACGGCGAGGCAAGCGCCCATAAAACCAAAAACGTGCAAACCCCGTGGCTCAGGTCAAAGAAGAAGCTCGACACATACGCCGCCGCGACCGTCTGCCATGTGATAGGGCGGATATAGCCCAGAATATAATAGAGGTTCATGATCCAGCCGTAGAGGAAGCCGGATATAAGTCCCCAGAAGCAAAGCCCCAGCGGCGCGCGCTCGGTCGTCCTGCGAAGAAGCGCTAATAAATCGCCGCGGCCGGTATCGGGAGGCAGGAGCTTATCCCATTTGGGGCTTGTGAAGCGCGGCTTCGGGTGGCGAATGATATGCCCCACGGTTGGAAACAGTCCCGCGTTTTTCATAAGCCCGGTCAGAAACCCGAGCAGCCCCCAGGTAAACATTTGCCACGGCGTCCACGGTCCCTGCCCGAAGATGAAGTTGCTCACGAACGCGGTCAGTGCACCGGTTAAAAAGCCCGTCTCGGGACCAAACACGATTGCCGTGATCATAATGATCGCGCTGCACGGCTTGAAGTTCGGCAGCGGCACGATGGAAAAGACCGTCCTGCCCACGACCGCGAGGGCGGACATGACTGCGATCGGCACCAGCTCGCGTGCCTGCGGGCGTCTGCGCTCAAAGACCAGAAGGAACGGAACCGCCGAAATTGCCAGAAACAGCAGCCCCAGAATCCAGTCTGAATTGTTGGCGAAGAAATTGAGAAAGCCGTGGTCTTCACCGAAGCTGTTGGGTCTTCGAAATTCAAAAACGGAATACGCGGCGAGCATTGCCGGTAAGACAATCAAAATGACGATAGCCGCCCATCTGGTGCGGCGGCTGGCAAAAATTCGCTTCATCTGCCCGCCTCCCGGCAGTTCTGCACGACTTCCTCGCAGGTGATGGCGCTCGGGAACCAGCTGCCCGCAATGCGGTTTGCATCCGTTGTGTAGTAGCGGTTTCCGGAGAAGAACCGGTGCGGCTCGTCGGCAGAAATCACGCGCCCGTCGAACATCATCGCGCAGCGGTCTGCAAAGCTTGCAGCGAAGTCCAGATCGTGTGTTACGGTTAAAATAGACACGCCGTCTGCGTTCAGCTTTTTTAAGATCGCGCCCAGCTCTGCCTTTGCATAGGCGTCCAGACCCTTCGTCGGCTCGTCGAGCAGAAGAACGTCGGCATTCCGAAGCAATAATTTACAGAGTGCCGCCCGCTGCAACTCACCACCCGAGAGGTCGAACGGATGCCGGTCCAGCAGCCCGGTCAGCTCCAGCTTTTCCGCCCACGCGCGCGCATCCGCCTCGTTTCCAACCTCCAGGAGGTCAGACAGCACGTCGTCCTGCGTGAAAAGCGCCTGCGGCCGCTGCGGGAGCATCGCAAGGCGGCAGTTTTTCTGTAGCCTGATCTTTCCGCGCTGCGGCTTTGCCGTTCCGATCAGGCAGGATAGCAGCGTCGTTTTGCCCGCGCCGTTGCCGCCGAGCAGGCACAGATGCTCCTTTTTATATAGCTGCAATTCCGCGCCGCGCAGAACGTCCGGCTCTGTGGACGCGTAGCGCATCCAGACCTCCTTGCAGGAAAGCACCGGCTTGTCCTCGCGTTCCGGCTCCTGTTTGACAGGTTCTTCTGCCTGCGGCTTTGCATCCTTGAGAATCGTTTTGAGGTATCCGCGTGCCTGCCGCACGCTCAAAGGGATCGGGTCCGCGCCAAGCTCGCCGCAGATGCGCACCGGGGCGGGAAGTCCATAATACAGGCGTTCTTTTTCCGTTTCCTGCGCCAATTGCGAGGCAATTTTTGCGGGCGCGCCGTCGATGCGGAGCTTTCCGCCGTCCATGACCAGCACCCGGTCGCAGACAGGAAAGACCGCGTCCAGCCGGTGTTCGGTCAGCAGCACCGCAACGCCCAGCTCCCGGTTAATGCGCTCGACGGTGTCCAGTAAACTTCTTGCTGCCAGCGGGTCTAACATGCTGGTCGGCTCGTCGAGGATCAGGAGCTTCGGGTTCATTGCCATCACCGACGCGAGGTTCAGCATCTGCTTCTGCCCGCCCGATAGTTCGCTCGTCTTCTTCCGGAACCACGGTTCCATCCCGAAAAACGCCGCCATCTCGGCAACCCTTCTTCGGATGACCTTCGTCGGAAGGGCGAGGTTTTCCAGTCCGAACGCCAGCTCGTGCCATACGAAATCCGTCACGATCTGATCCTCCGGATTCTGCTGGACATAGCCGATTTCGGTAAACGCCGATTCGGCGCTTAATTCGTCAATGGGTGTATTTTGATAGAGAACCTGCCCCTCGCGGCTGCCCACCGGGCGAAGCTCCCGTTTTGCCTGTTTTAATAAGGTGGTCTTGCCGCAGCCCGAGGGACCGCAGAGGACCAGATATTCTCCCTCCGCCATTTCGAAGCTGACGTTTTGCAGCGTTCGCCGCGTGGCGTAGGGATACGCGAAGCTCAATCCGTCAAACCGCAGCAGCGCCATGTCAGCTTCTCCTTCATTTCCAGAATTGAGGGGAATAACGCAAGAACTGCGAACGCGATGTACAGCACCGTGCCGCTTACGCCGGTAAAGACCGCGTCCATGCGGGGATAGAACTCCATCGTGCCGTGCCCGAAGACGCGCCCCAACACGCAGATGCCGGCAAGCGCCAGGATAAGCCCCAGCACAGCCGCGTCCCGGCTGTCAAAGACGAATAAGTGAAACGTGGTGCGGCGGCGAACGCCGTAGCCGCGCGCTTTCATGGAGTCCGCTGTCTGTACGGCGTTTTCCATGCTCCACGTTAAAAGCGCCGATAAATTCCGGTTCGCCGCGTGGAGCCTTGGAAGAAGGCGCTTGTTTTCCGGCAGCAGCATTTTCTGCGCCGTGCGGATCTGCGCGCTGCGCTCCTGTAATCTCGGAATAAGCCCCAGCGTCATGGTGATGAGCAGCGCGGTATTGGGGGCAATCTGCCCGAACAGGAACAGGAATTTATCCGAGGTCATGACCGCCTGATAGCAGGTGAACCAGAAGATCACCGCGCTAAGCGACGCAGCGGAGACCAAGCCATAGCAGACGGCTTCCAAGGTAAACCACTGGTCAAAGAGCATACACAGCATCGTCACGCCACGGTGGTTAAACAGCGGGTTTGCGATAGCAATGAGCAGAAACATGGGCAGAACGAAGCGGCTGGTCAAGCCCACGCTTCGCCAGCCGTTTAGCTGCGCGGAAAAACATACCGCGCCAACCAGAGAAAGCGCCGCCATCACGGGGTGAAAGCACACCAGCGTCAGCGCAAGCACGGCTGCGAAATATAAAAAGCTGACTGCCGGGTGCAGACCCCCGAAAAAGCGCATTCTCATTCGTTTTCCTTCATCCATTCGTCCGACGCCATCCAGTCCTGACCCAGATCGCGTCCCAGATTGCAGGTATAGTTCCATTCGATCACGTCGCCGTTTTTGACCGCGTACTGTCCGCAGCCGTAGTTGGGGTACCAGTCGTTGACGCAGTACATCCAGCCGGACCACCTGCCGCCGTCAAATTCGTAGAGGTTGTTGATGCCGTCTACATACTGCGCGCCGTTGGTGCCGCGGTAGGAGACGTGGATTTTATAGGTGTCGCGGATGCGGCACAACACGTCGAAGACCGTGTCGCCCTCCTGAAATTCCACCTTCGTTTTGGCGAGAATCGTGCCGCTCGACGGAACGATGCCCGCCCACTGCGAGTCCAGATTCATGCCCTTGTCCACTGCCGTGTCGCAGCGGATGGAGATGAAGACCTTGTGTTCGCCCTCCTTCGGCGCTTCGTCCTCGGGATTCTTCTTGTCTTCCTTTTCCTCGGGCTGCTCCTGCGGGGTGTTCTCCTCCTGCGCGGGGGTATCGTCCTCGGCGGCGTCCTTTTTCTTATTGGTATTCGTCTGCTGCGCGTCCTTTGCCGCCTGCTGGATGGGCGTGAGGTCTTCCTCGGCCGCCTCCTCCGACTGGCGGATGCTCTGGCTCATGCCGCTTTGCGTGCTGGCTGGACCGCTCGTGTCCGTTTGCAGCGTCACTTCCTCCTGCGCCTTGTCCGCAGAGAGACGTTCCTTGAGCCATTGGAAAATGTTTTTGCTGCTGTCTGACTGCGTATCTTCCTCCACGACGTCCTTCTCGGAGACGAGATAGTCGATGGACAGCTCGCCGCCCGCGTTGGAGCTTCTCGCATTTGATCCAAAATAGCTCAAAGCCAGATAGCCGAGAGCGCCGATGGAGACGACAATTGCGACTACGATCAGCGCAAGCAGTATCTTTTTCTTCTTCATAACACCAATTCCATTCTATATGTAACATGCGGAAACGCTCCGCGTTGTGAAGTTCTTCCCCGAACGCCGTGTTCCCAATGCGGCGTCCGGAGTCCTGATCGTGCGTCAGGGGGGATGACGCATTGGCAGTTCTGGCTTCAGGGGGATGAAGCCTGGCTATGTGCGAATCCGCGCCATGCGGACTGCATCCATTATGATTGTGCGCCGTCTTTCGCAGCGGCCGCGCTGCGCTTTTTCTCGCGCTGGGCGTTGCGCTCTTTTCTGGCGCGGAGCTTTTCAGCGCGCTCCTGCTCATAGATGGCGGTTTGACGCTTATATTCCTCATTAAAATGGAGGTATCGCTCTGCCTGCGACCAGACAGCGAGCGCTTCTTTCGTGCGCTTGCGGATCAGCTCCTCGCGCCACTGCTGACCGTCAAAACGGTTCCGCGCACCGCCGCTCATTTGGAGTCTCCCGCGGCTGCCGCTTTCTTTGCCTTCTTTTTTTCGGACTTCCGTGCCCTACGCTCAGCCTCAGCGTTTTTCTTGCGCTCCTGCTTGGCTTTCTTATGAAGCTCTGACTGATGCTCGTATTCGGCTTGGAAGATTGCCGTGCGTTCCAACGGCAGCGCACTTAGGGCTGGACCTTTGTAGTCCACATAGCCGCTGTAATTCAGGGCCGTTGCCCAGGAGCCAAATCGAAGCGCCAGTAAATCGCCGCCGATAACCTCAGACTGAGCTGGGACGTGTCCCAGCTCTTTTTTGCATTGCCGTAGGTAGCGAGCAAGTTCTTCTCGGGAATCGTGTTGATGTGCAAGGATATATTCAATATTCTTTTGCGTAACAACAATGCGTGTGCGCTCTTTCATCCGACGCTCATGCAGCGCCCGGTTGTCTCGATCTCGGAACGGTTTGCCTTTCATGCCCGTACCTCCTTGGTACAGGCTGCATCCGCCCTTTGAAGCTGCGAATCTAACGCCGCATAAAGGTCGCGCACGATTTTTCGATTTGCAAACGGCGGCGGGTTTTTAAGGTTGGCAGATACTGAGCCGCTATAAAAGCTGCGGAGAGCTTTCGGCCATGATTCAAAACGGTATTCTAAGAAATCACCGCCGATTACTTCTACTCGCGCGGGCGGATGCCCGATGTCTTCCATGCAGGCTTTCAGGTAAGCGCTGAGCTGCTCTAATGTGTCGTTCTGGTGGTCGAGTATGAACTGGGTATTTTTCCGCGCGATGATACGCCGGGCGAGCTCCAGCGTCTGCTTGCCTGGCTCGTCTGTCTGGTTCGGCTGCCGGGGTTGAAGCAGCTGTTCTTCATCGTGCATAATGGTAGCCCTCCTATCCTAATTTTGCTCAAAATATCCCTGCAAAGGCATATTTTGGGTTCCGCAAAAGCAAAAAAGGCGCTGATTTATCCTTCTGATGAGAAGGTAAACCGGCGCCCGTGCCGCGGCGATAGGATCATCGTGCTATCTACCACCGTTTTTACCAACTTTCCGCATTTCATGGAACATAACCAGACAGCTTCCATGCGGGTGAAGACAGCGATTCTTCTGACTTGGACTATAGGCGCAATGCACCCGCGCTCTGGCTCCTACCTTCTCATGGGGCGAACCCACAATGGCGGTCTTTCGACCACGCAGCCCACAGATAAAACGCTGTCTAACGCTTTCCTGCGGATTACTTTAGAGCCTTGCTCATCCTTACAGCTCCGGGCGAGCTAACCATATGTACGCCAATACATATGGCCTTCCTCTTTCGTCATGGGCTCAGTATGAGCCGCGACCCATGACTACACATCTTCAGCCGGTAAAAACTCCGTATGAAATTGTCAAATTGCAATTGTATACTGCCTTTGAAATACGCCATACTAACAATCGAGCATGTGCGTTGCGGTTTTCCCAAAGTGTCATGCTTTGAGATACACCGATCATTTTTCGCTGACAGACCAAGGCATTAGGCGGTTTGTCGAGTAGAACCGTTGACGGCGAATAGGCTTTTACGCGCCGAAGCTCATGCATACAGCATTCTCAATCACACGCCGCTTGGTCTCAATAGACGGATGGACGTACAATCTAAGCGTGGTCTGCACATCGACATGACCAAGAATCTCGCTGACACTCTTACTGTCTGCACCTGTTTCGATGCAGCGTGTGGCGAATGTGTGCCGTAAAACATGAAAATTTCGTCGCTGGATGCCGCAGCGCTTCTGAAAACGGTCGAAGAAATAACGAAGTGTGCGCGGCTCCATCGGTTTATCCACACGCCCTGTCAGCACATATGTATCTTCTGGGAGTCCGCGAACCGCATCCTTGAGGCAGCGCAGCAGACCAGTTGTAAGCGGGATTGTCCGCTTTGAGGCGTCGCTCTTGGGGCTTTGCACCAGCAGTTTTGTTTTCTGGCCGATCTGGATTCGCTGGGCAGACTGCTGAATTTCAATCGTACTTGTCAGAAAATCAATATCGGATACCCGCAGCGCACAAATTTCACCGATCCGCATCCCGGCGCACAGTGCCAACACGATTGCAAGATTTTTTCTGTCGGGTGTATTTTGCATTTCTGTTTCCATCCGCTGTATCTCTGGTGCGGAAAAGGTGCGCACGCGCTTTTGCTTATACGTCGGCAGCGACATATTGAGCGCGTCCGCGTACACATGCAGCTCTCTCTGCGCGAATCGGAGTGCACTTTTTATCAAAACTGCGAGGTCACGCACACTTTTCTCGGAAAGCGCACCGCCTGTCCGCAGATTTCCGCTCCTGCGCTTCTCCCAAAGATACGCAGAAAGCTCTTTCGCCGTCAGAGTGCATACCCTTCGCTTGCCGAGACGGGGAAGGACGTGAAGATCGATCACGGTTTTATATCTGGCATAGGTGGATTGCTTGACATCTATCTGCTTCAGAAAAAGCTCAAAAAGCTGATTTACCGTCAAATCAGATTGCCCGATACCCGGCGGTTCGGACTCTGAGACGCTTGCTTGCAGACATTCCCGTATTTTGGACTGAACCTCAGTGCGGCTTCGACCATAGACGGAAATATATCGTGCGCGGCCATCCGGTTTTCTTCCGCAGATATACCGTCCCTCCCAGCGCCCATCCCGGCGCTCATAGATGTTCTCGCCTGTGTTTGACAAGAGAATCCTCCTTTCGCTGCTGTTTGAAATAGAATTACAAATATACTGTTGTGACGCAAATTTTCGGCTTTTTGTTTGGGAAGTATAATGTTTGAGATTGACAATTTGGCATGCTGCTGTATAATGAAATTGAAACAAGATCGATTTTTTTCATTATTTTTTCTCAAAGCATGACACTTTGGGAAATTTACGACGCCGGTACTTTTTATTCTATTTGTATTTTATCATGTTTTATTGCAGGTGAAATTTTCAGCTTGCAGTTGCATGTAAAAAAGAAGGATGCCCTTGCCGGGCATCCTTCACGTTTCGTTCAGGTTAAATGCAAAGAAGCCAATGTTGCGAGGTATCGCTTCTATTCCATGCTCAGGCACGTATCTGACTGGTCTCTCGTGGTTGGAGATTTTGGTTATACTTTTTGATTTCATTCGACTGAGAAATTTCTCGATGAGAGCGCTTCAAAATACGCATATGTTTCCGGTGTCAGCTCTTTGAGCAGCGTCAGTGTCCGTGTATTGCTGGAACACCAGTACGCGAAGAACTCCGCGAAGTATTCGAGACTGCTGCTCTTTGCGTGTTCGCTCATCGACGCATTTGCCGCTTCCAGCTCGTACAGGCGGTCGTGTTCCTCCGGGAAACCGAGCAGGGAATCGTAAAAATGTCCAAACTCATGCAGCGTCGCGCCGGACTCGGAAACATAGATGCGGTTCTCGCCAAAGACGGTCGCGCCGATGCAGTTCACGCCCAGCTGCCGGCCGAGGTTCGCTGTATAATTGCCGTCGATAACAAACGTCCAGCCGTTTTCGTTGAAAGCATCGAGGATCGGCTGCGGCACTTTTCGGACTTCCAGCAGGAACTTATTTGCGTTGCACTGCATCCGGTTTTCCACCGCGACCGGCGTATCGGGCGGCGTAGCGGTTAGATTCTGTGTCAGGACGGCATAAAGAAGCTGCGCGGCTTCGGCGCGTGTAACGAGTTCGGCTGCAGTCTTGTTTTCAGCACAAAGCCCAAGCGCTTTTCCGACGCGCAGAGCATTTTCGCTGTCGGACAGCCAGTCCAAACCGTAAAGCGTCGCGTCGTAAAGAGGAATCTTCATCGCCGCAAAGGCGCTCAAGTAGAGTTCGCTGCGGCAGATAAAGCCGGTTTCGTCGCCAATCGCGGTCGGCTGCAGCCATGCCTTACGGACGGCAGTCTGGACAGCGTTTGCGCTTACTTCCTGCCAGGACGTGCCTTCCGGTTCTTCCTCCAGCGCACGGCAAAGCATCGTCGCCCATTGGCTGACCGTGATTCTCTCGTCCGGCGCGAATCTGCCGGATGCCGTACCTCTCAGGATGCCAGCATTGGCAAGGTACGAAACGGATTCCGCATAGACCGCTTTCTCCGGCACATCCGTAAAGTCCAAGGAAAAAGCAAAAGCCGGTACCGTCAGCACCATCGACAGCACCAGCAGGATGGATATGAACTTGATTTTTCTCATAAAATTCTTCCCTTTTTGATTTCAGATTTCTCTTTTCTGTATTTGGATCTCAGATAGAGTTGGCCCTTCAAGCTGCGCCGTGGTGTCGCGGCGCTCATGACAGCAAATGCGCGGACGTTCCCCTTGGCGGGGAGCGTCCGCGCTGCTATTTGCCCTCATTTATAATGTATAAGTTCGACGTACAGCTTCCGTTTTCGCGGTGCCGGCGCTGGCGCTGGATGTATCCGGCGTGTTCTAAATCATTCAGCGCACGCTGCACGGTGCGCGGTGAGAGGCGCAGGTCGCGGGCAATCGTCTTGACACCCGGCCAACAGCTCCCGCCGCCTGCACGGTCGCGGAGATACATATAGACTGTCCGCGCTCGATGCGGCAGGTCGGGATCGGCG
>ENA-ORSA01002002-ORSA01002002.1-human-gut-metagenome-genome-assembly--contig:-NODE-2002-length-15285-cov-3.205515_pt1 | contig 15285 bp, 10 predicted proteins | sample MGYA00242179_ERZ509142 | MGnify/ENA primary metagenome ERZ509142 (study PRJEB26280, sample SAMEA2338659) | human gut metagenome | biome: human gut; feature: human-associated habitat; material: faeces... | reverse complement strand
CGGTTAGCGTCATGGAACCATAGTCTTGTGTACCTCCGCCTACAATCCAGTGAGAGTTGCGGAATCCTTGAAACAAAGAATCACGGTAATAGTAGGGAGCAATACATTTGAGTTCAGTGTCTTGCGTTTGTGGAGTCCAGAAGTTCATACCATTCGGCTCTAATACGGCAGGTAAAGTCTGTCCGTATTCTTCGGTGTGCTTACCAAACATACCGGCAGTATGAGTCGTGCTGGCGGCAGTACCTACTCTTGTGTCGATGTACGACAACAGGTTTTCGGCAGTGTGACCGTTAGCGCATGAAACAATGAATGGAGCAATCGCTCCATAAATCAGTGATTTGAGTAATGTAGTAAAGTGTGTCTTCATGAATCTTAAATCTACGTGATTGCTATTTTTCAATAATAAGCATAGCAATTATATGGTTTGTATGGGTTTAAGACTATTCAACTCATCATTTGTACATTCCTGTTATAGAATTAACCTTTGAAAACTGAATGAAAAAATGAATGGCAAATATCGGTGAGGGAAGTCCCTCACCGATATTTTATAAAGTAATCAATAACCCGGATTCTGTTTCCAGTTGGTATTGTTGTTCAATGCATCGATACTCAACGGCCACAAGCGGTATTGAGGATTTCTTGCATTCGGGTTGAACTGATCCTTGAAGCCCCAAGGTTCTTCAAATTTTCCGAAACGGATCAGGTCGTTACGACGCCAGTGCTCATCGAGGAATTCACGTCCACGCTCATCCAGAATTTCCTGCAGGCTCGGGTCGTGGTCCAGCAGCGGAGCATTCACATACGCACGGATCTGGTTGAACAGGCTCATCGGGGTATCCCCGTTGGTAGCTGTGCCGCCACGTACGATAGCTTCGCATTTCATCAGGATGATATCGGCATAACGGAAGATGGGCACGTCGTTGTCCTGGTTACGACCGAAGTTGTTGTAGTCGTTGATGTCCGGGAAGAACTTGATGGAACGGTAGCCCTGTGTCCAGCCCTTCAGGTCCGCACCGCAGTTCAGGTCGGCGTTAGGCACGATGGGAGGATTGGCTGTCAGGTCTTCCTTCAAGGTGATGGCCTTGGTGAAAGTCACGTTCTCACCGCCATACGTGTTGCGGATGTTGGTCGGGTCACCGGTGGCGTTGTCATACTGGTACACGTCGAAGGAAGGCAGTCCGATGTTTTCACCTGTACTACCGGCAATCACGTCGTTACGACGGTCGCCCGGCAGGCAGAAGAGTTCGACGAATTCCGGAGTCAGTGCCATATTACCACCCACGGAGTTGCTCATTTCAATGCTGTAGAAACCGTTGCTGTTCTGACCACGGCGCCATGTACGGAAACGGGCGTAGGTCATGCCCTGCACTGTTTCGGCATCATACGGCATGGCGTAGATGAAGTCCTTGATCTGTGAGCCGTTGGTGTACATGAACTTGGTCTTGTAGTCGTCGCTCAGGTCGAAGTGGCCGGAAGCGATGACACGGTCGCAGGCTGCGATACAATCGTCCAACTTTTCGTTCTTGTCATTCGCATTCCAGCTTGAACTGGTTACATCCTTGGTATAGACGTTCCAGTTGATGTACAGCTTGGCCAGCAGGGCGTCCACCATCCAGCGGGTCGGTTTGCCATAAGTGGAAGCATCCACATTCTCGTAACAGTTGTCGCGTACGGCAAGCAGTTCCGATTCAATCCACTTGGCCACGTCGGCACGGGGGGAACGGTCAATCTTTTCATCGTCGGCCAGCAGGTGATCGATGATAGGAGTATCACCCCAGTGGTCCATGATCATGAAGTGGTAGAAGGCGCGCACGGCACGTACCGGAGCCAGGTCCTCGTCGGACACACCGCCGGCGCTCAGGTCGAACAGGACACGGTTACAGTTGGTGATGGCACTCTGCAGTTCATCGAACACGTTCAGCTGGTTCTTTGAGTTGGTCGGGTCGATCATGTGCAGTGAGAAGTTTGCCATATCACGGCCGTTCAAGTAGTCACCGTCGAAGCTGACGGCCGTGTACTCATCCGAGTTGCAGGATACGCCCTCGTCGAAACGACGGCCAATGGCGCTACGGAACCCATAGAAAGCGTTGCTCATCTGGGCTTCTATGGCGATATCCGAATTGGGCATTTCGGTATATTGGGATTCAATATTAACGTCCAGATCGGTACAACCGAATGCGGTAAGTGCCAGAAAGGCACCAGTCAATATATTTCTTGTTTTCATATCTTAAAATCTCCTGTATTAAGGGTTAGAAATTCACGTTTACGCCCACCATGAAGGTACGTGTACGTGGGTAAGTGGTATTACGCCAGTCCATACCCGGTTCCAGACCGCCCAGACTGATTTCAGGGTCTACGCCTTTGTAACCGGTGATGGTGAATACGTTGTTGCAAGTGGCATACAGGCGCAGGTTGTTGATCCAGTTGCCCAGTTTGCCGAAGTTATAGCCTAAAGTCAAGGTAGACAGACGGAGGTAGGAACCGTTTTCCAGGTAGCGGTCAGACGGAGCCTGTGCACGTGAGTCGTGTGCGTTCTGTCCTTCAGCCACTTCTGCCAGTACGTTCTTACCGTTGCTTACCAGGCTCACGTTGTTGTAGTAGCAGCGGGTGGCGTTGAAGATCTTGTTTCCGGCTACGCCCTGGAAGAAGGCGGTCAGCGTCCAGTTCTTCCATGTGAAGTCGTTGTTCCATCCGTAGGTCAGTTTCGGCTGGGCTGATCCGTGAGGACGGCGGTCTTCGTCTGACGGAGCGTCCGTGGTACCGATCAGGTTGCCGTCGGCATCATAGTCGTTGAAGATAGAGCCGCCGTCTTCATCATAGCCGGCCCATTCATACAGATAGAACTGTCCGAGCGGGGAGCCTTCCATGATGCGCTGTACCTGTGTGCTGGTGTAACCACCTACATCCGGGTTGGCACGGTCGCTGTATTCCACAGAGTACATGTCGTTTGAAAGTTTTTCTACCACGTTTTTGTTGTGAGACAGGTTGAGAGTGGTACTCCATGTGAAGTTGTGGGTCTTTACCGGAACGGCGTTGATGGTGATTTCCACACCCTTGTTGCTGATGTCACCTACGTTGGCAGTCATCCATCCGTAAGGATAACGGTTTGTAGAAACGGCATAATCAAAGATCAGGTCGCTGGTACGCTTGTCATAATATTCGATGGTACCAGTCAATCGGTTGTTCAGGAAACCGAAGTCCACACCGATGTTGAACATGCCGGTTGTTTCCCATTTCAAATCCGGGTTGGAGTTACGGGTAGCACCCAAGATACGGTATTGTGAGGAAGTACCGTTGGCATCCACGTAAGTGAACCAGCCGGTAGCACCATAGATAGGTCTTGAATAGAAGGCATCAAATCCCAGTGAGTTACCGCTGACACCGTAGCCGACACGCAGCTTCAAGTCATCGAACACGCTCTGGTCCTTCATGAAATCTTCTTCCGTGATACGCCATGCGGCAGAAACAGAGGGGAAGGTACCCCAGCGGTTGTTGACACCGAAGGCGGAAGAACCGTCACGGCGGACAGTAGCCTGCAACAGGTATTTGCTCTTGTAGCTGTAGTTGACACGTCCGTAGAAGGAAATCATTCGAAGAGTAGACAGGTTGTTGCTGATCACATCGTTGATGGAGATGTTGTTGGCCACGCCCAGGTTGTGATAAGTCAGGTCGTCGTTGTAGAAGTTGTACACCTTCAAGCCGAAACCGTCGTTGTTGTCGGCCTGTTCCCAGGAGTAACCCAGCATGACGCCTACCTTGTGCGTATCGGCAAAGGTGTGGTTCCAGTTGAGGTAAGTCTCCATCTGTTTGCGGGTGTTTTCCAGTGTGCTGCGGTCGGCCTGTCCGTTACGGGAAGCCACGCTCGGCAATTCAGTCTTGCTGCTGTTGTAGTTGCTGTAGATGTACTGCTGGTTCTGGTAGGACAGGTTCAGGTTCCAGTCCAGACCGTCGATGATGTGCAGTGTAGCCTGTGCCGTTCCCTGCAGCAGCTTTTCTTTCGTGTCATAGCGGTCTTCGCTGATCATGCGGACCGGATTGTAGTTCTGAGAAATCTGTGTGTTGCCATACCATGAACCGTCCGCATTTTTTACGGGAACCAGCGGGCTGTAATAGTACATGGCATCCAGTACGCTCTGTCCGTTTCCACCGGTAGGACCTGTAGAACTGTTACGTACGCTGGCATTGACGCTGAAGGCCAGTTCCAGACGGTTGTTCAGGGCCTTTGTCTGTACGAAAGAACGGGCGTTGAGACGGTCCATGCTGGTGCCGCGTACCACACCCTGGCGGTCCATGAAGTTGATGGAGGCGCTGTAGCTGGTCTTCTCGTTACCTCCGTTGATGGATACGTTGTGGTTGTGGCTGAAACCGGTGCGGAGCACTTCGTCCTGCCAGTTGGTATTGGCCGGGTTGTTGACGTCATAATACGGAGACAGGTCGATGTTGTTCTTGCTTGCAAAGTCCAGCAGCTGGTCTGCTGTCATCATGTCGAGCGAGTTCATGGTTTTATCCCATGCCACATAGCCGCTGTAGCTTACGCTGGTATGTCCGTCCTTCTTGCCTTTCTTGGTTGTCACGATGATTACACCGTTGGCTGCCTTCGAACCGTAAATGGCTGTAGCCGAGGCATCACGCAACACATCGATGCTTTCGATGTCATCCGGGGCAATGAGCGACAGGCTGGCACCGGGCACACCGTCGATTACATAATACGGTTCCATGGCTTCACCCGCACGCAGTGAGGAAGCACCGCGCAAAGAGATGGAAGCCGAACCGTTCGGGTCACTGGTGTTGGCCACTGTCAGTCCCGGAACTTTACCTTGCAGCATCTGTGCAGGGCTGGTTACGACACCCACGTTCAGGTCTTCTGCTTTTACGGAAGTGATGGAGCTGGTCACATCCTTACGCTGCATACTACCGTAACCGATAACTACCACTTCATCCAAAGTTTCCGTATCTTCCAAAAGAGTTACGTTCATTTTGGTACCTTTCACTACATTTTCCTGTGTCAGGAAACCAATGTAAGAGAATACAAGTGTTTTACCTTTCTCTGTCCGGAGAGAGTAATTACCATCCAAGTCGGTAACCGTACCGTTAGTGGTACCTTTTTCAACGACGTTTACACCAATCAGGGGTTCGCCCGATTTACTCTGTACACGTCCTGTGACTGTGAGTTGCGCGAATGCCCATGAGACATTCATCAGAAAAAGAGCCATAAACAAAGCGAATGGCCTTAGTCTTGCATTTTTCATTTGTACTTTACACATAAACTTAGATTTTTAAAAGGTTCGTTTTTAAAATCATATCTTGATATAGATTTTTTTTCGATGTAGAATATAGCCAGCCAAACACATGAGGGAACAGAAAAGCAACGCATAGATGAGGGAGGCAAAATACGGGTCCGTGAATACGATCAGAATGCCTTCATAAATTACTTTGCGGATATCCCATTCGGAAAAAGCGATGGCTACCACTTCGCTGAGCACGTAGAGAAAGAGTGGATTCATGCCGAAAACCAGGAAGAAAGTCCAGCCTTTGTTCACCTCTTTTACGTCTATTACATACATGAGCAGGGCAAGCAGCAAGGAACCCCATCCACAGGTTACAAAGACGAAGCTTGTAGACCATACCCGTTTGTTGAGAGGCATCCAGAGGGAAAGGATATAACCGACTGCCAACATGATTATGGCTGCTGAAATCAATCTAACGATGCGTCGGTTCACTGAAATCTTTTCCAGGAGCAGCTTGCCGCACATAAATCCGATTAAAGTGTGCGCTATTGCAGATAAGGAACTCATCAGCCCTTCCGGATCGACCGGACTTTTCTTGTACAGGTGGGCTTCCCCGAAAATGCTTCTGTCGACAACAGCCAAGATGTTGGTGTCGTCGCAGGCATAGCCGTTTCCCCCCAGCAGGAGAATGGAATAGACCACCAGCAAACCACCTGCAATCCATGGTAGATATTTGTGGCGGATGTAGATGACCATTAGTGACACAATGCCGTAGCACAAACCGATGCGTTGCAGTACGCCGGGGATACGAAGCGTGTCTATCGGGAAAAATTCTCCTTTACAGACGTAGCCGAACCATTCGATACCGAGTCCGATGAGAATGATAAGGAAAGTCCGCCGGAAAATTTTCTTTACAACCTCATGGGAAGGCTTGAAGTCAAACTTCCGAAGAGAGATGTACGTAGAAATACCTACCATGAACAGGAAGAACGGGAAGACCAGGTCACACGGAGTCAGACCGTTCCATACGGAATGGCGCAGTGGGGCATACGAGACGGAGCCTCCGGCGTTGTTTACCAGAATCATGCCGCATACCGTGATGCCGCGTAATACATCGAGTGACAAGAGTCGTTTCATGGTGCTTTTCTGTTTTTAAGGGGGTAGTCCCGGCTTTTATTTATCTTTGAATACCTTGTTGAAAACTTCTTTTGCTACAGTAATGCAATCTCCTTCTCCTTTTGCCGGATAGGGGTTGTGAGCCAGTGTCCAAGGCTCTTCCATGGCGTAATAGTCGAGTTCTACCATCGGTTTTCCATCTAACACATCCTGAAGGGTCTGCCAGTAAGCAGCCCAGCGTTTGTAGTAGAAATCTTTCAATATACCGTTCCATTCTTTGTGGGCATAGTCACGAAGACCTCCGTCGTTGGCACATACACGGTCGCCCCAAGTGGTGATTTGTACGCGGGCGTTCCATTCATACAGGTCTTTTTCTTCCGGAGTAGTTCCCAAACTGCGTGCCTGTTCAATCCAGCGTCCTACGCGGAATTCGCTTCTTGTAGCCAGCAGTTGATCTTGTGCCAGCAGGATGTTCAGGAATTCCTGAGAATGAGCTGCGAAACTTTTCTTGTCGAAGCTCTTGAAGTCGGCTACCGTCTGGTTGTAGATGATACGTCCTCTGTCTGACAAGGACTGGCGGACGATGTCTATCAGGTCGTATTCGAAGTTGTTATTGCCTTTGTATTTGTCGGCTACTTCCAACATCAGGCGGGCAGCGTCTTCGGTAGTAGTCGGGTCATAATAGTTTTCCATTTTTGACCAGCTGGAAGCCTGGAAATTGTTCAGGCTCGGACGGCCGCAGAAGATGGATTCGTGAGTACCCTGCTGGTTGTTGCCGAACGGACAGTTATAGATACCGTTTGCCAGGATATCCCATGCTTTGGCCACCGTTTCATCGTATGTGCCGTAACGTGCCTTGATGTAGCCTTTCAACCATTCTTCTTTGGTGAATTTCTCTGGGCGCCAGGGTAGTTCGCACATCAGTTCGAACATCACCGGATTGTTTTCACTGCCTTCCATGGTCAGACCGATACCTTTAAGGTGGGCTGCCAGCGGATTGTTTTTGGTAAGATAGAAGTTGTTCAGCAGCTGGTCCATACGTCCGTGCAAGCCTACGTTACCTCCGAAATTTTCTATCATGCAGAACAGCCAGTTATGCTGTTCGTATCCTTTTTCGCGTTTCCAGATAGAAGGGATACCCCACATCGGACGGCATTCGCTGAACAAATCCAGAATCAGGATGTCGCCGTTGTTCAGGTTCTTAATCATTTCCGGACGCGGATTTTCTGTCCATCCCTGAATAACCCATGTGGCTTTCGGATTGGCTTGCTTCATGGCTTTAAGTACGGCCTTGCCGGCTGCGTCGAAATCTACGCTTCCTGCATCTTCAAGTTCATGGAATGGGTCCATGGAGTAGTAGTTGGCTTTTCCGAATAATTTTTCCAGTTCTTTATAATATAAGGAAGCAATTTCATTGAAGCGTGCATCTGTAGGAAGCAGGAAGGCAGGACGGGTGAATCCGTTCCATAATGCCGGTTCCGTTACATTCAATCCCAGTTTCTTATTGGCATCGTGGGGAACCATTCCGGAGTAGCCTGGGAATACCGGCTCGATGCCGTATTCACGCATGCGTTTCAGAATTTTTTTCTGCAAGGCTTCCTGCTGTGTGTACCAGCTGTCTGGATTGGGGCCTCCCCATCCTTCCAGGTTGTTCATGGCCCACCATGCCAGGAAAGCAGGTCCTGCGATGAATTTATTGATTTCTTCTTTCGTATAACCTAATTTGGCCAGCATGTTTTTCCACACGCATTCTTGTCCCACTACGGCCAGTGGGAGGTTGATGCCGTGTAAGGCCATCCAGTCGATTTCCTTCTCCCAACGGTTCCAGTCCCAGAATGCCATTGTATAAGAGTAAGTACAGTAGTTGAAATCGTATCTCAACGAGAGGTTGGTTTCCTTACGGACCGGGGTGGATACTTTCGGCAGACTTTCCGGTAGCTGGGCTGTCATCCCGTTCCAGGAAAGATGGATACCTGCGTAATATTTCAGGTACCAGTTGAGTCCGGTAGCAATGTTCACGTAATTGTTTCCCCGGATGACTACCTTGTTACCTTTCTGGTCAAGTTCGAAAAAGTCGTTTTCACCTTTTTGCAATTGTATGATAAATTTGTGGGATGCTCCCGGACAAATTCTTTCCAAAAGTCCGTCAATAGGGTTACTCCATAGGCTGAATGGAATGCAAACACATGCTAAAAGGGTAAGTAGGAATCTTCTGATTTTCATAATATTCATTTTTAAGTGTTACAAAATTCATATTTTATAGGTAATGTAAGGGGGAAAATAGTCAAGAAAAGGGGGAAAATAGTACAATGTGAGGGGGAGGGCCTGAAATTGACCTATGTCAAGACACTCTCTGAGGCAAATATCGTATTTTTGCAATGTTTTTAGAGAGTTAACACGTGGAACAGACAATTCAACAGACGAACATCCGGAAGGGCTTGACGAAGCTTGTGATTCCTATCTTCATAGAGACTTTATTGATTATGATGCTGGGGGCAGTAGACACCATTATGCTGAGCCAGTACTCCGACGAGAGTGTGGCGGCAGTAGGCGTGGTGAACCAGATTGTAATGTTTGCTTTCCTCATTTTCGAGGTCATCAATATCGGTACGTCGGTGCTATGTTCACAGTATCTGGGTGCCGGATTGAAGAACAAGATGGTGCAGGTGGTAGGGGTGTCTCTGTTGTTGAACCTGGTGGTGGGTATTCTGGTCAGTGCCATTCTGCATTATGGGGCTACTACCTTGCTGGGCTGGATGGGACTGCGTCCGGAACTGTTGAAGTACGGTATCGGTTACATGGAGATTGTGGGAGCCTTTGCCTTCTTTCAGGCTATTTCGCTGACCATCTCCGCTTCGCTCCGTAGTGCGAACAAGGCCATCTATCCCATGCTGGTCACCGTGCTGGTCAATGTGATGAACATCATCGGAAACTATTCCCTGATTTTCGGTAAGTTCGGTCTTCCTGCCATGGGAGCGGAAGGAGCGGCTATTTCTACCTCCATTGCCCGAGGCGTCAGCATGATTGTGTTGTTTGTCATCCTGTTCAAGAAACATATTCCTTCTTTCCCGCTGGCCCTGTTCCGTCCTTTCCCGTGGAAAGAGTTGAAAAATCTGTTGAAGGTGGGATTACCTTCGGCGGGCGAGAACATGTCGTACAGTTTCTCGCAGGTGGTGATTACTTATCTGATTAATATCCTGGGTAACGATTCGCTGGCCACCCGTACCTATACGGTGAATACCACCATGTTTGTCTACCTGTTTGCCATTGCTATGGCACAGGGTGGGGCCATCAGTATCGGACATCTGGTGGGACAGAAGAAAATTCGTGCGGCCTATCTGCTGGGAAAATACGTGATGCGCCTGTCCATTCTGGTGTCCTTGGGGCTTTCGTGCATCTGGGCCATCTTCGGCCATACCATTTTCAGCCTGCTTACCGATAACGAGAACATCATCCGCTTGGGTGTGACCATTCTGATTGTCGATGTCATTGTGGAGATTGGACGTGCCGTGAACATTTATGCCACGAATGCCCTGCGTTCGGCGGGCGACGTGAATTTTCCTTTCTATGTGGGACTGGTCGTGCAATGGACGGTTTCCGTGGGCTTGAGCTATCTGTTCGGTATCCATTGGGGATGGGGACTGGTAGGCATGTGGTGTGCTTTCCTGCTCGACGAGAATATCCGTGCCTTTATCTTTGTGAAACGCTGGAACAGTCTGAAGTGGGCCAAGAAGGGGTTTGTGAGATAAAAAAGTTTGACCGGGCGTCACATCAGGTAGAGATAGAAAAGGATGATGCAGATGATGTCGATGGTCAGTGCGATGACTGACCAGCGGAGGAACCGCTTGTTTCTTTTGACAGCCCCGTACGCAATGCCCAAGATGGCGGAAAGGAAGACGCCCGCCACGATTCCGAACAAGCCTTGTATGGCCACACCCAGCAATACCAGGATACCCATGGTGATAAGAATGTTGTTTTTCATGTCGATTCAGGTTAGGTGAGAAAAGAGGGAGCACGAAGCTCCCTGTAGAATTCGTTTACAAACTGGCCTTGATGGCACGAATGATGGCCGACGTGAAACCGTCGTGTTCCAGTGAGTTGATGCCTTTGATGGTGATACCCCCCGGAGTGGTTACCTTTTCTATTTCAGTAGCCGGATGTGCGTGCTCGTTGTTCAGCAGCAGTTGGGCGGCTCCCTCCAGTGTCTGTGCCAGCATGATCTGCGCGTCGTGGGGCTTGATGCCCAGTTCCACTCCTGCCTGCATGGCGGCTTGCACGTATTTCAGCACGTAGGCAATGCCACAGGAAGTCAGTGAGGTGGCAGCCGCAAACAGCTTTTCGTCAATCAGCATGGAACGCCCCATCTCGTTGAACAAGGCAGTCATGCCTGCCACCTGTTCTTCCGAAGCATTGCGTGCGGCAATCAGGGTCATGCTGGCTCCTTCCGAGATGGCCGTGTTCGGGATGACGCGGAAAATCGGCATTTCCGGGTCCACGAAGTGGGCCAGGTCTTCAATCGTCAGTCCGGCAGCTACGGATACCAGTGCCTGGGGTTGCCGCAGTCTCAAGGGTTTCAGCACCTCTTCCACCTTCCAGGGTTTTACTGCGATGATGACGATGTCGGCATCTTCTGCCGCTTCCTTGTTGGAATGAGTTACGTGGATGGCGGGAAATTCCGCTTTCAGCGCTTCCAGTTTTCCGGCACTGGGATTGGATACCGCTATCTGTTGTGCCTGAATATAATGTCCGTTGGCCAGACCACGGGCAATGGCACCTCCCATGTTTCCGGCTCCGATGATTGCTACTTTCATATTTTCCAAGTTTGAGTTGTTTATCTGCAAAGTTATAATTAAAAATGGGAGTCTGGCTATATAATGGTATTTATTTTGGCTGTTTTCCGGAAAAGCAATCGCTCTTCAGTGCAGGATATGACAAGCGGGAGCATCTTTCTTCCGGATGAAGAGGATGCTCCCGCTTCTTGTATGGGTTCCTTAGGATAAGGTATTTTCTTATTTCATGACGTGTTGCAAACGGGTCAGGAAGTCGTCGGCTTCCTGCATGCTCAGACAGAGTGGGGGAAGCAGACGGAGCACGTTGGTTCCACTGACTCCGGTAAATACCTTCTGTTCGAACAAGAGTTGCTTGCGGAGTTCCTTGATAGGTTCTTCAAATTCCAGTCCAATCATCAGACCACGTCCGCGTACTTCCTTGATACCTTTGAACTTTTTCAGTTCTTCCAGCAGGTGTGCACCCACTTTAGCCGCATTTTCTACCAGATTTTCTTCCTTCATCACATCGAGTACGGCGATGGCGGCAGCACAAGCCAGGTGGTTGCCTCCAAAGGTGGTTCCCAGCTGTCCGTACACCGGGGTGAATTTCGGACTGATTAATACGGCGGCCATCGGGAAGCCGTTGCCGATACCTTTGGCTACGGTAATCATGTCTGGGCGGATGCCGTTGTACTGGTGGGCGAAGAATTTACCACTTCGTCCGTAACCGGATTGGATTTCATCGAGAATCAATACCGTGTTGGTTTCGTCGCAGGCCTGGCGCATGGCTTTCATGAAATCGGTGTCGGGTACCTGGATACCGCCTACACCCTGGATTCCTTCAATAATCACGGCACAGACATCGCCTTTGGCCAGTTCGGCTTTCAGGGCTTCGGTATCGTTCAGCGGAAGGTAAGTGACATGACCGTTGTCATTGATAGGAGCAATGATTTTCGGGTTGTTGGTCACTTCTACCGCCAATGAAGTACGTCCGTGGAACGCTTTGGCGAAAGAGACGACACGGGTACGTCCGTTATAAAAAGAGGCCAGTTTCAAGGCATTTTCGTTGGCTTCTGCACCGGAGTTAATCAGGAAAAGCTGGTAATCGTCGTATCCGCTGATGGCTCCTAAGCGGTCGGCTACTTCCTGCTGCAGTTTGTTGATGACGGAATTGGAATAGAATCCCAATGTGGCTACTTGTTTGCTGATGGCTTCCACGTAGTGGGGATGTGCGTGGCCGATGGAGATTACGGCATGGCCTCCGTAGAGGTCGAGGTATTCCTGGCCTTTGTCGTCCCATACGTGACAGCCTTTTCCTTTGACGATGTTGACATCGAAAAGGGGATATACGTCGAATAATTTCATACTCATATTAAGATTAAAAATGAATAATTAAAAGACGGAATCAACGGATTCTGTTTGGGCATTCATTTTTAATTATTCATTATTCATTGATTTAGAATGCGCTCGGTTTTAGTTTCAGTCCTACGGTTTCTTCCAGGTTGAACATCAGGTTCATGTTGTGTACGGCCTGACCGCTGGCCCCTTTCAGCAAGTTGTCGATGCAGGAAACGATGAGCAGCTTGTCACCGTGCTTCTCCAGATGAATCAAACATTTGTTGGTGTTGACCACCTGCTTCAGGTCGATGTTCTTGTCCACGATGTGGGTGAAAGAATCTTCTGCATAATACTCTTCGTACATCTTCACGATTTCTTCCAGTTCCACTTTCGTTTTCACCACGATGGTGGCGAAGATGCCGCGCGGAAAATCACCTCTATAAGGGATGAAGTCGATTTCAGAATGGAAGCTGTTCTGAAGCTGTTTCAGCGACTGTTTGATTTCCGGTACATGCTGATGTGCGAACGGTTTGTAGATGCTGAGGTTGTTGTTACGCCAACTGAAATGACTGGTGGCTCCCGGTTTAACTCCGGCTCCGGTACTTCCTGTAATGGCGTTGACCATGATGTCGTCGTTCAGCATCAGGTGTTTGGCCAGCGGCAGCAGTCCGAGCTGGATGCAAGTGGCGAAACATCCCGGGTTGGCCACGTGTTTGCTCTTGCAGATAGTCCGGCGGTTCAGTTCCGGCAGACCGTATACGAAGTCGTGGTCGTCTGACTTGATGCGGTAGTCCATGGAGAGGTCAATGATTTTCAAGTCCTCGGGCACGTTGTGGCTTTCCATGAATTTCTTCGTATCTCCGTGTGCCGTACAGAAGAAAAGCACGTTGATGGTGTCGAGCGGGAGTTCGTCGGTGAAGACCAGGTCGGTTTCCCCATACAGTCCTTCGTGTACATCGGTAATCTTGTTACCGGCATTGCTGGAACTGTTGATGAATTTGATTTCTACATCCGGGTGGTTGATGAGCAGGCGAATCAGTTCACCTGCCGTATATCCTGCACCTCCTATAATTCCTACTTTAATCATATGTTGGCCTCGTCTTTGTGGTTTGCATAATACGCACGAAGCGGAGTAGAGAGCACTTTGATGAAGCCTTTGGCATCTTCAGCCGTCCATCCTTTCTGCATTTCACCATATTCACCGAACTTGTTCTTTACCAAGTCGTCTTTGGAGTCTACACCTACGGTAGAGAAGCAGTACGGACGAAGTTCCAGAATGGCAGTTCCGTTCACGTTACGCTGTGATTCCTGCAGCATGGCTTCGATGTCGCGCATCACCGGTTCCAGGTACTGGCTTTCATGCAGGAACATGCCATACCAGTTGGCTACCTGGTCTTTCCAGTACTGCTGCCATTTGCTCAAGGTATATTTTTCCAGGAATTTGTGGGCACCGATAATTAGCATCGGAGCGGCTGCTTCGAAACCTACACGTCCCTTGATACCGATGATAGTGTCGCCTACATGCATGTCACGTCCGATACCGTAAGCTGCACCGATTTCTTCCACTTTCTGGATAGCTTTGATTTTGTCGTCGAAGATGACACCGTTGACGGCATACAGCTCTCCTTTCTTGAATTCCAGTTTCAACAGTTCGCTGCCTTTCTTGCTCACCTGTTTCAGGTAAGCACTTTCCGGCAATCCCTGTGTAGAGTCCAGAATCTCGCCGCCGCAGATGGAAGTTCCCCAAATCCCAACGTTGTAAGAATATTTCAGTTTGGTGAAGTCAGCCTCAAATCCATGTTCTTTCAGGTAGTTGATTTCATAGTCACGGCTTAATGCCATATCACGTGTCAGAGTGATGATTTCCACACCCGGAGCCATTACCAGGAAGGTCATGTCGAAACGAACCTGATCGTTTCCGGCACCTGTAGAACCGTGTGCAATGGCGTGTGCACCGATTTCGTTGGCATAGCGGGCAATGGCCAGTGCTTGGAAGATTCGTTCAGAACTTACAGAGATAGGGTAGGTTCCGTTACGGAGTACGTTACCGAATATCATGTATTTCAGACTCTTTTCGTAGTATTCCTGGGTTACATCGATGGTGACATATTTCGTGGCTCCCAGTTTGTATGCATTTTCTTCGTTTTTCTTCAGCTGCTCGGGACTGAATCCGCCGGTGTTGGCACAAGCTGCATATACTTCATATCCTTTTTCTTTTGCCAGGTACATCACGGTGAAAGATGTATCCAATCCGCCGCTGAAAGCAACGACAACTTTTTTCTTTTCTTCCATGGTCTTTATTTTTTAGGGAGAAGTCTTCCGGAGTAGTTTGGGGAGAGGCTTCGTCGTCAGTTATTTTTGTATTTTAGAAATTGTTCACTTTGTCATCTGTGTGCAGGGCCGGGTCGTAGAGCATGGCGGTGCAGATACAGAACTTACGCTTCTTGGCCATCAGGATTTCGTGGTTGATGCAGCCTTCGCATCCCTTCCAGAATGATTCATCGTCTGTCAGTTCATTGAAGGTGACCGGCACATAGCCCAGTTCCGTGTTCATTTTCATCACGGCGGCTCCTGAAGTCAGACTGAAAATCTTGGCTTTCGGCCATCGCAGGCGGGCCAGGGTGAACGAAGCGTGTTTGATACGTTTGGCCAGTCCCAGACCTCTGTATTTCGGATGGACAATCAATCCGGAGGTAGCCACATATTGTTTGTTACCCCATGATTCGATGTAAGTAAATCCGGCAAAGTCGTCTCCGCATAAAGCGATGATGGCTTTCCCCTCCTTCATCTTGGTAGCTACATATTCGTGTGTACGTTCGGCAATACCCGTACCA
>ENA-ORSA01001997-ORSA01001997.1-human-gut-metagenome-genome-assembly--contig:-NODE-1997-length-15296-cov-4.853356_pt1 | contig 15296 bp, 16 predicted proteins | sample MGYA00242179_ERZ509142 | MGnify/ENA primary metagenome ERZ509142 (study PRJEB26280, sample SAMEA2338659) | human gut metagenome | biome: human gut; feature: human-associated habitat; material: faeces... | reverse complement strand
AAAAAGCCCCCCGGCCATTTTGATTTTTGGTATGTTACAAAGCGTTACGTCAAGGCGTATGGTATAAGTCTACATCAGCTTCGCCCTGACAAACTGCGGCACTTTCCACATCATCTTTTCTATTTTCGCAATGACAGGGTTGATGCCGTGCGAATGGTACATGCGTATGTCTTCATGCCACATCTGCCTGCGCCGTGCGTTGTCTGTGCTCAGTCCGCCCATACGCATTTTCACGATGTAGCAGTCGAGGTAAGTCACGGTGATGTCGCCTCCCATGAGATAGCGCAGGAGAAGGTCCGAGTCGGCTGCTATTTTGTACGTCTCGTTGTAGAGTCCGCGCCTTAGCATTACATCGCGCTTGATGTAGCATGTAGGATGCAGCGGCAGCCAGCCGTGGCGCACCTTCCACGTGCGATATTTTCCGCCAATCCAATTGCGCACCACTTTGTCCGTATTGTCGCAGTCTACGAACAGTCCGTTGCCGTACAGGAAGTCGGCGCCGGTCTTTTCCATACGTTCCGCGATGCGGCTGACCACGTGGTTGTCATAAAAGAAGTCATCAGAGTGCAACAGGCCTACAACGTCTCCCGTGGCCGCGCGTATGCCCTTGTTGATGGCCTCGTACATGCCGTGGTCAGGTTCGCTGATTACCTTGGCCACGCGGCAGCCGTATTCGCGCACGGTGTCAGCCGTGCCGTCTGTCGATGCGCCGTCAACCACGATGTACTCGATGCCAGGGTAATCCTGTGCCAGCACGCTTTCTATCGCATTGCGGATTGTGGCTTTCCTGTTGAAGCAGGTGGTTATGATTGATATTTTCATGTGTTTATTTTGTTTTGGCGATGTTATAAGGTGCGAGGTCGTTTTATGCAGCGTATGGCATCCATGCGTTTGCGTTACATAGTTCAGTTAATTTTACCCCCCCATATATATTGATATTTGTTAAATAATTGTTTTCCAAATATTCTTTTATTTTTGTTTTGTTAAAAGCGAAGCGTTTTTTCAACTCGAAAATTTTTGCGTCAACAAGCGTCCTATACCAAAATCCTTGCAGGATATGCCATATAAAACCTTCCTTCCCGTCAAGGAATCCTCGTTTTATCACATACCGTAGTGTGAAATTGACGAATGGGCGGACAAACAATGGGAATTTGATGTATTTGATTTTCAGCCAGCGTTTGCGTTGCTCCTCCGTACCGAAAAATGCAGGTTTTACTTCTTGCGACTTGTAGTCAAGCCCGTATTCCGTCATTAGCATGTCTATCATTTCGCGTGTGGCGTAGCTATTGTGTTTCCCTGTCCACCATGTAAGATCGTTCTGGTTGGCGTCAACTTGGTTGCCTGTCTCTACAGTTATCGTTTCACCGTCAAATATTCTGATGTGTTCGTCCATCCAGCGGTTCTCGCAGTCGCCATGTTTACGGCGGAATACTTTTAAGTGATAAGACGGATACCAACCGCCATGTAGCAAGGAGCGGCCCATGAAGTCTATGCGTTTGCGTACATATACGCCGTTTACATTTCCGCCGCATTGTGACAATGTCGCCTTTACGGATTGTCCGAGCCCGCCTTCAAGATATTCGTCCGCGTCAATTCTCCATATCCATTCGGTGTGTATTTGGCATTCGTACACTCCGTAATTGAATTGTGTGGCATAGTTTTTCCATGGGTGCTTTACTACTTTAGCTCCGAGCCTTTCGGCTATTTCGCAAGTCTTGTCTGTGCTGAAAGAGTCAACGACCAATATTTCATCGCAAGCGTCTTTCAGCGAGTTGATACACCTTTCTATATGCTTTTCTTCATCCTTTGTGAGAATTAATGCTGTTATGCTGTTGTCTGTTTTCATACATGTAATGTTAAAGCTGTTTTTTGTCTTTTTGTAAAGGATTCTTGATTTCCATCAAATCGCAATGTAAAAGATGTCCTTTCGTGCTGTAAAATTTTGCCTTGTAGTTGGCGGCATATTGTAACATGTGCCAAATGCGCTCACCTTTTCACTATGTCTCTGGCGATGTTGCACGTATGCATATATAGGCGCTCAATGGGAGAAATCAGGGAATATACTTTTGAGAATGGTACTTTTTTGCGCTCTTTGTCTGCAAGTTTGATAACCCTGCAAACAAGCCAATATCTGTCAAAGCCTTCCAGCGATGCAGTATCGAAAACCTTGCTTATCCATTGCAAGTCGTTGCTGTCGGGCGAGGAGCCTATGTATGTTTTTGCGTTGCGCAGGTTGTTCCACTTTCTCTGCACGTAAGTGTCAGGATGATATTTCAGCACGAATGCGGCGTAGAGCTCGAACTCGCTGAAGCCTGACAGGTTGATATAGCGTTGGGGTACGCAGTGCATTATTTTCTCGAAAAACGCGCATCCGGGTACATCATGGTTAGCCTCGAGCCTGTCAAGTAATTCTCTCATAATGCCAGTCTTTACGAGCATGTGCTCCGCTATGAACGATTTTCTCACTTGCTTTTTCAGCGCCTTGCCGGGTAGCAGGTTTTCTTGCGTCGGCTCGTAGCATTTGTCTTCCGGTACGAAGTCCCTGTAAGCCAGGTAGGGGCGGCCGGAACTGTCGAAGAAGTCGATTTTGTTTATCGGAATGGTGTCGGCGTCCCATACGAGATAATAGTCGCAGTCTGAAAGCCTGGCGTAAGCCATTTTCAGGAATTGCTGGAAGTACCAGCCTGCGCGCCTCGTGCTGCCCGACAGCTCTTTTTTCAGTCTGCGCACAGCGTCGAGCGTCAGTCCCGGTTCGACGCTGTCTTCATGGATGAACTTCACGCGGCCGAGCCGCCCCGCAGCGTTTTCCACGTCGCTGCCGCCTATAAGTATGATGTCCCTTGTCGGCAGGTTTTTCAGTATGTATGGGTATGCGTGCAGGAACGACTGCAAGTCCCTGTTGAGTATCGGGATGATGACGTCTATTTTCATTTCCATTCTTTTGAAGTTCAAAGTATTAAGTTCGTTTTTAGTTCTTATGTGGCCTTTCTGTTGGCGTGGCGTTGGTTCTTTATTTTGCAGGCTTCTATCGTAGAGTATAGGATTAGTTTCATCGGAAGACCGTAAGTTCTGGCTTTTGGCAGCCATTTGAAGAAACTCGCCGCTCCGTTTGCCGTAATGTCTGAAGCTATCAGGTTGGATGCCTTTTTCATAAAATAATTGTCCAGCCTTTGCAGTATTTGGTGTTTTAGGATGATGTCTGTTTTTATTGTAGCGTTATAGCCAGAAACAAAGTCGTACAGCCATTTCTTGTGGGCGTTCATCGCTTCAAACTTCAAGTCTACATTGCCTGAAGATGTAATGGAGTAAGGGTTGCTTCTATAATTGAATACGGGTACATTGATGTTTGCAATGCCTTTCGTCCCTATAGACCTGAACACCGTGATGTCGTCGCTTCCCCATGCAAGCGGCAGCTTGACGAAGCCACCGCTGCGTTTAAGTGGTTCAGCCTTAAAGAGATAGTCGCCGATGAACTGCTGCCTATGGAGCATCCTTTCAGCTATGGCGTCCATAGCAGTTTCTGTTTCTGCCCTTTTGTCTTGCAGGGTTAGAGGGTGGCCGTTTTCGTTTATTATAAGCGTCATGCCATGATATACGTCAAGGTCAGGATATTTCTTTATTATGGCTTTGTATTGTGACAGGCAATCTTTTTCTATCCTGTCGTCGTCTCCTATCATCATGATGTAGTCCCCGGACGAAAGTTCCAAACATCTGTTCCAATTGTCCACAATGTTTATTGGACCGGTGTTTACGGTGTTCTTATGATATTTTATCCGGCTGTCGGCGAATGACATTACAATGCTGTCTATGTCGTAAGGGGATGCGTCGTTTACAATGACAAGTTCAAAATCTGCGTAGTCTTGTTGCAATACGGACGTTATGGCCTCGTGCAGATATTTTGCCTTGAAGACAGGCATTAATATGGAAAACTTCATGGCATTAACAGCTTTAATATTTTTCCGGCTTGTGCGGTGACGGAATATTTTGTCTCTAACTTGCGGGCGATGGCTTCGCATTTTGAGCTGTTGGCGTTGTACAGCACTTCCAGCATTTTCTGCGCAAGCTCATTGTGGTTGTATGTCTCTTTGTAATAATTGACCAGTCCCAATGTTGTCTCCTTGAAAACATCCAAGGATGACGTTATTACAGGTACATTGTATATAGCCGCCTCTACCGGTGTTAGGCCGAAACCTTCCATTGTTGAAGGTGAGACAAACAGGCTCGCATTTGAATAAAGGTGAGCCATTTGTCCGAAAGTAAGCCGTTTGTCAATTAGCACCACTCTGTCGGTTATGCCGTATTTTACAATCAATGGATATACAGTATCGTACCAGTATTCCGTAGGCCGGGCTTTTATTACCAAACTGTGCGGTATTGCGTTTTTTATCTCATTGAATGCCTTTATCAGTGTTTCTATGTTCTTATATGGGTACAGTGTGTTTACGTTCAGTATGTAATCCGTTCTGTCAAAACCCTCAATCGATACCGGTGCGTATTTGATTATGGAGTTTGGCACTACCACTATTTTTTTATTCGCTACATGTTTGTCTAATTTGCGTATTTCGTTGCTTACCGCTTCAGATATTGTTATTATCGTATCATATCGGCGTAGCATCCATTTCATCCAGTGTGAATAGGCAAGCCCTTTCAGGCTTGTCTTTTTAAACAGCTTGAATTTTTGGATGTCATGCAGGATGCCAACCCTTTTTATGCCGGGTGCAATTAATGAATGTGCATTTATGCAGGGATAAAAAAGGACATCAGCTGATTTTACAAGTCTGTGAAACGCTGGATTGATGAAATATAGGCTGTTGCATACAAACGTTTGATACTTAGGAAACTCTTTTCTTATTGTAGATATGGTTGAGGGCCTTACCAATATGACGAAATTCTGGCGCGTGGTGTTTTGCCATTCATGCAGCAGGTTGTACGCAACGACGGCAATTCCTGTCGTCATGTCGCCTCTGTCAACGTATGTCAAATCGACGAGTATCATAACCGGTTGAAAATCTTTTGAAATATATTCATGCTTGATTTAAAACTATACATGCTTTCAAACAAGTCTCGGGAAGCGTCGTTGTATTGCCTTCCCCAATTCTCCTTATCAGTTATGGCTTTGATGTAGTCGTCGGGCGTTTCGCAGACAATGGCTTCAGCTTGTGTGGTGTCATAGCCTTCTACTGCTTCACGGGAGGCTATTATTAATTTTGCGTGTTGTAACGCTTCCGCCGTTTTTACTTTCATACCGGAGCCAGACATTATTGGCATCAATATGAAGTCGGCCTGACGGTACATGTCTTCAAGGTTGCTTACATAGCCATGGATTTTCATGTTCTTGTGCCCCTTGTATTTGTCTGCAAGTTTGTCCATACCGGAGCCGCATACGATAAATTCCATGTTGACATAAGGCATCACATGTTGTACGAGCCATTCCACGGCCTGTACGTTAGGCGGGAAGAAACTTCCTACGAATAGTCCACATGGTTTGCCGCCCGTCTTGTTGTCTGCCCGTGTGTATGGCAAAGGTTTGTCTTCCAATGTCACAGGTATAATGTAGTCGGCCTTGCGCTTGTAGATTTTATTTATGATATTGAAATCCCTTTTGTTCAGTGTGATTATTTTGTCAGAGGCGCGGCAGGCGTTCTTCTCATTTATGAATGCTATTGCAATCCGGTATAGGAATTTCGGGCTTAAAGATAATTTCAGATGCTCTTTCATCATAATGGTTTCGACATTATGGAAAAAGCAGACAGTGATTAAATAGGGATGCTTGCGCTTTAAGTATTTTATCAAATTCCCAAATAAGGAACTGTCAAAGAAAACGTATTTTATCTTATAGTCTATGATTTTTCTTTCAAGTTCTTTGATGTAAGCATCGGTATATCGGAATATGGAGCAGGTCTTTAACTCCATGAACAGTTTGTACAAACCGCCGTGAGGACAGTCGGTCGATATGGTATGCGTATAGACATTGTCCTTTCCGAATATCTGTATTAAGTGATTGTAATTCCTTTTCATCACGGCACTGCCGCCACATGCCGTTTTTAAAGATTCCGCTATGTACAAGATGTTATTGTTTGCAGCCATTTTTGTTGTTCAGGATTAAATTGTTTTTGTATATAATGTATAAACAAATACATAGCGGAACCGAGTCTAAAAGGGTGGTAACGGTAGTCGTGGAAATAGCTGCATACAGAATGTATGATTTGCAAAAATTGTTTTCATGGCTTATCTGCGTCCTTAGCGCTTTTACGATTAAAGCTATATATAGGAATAGACCTACCAGTCCCAATGCTGTGAATATTATAGAATAGGAAACATCGTCAGACCAATAACCACGTAATTTCCAGTATGCCTCATATTTGTGCAATGGAGAATCGTTAGGCATGCCGTTGCCGAAGATGTATGTGAAGACGGACTGGTTGTATTCGGTGAAGAAGAAAATGTACTCATAGATGCGGTACGTCCAGCTTATGGTGTCGTTCTTGCTGCTGTATGAAAACTGTGTCTCGGTCAAGTCCAGCATTGTTTCATATTGCTCTTGGAAGAAGTATTGGAACAGGAATATGACGGATATGGCTGCGCAGGCCAGTAGGACAAGGAACTTGATTTTATTTTTTGTGTTGCAGTAAATCACATACACGGTCACCACAAAGACTGACGCCATGTTTGAGCGTGTCAAGTCAGAGCATATATAGATGAGCAACAATATGGATATTGCCACGCTAATCAGCCTGTTACGGCCTTTTTCGACAAATATCTTCCAGAGGAAATAGAAATAGGAAATTACTGCGATAGGCTTGCCTATGATTGAAATTCTGTAGCCGCCACGGTTGTCGGCCACGTATATTTCGCCCTCGTCGCCGAGCGAGCCGAACAAGTTGATAGGAGCCATTGACAGAGCGTAAAGTAGCAGGATTACATCTATTATGGTATAAGCGAAAACCAATTTGAGCATGAAACTTCGTTCGGCCTTATATCTTAGAAGGATGAAGAATAGCGAGAGATTGAAAAAACAGATGCTGCTCCTGAATGTGTTGGGGAACGGCTGGTGCCAATACAATGCCGCAATGAGGAATGTGAACAAAGTCTGTATGATGATAGCCCTAAGCAGCCAAGGGATGGAGAATGCCTTGTACCGTCTGAGGAACATTTGCTTCAGCGAAAGGACAAACAGCAGGAAAGACATCAGGAAACCTGACATCTTCAGCACGACAACGGGTATCGCCCTGTATTCAAAAAGCTGGTAGCAGAATGTCGGTGCCAGCATGAGGAATATCTTTCTCCTTGTTTTCATCGGAACATCATTTTTTCTTGTGTTTTAAGGCAAGCTGCAAAGGTCTTGCTGCGGTATGCCTGTCGGCAGAGTGCTTGTCATACGTTCATCTGTGCCTTATTTTCGATACAGCCTTGTAGGCATAGCTAAAAATGATGAGGCGTATTTGGTCGGCCAGGAGGCAGGCTATGCAAATGGCGAGTATGTAGGCGAAGCCTGTGCCTCGCATCACTTCCTGCAACAGGGCTGGTGTCAGTATGGGGCTTACGTTCATGGCGTCGGTGATGAGGTAGATTGCCAGTGTGGATTGCAGCAGTCTGTTCAATGTAGCGGAGCAGAAACGGTGCGTGTCGGCTTCGCACACCAGCCAGCAGCAGATAACCGGCAGCAGTGGGTTGTTGTTCTGCAAGAACATGTGGATAACTTTCATCGGCAGGTGGGCAGAGCTGGCAAGTACGGGTATAAGCATTAGTAACAGCGTCGAGCCTATGCCTGCCGCCCTAAGCCGTCTTACCCCCCCCTGTTTGCATATTTTAACGCTTAGGTGCAGCCTGAAATACCTCGCCGCGAGGTATATGGTAAGCAGTAGCACTACGTCGGTAGAGTGGGCGTTGTCCAAGGTTTTGGCTATGTACGTATAGGCGAGCATGGCTATTACGACGTTTCTGAATGTCTGCTGCGGTACGGCCTTGATGCCTGCCTCAATCAGGGGAGAGAGGCACATAACGAACAGGTATGCACTGACAAACCACCAGCCGTCGAACGGGTGCAGATAGAGCAGTTTGCCGAAGCCTCCGCCAATGGGCGTGAGGATGAGCAGCCAGAACAGCGCGGTCAGTATCAGGTTGGCGGCCTTGCCGCGCGTGGCGTGTATGCCATAATATCCGGACATGAACATGAAGCCGGTGACGCCTATCTGGCTAAGGGAGAACAGGGCGAGATGAGGCGCTGTGCCTGGGTTTGCGCCCCATAGGTAGATGCGTTCGTAGTCAAGCTCCGTGCCGTGGATGTAGGCGTGCAGTAGGAGGATGAGGTACATGAACGCGAAGCGTAGCAGTTCTACCGACGTGTTGCGCGGTGTTTTTACGGTTCCCATAATATTTGTAGTTTTTGTTTGTTTTGCGAAAGACGGTCTTTCGCCTTGTAAAAGGCGGCTTTTCACCGTGCGTTTTGCGGCCTTTTGCAGCGCAATATGTGGCCTTTTGCAGCGGGCCTGTAACCCGGGTGGATGCAATGTGGTTGCAACGCCTTCCGCAGAAGGGGCTGGAGTCGGTTGCCGCAGTCCTTATTTCCTCAACACATACATTCGGAATGGCGTAGCCGCCCACCGTCACCAATAGCAGCCATTCTCTACTTTTTCAGCCCCTTGGGGTATTTCGTTCCCGTTCGGGCGTATCCAATATTTGTTTATGAACCTTGAATATTCGGGTTGGTCTTTGAGCCACCTGTTGCCATATACACCGAACAGCATCTGTGTCCAACCGGCAAGGTGTATGGCCGTTTTGCCCATCCGCTTAACGTGGGCGGCAAGGCACATACCGTATGCGCCGCACCCGATAAGCGCGATGTCAAAGTCGAGTTTGGATATTTCGTCTTCCATGTATTTCAGTGCTTCAAACCAGTTTGCGAAGGGCTGCACCTTGGCGTCCGCGATACTTTGTACGGCTTTGACGGTCAGCAGTTCTTCAAATTCTGGCAGGACGTCAGGGTCTGTCCAAATCTTCGTGCGGTTGTTTTCGTACTGATGTCTTATGCTTTCCGTGAATGGGTGTACTACCAAGACACGTTTGCCCCTGAGTATGCGCGTCCATGGCTTTTCCCATAAGAACGGCGCGTAATATCCGTCAAGGTTGACGCGCTTCTTCACGCCGGTAAGGAATGGTGCCATGTATTTCTCTTGGTAGATGTAACTGCCGAGGATGTCTATTTCGGGCATGTCTTTAAGCATTCGTTCATAGTATCTGACGCCTGCTCCGAAATCGTAACGGCACGGAAAGAAGCCTGCGTTGGAACATAGCGCGCCGAATGTTGTCCGCAGGTCGAACGCCGCGTTTGACGCAAGCACGTCTTTTACATATTCCCTTGTCCAACGGTGTGTCTCGAAGTGGCAGGCTACAAGGTTTGACAGCTCGATAGTGCCAAACTTGCTTATCATTTTACCCCCCCCTATGGGCGTTTTTCCCGACAAGAAACCGTAAATATAATCGTTCGCTTCTTGGTCGGCCAAGTCGATGTAAGCTGGATATTTTAGCGGATGTATCTTGCTGTCATTCCTTAACAGCCGGCGTAAGGCCCTTATCGATAATGAAGTCAATGTGTTCATATGGTTCCTGTTTTTTCCCTGTTCTTATTTTTTCTTTGAAGTTATTGCTCGTTTAATCCCGGAACAAAGACTGCCCGTTTTCCTGACGACAGCTATCGCTATCTCGTCTTTTAATATGAATATTTGCAGGACGAAGCTGTACGCCGCCGTTACTCCGCATGCCAAGGTTAAGCGAATGAAGGCGTTTCTTATTTCCACTGCTGATATGAGGCAGAGCAACGCTGCAAGCGGTAGGTTGTAGGCGAGCGCTTTAAGCAGCTGTGCGAAAGGTGTTTTTATCCCTATATATCTTGTTACGAAATACTGCGCTGAACACAATACTGACATCTCGGAACACACCCATACTATCGATGCTCCTGCGCTTTTGAATTGCGCCACCAGCAGGATGTTCATCAATATGCCGACACTTGCGCCTATCATCGAGTTGGTAAGGACGGCGCGGTCTTTCTTCAACGGCATCAGCGCCTGCACTATCAGTATTTGTTCGTAGCCTATGACGAGCATCAGCGGCATTACTATTCGCATCGGCAGGATGGCGCCTTCATAACCGTTGCCTGCGATTACGGCTATTATTTGTGGTGCCATTATGGTGGAAAGCAATACTAATGGGACGGAATATATGAAGAGCGCGTCCACTGATTTGTTGAGCATCTGCTTGAATTGTCCCGTATCGTTCTCGCCGATTAGGCGGCTCATGCGAGGCATCATTACCGTTGTAAAGGCGGTGAACAAGGCCAGGAGTATGGAGTACAGCTTCGTTGCCGTTGTGTAATATCCCACTTCTGTCTCGTCTGCCGCAAATCCGAGATACGCCACGTTGAACGATGAGTACATTGATGTGAGCAGCATGTACACGCCCAATACGAGGAACGGCTTGACAAACGGCCTGACGTTTGACGCTTTTAGCCTGAATGTGACGAAGTGTCTTGCATAGAAAATGTTGACAGCAGCGTTGACGGCTATCATCAATGCCAGCAGCAGGTAATATGTAAGGTAGTCGTTTTGTTCGCGTATGAATATGAAGACGGCTGCCACATATATTACTTTTACGGCGATAGTCCGGTAAGTTATGAATTTGAAATCCTCAATGCCTTTGTACAACCATTCTACCAGCATGTAGTTGGCCACTAATTTCACAGCTCCGATTAGCATCAGTTCCTTGTGCTCGTATAGTTTTGGCACGGCGTAAGTGGCCAGTACGAGTATGGCCAGCATCACCGTGGTTGACACCGTGTTGAGTGTGAACAGGCTGCTGAACACCCTGTCGCGTTCCTGCTTATTGTCGCACCGCGCAATTTCTCTTACGCCTACTGTCCCTATTCCCATCATCGAGAAAAGGATGAAGTAGTTGATAATGCTGTCTACGAAATTGCATATCCCGATATTGGTTACGCCTAACACCCTTGACACGTAAGGGTAGGTAAGGAACGGGAATATGTAGTTGGCCGTTGTAAGTATGCTGCTGTAAAAGAAGTTTCTCTTTATCGACATGTGATGATTGGAACCCCGTCAAATCCATTCACGCAGTTTTGTTTTGTTGAACACGGGCTTTATCAGTATGAGTATTGTAATCAGTGATGCGAAATAGCAGGCGGTGGCCAATGCCGTGCCTCCTTGTATCTTGTCCTCAAATAGGAAATGTATTATTTTCAATACTGGCCAATGGGCGAGAAACCAGAACATGGAACTGCGCCCTATCTGCGTGAAAGGCCAAACGTTTCGGCTGTTCTTGAATATGTTGTTGAATATGATGATACCGGCAGGGGCGTATATGTACCATAGTGGCACGGTGCCGATTGTCGGCATGTTGACCCTGAAGTCAACCACCGAAGGGTAGATGAACGAGGCGGCGAAGATGATGACCTACGTTATAAGCGGAAGCCTGCCGAACTGACGTTCTTTCATATAGCTTCCCATTCCGTAAAAGAACATGGCTGGGAAGAAGTTGACCACGTAGAAAGGGCGTATGCTGCCGCCCTCGTTGAAGGCGCACAGGGCGAAGCCTATGATGCCGCAGGCTATCCACCCCCCCCTATGGATTTAACAACTGTTGACAAAACGCGAACGCCGAACAGTGTTACGAGAAACCACATGGGCAGCACGCCGTTGTTTGTTCCGCCGTCACAGATTGTCTGTTTTACCGGCGACAGCAGGTAATGCACCCAGTTCTTGTCGCCATCAATGTAGAGGAATACGCCCTGTATGGCGAACCCTATGCACCAGAACAGGAGGTATGGCCGCCATAGCTTCTTTACGGTGTGCTTGAAATCGGCCTTGACCGTGGAGCATTCTTTGCAGAACATGCCCGACTTGAAGAAAAACCACGGCATGAAGCATGAGAATGTGGTTGACAGAATTTTGCCAAATTCAGTGTCAAACGTGTCAGTGAATTGCTCGCAGTGCATCAACATCATGTAGACAATCAGTATGCCTGCCACTGTGTCTAAGTAAACTTGCCGTTTGTCTTGTGCTTGCATGAATATCTTATTCTGTTGTTTTTTCAGTGCATCCTTTTCTATCATGTGTTTATGTTTCGTTTTTTGTCGTATATTTCCCTGTTTTGCAAAAGGTGGCCTTTTGCGTTGCGAAAGGCTGTCTTTCGCTTTGCCGTTTGCGGCCTTTTGCAGGGTGAAAGGCCGTCTTTAGCAAAGCGGCCTGCCTGCCGCGGTTTTGCGCCTGCCGGTGTGCGCCCCGGCGTTACAGCAGGTCGGCCGCGCTAAGTCCCTGCGTCATGCTCTCCCACGAGTGGTGGGCCACGGTCATTGTCAGGGGGAAGGGCAGGCCGAGGGCGCGCCCTATGGTCTTCAGGTTGCGGTTGATGTTGTGCAGGGCGCGGCAGTGCTGCTGCCACTGCTGGCGCGCGTCGCAGGCCGTGATGACGGGGAAGAGGTAGGGAGTGCCGGGCTTCGCGTGGCGGTCGGCAATGTCCTGCAACATCCCTCCGTAGGGCACGCTCACTTCGCGGCCCGTGGCCTTGGGCGTGTATGTCAGCCGGTTGCCGTGTATGTTGCCGCGCGTCAGGCGGAAGATGTCGCCCCCGGCCATGCCGTGCGCCAGCACGGAGAAGAGGAACATGTCGCGTGCGAAGCCTACCGCGGGGCGCGACTGGCTGAGGTCGAGCCGCGCTATGCGGCGTATGTCGTCGAGGGTGAGGCCGGGCTTCTCCTTCTTTGGCCGGTAGCTTGTGTCTATTCCGGCGAAGGGGTTGCCGCCTGCGGCCAGTCCGTCGGCTGCGGCGCGCAGGTACACCCGCTTCAGACTGCGCGTGTAGAGGGCTATTGAGTTGTGCCCGAGAGCCTTGTCGGCGAGCCATGCCCGGTAGCTGCTTACGAGCTGCGGGGTGAGGTCGCCGAAGGGAATGTCGCCCTTCCCGGTGAACGCGGCAAACCTTCCGATATACGTGTCAAGCTTGTGCGCCGCGTCATACCGCCCCTTTTCACGCATTTCCGCCGTGATGCGCCGGGCGTAGGATATGAAGCCTGCGCCTTGTGTGGTGTTGGTTTCGGGTGTGGTTGTTAGCATCCTTCCCAATTCTTAACTCTTAATTTTAAACTCTTAACTCTACTCGTGCAGCCACACCGTGCGCAGGTAACGCCGCCATGCGGCAAGGTGCGGTGTCGAGTTGATTTCCGTGCATACGGCGGTGCACGTCCTTACAAGTTCGCTCACGGCCTCGTCGGCGTCTTCGGTGTCGGTCTCTATTGCCATGGCGTTCAGCGTTTGGCCGGCTATGTTGAGGCTTTTCACGGCCTTCACGCGCGACGTCTCGTCGGTAAGTATATTATATAAGGTGGGGGCGAAGTTGTGGAACGAGTCAATCAACGTGCCGCTTTTGCGTCCGTTGTTTTCCCCTGTTGCCGCGCCGCTTGCGGCCGTTCCGCTTACAAGGCGCTCGTTGGCTTTGCCCGCAGTGAGGTAGTATTCGCCGAGGAAGGCGTCCCAGTTGGCGAACACAGTGCACCGTCGGCCGTCCGGGTGAGGCATGATGCCCGTGTGTGCGAAGTATGTCGTCGTAACCGTCAGCTCCCGTCTCTTGCTTGGCTGGTAAGCCAGCTCGGTTATGCCGACCCGGCTTATCACTTCGGTGAAGCCCTTGTGCTCCAGTCGCGCTTCGTCCTTGCCGTCGCCGATGGGCACGCCCGGCGTGGGCGTAAGGAACGGACGTATTGTCAGTTTCTGCCAGTTTGTCCTGACATATCCGGGAAAGTCGTGCTCGTAGCGCGCCAGGTTGAGCAGCAGGCCGGCATCCTTCGTGTTTATGCTGCCGAGCTTTTGGCTTAGCTCCGCGTGCCCGTTTTGCAGCAGATGGCGGCAAAGGCCGGCTATGGTGGGCGTCTGTGCGAGGTAGTCGGTGACGGAGTATAGCACGCCGAGCGACTCGTCGCCGTAGCCGCAGGCCTGGATGATGCCCAGCAGCAGGTCGGCCTCCCGCTCCTTTTGCGTGGCTATGGCCTGTCGGTCGCCCTCGGCGTTGTGCAGCCTCGTCACGCGCAGGCTCCATGCGTCGGGTATTGACACTGTTAACGGACTGCCCGTGCCGGGCTGGCAGATGTTGAACACTATTCTGCGCTCGCGCTTGAAGCGTGCCAAGTAGCCCTCGCAGCCCTTCAGCGGCCCGTCAACCACCTTCACGATTTCGTTCGGCTCGCCCGTCTTGGGGTTGAAGGCATAGTCGGTGAAGGGGCGTTCGAGTATTACTACGCGGTCGGCATAGTTCTCGTTGAAGTCCTTGAACGCGCGCATCTGGTCTTCGGGAATGGTCCACAGGGCGGCTCTCTGCTCTCCGTCCAGCCGTCGGCCGTACATCACTATGCCTTCGGGGTAGTGGCTGTCGATGAACTCCGTCAGCGCCTCTTGCGTGGAGTGTACGAACACGTAGCCTGCAAACAGGGGCTTGTCCTCCTGCTTGCCGCCGTCCGACACGCTTACCGTGGTGTGCGTAGGGCAGTACACTTCGAGTATGTTCTTCGCCTTTGCCTGGTACGCGGCCAGCATGTCGGCGAGCTTGCGCTCCTGATGCGGCAGTGTGCGGACTATGAACCAGCTGAAGTCTACCTTGTTCAGCTTGTCGTGATTGTATGGTGTCACGTTGCGGTGTGCCCCGGTACAGGGCGTAGGGTATATGTCATGCTCCTCTTGTGTCAATCGCACAAGAGCTCTGTTGGTTGCCTTTTTTCAGGCGTAGCGGCGGCATTCCGGAAGAACCTCAGCAGCAAATATCCACCGTTGTTATGTGGCAAGGCGAACAAAGCGTTGCAGGCTTTACAGAAAATGTTTCCATACCACAAAAGTTGTTAGCTTATAACAATTTAAGTCTCTCTGCGGACGGCGGCTTGCGTGCCGTTTTATAGGTATGAAGCGGCCATCCGACTGCAAAGGTAAGAAAAAACGCCGATATGGAGCTTAATCATGAATAATAAATTGTTAAAAAAACATTTCCTGTGGCAAATATCACCACTGTTTGTTTGACAAGTATCGAGCCGCCGTCCGACTAACATGTTGGTATAAAGCATTTTACGAAGCAATGGCCGCTTCATCCCTATAAAACTGCCATTGTTTTGCCGTTGTTCCCCATTTTGTCATATTCTTTTTTCGGTTCATCCGCAGTTTGTTTGGATGAAATATTAAGCATATTAACGAATACACTTTGCTATAATCCAGGCAGTCGGTATCTGTCATTCCGCGCTTCGACGCGGA
>ENA-ORSA01001994-ORSA01001994.1-human-gut-metagenome-genome-assembly--contig:-NODE-1994-length-15317-cov-2.798519_pt1 | contig 15317 bp, 18 predicted proteins | sample MGYA00242179_ERZ509142 | MGnify/ENA primary metagenome ERZ509142 (study PRJEB26280, sample SAMEA2338659) | human gut metagenome | biome: human gut; feature: human-associated habitat; material: faeces... | reverse complement strand
GCTGCCGTTTTAAACAAGTGTTAGTAGATGCAGTGTGCATTAGCTATATTTTATAATTTAAGGAAATAAGGAAAATTTCAGGAGGTAATTTAAAATGGTAAAGATGAGATTAAGAAGAATGGGTCAGAAGAAAGCTCCTTTCTATAGAATTATTGTTGCAGATTCCAGATCCCCGAGAGATGGCAGATTCATCGAGGAGATCGGTATCTACGATCCGAACACAGAGCCGAGCACTCTGAAATTCGACGAGGAAGCTGCTAAGAAATGGTTAGCAACAGGCGCTCAGCCGACAGAGACTGTTGGTAAACTCTTAAAGATCGCTGGTATCCAGTAAATCAAGCATACTGACCTGTGAGGTGCAAAGGTATGAAAGAATTAGTAGAAGTTATCGCGAAAGCACTGGTTGAGAACCCGGACGAGGTAGTGGTTACAGAATCGGTCAAAGACGATGAGACTGTAATCGAGCTTTCCGTTGCACCGGCCGATATGGGTAAGGTAATTGGAAAACAGGGTCGTATCGCGAAAGCGATTCGCTCGGTTGTCAAGGCGGCTTCATCCAAGGAAGACAAGAAAGTTATTGTAGAGATTCAGTAATACAGACGAAGCTGAAAAGCCGGCTGCCTGAAAGGGTGTCCGGCTTTTTTATTTCATACAGGAGGATTACAGAATGGTTGATTATCTGAGAGTTGGTGTAATTACGTCCCCGCATGGTCTGCGCGGAGATGTGAAAGTATTCCCTACCACCGATGATGTGAATCGCTTTAAAAAATTAAAAAAAGCGTATATCGACACTGGAAAAGAAAAAATGCCGGTGACCGTGGAACAGGCGCGTTTTTTCAAAAATATGGTCATTCTTAAATTTAAAGAGATGAACCGGATTGAGGACTGCGAGCCGTTCCGTAATAAGGATATTCTGATCACCCGCGATCAGGCGGTGAAACTGAATCCGGATGAGAATTTCATTGCCGATCTGATTGGTCTGAAAGTGCTGACAGACGAGGGTGAGGAGTTCGGTACGGTGAAAGATATCCTTCAGACAGCAGCTAACGACGTATATCTGATCGAAGGACCTGAGGGCAAAGAATACCTCTTCCCGTCCATCAAGGAATGCATCCTGAATGTCGATCTGGAGGCTGGCACCGTAACGGTACATATCATGGACGGGCTTCTGGATCTGTAAATGGAATGATAATCCTAAAATAAAAGTACCGTTGTGAAAGTGCTGTATAAATATAGGAGAAACGGATGAATTTTCATATTCTGACCCTGTTCCCGGAGATGGTAATGGGGGGACTGAACACAAGTATTACGGGGCGTGCGATTGACAAAGGGCTGATCTCGGTTGAGGCGGTCAATATCCGCGATTACTCGAAGGACAAACACCATCATGTAGACGATGCGCCCTATGGCGGTGGCGCCGGTATGGTGATGCAGCCGGAACCGATTTACGATGCATATGAAGACCTGGCGGCGCGCACCGGAAAACGTCCGCGCGTGATCTATCTGACTCCGCAGGGGCAGGTTTTCAATCAGAAAATCGCGGAAGAACTGGCGAAAGAAGAGGATCTGGTGTTCCTCTGCGGGCATTATGAGGGGATCGATGAGCGCGCGTTAGAGCTGGTTGTGACCGACTATCTCTCGATCGGCGATTATGTCCTGACGGGCGGTGAGCTTCCGGCGATGGTTATGATCGACTGCATTTCCCGTCTGGTGCCTGGTGTGTTAAATAATGACGTATCCGCGGAATTTGAGTCATTTCACGACAATCTGCTGGAATATCCACAGTACACCCGCCCGGTTGTATTTATGGATAAGGCGGTCCCGGACGTACTTCTGACCGGGCATCACAAAAATATCGAGACCTGGCGCCGTCAGAAATCGATCGAACGGACGCTGGAACGCCGCCCGGATCTTTTAAAAGATGCGGTTCTGGATAAGAAAGAGAAGAAATATCTGGAAGAGCTGATTCGTCAGAAAGAGGAAAAAGAAACAAAAAAACTCTAAAAAAGAGAGCAGAAAGTCCTTGCAAATCAAGGATTTCTATGATAAAATCATATTCTGTGAAATAAAGAGATGTTCCGCTGTTACAGGAAGCACGTTTTTACGGGATAAAAGATCGTATTAAGAACATCAAAGATTTTAAAGGAGGTTCACAAAGATGAACGAGATTATTAAGAACATTGAAGCAGCTCAGTTAAAGGAAACCGTTCCGAGTTTCAACGTAGGCGATACAGTACGTGTATCTGCTAAGATCAAAGAGGGAAACCGCGAGAGAATTCAGGTTTTCGAGGGAACTGTTATTAAGAGACAGAACGGCGGCGTTCGCGAGACTTTCACTGTTAGAAAGAGCTCCAACGGTGTTGGTGTAGAGAAGACCTGGCCGTTACATTCTCCGTCTGTAGAGAACGTTGAAGTAGTAAGAAGAGGTAAAGTAAGAAGAGCAAAACTGAACTACCTGAGATCCAGAATCGGCAAGGCAGCGAAGGTAAAAGAGTTAGTAAAATAATTTCTGAAGCGGATGGGGCTGCTGTACAGGTCAGCCCGCTGTGCATCCGGATATGCGGTTATGTGTGTCCGGCGCGGCGGGAGGAGCTGTGCAGCAGCTTTTTTTCGTGTAATAGGAAATCCCTTGTGATTCCCTATTATAAAAAAGAATGTGCCCTGGCACATTCTCGCGCCGAGCGCGGTCGCTTGCGACATGAGCGATGATTCATGGGGAACGGATAGAGAGGGAGTGACATATGGAGCTGAAAGAGGATAAAAACCGCATCCGTCTGGTGGTTGGATGGATCGTGGATATTGCGGTGGTAATTTCGATCGCGTGGTTCGCCGTGTTTGCGATGGGGACACAGATACGGGTGAGCGGTCAATCAATGGAACCGGTGTTGTCGCAGAACGAAAAGGTTCTGATGAACCGCCTGAGTTACCGCGTGATGCGCCCAAAGCGCTATGACATTATCGTATTTGAAAAAGAAACGGGAAATTACAATATAAAACGCGTCATTGGACTGCCAGGTGAGACGGTGCAGATCAAGGACGGTTATATTTACATTAATAATGAAAAATTAGACGCCCCGAACGACTTGGGTAAGGCGGCTCTGGCTGGACTGGCGGAATATCCGATTAGTCTGGATAAAAACGAATATTTTCTGCTGGGTGACAACCGCTCCGGCAGTGAGGACAGCCGCTTTTCCAATGTGGGAAATGTGAAGTTCCGGCAGATCAAAGGAAAGGTCTGGCTGCGGATCCAGCCGGTTAGCCGGTTTGGGTTGATTTCGTCGAGATAGGTTCTAAGAAAGGAAGAAAATTTCATGCAGATACAATGGTACCCTGGACATATGACAAAGGCAAAAAGAGCCATGAAGGAAGATATCAAGCTGATCGATCTGGTGATTGAGCTGGTGGATGCGCGCGTGCCGCTCGGCAGTCGCAACCCGGATATTGATGAGCTTGCGAAGGGAAAGGGACGGATTGTCCTTTTAAATAAGGCGGATCTGGCGGACGACGGCTGTACAGAGCGCTGGATCGCATGGTTTAAGGAGCAGGGCATCCATGCACTCCGCATCAACGCGCGCAGCGGCATGGGAATGAAGCAGATCCAGCCGCTGGTGCAGGAGGCATGCAAGGAGAAAATTGAGCGTGACCGTCGCCGCGGTATCAAAAACCGCCCGGTGCGGACGATGGTAGTCGGCATTCCGAATGTCGGAAAATCGACCTTTATCAATTCCTTTGCCGGAAAAGCCTGCGCCAAGACTGGAAATAAACCGGGTGTTACCAAGGGAAACCAGTGGATCCGCTTAAATAAGACACTGGAACTTCTCGATACGCCGGGAATCCTCTGGCCGAAATTTGAAGATCCGAATGTGGGACTGTGCCTTGCATTTATCGGCTCGATCAACGATGAGATTCTGGATAAGGAAGAGCTGGCAGCCGAGCTGATCAAAAATATGTCCGGACGTTACGGAAAGCGCCTGGAAGAGCGGTATGGTGTGACGCTGGTTGAGAATACGGCTGGTGACGGCGAAGATACAAAAAAAGCCTGGGAAATTCTGCGTGAAATCGCAAGGGCACGTTCCTGTCTTTTAAAGGGCAGCGAGCTGGATACGAAAAAAGCGGCTGGCTTCCTATTAGATGACTTCCGCAGCGGCAAACTGGGGCGCGTGACGCTGGAAGTGCCGGAGGTATAGGAAAACATGAGAAAACTAACAGGAGAAAAACTGGAAGCAGAACTGGCGCGTCTCGAAGGAATGCGTGCCTATGAACATCAGTACGAAAGTGCAGGGATCGTCTGCGGCATTGATGAGGCGGGCAGAGGTCCATTAGCCGGTCCGGTGGTGGCGGCGGTCGCGGTACTTCCGAAAGACTGTACGATTCTGCGGCTGAACGATTCCAAAAAATTGTCGGAAAAATGCCGGGAAGAATTGTTTCTGGAAATCAAAGAAAAGGCAGCTGCCTACGGAATTGGAATTGTAAGCCCGGAGGAGATCGATTCCATCAATATTTTGCAGGCGACCTATGAAGCAATGCGTCAGGCAGTCGCACAGCTTCCGCAGGAGCCGGATATCTTTTTAAATGACGCGGTCATCATTCCGGGGATTTCGGAGGAAAAGCAGATTAAGATTATCAAGGGCGATGCAAAAAGTGTCTCGATCGCGGCAGCCAGTATCCTGGCAAAAGTGACGAGGGATCATATGATGATGGAGTACGATAAAATCTATCCGGAATACGGGTTTGCGAAGCATAAAGGATACGGAACCAAGATGCATAACGAGGCAATTTTAACCTATGGTCCATGCCCGAGCCACCGGAGAACCTTTTTGAAGAAGCTGCTGGGCGAGGAAGCCGCGATGCAGGGGATGAAATAACAGAAAGGGAGCTGAATGGGAGAAAGAAACTTTCATCTTCATGGAAATTTATTCAACCGCCGTGCCATCGGAACTGAATATGAAACTCTGGCGTGTGAATATCTCACCCGGCACGGTTATCAGATTCTCTGCCGGAATTTCCGCTGTCGCCAGGGTGAAATTGATATTATCGCAAGAGATAGAGACTACCTGGTTTTTATCGAGGTCAAATACCGCCGCGATGAACACGAAGGCGATCCGGCGGAGGCAGTGGATGCCCGCAAGCAGGCGCGGATTCTTCGTACCGCCCGGTATTATATGACGCGTTATCATATTTCCGAGGACACGCCGTGCCGGTTTGATGTGGTGGCGGTGCTTGGCAGTAACGTGAGATTAATTCGGGACGCGTTCTGGTGCGGATAATTACAAATGAGAGAATTCAAAAACTGCACAATCAGATTTGAGCAAGAGACAGAAAAAGGATGTGACAATCATGGCGCTTACCTATATACAAAAAACAGTTCATCCGGCACCAATTACCCTTCATGAGTCAAACGGAGTGGCTTATTTTACCTTTCCGCTCTTAGAGCAGACCAGGATGGTGCGCCACGCATTTTCTACCCGGCTTGGCGGAGCGAGCAAGGGATATTTCAGTACGATGAACTTTTCGCTGACGCGCGGCGACAACCGGGACGATGTGCTTGAAAATTACCGGAAAATGGCGCGGATTCTGGGAACGGATGTGTCAAAGATGGTGCTCAGCCATCAGACGCACACGACGAATATCCGTCTTGTTACGGAAGCGGACGCTGGAAAAGGAATCTGGCGGGAACGCGATTATGAAAACATCGACGGGCTTATCACAAACGTGCCGGGGCTGACGCTGGTTACATTTTTTGCGGACTGTGTACCATTATATTTTGTAGATCCGGTGCATCGTGCGATCGGACTGTCGCATTCCGGCTGGAAAGGAACCGTTCACCGGATGGGACAGAAAACGATCGAGGCGATGGGAGAGGCGTTCGGCACGAAGCCGGAGGATCTGCGCGTCTGCATCGGACCGAGCATCTGCCGGGACTGTTATGAGGTCAGTGAGGATGTGGCAGACGCATTTAAAGAAGAATTTGGAGCAGAAATCAGTCAGGATGATTCAACATCCTGTTATTCCTGGAATGGGAAATCGATTCTCATGAATAAGGGGAATGGCAAGTACCAGCTTGACCTCTGGGGCGCGAACCGCCTGGTGCTCCTGGATGCCGGAATTTTACCGGAGCACCTGGCTGTGACGAATGTATGTACGAAATGCAATCCGGATCTTTTATATTCACACCGCGTGATGGGAGATAAGAGGGGGAATCTGGCGGCATTTTTATCGCTAAAGTAAGTATACAATCTGTCTGTCAAACAAGTGAATGAATGTTTTGCAGAAAAGAACAGCAGCATGATTGAAAATCGGTCGTTCAAGTCCGTTTTTGTCAATCGTGCTGCTGCCGTTTTTTTCGCCGTTTCAGCGAAGATTCAGCCCTACGATGCCTTATTTACCAGCCATCTTTTTTTCCTGTTCCTCAATCATCTTTTTGACCATATAGCCGCCGACGGAACCAGCCTGTGCGGAGGTCAGGTTACCATTGTAGCCCTCACTTAACGGAACGCCAATCTCATTGGCAACCTCCATCTTAAAGCGGTTCATCGCTTCCTTGGCTTCCGGTACATTGGTTTTGTTAGTGTTGTTGGAACTAGACATAACAGACGCCTCCTTTTTTGCGTGTGCCCCTTCAAACTTTCGTTTGTCCAGGTGTCTCTTTTTGTTACATTCTCAGTATGCGGATCTTAAAAGTGAAATACACTAGAAGGTTTTGTGCAAATTGACATTTTGGGGCAAAACTCCCACAATGTAGGGAAAAAAGTTAGTATTGATCCGATTTTATGCTTGTATATCAGTAAAACTCATACTATAATAGAACAGATGTAGTGTTAAAAAATACGCAAACTGTTTGGTGAATTTTACGCTTGCAGTTCAAAATACATTAATATTTCTAGTAAGATGGAGAAAAATCCATGCGGGTAATAGCAGGAAGTGCCAGAAGGCTTACTTTAAAGACGATCGAGGGAATGGATACGAGACCGACGACGGACCGTATCAAAGAAACTCTTTTTAATATGATTCAGAATGATATCTATGGATGCACATTTCTCGATTTATTCAGCGGAAGCGGGGCGATCGGGATCGAAGCTTTAAGCCGCGGGGCAAAAGAAGCTGTTTTTGTGGAGAAGAATCCGAAAGCGGCGGACTGCATCCGTGACAATCTGAAAGCAGCCCGCCTAGCTGATAAGGCGACGCTGTTAAACTGTGATATTTCGGATGCATTGAAACGGATAGAAAACCGGAAGAGTGCGTTTGATTTCATTTTTATGGATCCTCCGTACAACCATCTCTGGGAGAAAGAAGTGCTTACTTATCTGGCGCATTCGTCTCTGGCAGATGAACATACGATGATCATCACAGAGGCATCGAAAGAGACCGGGTGCAGCTACCTTTCAGAACTAGGATACCATCTCGAAAAAGAGAAGATATATAAGACGAATAAACATCTGTTTATCCGAAAAGCTTGAATACCAAAGGAGAAAAAAAGATGAAAACAGCCATTTATCCGGGCAGCTTTGATCCGGTAACGCTCGGACATTTTGATATTATAAAGCGATCCTCCGAAATTTTTGATCAGGTCATCGTGGGAGTTTTGTGTAATAACGCAAAATCTCCGTTGTTTTCTGTCGAAGAACGTGTTAAGATGTTAGAGGAAGTGACAAAAGACATTCCTAACGTGGAGGTGCAGTCGTTTGACGGACTTCTGGTCGATTTCATGCGCCAGAATCACGCAAAGGTCATCGTGCGTGGTCTGCGTGCGATCACGGATTTCGAATATGAGCTGCAGCTCGCGCAGATGAACCGGGTGATTGCACCCGAAATAGATACCCTGTTTCTGACAACGAACCTTAAATACGCGTATTTAAGTTCCAGTATGGCAAAAGAGGTTGCGATGTACGGCGGAGACATTTCCGAATTTCTCGATCCGGTCATTGCAAAACAAGTACAGGAGAAATACCAGGCGCTTCAGGAAGACAGGGAATGTAAGTAAGGAGAAAAGCTATGAGCAGAATTGAACAGATCATCACAGAAATTGAAGATTATATCGACAGCTGCAAGTTTCAGCCGCTGTCCAACACGAAGATTTTAGTAAATAAAGAAGAGATTGAAGAACTGCTCGTGGAACTGCGTCTTCGCATTCCGGAGGAGATCAAGAAATATCAGAAGATCATCAGCAACCAGGATGCGATTCTGCAGGAGGCACGTTCCCAGGCAGACGCGATGGTAGCCGAGGCGACCGCCCAGACCAATGAGCTGGTTAATGAGCATGAGATCATGCAGCGTGCATATGCAGAAGCAAACAGCATTATTGAGCAGGCAAATGCACAGGCACAGCAGATCGTGGACAACGCTGTCACAGAGGCAAACAATATCCGTCAGGGTTCCGTTCAGTACACGGACGACATGCTCCGCAGCCTGCAGACCATCATCAAGCATTCGATGGAGGGCGCGCAGAGCCGTTTCGAGTCTTACATGAGTTCGATGCAGTCCAGCTACGATGTCGTATCTTCCAACCGCAATGAGCTGGCTGGCAGTGTCGTGCCGGAGGAGAACACAGGCGCCGAGGCAGCAGCGGCCGCTACACAGGCGGCATCCGGCGAAGCAGCAGAATAAAGAGAACGAACGAGAGACTGGCGTGAACCAGTTTCCACAGTACATAATGCCGGATGGAAAGTCCGGCATTTTTTTCTCTGTCTTTTCGGCTGTCCCGTATGACTGAATTTGTCTGGGCGATCCCGGATAACCCGCCGAACGCAGCACATGCCGCTATCGCGCCGGATTGAACCGGGACACTGAATATGGCACCAGAACGGGCGATCGCATCGATGCCGGTTGTCATTTCAGCCGTCCCGATCAGAAACAGACGCAGCGGGCCGGAACAGAAGGCGTCGGCAAAGGCAGCGAGGATCGAATACAGCATGATCAAACCGCCGATGCGGACCTGCAGTTCGATGCAGTCCATCAGGATGGTGTCGAAGGAAGCGGGAACGGAGACGGATGTGGATTTTGTGCGGGCGGGCTTGACAGAGCCGGTTTCTTTCGAAAAAAAACGGTTTTGAAGGCTAAAAGAAGTTACTTTATTATAAATGCATAGGAGACTTCCAACCAATAAAAGCGGCGTATATAGTGCCAGAACCAGATAGTTTGACGGAACTGCCGGGTTCAGCCTAGGTGCAGCATATCCGGCGATAAACATGGGGCTTGGCGAAGCACTGATGGCGGTCAGAAGCCGTTTTTCATGTGCCGAAAGCAGCGATTTCCGGTTAAAATCGGCGGCAGTTTTCATTCCCATCGGGTAACCGCAGAGCAGCCCGGCAAGCAGGGCATAGCCGCTGTAGGCAGACATCCCAAGATGTTTCAAAACCGGGTGAAATGGCGCTAGAAGCAGCCGGACGCCGCCGTGTTCAGCTAAAAGCTTTGAGAAGAGCATAAATGGAAATAACGTCGGAAAGACCGTATTGAACCATAAAAGAAGTCCTTTCTGTGCCCCATCCGCAGAGAGACGCGGATGCGAGAGCAGAAGCGACAGGATAAGTGCTGGGAACAGGGCGGATAATATTTTTTTTATATATGGCATGGGAGCGCCTTTCTATCATTAAAAAGTAATATAAAGATAGATTATATATATGTAGACAGAAAATGGCTCATTCCTTTTGGAAGCCTGAAAACCGGCATACCGAACAAAGAAAGAACGAATGAGCGCGAAGAAAAAGTCTTTCGAATCACGCTTATAAATGGATATACAGAGCAATAGACAAAAACAGGAGGAAAACGATTGGATTACCGAGAACTGCCGGAAGAATTTCTTAAAAAAATGAAACAATTTCTGGGGGAGGAATACCCTGAGTATCTGGCTTCGTATGAGGAAGAGCCGCGTTCAGGGCTGCGCGTCAACACGGGCAGACTGACACCGGAACAGTTTTTAGACATGGCACAGACGGTGGACTGGAATTTGAAACCAGTGCCGTGGACGAAGAACGGTTTTTATTATCAGGGCGAACGCCCATCCAGGCATCCGTGGTACTACGCGGGACTCTACTATTTGCAGGAACCGAGTGCGATGTCCCCGGCGGCATGGCTGCCGATCAAGCCGGGCGACCGGGTTCTGGATTTGTGCGCGGCACCGGGCGGTAAAAGTACGGAACTGGCGGCGAAATTAGCCGGTACAGGTGTCCTGTTTTCCAATGATATCAGCAATTCGCGCGCAAAAGCGCTTCTTAAAAATCTGGAAATGTTCGGAGCGGGAAATATCTGTGTAACGAGCGAGGCACCGGAAAAAATGGCTGACATCCTGCCGGAGTTTTTTGATAAGATTCTGGTCGATGCGCCGTGCTCCGGCGAAGGTATGTTCCGCCGCGATCCGTCGATGGTAAAGAGCTGGAACGAAAAAGGTCCCGATTATTATGCGCCGCTGCAGCGCCAGATTCTCGACTGTGCCGTGCAGATGCTTGCGCCGGGCGGGAAACTGGTTTATTCGACCTGTACCTTTGACAGGGACGAGGACGAGGGAACGATCGAGTATATTCTGGAGAAATATCCGCAGATGGCGGTCGTGCCGCAGAAACCGGAATATGGCTTTGAGGGAAGCCGTGGCATTGAGGGGTGTCTGAGATTGTTTCCGCACCGTCTGGAGGGCGAAGGACATTTTGTTGCGCTGTTGGAGAAGCGGACGGAGAAACCAGACGCAAATGTCAAGGATTTGGAAAATGCCGGTGAGAAAGCATTGAGCGATCCACTTTTGGTAGAGGAAATAGAAGCGCGGTTGTGCCGTGTGGCGGAAGACGGTAAGTCCAGACAGATGGCTTCCGGAAAAGCGAAAGGGAAAATGTTTGGAAAGGGAAAAAAAGTGGCGCAAAACCAGACCGCCGAGGATTTTTCCCCCCTGTTTGAGCTTCTGCGCCAGCTTCCGGTAAGAACCTGGAATCCGGAGCAATTCTACCGTGACAGCGAGCGCATCTATTACCTCCCGGCAGCGCTGGCAGGCGACAATACACGCTATTTTAAGCCGCTCCGCTGTCTGCGTACCGGACTTCTGCTCGGAGAACTGAAAAAAGGGCGGTTTGAACCATCCCAGGCGCTGGCGATGAACCTGCGGATGCAGGAATTTGTAAATTACTTAAATTTTAATGCCTCGGATGAGCGCACGATCCGCTATTTAAAGGGCGAGACATTGACAGCCGCAGAGGAAGAGGCAGCAGATGGTCTTGTACTAATCTGTGTGGATGGATTTCCGCTTGGCTGGGCGCAGAAACGGGGCGGTCAGCTTAAAAATAAATACAATCCCGGATGGAGGTGGCAGTGATGGGACAAGGTAAAAGTATACGTTTAGACCGCTTCCTGGCAGAGATGAAGCAGGGAACGCGCAGTCAGGTAAAAGAGATGATCCGCAAAGGGCGGGTTCTGGTCGATGGAATCGTCTGCCGCGAGTCTGACCGGAAAATATTCCCGGACGAAACCCGGGTTACAATGGATGGACAGCCGGTTGGCTGGGCAGACACGGAATATTATATGTTAAATAAACCACAGGGCGTCGTTTCCGCAACGGAAGACGGGCGCTATCAGACTGTCATTGACCTTATTGATGAAGCAAAGCGAAAAGACCTCTTCCCGGTCGGACGCCTCGATATTGATACGGAAGGACTGCTTCTCATCACGAACGACGGTGCGCTGGCGCATGAGCTTCTGGCACCGAAAAAACACGTGGATAAGGTCTATTTTGCACGCGTAAAGGGAACACTGAAAGAAGGAATCGAAGCGCGCTTTCAGGCAGGACTGACGCTGAAGGATGGCACACCGGTACGGCCGGCAGAGCTTGTGATCGAGAAAAAATGGAACGACGCAGGAGAAGACCTCTGCGAGGCGCGCCTGACCATCCATGAAGGAAAATTTCATCAGGTAAAGCGGATGTTTGAGGCAGAGGGCGGCGAAGTCATTTACCTGAAACGCCTTTCGATGGGACCGCTTGTCCTGGATGAGGCACTGGCGACGGGAGAGTACCGGGCGCTGACGGAAGATGAAATTAGAGCGTTAAAAGAAAGAACGCTAACCTCACAAAATTGTGTATCGAATGACGAAAATTTGTCAGATACCCCAAATAACACACCTCCTGAAATCAACTGGAACACAGTAGACGCCGTCCTCTTCGATCTCGACGGCACCCTGGTCGATTCCATGTGGATGTGGAAAGCGATCGACGTGGAATTTTTAAAGCGTTACGGCTATGACTGTCCGGAGGATCTCCAGAAGGTGATTGAGGGCATGAGTTTTTCCGAGACAGCAATCTATTTTAAAGAGCGTTTCCAGCTGCCGATGACACTGGATGAGATCAAGGCGATCTGGATTGAAATGTCGATCGATAAATACCGCCATGAGGTGCCGCTGAAACCGGGGGTTGCGGAATTTCTTCCATTTTTAAAGAAAAAAGGAATCCGCATGGGAATTGCGACGAGCAATGCACAGGATATGGTAGCAGCTGTGCTGGATTCTCTGGATATCCGTTCCTATTTCGGTGTGGTGGCAACTGCCTGTGAGGTGGCGGCAGGAAAACCGGCGCCGGATATCTATCTGAAGGTGGCGGCGGATCTGGGCGTACAGCCGGAAAAATGTCTGGTATTTGAGGATGTCCCGGCGGGGATTCTGGCTGGAAAACGGGCTGGTATGCGCGTCGGCGCGGTCGAGGACGTATTTTCACTTTCCATGATCGAAGAAAAGAAAGAATTAGCTGATTTTTATATCCGGGACTACCGGGAACTGATACAGGGGGCAAGATAAAATGATACATGATTTTTTACCGATCTGTAGGGCGGATATGGACAAGCGCGGCTGGGAGAGCTGCGATTTTGTCTACGTGTGCGGGGATGCGTATGTCGATCATCCGTCGTTCGGCCACGCGATCATCAGCCGTATGCTCGAAGCGCACGGCTATAAAGTAGGCATCATCGCCCAGCCGGACTGGAAGAATCAGGAATCCATTCAGATTCTGGGCGAACCGCGTCTCGGATGGCTTGTGAGCGCCGGAAATATGGACTCTATGGTAAACCATTATTCGGTTTCGAAAAAGCGCCGCGCAAAGGATTCCTACACACCGGGCGGCGAGATGGGAAAACGTCCGGATTATGCGACGATCGTCTATTCCAACCTGATCCGCACCTGGTCGAAAAAGCCAATCATTCTCGGCGGTATCGAAGCCAGCCTGCGGCGTCTGGCACATTATGATTACTGGTCTGGAAAAATGAAACGGTCCATTCTGCTGGATTCCCAGGCAGATCTGATTTCCTACGGAATGGGCGAGCGCTCGATCGTGGAGATCGCAGATGCACTGGCCAGCGGCATCGAGGCAAAGGATATCACCTTCATCGAGGGAACTGTTTATAAGGCGGAAAACCTGGATTCTGTTTACGACGAAATCCGTCTGCCGTCTTACCGCGAGGTTTCCTCCGATAAAAAGACGTATGCGGAGAGCTTTTACACCCAGTACAGCAACACCGATCCATTTTCGGGAAAACGCCTCGTTGAGCCGTACAGCGACCGCCTCTATGTGGTCCAGAATCCGGCGGCGAAACCACTGACCCAGGAAGAGATGGACGATGTCTACGCACTTCCATACATGAGAACCTGGCATCCGTGTTACGATGCAGCGGGTGGTATTCCAGCGATCACGGAAGTAAAATTCAGCCTGATCAGCAACCGCGGATGCTTCGGCGGATGCAGCTTCTGTGCGCTGACCTTCCATCAGGGACGCATCGTGCAGACCCGCAGCCATGAATCAATTATTCAGGAAGCAGAACTTTTGACCCAGGAACCGGATTTCAAGGGCTACATCCACGATGTCGGCGGTCCGACCGCAAACTTCCGTCACCCGGCATGCGAAAAACAGATGACCTACGGTGCCTGTCCGCACAAACAGTGCCTGTTCCCGCAGCCGTGCAAAAACATGAATGCCGATCACAGCGACTATATTTCCCTGTTAAAGAAGCTGCGGGCGATTCCGAAGGTAAAAAAAGTTTTCATCCGTTCGGGTATCCGTTTCGATTATCTGCTGGCGGAGAAAAACCGGGCATTCTTGCGGGAGCTTTGTCAGTACCATGTCAGCGGACAGCTCAAGGTAGCGCCGGAACATATATCGGATAATGTATTAAAACGGATGGGAAAACCGGAGAATAAGGTTTACCGCCAGTTCATGAAGGAATATGCAGCGATGAATGACTCGCTGGGAATGAAGCAGTATCTCGTTCCGTACCTGATGTCCTCCCATCCGGGTTCCACGCTCAAGGAGGCGATCGAACTGGCAGAATATCTGCGCGACCTCGGCTACATGCCGGAGCAGGTGCAGGATTTCTATCCGACGCCATCCACACTGTCTACGTGTATGTATTACACGGGATATGATCCGCGCACGATGGAAAAAGTGTACGTGCCGACCAACCCGCATGAGAAAGCGATGCAGCGTGCGCTGATCCAGTACCGCAATCCGGCCAATTATGAGCTGGTCAAAGAGGCACTGTTAAAGGCACACCGCAGCGCCCTGATCGGATTTGACGCCAAATGTCTGATCCGCCCGCGTCCGGATAAAAATCGTCAAAATTATCAGGGCACGGATAAAAATCGCCGGGGACAAGATGACAGAAACATGGGTGGCAAAAACGCAGGCAGGAAAAATACAGGAAACAGCAGCAATCAAAATGGACGAAATACTGCAAAAGAGCGTCCGACAGGCAAAAAGAAGACAATCCGCAACACGCATAACAGAAAGAAGAAGTGATATGTCAGAAAGAAAAAAGATTGCCATTGTAACGGGAGCCTCTTCCGGTATGGGAAGAGCATTTGTACAGCAGATCATGGACAAGTACCGCAGACTCGATGAAATCTGGGTGATCGCAAGAAGAAAAGACAAACTAAGAGAACTAAAAAAAGAGATTATTGGAACAAGAGTTAGGATTCTTCCATTAGATCTTATGAAAGAAGAAAGTTTTGAACGTCTTAGAAAGGTTCTTGCAAAAGAACGTCCTACTGTAAGAATTTTAGTAAATGCTTCAGGATTTGGAATTTCTGGTTCTTTTGAGCATCAGACAGAAGAAGATGCAGCAGGAATGATTCGTTTAAATTGTGAAGCATTGACAAGAGTTACCTACTTGGTACTTCCATATGTAAGCAGAGGATCTTTTATTTATCAGATGGCATCTTCTGCAGGATTTGCACCACAGCCTGATTTCACAGTTTACGCAGCAACAAAAGCATATGCAAAAAGTTTTTCTATTGCTCTTAGACAGGAGCTATCAGGACAGGAAGTTAAAGTCATAGCGGTATGTCCTGGACCAGTGAAGACG
>ENA-ORSA01001976-ORSA01001976.1-human-gut-metagenome-genome-assembly--contig:-NODE-1976-length-15433-cov-6.937833_pt1 | contig 15433 bp, 20 predicted proteins | sample MGYA00242179_ERZ509142 | MGnify/ENA primary metagenome ERZ509142 (study PRJEB26280, sample SAMEA2338659) | human gut metagenome | biome: human gut; feature: human-associated habitat; material: faeces... | reverse complement strand
CGCGCAGAGTATTGTGGCTCATGCAGGCGAACTTGTAATCAAACAGGGTGTCCTCACGCAGACGACCGATGCAGACGGCCATGCCGTGCTCGGTGTTGCGGTCCAGCTTGGGCTGGGGACGGTCGTTCTCCTCGAAGTAGTGGAGGAACTGCTTGGGTGCGCTGGGCAGATTCAGTTCCTGTGCGGGGCCGCGGAACTCGGCCCAGGCCTTGAGGATCTCTTCCTTGCTGGGCTTCTTATCAAAGCTCACGAAGACAGCGGCGGTGTGACCGTCAGAGACAGGCACACGGAAGCACTGGGCAGTGATGACAGGCTTCTCGGCGTTGACAATGTGGTCGCCCTCAATATGACCCCACAGCTTGAGAGGCTCACGCTCGCTCTTTTCCTCCTCGCCGCCGATGTAGGGGATGACGTTGTCGATGATCTCAGGCATCCGGTCGAAGGTCTTGCCGGCACCGGAAATGGCCTGATAGGTGCAGACCAGAGCCTTGCTGACGCCGAAATCCTTCATCAGGGGGTGCAGGGCAGGGACATAGCTCTGCAGGCTGCAGTTGGACTTGACGGCGATGAAGCCGCGCTTGGTACCCAGGCGCTTGCGCTGAGCGGGGATGATGTCGATGTGGTCGGCGTTGATCTCAGGCACGACCATCGGCACATCCGGAGTAAAGCGGTTTGCGCTGTTGTTGGAGACGACGGGGCATTCTGCCTTGGCGTAAGCCTCTTCCAGAGCCTTGATCTCGTCCTTCGGCATATTGACGGCGCAGAAGATAAAGTCCACCTGAGAGGCGACCTCCTCCACCTTGGATGCATCCAGCACCACCATCTTCTTGACGCTCTCCGGCATCGGGGTGGTCATGGCCCAGCGAGAACCGACAGCCTCCTCATAGGTCTTGCCGGCGCTCCGGCCGGAAGCGGCCAGAGTCGTCAGCTTGAACCAGGGATGATTTTCGAGCAGAGTAACAAAACGCTGGCCTACCATACCGGTGGCACCGACGACGCCCACTTTATATTGTTTATCCATTTCCAGCACCTTTCCTTTCAAAAAAAGCCAATTCGCATAAGACTCCGCTTGCAAAGCAGACGTCTATGCAATATAATAGATACCGCTATACAGATTTTATGATAACATTGATACGGCATTCGTGTCAATCATCGGAAAGGCAAATGCTAACTATGTTAAAAAAAGATTTTTGGTATGATTTACCCAAAGAGCTCATCGCACAGGAGCCTGCATCCCCCCGTGATGCGGCCCGCCTGATGGTCCTGAGCCAGAAAGACGACAGCATCCAGCACTGCATCTTCCACGACCTGCCCGAATACCTCGAGCCGGGCGACCTGCTGGTAGTCAACAACTCCAAGGTCCTGCCCGCCCGCATCGTGGGCATCAAGCAGCCCACGGGCGCTGTCTGCGAGCTGCTGCTCCTGCGGCAGGTGAAGGGCGACCAGTGGGAGTGCCTTGCAAAGCCCGGCAAGCGGATGCAGCCCGGTACCAAGGTCAGCTTTGGCGACGGCAGCCTGACGGCCATCGTGGATGAGACGCTGGAAGACGGCAATAAGTTCGTCACCTTCTACTATGATACCGAGACCCTCTACGAGAAGCTGGACGAGTTCGGCAAGATGCCTCTGCCGCCCTATATCACCAAGCAGCTGGACGACCAGAGCCAGTATCAGACCGTCTATGCCAAGGAGCTGGGCAGCGCTGCCGCTCCCACGGCTGGCCTCCACTTCACGCCAGAGCTGATGGATACCATCCGCGCCAAGGGCGTCAACATCACCGAGGTGACGCTCCATGTCGGCCTCGGTACCTTCCGCCCCGTGCAGGAAGACGAGATCTCCGACCACAAGATGCACAGCGAGTGGTACTCCGTCAGCGAGGAGACTGCAAAACTCATCCATGACACCAAGGCCGCAGGCCATCGTGTCATCGCCGTGGGCACCACCAGCTGCCGCACGCTGGAAGCTGTCGCCGCCAAGTACGGCGAGATCAAAGCCTGCAGCGGAAACACCGACATCTTCCTCTATCCCGGTGTCAAGTTCAACTGCATCGACGGCCTTATCACCAACTTCCATCTGCCCGAAAGCACCCTCATCATGCTGGTGTCGGCGCTGTATGGCTACGAAAAGACGATGGCCGCCTACAAGGTGGCTGTCGAGCAGAAATATCGGTTCTTCAGCTTTGGCGATGCGATGTTTATACGAGGCGGGAACGACCCGGAAGATAAAAAGTAATGAAAAAGTCCAGAAGCCATGCGGGTTTCTGGACTTTTTTCTTATTCGGCGGTTTTGTACGAAAATCGTAGTTCAATGCCGTTTTTGAGCAAAATTGAGGTGGTAAGGCCATCTTTTATACAAAAGTTTGAGACCGTTTCGTTGAGGAAATCCTTGACGATTTTGGGGTCGATTTTGCGGATGAAACGCTCATAGTTCACATAGCGCTTGTCCAAGAGCTGCTGGGTCAGAATGAACTGGCTGGCCTTCTGCATGAATGCCTCATCGGAAAGCGACAGGTCAAAGGCATTGGCGATGTCCAGCTCGTTGATGCGGGAGTCTACCTCGCTGAGGGCTTTTGTGATGCGCTCACGCTCGATGTTGAAGTCTTTGCTTGCCATCTCGTCATCTCCGTAGAGATAGATGGTCTTCAGGCGGTTGAGGGCGCGCTCAAGCCGGCGCTTCTCGGAGAGCAGCAGATCGCGTTCGCTCAAGTCCGCGCTGGACTCCGTGGCCGCGATGGTAGGAGATTCAAAGCACTTCTCGTCAAAGCCGCTGCGCAGGTGGTTGTATAGTTCTTCGAGGCCCGGACGCTCGATGTGGTCAACGCGGGAAAGTGCTTCGCCACGCAGCAGCTTCTTCTCCAATGTTTCGATGGATGTCGTTCTGCCGAAGGAGTTGGATGCTTTTATCAGGTTGGCGAAGAAGTTCAGTACGAATGGGCCGAGGGTCACATCGGAGACGTACTTGTTGGTGCAGTCCTCGGATTTGCGTCGCCGGGAGCAGATGTACATAGACGGTCTCCAGCCGTCTGCCCGGACTTTATCGGTGGTTGCAGCCATCGTGGAGCCGCAGCAGCCGCAGGTGAGCAGCCCGGCGAAGACGTGGACGTTTTTTCGCTGATAGGTGGCATTCTTGTTGTAGCGCTTGCTTTCCAGAATGACACCGACAGCAGCCTGTCGTTCAGGGGACACAATGGCCGGGTGGTGGTTCTCGACCAATACCCATTCGTCCTTGCCCTTTTCGCGGAAACGCTTTGCGTTGGACTCGTCGCGGTAATTGTACCGATACGTTCCAGAGTAGAATGGACTGGAAAGAATCGTGTGGACGGTGGTCGGACTCCAGTCGCTTCCAGCGCGGGATTTCAGGCCACGCTCATTCATAATCCGAGCAACCCGGACAATGGACTTTTCGGACTCGTACAGGGAGTAGATCAGACGGACGATTTTGGCCTCGTCCTCGGCGATGGAGAAGGTCTTGCTCTCTTTGTCGTAGGAGTACCCGTAGGGAACCTTGCCGCCGTTCCAGATGCCATCATTGGCGCGGGACACGAAGACGGCGCTGACTCGCTCAGAGGTCGTTTTGCGCTCCAGTTCCGCAAAGATCAGGATGATTTTGAGCATGGCTTCGCCCATCGCAGAGCTGGTATCGAATTGTTCGTTCTTCGACACGAAGACCACGCCAAGCTCTTTCAGCTCGGCGTACATGACGGAAAAGTCCAGAAGGTTACGGCTGATACGGTCGATTTTCCAGACCAGCAGGTGAGAGAACTCGCCGGTCCTCATTCGGGCCATCATCTGCTGATAGTCTGGACGGTCGGTATTTTTGGCAGAGTAGCCTGCATCCTCGAAAATCACATAGTCCGAGATGCCGAGGGCATATTTTGCATAGTTGATGAGTTCTTCTCTCTGGACGGGCAGGCTAGCCCGGTCAACCTGATACTGCGTTGAGACTCGAACGTATATGGCGGCTTTCTTTTCCTCAAAGCGTTGTGCCGCCTTCTTCACCACATAGCCCATTGCGGAACCTCCAGAAGATAATGATAGCTGAAGAAAAAGCAGCTCCGTGCGTAGTGCGGGGCTGCTTTTCTGTTATGCACAAAAAGGAACGATAGAAATTATGCAAAATGTCGGGGGTACACATTCAGGGAATCGACAACGGCATCACGGAGGCTGTCATACTGGACGAGGTACGGGTCAAGTTTTTTCAGCATAGTGAGCGAGATGGTCTTCTGAGGGCCACACTGCTCGTCCAGAATATGAGTTGGTACAATGTAGAAATCCCATCCATCCAGTACCAGCGGGTCGGCTCGCTCGCGCACAGTCTCAGTGTAGAGGCAGAACACATACACGTCGGATTGCCGTTTGACCTCCTCAGCATAACCGCTGATGGAGTCCCAAGCTCTCGTTGGCCGGATGCTGAACTGGATGTTGGACAGCCTGCCATCGCCCTGCCGCCATGCCTGAAGATATGCGCAACTCTTGACCTCGATGCGCACTTCATCGCGGGCCTCGCCATTACATACCCAGTTGTAGGGGAAAGAGATGTCGTAGGGAGTCCAGTCATCGTTGGTTCCGCTCAGATCAATGCCCAGCGCGGCGGATACAATGAACTCGCAGTAGGAGCCTCGCAGGGTGTTGTTGAGCAGGTCTGAGGCGTTCCAGCGCCAGTAGTCGCTCAAGGATTTACCGATGGGCATATCATCAAAGACGATAAGTTCGTCCCCGGTACGTTGCTTCGTCATGATTTTCACCTCCTCGAAAAGTCAACCCGTATCAGCCTACGTCGGCTTTTTCCTCATGTTGCATGGACGTTATGATGACCCGCTGCTCCGGGGTCATATAGCGGTCGAGCAGCGACCACAAAACCTGCCGGTCTGCGATAGACGCCTTCTCGTAGCAGGCGACTAAGATGCTGACGTCGGGCGGCGTACGGCCGACGGCGGGCAGATCGGCACCGACCAAAACGTCCAGCGTCACGCCCAGTACAGAGGCCAGCTCCACAGCGGTCTCGATGTTCGGCGTTCTATCGCCGGAAACATAACGTGAGATGGTAGTCTCCGTCGTGTTGATGCGCTCTGCGACAGCACGCTGCGTGAGGCCGCGCTTGTCGATGAGTTCTTTGAACTGTTTGGCGAACATGGCTTTGCTGTACATAGTCATACCTCCCAATGTAGCTTACTTACCAAGTTTATAACATACTTGTCAAAGAGTAAACAAAACTTACCAAAATTATCATTTTAAGATTGACATATACCATAACGGTAAGCTATAATGAAGACACGGAAAGGGGGTGAGCGGATGAATAGCTCCAAGCTCAAGGGCATCCGGGTCGAGAAGGGAAAGACCCAGAAGAACATGGCCGAATTGATCGGCAAATCGCTTGTTACCTACTCCAAGAAGGAGCGCGGAGAAGTCGAGTTCTCCAATGAGGAAATGAGCATTGTCGCCAAGGCGCTTGACCTGACCAGCGATCAGGTCAACGCCATTTTTTTCGACGACAACTTACCGAAAGGGTAAGCATACGCATGGCGGTTTGCTGATGTCTAAAGTATAGCGCATCAAGGGGGCAAAGAAAATGGGACGCGATGCCGCAAAAGCCTGTGAAAACCAGTGCTTCCGGTGTAGGAAAGAGGCCGCAAAGCACAACGATAAGCTCGGTAGCCGTGAAGGCGCTGCGGAACTGCTCGGAATCTCGGTTTCGAGCCTTGCGGATTACGAGCTGGGCAATACGAAGGTCATCCCGGTGGATAAGGTGGTGCTGATGGCAGACATCTACAATGCACCGGAGCTGATGGCGTGGTATTGCTCGTCGGAGTGCCTTATCGGAAAGAGCCTCGAAATGCCGTCCCCTGAAATTGCCTCGGTAGAGCGTACGACCATGAAGCTTCTGAAGCAGCTCCGGCAGGGTGACATCGAGCAGGTCAAGGAAAAGCTCATCGACATCACGGCAGATGGCATCATCTCCAAGGATGAGTGGGCAGACCTGACCGAAATCCTCGACTACCTCGACGGACTGATTCGGGCGGCGCGGGAACTGAAGCTCATTGGCTCCAAGCTCCTGAATGGAGGCGCAGACGATGGCTGACATCCAAACGCTGAAGAAGCTGCTGGCAGAAGAATATGGCATCACAACCGCAAGAGAACTCGACGAAGCCATGAAGAAAATCGGCGGATTGAATATCGGCGTGTTTGCATCGCCGGTAAGAAAGGATGGAACGAAACATGAAAAAGTACGCAGTATTGCACGAGCCGGGTGACATCGTTACGCTGGCAGGAACCAGATTTGTGGTGCTGGATGTTGAGCGTCGTGGTAGCCTGCCGGACAGCCTGTTCCTGCTGGCGCTGGAATCGGTTGGTACTTCTGAATTTGGCAACTCCAACAACTACGCAGAGAGCGACCTGAAGAAGGCCGTGGACAAATGGCTGGAGGACATGGGCAAGAGGGGCCTCGACAACGCCAAGCTCATCTCCCGCGAGATCGATCTGACCACGCTGGACGGTTCTGGCCGCTATGGGAAGCTGTCGGTGAAGGCTGCGCCGCTTACACTGGATGAAGCTCGCAAGTACGCTGACATCATCCCCAATGCGAAGCAGTGGTGCTGGATGGCGACCGGTTGGAGCAGTCCCAGCAAGTCGGACGGTGACTTCGCCCTGTGCGCCTACTCCAATGGCGGCTGGAGCCCCTACAACTGCTCCAGCTCGAGCGGCATCCGCCCCGCTTTGAAGGTCCCCTCTATCCTCTTTGAGGACTCTGAGGCCGGTCTGGACTTGAGCAAGATTCCTACCGATGATCTGATTCAGGAAATCCACCGCAGACTCGCGGGAAAGGCATGAGTGCCGATAAGCTGGCAGAAGCGCGGCAGGCGGCGGAAACAGCGCTGGGATTCAAAATCCCGGATGTGGTAGCCACCAGTGTTCTCTGGTATGCCCGGCGCAAATGTGAGCTGGCAGAGCAGCCGGAGAGCTACCTTCCGCTTCTGTACGAAACCGAGCTGACCGACTACTATATGCGGTTGGCAATCAACCTGAAGGGAGAAAAGCAACGTGAGCAACGAATGCGTGAAGCCCGAAATTCCGCAGTTCCCGGAATTGACATTTGAGGAAGAACGGCATCTCTACTACCTGAACGGGCTGGAAGTACCCAGCGTGACCACCCTGATGAAGCCGCTGTCCAGTGACTTCTACAGCACGGTGGACCCGGAGGTTCTGAACAAGGCCGCAAAGCGCGGCACGGCTATCCACAATGCGGTGGAGAACTACGCCAAGTTCGGCATTGAGGACATTCCGCCGGTGTATGCCGGGTATTTTGCCGGCTTCCGGGAGTGGTGGGATAGCCGCAAGCCGGAAGTTCTGGCGACCGAAACCAAGGTCTACCACAAAATCCTGCGGTATGCAGGCACGGTCGATCTGCTGTGCATCATCGACGGCAGGGTGACGCTGGTGGACTACAAGACATCGGCACAGGTGAACAGCAAGCTCTGCGCTGTGCAGCTTGAAGCCTATGACAGGGCATGGGAGAGCCACGACATCAAGGTCGATGACCGGCTGATTCTCCACCTGTCCAAGAAGGGCTATCAGGAAGTGCGCTTTCCCCGGAGTGGGAAGTGCTGGTCGGTGTTCTCGTCCTTGATGACAATTAAGAACTACATGAACGAGTGATTTTTAGGAGGTTCGACAGATGGAAAAAGAAACTATGGTGGCAACCGTTCCGCAGGCCGAAATCGTTGATGAGCAGCAGCTCTCCCGCGATGTGACCGACATCGAGTTTCAGGCGGAGTCGCTGGTTATCCAGACCGATGAAGATTACGCCTTTGCCGGTGAGTTCGGCAAGATGCTGAAGAAAAAGGCGTCGCAGGTCACGACGTTCTTCAAGCCCATGAAAGACAGCGCCTATCAGGCCCACAAAGCGGTTTGCGACCGGGAAAAGGCCATGCTGACCCCGCTGCGCAACGCCGAGAAGACGGTCAAACAGGTGATGAGCGCCTACATTGCAGAGCAGGAACGTAAGCGCCGGGAAGCTGAAGAAGCTGCTCGACGGGCAGCGGAAGCTGAACGGGAGCGCAAGATTCAGGAAGCGGCTACACTGGAAGCCGCCGGTGATGCAGATGGAGCGGAGGCCGCCTTTGAGGAAGCAGCCATCATGGATGATGCTGCAAGCTATGCGGTAGTGCCTGCCGCAGCCACCCCGAAGGTCTCCGGCGTCAGCACCTCGAAAGACTGGGAAATCGTCGAGATCGACCCCAAGGCGGTCCCGCTGGCGGTGGCGGGCATTGAGCTCCGCCCGGTCGATCAGGCCGCTGTTATGCGCCTCATCCGTGCCTCGAAGGGCCAGATCGAAATTCCCGGCATCACCTACCGTCAGGTCGCAAAAATGAGCTTCAGGGGGTAAAAGAATATGTCTACTGCTATGAGCAAAGCTGAGAGCAACGCTCTCGTTGTCAGCTACGATGTTCTTGGCACGCACGTTGAGCTGGATTTGGATTTCGTGAAGAAGTACCTCGTTCGCGGCAAGGCAGAACTGGTAAGCAATCAGGAACTCGTGTTCTTTATGAACACATGCCGCCAGCAGAAGCTCAACCCGCTGGTTCAGGGCGAGGTCTACCTCATCAAGTACAGCAAAGATGACCCGGCGCAGATGGTCGTTGGCAAGGATGCCTACCTCCGCAGAGCATTTGACCACCCGGACTACCTGTTCAAGAACGACGGCATCACGGTACAGCGTGGGAACGAGATTATCCAGAAAGAGGGATGCTGCCTCTATCCGGGTGAAACTCTGGTTGGCGGCTGGTGCCGCGTTACCTTCATGCGGAACGGCAAGGAACGCACTGCATTCAAGGAAGTTGCCTTTGCCGAGTACAACAAGGGGCAGGCAAACTGGAAATCCAAGCCTGGCACCATGATCAACAAGGTCGCTGTCAGCCAGTGCGTGAGAGATGCCTTCCCGAAGGACTATGAGGGCATGTACTCCGAGGATGAGATGATCGCATCCGGCGCTATCCCGGCGGAATACAGGGAGCTGGATGACCCGAAGCCGGAAGAACAGCCGGCCGAGGAAGAAGACCCGGTCATCTCGCAGGAGCAGCGCCAGCAGCTTTTCAAGGCGGCGCAGGCAAACTTCGGCAAGGACAAAGGCAACGCCGTGGTCAAGTCCATCATCGAGGAGATGGGGCTGACCTCTACGACCGGCATGAAGATGTCCACCTACAACAAGGTGGTCGAGCGGCTGGTCGAGATCTGCACGGCCCACAAGGCGGAGCTGGAAGCTGAGGAAGCCACCAAAAATGACGGTGCAGCCGAAGAATAAAGCCACCGGCGGAAAAGGAAGGTGAGGGGATGCCGTGGATAAGCGTACATCAGGAGGTGGACGGTACGAAGCTCCGTAGATTATACCGCGCCATCGGGTGTTCCAAGTTTGAAGCCCTCGGCATCCTGAACTTCCTGTGGTTCTGGGGCATGAAGAACGCTGATGAGACCGGGTTGGTCAAGGATGCCGACCTAGAAGTCCTGAGCCGATACCTGTACGGCTGCGGCGAGGACTGCCAGCTCGACATGGGCAAAGTGGTTCAGGCCCTTGTGGACACCGGCTGGATTGATGTGGCGGCCGACGGCTTTTACATCCACGACTGGGACACATGGCAGGAGCAGTGGTATAAGCTCCAGAAAAACCGTAGGCTGGATGCGGAACGAAAGCGGAAAGCCCGTCAGATAGAGCGAGAGGCCGCAAAGCCTGCAACGAAGACCCCGGAGCCGGAACAGATGGAACCTCCTGTGGAACCAGAAGTCAAGCCGCCTGCAAAGCCGAAACCCGATAAAAAATCCTATGCGGAGTTCGTGAAGATGAGCGAAGCGAACTACGACCGGCTCGTGAAACTGTACGGCAAAGCCTTTGCGGATGCCTGCATTGTGGAGCTTGACAACTACAAGGGTGCACGGGGAAAGACCTACAAGGACGACTACCGTGCCATCCTCTGCTGGGTCGTAGACCGGGTCAAAGAAAAGAAACCGGGCCTGCTTCAGCAAAGCGTTAGCGAGGCAGCACCGGCTAAGGATAATCCGTTCAGAGAGTGGGGTGAGCAGAATGGGTGAATTTGACGGCCTGCTGCAAGGTGCTGTTCGTCAGGCACAGGCGGCAAATCAGCCGGAGAACGGTGATTACTACGACGATGAAGGGTTTCTCGTCTGCGGGAACTGCCATACCCGTCGGCAGGTAGAGGTCAATATGCCTGACCTGAAGGCTGTTCCGTTCGACCCCAAGAAGAAAGTCCGGGTCAAAATGCCGGTGTCCTGCCGTTGCAGGGCAGAACGGAGGAAGCAGGAAGAGCAGATGCTCATGCAGGACCGGGAAATGCGGGCAGCACAAACGCTTCAGCGGCAAAGCCTCATGGACGAACGCCTGCGGGACATCAGCTTTGACGGATTCCAGCAGACTAAGGATAACGCCTACAACCTGAAGCTCTGCCTGCGGTATGCGAAGCACTTCGATGAAATGCTGGCAAAGAATCAGGGGCTTTTGTTCTACGGCGGGGTCGGGACCGGGAAGACATTCGCAGCGGCCTGCATTGCAAACCATCTCCTGAGCCTGCGGGTCCCGGTGGTGATGACATCGTTTGTGAAGCTGCTGGAAACCATGCAGGGCTTCGGTGAGGATGACAGCACCCTGATTGCCCGGCTGAACAGGGCAAAGCTGCTCATCATTGATGATCTCGGCGCTGAACGCAGTACAGACTTTGCGCTGGAAAAGGTCTACGACATTGTGGACAGCCGGTACAGAGCCAAACTCCCCATCATCCTCACCACGAACCTGAGCATGACCGAAATGAAAGAATCTGCGGACATCCGCTACACCCGCATCTATGACCGTATCTTTGAAATGTGCTACCCGATGCAGTTCACAGGTCGGTCGTGGAGAAAGGCGGAAGCGGCCCGCAGATTTGACGAGATGAAGAACTTTTTGGAGGGCAACGATGGATAAAGTTATCATCGCAAGCGTTGAGGACCGGCTTACGGTAGCTGCCATCCTCGTAAAGAACGACTACACCGTCCGGCAGGGCAAGCAGCTCCGGCAGGGCAAGAAAAGCTACGAATACTATCTGGAGTACACGCCGAACGACAAGCCGAAGCAGGCGGCAGGGGAATGAGGACGCAATTCTGCATCTACGGGGAGCCGCGAGGTAAGGAACGCCCGAAATTCTCAACCGTATGCGGCCATGTGACAGCCAGAACCCCGGAAAACACGGTTCTGTACGAAAACCTTGTAAAGACCGAGTACAGAATCCAATCCGGGGTTCGGTTTGCTGATGACGCCATGTTGAGCGTGAGGATTTTTGCGTTTCTCTCCGTCCCGAGGTCGGCCAGCCAGAAAAAACACCTTGCCATGATCGACCGCCTGATACGCCCGACACGAAAGCCCGATTGGGATAATGTGGGCAAAATCATCTGCGATGCCCTGAACGGCATTGCCTACCGCGATGATGCCCAGATCGTAGACGCACTGGTTCGGAAGTTCTACTCTGACACCCCGCGTGTTATCGTTGAAATCTCAGATATACCGTATGAACAGTAAAGGAGAATGACTATGAGCGACAAAACGTATGTGCTGTCCCTGAGCGCGGACACATTCAACGCCTTCAAGATGGACTTCGACAGCGCCCTCCAGCGCTTGCTTCAGAAGATGGACAGGCTCCAGAGCGACAGCGCCTCCATCAACTGCAAAATCAGCGTGGCACTGACTCCGGCTCCGGAACGGAACTTCGATGCAACGCGGGAGGGGGACACCGTGCAGGTGATGAAGCCCAGCTTCAGCCACGAGATCAGCACCGAAATCAAGGTCAAGGACAAAACGACCGGCAACCTCTCCGGCAACCGCAAGCTGGTGTGGGATGAGGAGCTGATGGAGTATGTGATGAAGGACATCGACGATGGGCAGACCTCGCTTTTCGACACGGCCCAGAGCCGCCAGAATGCTGCGCCCCCTGTGGAGCAGGAACCGCCCCAGCTCCCGGAAGGCATCGTGGATGTTGACTACACGGTCATCAGCGATGACAAGGGCTACATCCTGCGCAACCCCGATAAGTGCGGCATCAAGGACCAGTGGGGCATCCTCAAAGTCCTTGTGGGAGAGCGGATGACGGTGAGCCGGAGTGCAGGCCACTGCTATGCGGAGACCGCAGACGGCATCATCGCCCTCGGCTCTGCCTACCTCGCAGAAGACCCCCGCCATGTGGATGACAGCATTCTGGAGCCTCATCTGGCAGAGGAAATCGCCTGCAACGGCTTCGGCACGGTTCAGGCCGGCGACCATGAGGAGCCGGAGAAGATCGTGGTAGAGTGTCTGGAATGCGGCGGCATCCTGCTGGAGGTGGAGAACCCCAACGTCCGGAAGGGTGATGCCGAATGAGGTACGGAACCTGTTTTCTGTGCGGAAAGACCGGTTGGCTGGAGGAGCACCACGTCTACCCGGGGCCGTTTCGGGATAAGTCCGAAAAGTATGGCCTGAAGGTGGGCCTGTGCGGCGAGAGCTGCCATCGGAACGGTCGGTATGCGGCGCACCAGTGCAGGGAAACCTCCGATGCCCTGAAGCAGTTCTGGCAGATCAAGTACATGATGGCCCACAAAGCCAGCGTCGCAGACTTCCGGGCGGCATTCGGGAAGAACTATCTGGAACTCGACTACTACGATGATGAAAGGAGCTACCCTATGAACATTATTGCCATCAGCGGCCGCTTGACACGCGACCCCGAACTGCGCACCACTCCCAACGGAAAGCCCGTGGTGGAGTTCACGGTTGCGGTTGACCGGCCCGGCGTTAAGGACCAGACGGACTTTATCGACTGCGTGGCGTGGGAAAAGAAAGCTGAGTTTGTCGCCCGGTATTTCAAGCAGGGAAAGCGTATCGAGGCAAGCGGTGTCCTTACCACACGCACCTACGAGAAAAACGGGGCGAAGCGCAAGCGGACGGAGGTTCGCTGCGATCAGGTTTTCTTCGGCGAGTCCAAGAAAGATAGCGGCTCCACCCCGCAGGCAGCGCCGGAACCCACGAACGATGATTTCCGCCCGCTGCCCGATGATGATGACATCCCGTTCTGAGAAAGGAGAACACATGGAAGAAAATAAGAATCCCCTTATGGGCCATGTCGTAAAGGTCCCTGCACAGGTGTCCGGCATCCCCGACGGGGTGCAGATGACGGTGAACGCAGCCGTGACCACCTTTGCGGCGGTCGATGGCAAACCGGCTGGCATCGAAAGCATGGGTACGGCAGAATGCAATATGCTTGCCAGCTATACGCGGGGAACGGTCTCGTTCTCTGTCCACGGGGAAAAGCCCGTTATGGTGAGCGTCCGTCTGGATGAGTTGATGAGACTCTTGCAGGCGGCTGCTGCTGTATGTCACCACGAGCAGGAAAACAAGAAGAATGCTGAGGAGGAAAAGGCATGAGAAAGCTGTTTACGTCTGAGTCTGTGACCGAGGGTCATCCCGACAAGGTGTGCGACCGTATCTCTGATGCGGTGCTGGATGCAGTGCTGGCGAAGGACTCGGAGGGCCGGGTGGCCTGTGAGACCTGCTGTACCACCGACAAGGTGTTCATCGCAGGCGAGATCACGAGCAAGGTCGATGTGGATATTGAGGGCATTGCCCGGCGGGTCCTGCGTGACATCGGCTACACCGGCGGGGCATCTGGCTTTGATGCTGATACCTGCAAAGTCATGGTGTACGTCCACAAGCAGTCCCCTGATATTGCAATGGGAACCAGTGACATGGTCGGTGGCGCAGGCGATCAGGGCATGATGTTCGGCTATGCCTGCAACGAAACCCCGGAGCTGATGCCCCTGCCCATCATGCTTGCGCACAAGATGGCCTACAAGCTCTCCCAGACCCGCAAGGATGGAACCATCCCCTTTATCCTGCCGGATGGCAAAACGCAGGTAACGGTGGAATATGAGGGGGATGGGAAGCCCCAGCGTATCGACACCATCGTCATCTCCACCCAGCACACGGACGGAAGCCTCCCTATGCTGATGCACCCGCTGGTGGAAAATGTCATCACGCCTGTTTTGAAGGAAGCCCGTCAGTACCTCCCGTGGCTCGACATCGACACCTACGACCTGTACATCAATCCTACCGGGCGTTTTGTGCAGGGTGGCCCTGCGGCAGACACCGGCTTGACCGGGCGGAAGATCATCGTGGACACCTATGGCGGTTATGCTCCCCACGGCGGCGGGGCATTCTCTGGCAAAGACCCCACAAAGGTTGACCGCAGTGCAGCATACATGGCCCGGCATATTGCAAAGAACGTTGTGGCATCGGGTCTGTGCGACAAGTGTCAGGTTCAGTTGGCCTATGCGATCGGCATGGCACTCCCGGTATCCCTGCGCATCGACACGTTCGGGGCCAATGTGGATGAGGAAAAGCTCTGCAATGCAGTAGACCGCTGCTTTGAACTGACCCCGCTGGGAATCATTGATGCCCTGAACCTGCGCCTGCCTATCTATGAACAGACATCCGCCTACGGCCACTTCGGCAATGTAACGGGCGGCAATTTCACATGGGAGAGCACCCACAAAGCGGGGCTCCTGCGCAGAACGTATAACACGCTGTAAGAAACAAGGCAAGCCTCTTTCCCCGTGGGCGGGGAAGAGGGCGAAGCCCATGATGGGAGGTTTAGACATGGCACAGGAAGACAAGAACGTCACAATTCCCCCGGAAATGATGCAGGAGATCGTACGGGTGGCATCGGAAACAGCCATTGAAAAGTTCCAGCACGAAGCGGAGCGGAACCGAAAGGCCGTCAAGGATAAGCGCCTGCATAACACCAAGCTGCTGCTTCAGAACTACCACTGCTTTGTAGAACATAGCAAGAGTGCCGTGTATGAAGCCAGCCAGCTCTCCGAGGATGACGACTTCGAGGAGTTGATGGAGGAGCTGATGAGTCAGAGCGACGGCAGGGTGAGGGTCCCGGTGGTGAGGAGCATTCAGGAGAGTGCTGCCCACACCCGCATCATCGTGCAGCACATCGACCGTATGCTGGAATACTACAAGTTCCGCTGTGAGCATTCCAAGCGTGCGGAGGAAATGCGTCGGTATCGGACGATTTACGACCTCTACATTGCCCCTGAACCCAAGACTCAGCAGCAGATCGCCGATGAAGAACACGTCGATTTGTCGACCGTGTTCCGCGACCAGAAGGCGGGCATTTCCAAGTTGAGCGCCCTGATTTTTGGATGGTTGGACTAAAATTTTGGCAAAGTTGCAAAAAAGTTGCTATTGCAGTGCAATTACCACTGTGGTAAGATACGAAGCGTGAACCGATGTGTCACCCCGGAAAAACCGCGAGTGGCACATCCGGCCTCGTATCAAGCTGCTAAGCCAAAATATTTCGCTCCGAATGCAAAACCGATTGACTCCGGTGGGTAAAGGGTTAGAATGAAGATAGACCCAAAATCTT
>ENA-ORSA01001972-ORSA01001972.1-human-gut-metagenome-genome-assembly--contig:-NODE-1972-length-15485-cov-9.512249_pt1 | contig 15485 bp, 10 predicted proteins | sample MGYA00242179_ERZ509142 | MGnify/ENA primary metagenome ERZ509142 (study PRJEB26280, sample SAMEA2338659) | human gut metagenome | biome: human gut; feature: human-associated habitat; material: faeces... | reverse complement strand
GGCGGTGCCATCCGCGACCCGCTGTCCGGCCGCAGCTACGTCTATCAGGCCATGCGCGTGACCGGTGCGGGCGACCCGCTCAAGCCCGTCAGCGAGACACTGCCCGGCAAGCTGCCCCAGCGCAAGCTGGTGACGACCGCTGCCGCCGGTTACTCTTCCTACGGCAACCAGATCGGCCTTGCCACCGGCCAGGTCGATGAGATCTACCACCCCGGCTATGTGGCCAAGCGGATGGAGATCGGCGCCGTCGTGGGCGCGACCCCCGCTTCCCACGTCCGCCGCGAGTGCCCGGCTCCCGGCGATGTCATCGTCCTGCTGGGCGGCCGCACCGGCCGCGACGGCATCGGCGGTGCCACCGGCTCTTCCAAGGCCCACAATCTGGGCAGCCTCGACCACTGCGGTGCCGAGGTCCAGAAGGGCAATGCCCCCATCGAGCGCAAGCTCCAGCGTCTGTTCCGCCGCGAGGACGCCTGCAAGATGATCAAGCGCTGCAACGACTTTGGTGCGGGCGGCGTTTCTGTTGCCATCGGCGAGCTGGCCGACGGCCTGTACATCGACCTGAACAAGGTCACCAAGAAGTATGACGGTCTGGACGGCACCGAGCTGGCCATCAGCGAGAGCCAGGAGCGCATGGCCGTGGCCCTTGCCCCGGAGGATGTGGACAAGTTCATCGCCATCGCCACCGAGGAGAACCTCGAAGCAACTCCCGTGGCCAAAGTCACCGAGGAAAAGCGCCTGAACATGGTGTGGAACGGGGTGTCCATCGTCAACATCAGCCGCGAGTTCCTGAACTCCAACGGTGCAGAGAAGCACCAGAACGTCCATGTGGAGCAGGGCACCGTCTGGCAGCCCCAGTGGTCCGGCATCACCTTCGCTCAGAAGATGAAGAACATGGTGGGCGACCTGAACGTGTGCAGCAAGAAGGGCCTGTCCGAGCGGTTCGACTCCACCATCGGCGCCGCCACCGTCCTGATGCCCTTCGGCGGCGCACACCAGCTGACCCCGCAGAACGCCATGGTGGCAAAGCTGCCCGTGGACGGCGAGACCACCACCTGCTCCGGTATGGCATGGGGCTACAACCCCTACCTGATGAGCGCCAACCAGTATGTGGGTGCCCGGATGGCGGTGGTCGAGAGCGTGACCAAGCTGGTCGCCTCCGGCTTCCGCTATGAGGATGCCTACCTGACCTTCCAGGAATACTTCGAGCGCCTGGGCTCCAAGCCGGAGCGCTGGGGCAAGCCGCTGGCCGCTCTGCTGGGCGCACTGGATGCCCAGATGGGCCTTGGCATTGCCTCCATCGGCGGCAAGGACAGCATGTCCGGCTCCTTCGAGCAGCTGGATGTGCCGCCCACGCTCGTCTCGTTCGCGACGGCCATCGGCAAGGCCGGCCGGGTGATCTCGACCGAGTTCAAGAAGCCGGAAAGCACCGTCGTGCTGGTGCGGCCCATTCTGGACCCGGAGACCGGCTGCCCCAACTTCTTCTCGCTGAAGGCCAACTACAAGATGGTCGAGCAGCTCATCGAAGAGGGGATGGTCGCCGCTGCCTGCTCGGTGGGCTACGGCGGTCTGGCCGAGGCTCTGTTCAAGATGGGTCTGGGCAACCGCATCGGCTTCAAGATGATGGCCGACAAGACCACGGCGGAGATGTTTGCGCCCATGTATGGCTCCATCGTGCTGGAAATGGTGTCCGATTCGCCTGCCGGTGAGCTGCTGGGCGAGACCACCAAGGACTACACCTTCGAGTGCTGCGGCGAAACGCTGGATATGGCCGAGCTGCAGGAGATCTGGGAGTCCAAGCTGGAGCCGGTCTACCCCTACCGCAAGGCCGGTGCCAATGTGGACAAGATCAACGGCCGGCTGGAAGCTCCCGCCGCTGCGCCCAAGATCGGCGTGGCAAAACCGAAGGTCATCATCCCGGTCTTCCCCGGCACCAACTGCGAGTACGACACCGCCCATGCCTTTGCGCGCGCCGGTGCCGACCCGGAGATCCTTGTCATCCGCAACCTGACCCCGGCGGACGTCACCGCCAGCTGCGAAGCACTGGTCAAGGCCATCGGCGAGAGCCAGATCGTCATGCTGCCGGGCGGCTTCTCCGGCGGCGACGAGCCGGACGGCAGTGCCAAGTTCATCGCCTCCTTCTTCCGCAACCCCGCTGTCACCGAGGCAGTGCGTGAGCTGCTGCAGAAGCGCGACGGCCTGATGCTGGGCATCTGCAACGGCTTCCAGGCCCTCATCAAGCTGGGTCTGGTGCCCTACGGCGATATCCGCCCCATCACCAGCTATGACCCGACCCTGACCTTCAACACCATCGGCCGCCATCAGAGCATGCTGGTCCGCACCCGCATTGCCTCCACCGGCAGCCCCTGGCTGAGCAACTGTGCTGTGGGCGATGAGCACACCGTGGCCATCAGCCACGGCGAGGGCCGCTTCGTGGCCCCGCAGAACGTGCTGGACGAGCTGGTCCGGAACGGCCAGGTCGCCACGCAGTATGTGGATCTGGACGGCCAGCCCACCATGGATCAGCGCTACAACCCCAACGGCTCGCTCCTCGCCATCGAGGGCATCACCAGCCCGGATGGCCGCGTCTTCGGCAAGATGGGCCACTCCGAGCGCAGCGGCGAGTACCTGTACAAGAACGTCACTGGTGACAAGTACCAGCCGATCTTTGAGGGCGGCGTAGACTATTTCAAGATTTGATGGTATGATATAAGAAAACTCCCCCAGCCGCCTGCGGCGACAGCCCCCTCTGGGAGGGGGCCAAAAGGCTCCCTCGTTGAGGGAGCTGGCACGCGAAGCGTGACTGAGGGAGTTGTTTTCAGGAGGAAACCTTAATGTCTCAGCATGACCGCTATATCAGCCCGTTTTCCACCCGTTATTCCTCCGATGAGATGCAGTACATCTTCTCGGATGACAACAAGTTCCGCACCTGGCGCCGTCTGTGGGTGGCGCTGGCCCGCGCAGAGATGAAGCAGGGCCTGACCAACATCACCCCCGAAATGGTGGAGGAGCTGGAAGCCCATGTGGACGATATCAACTACGATGTCGCCATTGCCCGCGAGAAGCTGGTCCGCCACGACGTCATGAGCCATGTCTACGCCTACGGCCAGCAGTGTCCCAAGGCGGCAGGCATCATCCATCTGGGTGCCACCAGCTGCTATGTGGGCGACAACACCGACATCATCGTGATGCGTCAGGGTCTGGAGCTCATCCGCAAAAAGCTCATCGGCGTGCTGGCCAAGCTGGCCCGTTTTGCCGAGGAGTACAAGGACATGCCCTGCATGGCCTACACCCACTGCCAGCCCGCTCAGCCCACCACCGTGGGCAAGCGCGCGACCCTGTGGGCCAATGAGCTGGTGATGGACCTGCAGGAGATCGACCATCGTCTGGCTGTGCTGCAGCTGCGCGGCGTCAAGGGCACCACCGGCACCCAGGCTTCCTTTATGGAGCTGTTCAAGGGCGACGCGGATAAGATCCGTGCCGTGGATGCTTCCATTGCCGAGGAGATGGGCTTCGACCCCGAAGCCGTCATCCCGGTCTCCGGCCAGACTTACAGCCGCAAGGTGGATTCCTTCATCCTCAACGCGCTGGCCGGCATTGCCCAGAGCTGCATGAAGTTCGCCACCGACCTGCGCCTGCTGGCCAACTTCAAGGAGATGGAAGAGCCGTTCGAGAAGAACCAGATCGGTTCCTCCGCCATGCCGTACAAGCGCAACCCCATGCGCTGCGAGCGCATCTGCGCACTGAGCCGTTATCTGATGGTGGACGTGCTGAACCCCAGCTTCACCACCGGCACCCAGTGGTTCGAGCGCACCCTCGACGACAGCGCCAACAAGCGCGTTGCCATGGCCGAGGGCTTCTTGGCGGCAGACGCCATCCTGAACATCATGCTGAACGTCACCGACGGCATCGTGGTCTACCCCAAGGTCATCCGCAGCCGTCTGATGGCGGAGCTGCCCTTCATGGCCAGCGAGAACATCATGATGCAGGCCGTGGAAAAGGGCGGCAACCGTCAGGAGCTGCACGAGCGCCTGCGCCAGCATGCCATTGCCGCGGGCAAGCAGGTCAAGGAAGAGGGCCTGCCCAACGATATGGTGGACCGCATCGCCGCAGACCCTGCCTTTGGCCTGACCAAAGAGGAAATCGTGGCCGGTCTGGTGCCCGAAAACTTTGTGGGCCGCGCTCCCCAGCAGGTGGAGGAGTTCATCGCCCACATCCTCAAGCCCATCTTTGACGCCAACCCCGATGCGATCGAGCAGCATGCTTCGTTGAGCGTGTAAAAGCAGGCGGGCTGTTCGGCCGCCTTCCGGCAAAAATGGAAGACTGCGCGAAGAAGCGTGAAATAAGATTTGCTGCGCCTTGCTGTTTTGGCAGGGCGCAGCTTTGCTATCACAAGGAGAACCCATGCGATTGGATAAATATCTGGCCGAGACGGCCCAGTGCACCCGGAGCGAGGCGAAGACGCTGCTGCAAAAGGGGAAGGTGACCGTGAACGGCACGCTCTGCAAAAAAGGGGACACCCAGCTCCGGGAGACGGATGTTGTGGCTGTGGAAGGGAGACCGCTGGCGTACCAGAAGTTCGTCTACATCATGCTGAACAAGCCCGAAGGTGTGGTCAGCGCCTCCACCGATAAGCGGGACACCACCGTCGTGGACCTGCTGGGCGACGCCTACCCCCGGCGGGAACTGTTCCCGGCCGGGCGGCTGGACAAGACCAGCACCGGCTTCGTGCTGCTGACGGATGACGGCGGCTTTGCCCACGACATCCTGGCCCCGAAGCGCCATGTCTCCAAGACCTACACCGTCACGCTGGACACGCCGCTGACCGCTGAAATGAAAGCGGGCTTTGCGGCGGGCGTCACCCTGGCGGACGGCACAGCGCTTTCCCCCGCCGAGGTGGAGGCCCTGACGCCCGACGGCCTGACGGTACGGGTGCTGCTCAAACAGGGGGTCTACCACCAGATCAAGCGGATGTTCGGCGTTTACGGCGCGGGGGTCAACGCCCTGCACCGGGACGCCATCGGCGGCCTTGCGCTGGATGCGGCCCTTGAGCCGGGGCAGTGGCGGGAGCTTTCGGACGATGAAGTGGCAGAAATTACCGGCTGAGAGGGTCGGCTTTTCACCCCATTTTCAAAAAAACATCACAATTTCCCGGTAAAATACAGATAAGAACCACGCAAAAAGGCGCTTTTTAGGCCGTGTCAGACCCCTGAAAGATAATTTCAACAAGAAAAATAAAAATTTTTTGGTGAAATATGTTGCAAAAGTAAATTCTTTTGTGTAAAATAGATAATGTAAAGCGGCGAAATTGTTAAAAATCACAATCTCGCCCCTGCGGCTTGCACAAAAGAGGAAAAGGGGTATCCATTTATGGCCAATAGAGTATTCCAGAGCGTGATCTACCAGATGAAAGACGCAATCGACCGTGTGGTCGGCGTGGTGGATGAGACCGGTGCAGTGATCTCCTGCTCGGAGCTGAACCTGATCGGAGAAGTGCGCGAAGGCTTTATGGCGGAGCGCCTGACAGCGGGCGACCGTTTTGTGCGGGATGGCTACACCTATCAGCAGTTCTCCAGCGCCAAGCACAACGACTACGCTGTCTTCGTGGAGGGCGCGGACGAGACCGCCGGTCAGTTCGCGGCGGTGCTGTCCATCAGCCTGCAGAGCATCAAGCAGTATCACGATGAAAAGTTCGACAAGTCCAACTTCATCAAGAATGTGGTGCTGGACAACATCCTGCCCGGCGATATCTACGCCAAGGCCAGAGAGCTGCACTTTGCCACCGACGTTTCCCGCGTCGTGTTCATCGTGCGCGTGACCAGCGGCGGCGATATCTCCGCTTACGATGTCGTCAGCAGCCTGTTCCCCGATAAGCAGAAGGACTTCGTCTTCAACATCAGCGAGACCGATACTGTTCTGGTCAAGGAGATCCGCAAGGGCATCGACCGCACCGATATGGAAAAGCTGGCGGCCAGCATCGTGGATACCCTGTCCGGCGAGCATTACATCAAGGCGGTCGTGGGCATCGGCACCCCCATCTCCAATGTGAAGGATCTGGCCACCTCCTTTAAGGAAGCCCAGATCGCCATGGAGGTGAGCAAGGTCTTCGATACCGAGAAGCAGATCATCCGCTACGACAACCTCGGCATCGCCCGCCTGATCTACCAGCTGCCCACCACCGTGTGCGAGATGTTCCTGCGCGAGGTGTTCAAGCAGGGCAGCATCGAAAGCCTGGATCAGGAGACGCTGTTCACCATCCAGCGCTTCTTCGAGAACAACCTGAACGTCTCTGAGACCAGCCGCGGCCTGTTCGTCCACCGCAATACGCTGGTGTATCGTCTGGAAAAGATCAAAAAGCTGACCGGCCTGGACCTGCGTGAGTTCGACGACGCTATCGTCTTCAAGGTAGCATTGATGGTCAAGAAGTACCTGTCCAACAACCCGGCCAAATATTGATGTTCGCTGTGCGGCACAAAGCCGCCGGCGCTGGAACCGGCCGCTCGCAACCGATGCTGGCCGGTTCTTTTTGGGTACTGACCAAATAACTACGTCAGGAGCAACTAAACTGATGATCGATTTTGAACATGTTTCCAAGCAATATAAAAAAGGCACGAAGCCCGCGCTGGAGGACATCAACTTCCATGTGGACGACGGCGAGTTCGTCTTCCTGCTGGGCCACTCCGGCGCAGGCAAATCCACCCTGCTCAAGCTCATCCTCCGGGAAGAGAAGGCCAGCCAGGGCCGTGTCCTGGTGAACGGCAAGGATGTTGCGAAGGTCCGCCGCCACAAGATCCCCTATCTGCGCCGTCAGATGGGCATCATCTTCCAGGACTTCCGCCTCATCCCCACCATGACGGTCTATGAGAACATCGCGTTCGCCATGCACGTGACCAACATCGGCCGCAGACAGATCAAGGAGCGTGTGCCTTACATGCTGGAGCTGGTCCATCTGGAAGACAAGGCCAACGTCTACCCGGAGTTCCTCTCCGGCGGCGAGCAGCAGCGCGTGGCCGTGGCCCGCGCACTGGCGCATGCGCCCAAGCTCGTCATCGCGGACGAGCCCACCGGCAACATCGACCCCGAACTGAGCCTTGAGATGATGGAACTTCTGGAGCGGGTGAGCGGCATGGGCATCACCGTGCTGGTCGTCACCCACGAACACGAGCTGGTCCACCGCTTCCACCGGCGGGTCGTGACCCTGAAGGATGGCCGCATCGTCTCTGACATCCCGGCCGACCGGGAGGCAGAGCCGGATCTGGCGCTGCCGCTGGACAGCCTGGAGAAGACCGGCGAGATCACACTGGAGACCGGAAAGGAGGCACTGGTATGAAACCTTCCGCCTTTGCATTCCTGACCCGGCGCGGTGTGCGCAACCTGGGCAAGCACTGGGCCATGACCATTGCCTGCATCGCCTCTCTGAGCGTCTGCATGACGCTGAACACCTTTGCAAACCTGGCCGAGGTCAATGTGGACAGCATGGTCAACTATCTGGGCCAGCAGAACGAGATGGTCGTTTTCGTGGACCCGGAGGCCGACGATGCCGCCACCGCCGCTGTGGGCGAGCGCATCGCCTCCACCCCCGGCGTCAGCGGGGTGCAGTTCATGTCCAAGCAGGACACCCTGAATGCCTACAAAGGCTTCCTGTCGGATTATGCCTCCCTGCTGGACGAATTTGAAAACGACAACCCCTTCAAAGCCAACTACCGGGTCTCGCTGAGCGACCTCAGCCAGATGGCTTCCATCAGCCAGACCTTCCAGACCATCCCCGGCGTGTACAGTGTTTCGGCGCCGGTGGAGATGACGCACACCTTCGTGGAGATCCAGCGGGCCGTGACCAAGGGCGGGCAGATCATCATCCTCGTCCTGATGGCGGTCAGCATCATCACGGTGGGAAGCACCATCCGCCTGAGCGTCTTCGCCCGGCGGCGGGAAATCGAGATCATGAAGTATGTGGGCGCGACCAACGCCATGGTCACGCTGCCCTTTTTCATTGAGGGCCTGACCATGGGCCTTATCTCCGGCGCGATCACCTCGGCGGCGAGTATCGGCGGCTACTACTACATCGTGCAGGTGTCCGGCACTTTCGGCGGCCTGTGGGAGATGCTCATGGGTGCGGCCCTCGTTCCGGTGGAGAACGTCTGGCAGACGATCCTGCTCTACAGTCTGGCGGCGGGTGCGCTCATCGGCGGTCTGGGCAGCATGTTCTCCATCCGCAAGCACCTGAATGTGTAAGCGAAGGGGGAGACCGCGATGAAAGCAAAACATTCGGCCGGGTTCCGGCTGTATCACCGCCCCGCCCACGCAAGACCCAGCCGCTACTCCGGCCGCGCGATGCGGGCGGCCAGCCTGTTTCTGGCCATGGCCTGCCTGCTGCTGACCGTTTCGGTCTACCCGGCCGCGGCGGCGACCAGCATGTCCAGCCTGCAGAACAAGCTGAACAAGCTGAGCCAATCCATCGAGCAGCACAAAAAAGAGCTGTCCGACGCCAAAAAGAAAGAACAGGCCGCCAAGGCTCTGGAATCCGAACTGAAGGAAAAGGTCACGGTGGTCCAGGGGCAGATCAGTGTGCTCAAAACGCAGATCGCTCAGGTGCAGAACAGCATCGGCCTCAAGGAGCAGGAGATCGCCGCCAAGGAAGAGGAGATCGCCGCCAAGCAGGAGGAGATCGCCGCCAAGCAGGGCGAGATCGACACCCAGTGGAGTGCCTTCAAGGGCCACATGGCCGCCATGCAGGAGCTGCGGGAGGGCGGCAGCGTGGCGATGCTCTCCTCGGTCACCAACCTGTATGAGCTGTTGACCTTCAACGAAGCATTGCAGGACATCTCGGTCAAGGATACCGAGATCCTGACCAATATGCGCAACGCGAAGGAAGCGCTGGAAAACGACAAGCTCCAGCTCGAAGAGCAGAGAACCGAGCTGAAGACGCAGAAGGCAGACCTGCAGAGCAAAAAGGCAGATCTGGATGCACAGAACAACCAGATGAGCGCAAAGCAGAAGGAGCTGAACTCCAGCGTCGCTGCCGCCAAGATGAGCGCAGCCGAGGCTCAGCAGGCCCAGAAGGATGCGCAGGCGGCCATCGAGTCGGATGAGATGAACTATGAGGCGGTCAAGAAGGAGATCCAGAAGCTCATCGCCCAGGCGGCTGCGGCCAAGCCGCAGCTGAGCTTCACCGGCTTCATCTGCCCGCTCAAGAGCTATACCCGCATCTCAAGCGAGTACGGCTGGCGCAAGAACCCGGTGACGGGCGTGAACAAGCTCCACGCCGGCACCGACTTTGCGGCCCCTGCCGGAACGCCCATCTATGCCGCAGCCAGCGGCTATGTGCAGGTGGCGGGCTGGTCCAGCGGCGGCTACGGCAACTATGTCATCATCTACCACGGCAAGATGTCGGATGGCAACCAGTACAGCACACTGTACGGCCACATGCGCTCGGTGGCGACCTCTGCGGGCAAATATGTCAAGCAGGGCGAGATCATCGGCTATGTGGGCAGCACCGGCAACTCCACCGGAAACCACCTCCACCTCGAAGTCTGGAAGGGCGGTTCCAAGGCCAATGCCGTAAATCCTAGAAGTTATATTCCCATAAGATAATTCCTGATGGTATCAAAGGAGGCCGTTCGGTCCTATGAACGAAGAAAAACGCAAGCGCATCCTGCGCTGGGGCTGCCTGATCCTGGCAGGGGTGTTCACCCTCTCTCTGCTGGGCAGCGTGGTCGTGATGCTGCTGGTCTGACCGAGGAGGAAACCACACAATGAATCGCAAAATCTCTGTTGGCATGGCGGTCAGCATCGTGATCCTTGCCATGACGGTGACCTTTTCCATCACGATGCTGGTGGCGATGCGCCTGTTCGACAGCACCGTTTCCAGCGTGAAGGAAAAGGAGAGCATGTACAATAAGATCGCCGAGGTGGACCGCTACGTCCGCAGCAACGATTATTACCAGATCGACGAGACCACCCTGTACGACCGCCTGACCGCAGGCTATCTGCTGGGCACCGGCGATAAATACGCCCGGTATTATACGGCCTCCGCATACACGGATCTGATGAACGCCCAGAACGGCACCCTGCTGGGCATCGGCGTGGAGCTGGCCGTGGACCAGTCCGGCTACGCCAAGGTGACCAAGGTCTACGACGAATCCCCGGCCAAGGAGGCCGGCATCACGGTGGGCTGCTACATCACCGCCGTGGACGGCACCGATGTCAAGAGCCTGAGCGGTGTGGATGCCATCCAGACCCGCCTGCGCGGCGAGTCCGGCACGAGCGTCAATGTGACCTGGCTGGACAGCGAGGCGACCGAGCACACCGTAGACCTGACCCATTCCGGCTACTCGACCACAACGGTAGATTTCCAGATGCTGCAGGGCAATGTGGGGTATATCAAGATCCGTCAGTTCGATGCCTCTACCCCCAGTGAGCTGGACTACGCCATCCGCAGCCTGAGCGCCAACAATGCCCTGAGCCTGGTCTTCGACCTCCGCGACAACGGCGGCGGCCTGCTGGACGATGCCCTCAGCTGCATCGACCTCGTGGCCCCGGAGGGGACGCTGGCCTATGCCGAGGATCAGAACGGCACCCGCACCGTGCTGGGCAGCAGCACCGGCGACTCGTATGTCAGCCTGCCCATGGTCTGCCTGGTCAATGGCAACACCGCCAGCGCGGCCGAGCTGTTCGCCAGCAGTCTGCGCACCCTGAACGGTGCCCGCCTGGTGGGCACCACCACGATGGGCAAGGGCACCATCCAGAGCAGCCCTCAGCGCCTTTCCGATGGCAGTGCCGTGGTCATCACCGTGGCAAAGCTCATCTGCGGCGACGGCAGCTGCTTCGACGGCACCGGCCTGAGCGTGGATGTGGACCGCCCGCTGACGGCGGATGAGCAGACCGCGTATTACGACTACACCGTTGAGAACGACCCGCAGATCCAGCGCGCTGTCAGCACGGCGCAGCAGATGAGCGGCACCACCACCGTCAGCGGTGTCAACGAGGCGGCTTCCAGCGGAGCTGCTTCCGACAGCACCGCAGCCGACAGTACGGCTGCCGAGGCAGCTTCTTCGGAGGCCGCTGCGTCCAGTGAGACCGCTGCCGAAAGTGCCGCTTCCAGCGAGGAAACGGCCTCTTCCACCGCAGAATAAACGAAACCAGATACCGCAAAGGCCCCCGGCGCTCCTGCCGGAGGCCTTTTTGCCCGAAGAAAGGATGGAAACTTATGCCGGAGCTGACCGACCTGTCTTACGTCCGCGCCCTGTGCGAGAAATATGATTTTGCCCTGTCCAAGGGCTTTGGCCAGAACTTCATCATCAACCCCGGTCTGCCCCTCAAGATCGTGGATGCCAGCGGCGTGGATCGGCGCTATGGCGTCATCGAGATCGGCCCCGGCATCGGTGTGCTGACCCGCGAGCTGGCCCGGCGCGCCGCAAAGGTCGTCTCCATTGAGGTGGACGAGCGCCTGCCGCCCCTGCTGGAGGAGACGATGGCCGGTGTGGACAACTTCAAGCTGGTCATGAACGATGTGCTCAAGGTGGACCTCCGCGCTCTCATCGAGGAGGAGTTCCCCGGAATGCCGGTGGCTGTCTGCGCCAACCTGCCCTATTACATCACCAGCCCCATCGTCATGAAGCTGCTGGGCGACCGCCTGCCCATCGAGAGCCTGACCGTCATGGTGCAGAAGGAAGCCGCCGACCGCTTGGCCGCCGTGCCCGGCACCCGGGCTTCCAGTGCCATCAGCTGTGCAGTGAACTACTACGCCGCCTCCAGGCTGATGTTCACCGCTGCGCCGGGCAGCTTTTACCCGGCCCCCAAGGTCACCAGCGCCGTGGTGCGCATGGACATCCGCCCCACCCCCGCCGTGCAGGTGGAGGACGAGGAAGGCTACTTTGCACTGATCCGTGCGGCCTTTGGCCAGCGCCGCAAGACTGCGGCCAACGCCATTGCAGGCGGCCTGAACCTGCCCAAGGAAAAGGTCATTGCCGCCATCGAGGCGTCCGGGTTCGACGCCCGCATCCGCCCCGAGGCCCTTACCCTGGCCGATTTTGCAAAGATCCAGCAGGCCCTTGCCTGACCGGACTGCAAACAGAAAGCCCTGCCGCTTGATTTTCAGCGGCAGGGCTTTTATGCTGTCGGTTATTGCGGCTGCTCCGCAGACGGTTCGTAACGGAAGCGCTGCAGGGTCTGCTCCAGTGCGTTCAGGTCCACCGGCTTGGACAGGTGGGCGTTCATGCCGGCGTCCAGGCTCTTTTTGACGTCCTCGGCAAAGGCGTTGGCTGTCATGGCGATGATGGGAATGGTCCGGCCCAGCGGGTTTGCACCGCTGCGGATCATCCGGGTGGCTTCGTAGCCGTCCATGCCGGGCATCTGCACGTCCATCAGGATGGCGTCGTACTCGCCGGGGGCCACGGTCCGGAATTTCTCCACGACCTCGGAACCGTCGCGGCAGATGGTGCAGGAAGCGCCCTGCATCTCCAGCAGGGACTGCAGGATCTCGGCGTTGATCTCGTTGTCCTCGGCGCAAAGGAAGCGCATCCCGTGCAGCGACGGGCTGTCCTGCGCCGGGGCAGGGCAGACGGCGGGTGCTGCCTGCGCCGTTTCTTCGCAGATCTTGAAGTCCAGCACCACCTCGAAGCGGGAGCCCTTGCCCAGCTGGCTTTGCAGCGTGATGACACCGCCCATCATGTCCACGATGTTCTTGGTGATGGCCATGCCCAGGCCGGTGCCCTGCACCTTGTTGGTCACCGAATTCTCGGCCCGGCTGAAGGACTCGTAAATGTGCTTCTGGAACGCTTCGCTCATGCCGATGCCGTTGTCGGTAACGGTGAACTTGTAGCGGGCATAGTGGCCGCTGCGGAGGATCTCCTCCACATTCAGCGAGATGCTGCCGCCATGGCCGGTGTACTTGACCGCATTGGACAGGATGTTGAGCAGTACCTGCCGCAGGCGGGTGGCGTCGCCTTCCACATTCTCGTGGAGCAGATCGTGGACCTTTACGGTGAACTGCTGGTCCCGCAGCACGGCCTGCTGGCGGATCACGCTGTCCACCTGCGCGATCTGCTCGGCCATGCGGAAGGGCTGGATGTTCAGGGTGGCCTTGCCGCTTTCGATCTTGCTCATGTCCAGGATCTCGTTGATGAGGTTCAGCAGATGCCAGCTGGCGGTCTTCAACTTGTCAATGTAGCCCTGCAGCTTGCCCGGGTTTTGCAGGTCGTTTTCCATCAGGCTGGCCAGGCCCACGATGGCGTTCATCGGGGTACGGATGTCGTGAGACACGTTGCTCAGGAAAGTGGTCTTGGCCGAGCTGGCGCTCTCCGCCTGCTGCAGGGCCGCCCGCAGCTCTCGCTGGCTTTCCTGCAATTTCTGGTTCAGCTTCCGGGTCTGCCGGGCGGCTTCCTTGGCGTTTGCCTCAGCGATGCGCGACCGGCGCAGCGAGACAAGGATGACCGCCAGGATCATCCCGAAGAAGGTGATCAGCATCACGGAGACGACAAGAAAATTATCCTTTACAAAGTCGGTCACGGTCACCTTTTCCAGCGAGGCCTCGTACATGGGCAGCGCACCCGTCAGCATGGAGGCCGGGATCGTGCGCAGGGTCTTGTTCAGGATCGACATCAGGGTGACATCTCCGCGTGCCACGGCAAAAGAGACATTGCCGTCCTGCGTGAGGAAAACGCTGTGGAGCCTTTTGTCCTCACGGTACTTCGCGACCTCGCTCGATTCGGCAAGCAGGCAGTCGTTTTCGCCACTGCGCATGGCTGCCTCGGCATCCTTCAGGGAATTGTACTCGACGATGTTCCAGTCCGGATAGTAGTAAGAAACGTACCATTTCAGCAGCAGGTCATCCTTCAGCAGAGCAACGGTGTTCGCATGGTTCTCGTTGAAGGAATTCTGTGCTGTGACTGCCGCCATGTTCAGGGTCAGGACCGTGTTGGACAGAACGAAGTTGTTCTCTTCCGCTACATAGGGGTTCTGGGCAAAATGGAAGATGAGGTCGATCTGGCCGTCTTTCAAGGCCTGGATCTCCTCTTCCATGGAATCATACCCGACCAGTGAAAAATCCAGCTTCTGGTTGCTGATGCTGTCGGATGCAAAGGTGATGTAGTCGTTGATCACTCCCACCAGCTGCCCGCTCTCCGGCACATAGGTACTGATGCCGGCATCGCTGGTCAGAAAACCGATCCGGATGTCTCCATGCTGCGTGACCCAGTCCTGTTCCTCGCTGGACAGCACAGGCGTATAGGAGGCAGAAAGATACCGCTGGTACAGCTCGTCGGCGTAAAACGGCTTGTCGAATTCCATCTTGCGCATGGCGTGATCCAGCTCTTCCTTCAGGTCCTGCCGGGTCCTGCTGATGGCAAAGTAGATGTCGGAGCCGCCGGTCTGGGCAATGGCAGACATGCCGTATTCCACCCAGGCAGGCGTCTCGGTGGAAATGACGCAGTCGATCTCGCGGCCCTGCGCCTGCTGCTTGCCCTGCTCGAAGCTGTTGGACCACACATATTGCAGATGCAGGCCGTGATCCTCCTCCCATTGATAGAACTGGGCGGCCTGCACGCTGGTTTTCAGCAGGGCGATGCGTTTGCCGTTCAGAGTGCGCAGGTCCGAGGCCGAAATGTCCGTGTGGGCCAGGTCGGCATACAGATAATAGATTTCCCGGCCCATCGGCAGCTCACTGAACAGCATGTCCTGTGCACGGTCCTCGGTGTAGGAAACACCAGCCATCAGGTCGATCTCGCCGCTTTTCATCATCTGGAGCAGGTCCGACCAGCCGGCCTTGACATATTCATAGGTCCAGCCGGTGTATGCCGCGACCGACTGCTCGTATTCGTAGGCATAGCCGCTGCGCTCGCCGTTCTTGCCCGTGATATTGTAGGCGTCCTCATACCAGCCCACACGCACCACTTTTGACGCGGCTCCCGCTGCGTGTGCAGGAAGCGGCAGCAGCGCAAGCAGGCACGCCAGCGCTGCCAGAAGGCAGGCCCATCGGCGCAGATTCACCCTGATCTGACACATAAACAACTCTCCTCACAGAAATCCTCTGGGTTTGTCCGCCGTCAAGGCTGCTGCCGCAGGTTTCGCACCGGGAAGCAGACGGAATTTCTGCATAATATCCCAATTCAATTATAGTATAGCGCTGCAAACCCCGCCTTGCAATCGGTTTTATCGGTTTGATACGGCCAAAACGCTGCCGGCGGGGCGCTGTGCCTGCAGCCCGCGCCGGCGCGGCATGGCTCTGCCTGCCGGAACATGCCTGCTGCCGCTGCACAGCCCGGGAAACGAACCGTTGAACGAACAGGGAAAAAGTGCTCACGCTGCCCGACGCTTCCCATCCGAGAACACGAGTGGATATTGACAATTTGCGTGGTTTCTGCTATCCTATAAACCAGTGATTTGTCACAGGCGGAAGGCATTATCAATTGGCAGACCGCCCTTCGGAAAACAATAAAATAAGCTGGTGTGGCGCAATGGCAGCGCAACTGATTTGTAATCAGTGGGTTGCA
>ENA-ORSA01001964-ORSA01001964.1-human-gut-metagenome-genome-assembly--contig:-NODE-1964-length-15532-cov-6.573561_pt1 | contig 15532 bp, 20 predicted proteins | sample MGYA00242179_ERZ509142 | MGnify/ENA primary metagenome ERZ509142 (study PRJEB26280, sample SAMEA2338659) | human gut metagenome | biome: human gut; feature: human-associated habitat; material: faeces... | reverse complement strand
TATACTGTGCCCGGCCTGTGCAAAATTGGTGCAGACCACATAATTTGTGGACTTCCGGTCTACCTTCCGACAGCAAAATGTGATAAAATAATAGAGGCGCCGCCGAAAGACGGTAGCTGAATTATGACGGAGGTAGGTTGTGACATTACAGGAATTGTCCAAGTACTATGACATCCAAATGACCCTCGAAAAAGACCGTGAAGCCTTGGAGAGACTGCGGCAAAGAATCACTCCCGCCTCCCCACAACTGACCGGGATGCCCCACACGCCGGGTGTTCGGGATAAAGTCGGAGATCTGGCCGTAGAGCTGGCTGACATGGACGAGCGTATCCGCTGGCTGGAAGAACTGGCAGCACAGGAAAAGCCCAAAGTCGAGGCCTACTGCAAGAGCATTGTGGATGCCCGGATGTATCTGGTTTTCAGACTGCGGTTTATCCGCTGCTACTCATGGGCCGAAGTTGCCGGAGTTCTGGGAAAAGGATATACCGAAGATGGGGTCAGCCGGATGGCATACAACTACCTCAACAAAAACTGACCGATAAGCCCTGCATTTGCGGGGCTTTTTATTTTTGCCCCAAAACTGAAATTCAAATCAGAAATCCACACAAAATCAGCTCAAAATTGAAATGAATTTAACTTTTACCCCCTGAAAAGTTGAATTCAAAGTGGAAATCGTTGAGAATCAAGGGGATGGTTTCACTCGCTGTCGGACGTTGTCGGATGGTTTCGGATGGATGCCGAAGCTTACCGATGGATTCAGATGACAACGGACGCTCCGAGTGATATGATTAGGATGCAAAATTCAAATCAAGCCAAGCGGTGCTCACCATTCCCGGTGGGTGCCGCTATTTTATTGCCTGAAAGGAGGATTCCGGGCCGCACGTTGCTCCTTTGCGTGCGGCATCACCGTAGCACCCCGAAAAGCCGAGGTGCTGCAGCTGGGCATTTCGCCGTGCCCAGTCACAAAGAAGGAGATTTTCCATGTATCAGAAAATCAAGGCAAAATTCAAGGCAAACCCCACCATTTTCTACGCCTGTTCCATCGTTGCATCATGGGCAGGAGTCGGCTCCCTGATGAACTTCCGCACGCTGGCCATCAACAACGGCGCTGCTGCGGCTATCATCTGGGCGGTTTTCAACTCGCTGGCCTGTATCTTCTTCGGTCTGTTTGCGGAGTACATCCCGACCGTCCGGCGCATCATGCAGAGCAAGGTGATGTTCTACTTCATCGGCTTTTTGACCGTGTTCCAGACATGGACGCAGATGTCCGGCATCTATGAGATCTTCGGCGACACGCCGATCGGCACCACCGGAGGCACATTGATTGTCTACGGCACCTGCCTTGTGTTCCTGTTTATGCTTCTGAAAGAGGGCATGATTCGGAACGTCCTGTCTGATGGCTTTTCATGGGTGGTTGTTTACGGTCTGCTGGCAGTCGTTGTCATTGCCGCGCTGGTATACACCCACGGTGCATTCGTCAACATCGACCCCGGCCTGACTGCTGCCGGTATCCAGACGGGCCTCTACAAAGGCTTCCTGCTGCTGCCCGGCCCGTTCACTTATCCGTACTACTACTCGCTGTTCTCCTACAACGACAAAAATGAAGATGGCACCCAGCACGGCAACATGAAAAAGTCCTTTGTGCTGGCTGGCGTGATGTTCGGTGTCTACATGGTGCTGGCTGCGCTGCTCACATGGGTTAATTTCAGCCCACTGCTGAACACGCTCAAGGCTATCCTGATCACCATCATTGCGCTGTCCTCGCTGGACTGTATCGGGCCGGGAGCCGCTGCTGTCCCTGCTGGGCGGCAAAGTGCCGGTCGTAGTCGTAGACCACCACGGCGACGAGAGCGCCGACGTGTACGGCACCATAACCCACAACCGTGCCCGTGGCACCCACCTGTTGGAGCCGATGAAAGCCATTGTCAAGAAACTCATTGACGAGGGCAAGACCGTGGAGGAAATCGGCAAGCAGCTGGGCATGAAGCCCGAAGAAATCTTCCGCCTGTCCGGCTTTACCAAAGACGAGTTCCTGAACATGATGACCAAGGGCCACGACACATACTCCAAGGCTCAGGTCATCCGGAGCGTATGAAATCGTCCTTGCCAGCGCTCATGCGGGCAGGGGCTTTATCTCGAGGAAAGGAATCATCACTATGGACTACTATGATTTTGTGGCATCCGCCATTGCTGCCGTCGCCAGCCTCTATAATGCAAACGCTGAGCTGGCACATCTCCAGAAGATCGGCGTGAAAGACGTGTGCGTACTCTGGTGCGGCAGCACCCTTCAGAACAACAAGGCTTGGCTGTCCACCACCGTCCCTGACTGTATGTACTACGAGGCAACCTACGACGGCGACAAGAAAGAGCTGCGTCTGGATGCCTATAGGAAGATTCAAAGCGTGAGCATTCCCTGCTGAAAGGAGCACGACACCATGAACACCGTAACCGCATACGCCTGTCCCAGCGTCCCTATGGACAGCATCGAGTATACCATCGAGTATGATCCTGCTGTGGTCGAAGCCTTTCTGCATCCGCCCAACAGCGGACAGGAGCGGGCCGACGATGGCTCGTTCGGTGACGAAAAGGTACTGTGACGGGGGTGCCCCACACTGAGCGGGCTCGACGACCCCGAAACCAAGCTAGTTAGTGAGGGAAAAATCAGTCATTTCGTTACGGTTTGTATAATGACTTCGCTGTGATTTTCCAAAGAGTTTTACAAAAAAGGAGGTGGTTTCTGAATGCCGACAAAAGAAAGAGTTGCTGACATGACTGTGACCACCACCCAACTGGCCGCCGTGCTGGGCATCACGAACCGCAGGGTGCAGCAGCTCACACAGGATGGGGTGCTCACCACCGTCAGTCGAGGAAAATTTGTCCTTGGTGACGCAGTGCAGGCCTACAATGCCAGCACTGCCCGTGGCGGGCTGACCAAAGAGGAAGCGGCAGAGGCCAAAAAGCTGGACCACATCAAGCAGAAAGCAGAAGCTACGCTCAAAGCCAGCAAAGCGAAAATCGCTCAAGCTGAGGCAAAAGAGCTGTCCGGGCAGATGCACCGCAGTGAGGATGTGGCCGCTATGACCTCTGAGCTTATCTACACCGTCCGGGGTGCGCTGATGGCGCTGCCCAGCCGTGTTGCCATCAATGCGGCTGCTCTGTCTGACCCGGCAGATGTGGCAGAGTATATGCGTGGCGAGGTGAATCAGATAGCCGAGGAAATCGCCATGTTCCGTTACGACCCGGCAAAGTATGAGGCCCGTGTCCGTGAACGCAAGGCGTGGGCTGAAAAGCTGGCTGGTGACGACGATGAGTGAGAATGCAGCGGTTGACCGTCTGAATGCTCTGGTGTCAAAGCTGGTGGCAGCTATCCGGCCCCCGCCCAATATGTCCGTCAGCGAGTGGGCAGCACAAAACCGCGTCCTGTCCCCGGAAGCGTCTGCCGAGCAGGGCCGCTGGCGTAACAGCCGCACGCCCTATCTGGTGGAGATCATGGACGCATTCTCCGACCCGCGCATCCATCATATCGTTGTCGTTGCGTCCTCACAGGTCGGCAAGTCGGAGTTTGAAAACAATGTCATAGGCCGCACCATTGACGTTGACCCCGGCAGTATTCTTTTCATCCATCCCCAAATGACGGATGCCAAGGAGTACAGCAAGCTCCGTATCGCCCCCATGATACGAGACTGCCCTACACTGCGGGCCAAGGTCGCGGAGAAAAAGAGCCGGGACAGCGGCAACACGATTTTGCAGAAAAGTTATCCCGGCGGCATCCTGACCATGTGCGGATCTACCGAGGCGCACGCTCTGGCATCAAAGCCCATCCGCTATGTGCTGGGTGACGAGCGTGACCGCTGGGCAGTGAGTGCCGGCACAGAGGGCGACCCTTGGGAACTGGCAATGGCCCGGCAGACCACTTTCTACAACGCAAAGGCTGTGGAAGTCAGCACACCCACCATCAAGGGACACAGTGCCATTGCCAAGTCCTATGTCAAGGGCACGATGGAGCGCTGGGTATCCCAGTGCCCGCACTGCAAGGGATTCCATGAACTGCGTTGGGAAGATATTCGGTACGAGTATGACACCATCGAAACCCACGGAGAGAAAACCTACAAGGTCAAGGACGTGTGGTATCTCTGCCCGGAGTGCGCCTGCATTTCGGACGAAGTGACCATGAAGCGGGCACCAGCTCACTGGCAAGCGGAAAATCCCGCCGCCTATGAGAACGGTATCCGCAGCTTTTGGCTGAACAGCTTTGTTTCGCAGTGGGCAGCATGGAAAGATACCGTGCTGAAATACCTGAATGCCCTGGGCGATACCAAGAAGATGCAGGTTGTCTACAACACCCGTCTGGGGCTGCTGTGGGAAGATCGCGGCGATGTGCAGGACGAGGACACCATGCTTGGCCGCAGGGAGGAATACCCTGCGGAACTGCCGGATGGTGTGCTGGTGCTGACCGCTGGCGTTGATACGCAGGACGACCGCATGGAGTACGAGATCGTGGGCTTCGGCCACTTCGGGGAAACATGGGGCATCGAAAAAGGCATCATCTCTGGCCGCCCGGACAGTGACGAGGTCTGGCAGCAACTGGACGAGCTGGTTTTCGACCGCAAGCTGAAATTCGCTGACGGCCTAGAGCTGCCCGTTTCCATCAAATTTGTAGACGAGGGCGGCCATTTCACCCAAGAGGTGCGCCAGCGCTGCCATGACCGCATCGGCAAAAAGGTTTTCTGCATCAAGGGCTTTCCCGGCTCCGACCGGCCGTTCACAGGCCCGCCAAAGCAGGTGAAAATCACGGTGCAGAACCGCTACATCGGGATGTGCTGGCAGTACCAGTTGGGCGTTGACGCTGGCAAGCAAATCATCATGGACGATTTGAAAGTGCAGGAGCCGGGCCCTCGGTACTGCCACTTCCCACGCCGGGACGATTACGGCCTCGGCTACTTCAACGGCCTCTTGTCAGAGCATTTGATATACAAAGAGGGCCACCGCAACCCGTGGCAATGGGATAAAATCTCCGGCCATGAGCGAAACGAACCTCTTGACTGCCGAAACTATGCCATAGCGGCCTACAAGGTGCTGCCGAAAGACCTTGATGCCATCGACCGGGCGCTGAAAAGGCTGCGCGGCAAGGCACCAGAGGCACCGGCAGCCCTGGTGATAAATATTCAACAACCCGTCTCCCGTCCCCAGCCGTCCCCCGGCCGGAGGCGGGAGAACTTTTTAGACGACTGGTGAGGTGTGAGTTATGGATACCGTGACCATCAAAAAGCGGCTGGAGTTCCACACGAAGCGGCTTGATAACCTGTATGTGGCCTACAACAAGCTGCTTTCCGGTGGCGTGAAAAGCTACCGTCTGGACGACCGGGAACTCACACGTCTTGACCTCGGCAAGCTCAGCGATGAGATCAAAGATGCCGAGGAAAAGGTCGATGAACTGACCGCGCTGCTGAACGGCCAGAGTGCCCGCAAGGCATTCTCCGTTATCCCGCGCGATTGGTGATCCTTTAGGGTGACGGCCCGAAAGGGCCTTTGCCGCGGGCTGGCTGCTTTTTACTCCTTTCCCCAGCCAGCCCGCTTAGTTTGAAAATTACGGAGGCGATTACTCTTGAGTGTCAGATACCGCGTCACCGCTGCACCGCAGGCCAGCGGCTACAGCGAGGCGGGCGCATCCTACAAACGGCGTGCGCTGCGGGCTTTCTTCCCCAACAGCAACTCTCCGAGCAGCGATATTCACGACAACGCAGATATTCTGCGGCAGCGGAGCAGAATGCTCTACATGAGCGCACCTGTTGCGACCAGTGCCATCAACACGAATCGAACGAAGATCGTTGGCACCGGGCTGACCTTGAAAGCGACCGTTGACCGAAACGTACTGGGGCTATCCCCGGAAAAAGCCAAAGAGTGGCAGAGTAAAACCGAGGCAGAGTTCCGGCTTTGGGCCGAAAACCGCCGCAGTTGTGATGCCATGGGGCTGAACGATTTCTACGGCTTGCAGCAGTTGGCCCTGAAAAGCTGGCTTATGAGCGGTGATGTGTTCGCCGTGGTGAAAATTCGTGACCCGGACAAGCTGCACCCCTACGGGCTGCGGCTGCATCTGGTGGAGGCTGACCGTGTGTCCACCCCGGATAATCTCGGCGGTATGCTGGATGGCCTGGGCTATACCGAGGGCACAAACCCCAACACCGGGAACAAAATCTATGATGGTGTGGAAGTGGACAGCAGCGGCATGATCGTGGCCTACCACGTCCGCAACACATATCCGCATGAGTGGCGGAATGACATCACCAAATGGCAGCGAGTGGAGGCGGTCGGTGCGACAACTGGGCTGCCCCAGATCCTGCACATTATGGAGTCCGAACGTCCGGACCAGTACCGTGGTGTCCCGCTCATTGCACCCATCATCGAACCGCTGCTCCAGCTCCGAAGATATACGGAATCGGAACTGCTGGCAGCTCTGGTGCAGAGCTTCTTCACGGCATGGATTGTCACCGATACCCCGAAGAACGCTATCCCGTTCGATGAAACCGGCAGCGGAGATCTCGGCGGCGTTCCTGTGGACAACCCGAAGGCAGACAACGCCAGCCACAGTCCGAATGAGTATGAGATGGGGCCCGGCACGGTTGCACACCTCGGCAAGGGCGAGGACATCAAGTTCGGAAACCCCAACATTCCCACCGCAGGGTTTGATACGTTCGTCAAAACTCTGTGCAAGCTCATGGGTGGTGCCATCGAAATGCCGTATGAGCTGTTGCTGAAAGAGTTCAACGCCAGCTACTCGGCCAGCCGTGCAGCCCTTTTGGAGGCATGGGAAGGTATCAAGATGCGGCGTGCATGGCTGGTAGGCAGCTTCTGCCAGCCGGTATATGAAATTTGGCTTTCTGAGGCTGTGGCCCGTGGACGAGTAATCGCCCCGGGCTTTTTTGATGACCCTCTGGTGCGTGCTGCATGGTGCGGCGCACGGTGGATTGGGCCTGTGCAGGGCACCCTTGACCCGAAGAAAGAGGTCGAGGCTGCCGTGCTCCAGACCCATCACGGCTTCCGCACCCATGAGCAGGTCACGCGCGAGCTGGGCGGCGGCGACTGGGAGGACAATGTCGCAGAGCTGGCCCACGAAAATGAGCAGCTCAAAGCTGCGGGCAGCGAGGGCGTAATCGAAACCACAGAAAGTGTCACTACACAGGGAGGTAAAGAAAATGCCGAAAGCACCGAGTAGCACCCCGATGGTGAGCATCCAGCGGCCCTGCTATGCAATGGCCAGCACTGACGGCCAGAGCGCTGACATCACCATGTACGGCCAGATCGTGGACACGCAGCCCACGGATTGGTGGACGGGTGAGCCGATTCCGGGTCAGTACATCATTGAGAGCGAGTTCCTGTCCGACTTGCAGCAGGTCGAGCATTGTTCGGAGATCACCATCCGCATGGACAGCGTGGGCGGCGATGCTGGCGTTTCCATCCTGATTCACAACAGGCTGCGTGAGCTGGCCGCCAAGGGCACGAAACTGACCTGTATTGTGGACGGCGTGGCCATGTCCGGCGGCAGCCTTATCATGTGCGCCTGCGACACCGTCAAGGCCAACCCATCCAGCCTCGTGATGATTCACAAGTGCTGGTCGCTCATCTGGGGCAACTACAACGCCGATGAACTGCGCAAAGCCGCAGATGCCAACGACGCATGGGATAAGAGTCAGGTTTCCATCTATAAGCGGAAGACCGGCCTCTCCGAGACCGTGCTTTTGCACATGATGTCCGATACCACCTACATGACCGGCAAAGAGGCCGTGGAAAAGGGCTTTGCAAATGAGCTGCTGGATGATGCCGAGCCGGTGGAGATCTCCGCAAGTGCCGACCGGCAGACCATCTACGCCAAGGGCCACGCCCTGCACCTGAGACCGGGCACAAAACTGCCCGGCAATATTCCTATGGCTAAAGCGGCTGCACCTGCGACCGCTACTGCAAATACACCGGCGGCACCCGCCGCCCAGTCCAACGAAGGAGGACATACCACTATGGCAACTACCATCGAGGAGCTTCGCAAGGAAAACCCGGAGCTGTGCCGCCAGCTTGAGCAGAGCGCTTCTGAACAGGCATCCCAGAACGAGCGCACCCGTCTGTCTGAAATTGACGAGGTGGCCAACCTGTTTGACCCGACTATGGTTCAGGAGGCCAAGTACGGCAAGACCGCTTGCGATGCCCGCGAGCTGGCTTTCCGCGCTGCCAAGGCCGCAGCTGCGCAGGGCCACGAGTTCCTGAAGAATCTGGCGGCCGACAATCAGGCATCCGGTGCCCAGGGCGTGGAGGCCGTGCCGGGCGCATCCGCAACCGGCGACCCGGAGTCCCTGCCCGATGCAACGGGCAATGCACCCAAGACCCCGGCTGAACGCATGGCTGCGGCTGATGCTGCCGTCGCTGCGCTGCTTGACGGGGACGAGAAAAAGTAAGGAGGAACACTACAATGACTGAGCTGAACAAAAGACTGGGCAGCATGGATTATGACGGCCTGATTGCCGACATCTATCCTAAGCTGGTGGTCAGCGGCGGCACCATCCGTAAGCTGGCCGAGGCTGCCACCATCAAGCGTGGCACCATTCTGGCAAAGTCCAGCGGCACTTCCGGCGATGGAAAACTGGTGGTGCTGGGCACCGCGGCCACTGGCGACGAGGTGCTGACTGCCAACTGCATCCTGTGTGATGATGTGGACGTTGGCACTGCTGACGATGTGACCGCCCCGGTGTACCTGATGGGCTGCTTCAACTCCAACAAGGTTACCGTGGCCGACAGTTACGCCATGACCGAGGCCGACAAGGATGCCCTGCGCAACGGTGGCATCGTCTTCAAGGCCGCTGCACCCGCACTGTAAGGAGGATATAACAATGCCTGCTGAACTGAATTTCTTTGACACCTATACCCTGATGGCCGTGCAGAAGCGCATTGTGCCCAAGCAGACTTTTTTCCGTGACCGCTACTTTCCCACGGAGGAGGGCGACATCTTCAGCTCCAACAAGGTGCTGACCGAGTACATGGACGGCGACCGCAAGATGGCAGCCTTTGTGTCGCCTCGTGTCGGCGCAATCCCGATGGAGCGCACGGGCTACGAGGTCCACGAGTTTGAGCCTGCGTCCATCGGTGTGAGCCGTCCTCTGACCTCTGATGACCTGACGAAGCGTGGCTTCGGCGAGGCCATCTATGCCAACAGCACCCCTGCCCAGCGTGCCGCAAAACTGGTCCAGAACGATCTGGCTGACATGGATGGCCGTATCACCCGCACCGAGGAGTGGATGTGCGCACAGACCATGCTGGACAACGGATGCGTCATGCAGGAGATGATCGACAACGTGACCAAGGGCGAGGCAAAGGTCGTGAATTTCTACAATCCCGGCCACGAGAACGACCACATCTACACTGCCGCCCACAAGTGGAACGAGGAAGGTTGCAATTTCTTTGGCGACGTTCCGGCTATGTGCCGGCTGCTGTCCAAGCGTGGTCTGCGCGCTGCCGACCTGCTGCTGGGTGCTGATGTTTATGACGCAGTGATGAATCTCGAAAAGGTTCAGCGTCTGCTGGATAAGAATTCCGGCATCATCATTGGCCAGATTGAGCAGCAGCTGAGCGCATACGACGGTGTTGTCTACGGTGGCACCCTCAACTTCCGCGGCTACAAGTTGAATCTGATTTCTGTTGATGAAACCTATGTGGATTCCACCGACAAGGAGCAGAGTTACTTCCCCAAGACCGATGCCGTGATTACGGCTCCCGGCTGCGGCCATCTGATGTATGGTGCTATCACTCAGATCAACTACGGCGACACCATCCAGTCCACCATTTCTGGCCGCCGTGTTCCGAAGTTCAGCATCGATCAGGAAAACGACACTCGCAAGACCGCCCTGAAGTCTCGTCCTCTGGCTGCACCCAAGAACTACATTCCGTGGATTCGCGCCAAGAACATGGTCGGTTAAGCCCGGCCTGAAAGGAGTACACCGATGATTGTTGAAATTCTTTGCGGTGGCTACGGCTGCCCCACCAAGACTGGTGTTCACACTGTTGCGCATGGCGAGCGGTGTGAGGTCAGCGATGCCGAAGCAGCCCGCCTTATCGGGCTGGGTGTGGCGAAATGCGCGTTTTCTGCGCCCACTGCCCCGGAAACCGCCCCTGCGGACGTTCCGGCAACTGCGGAAGGTAACGACACCCCCGCAGCCGAAGCCTCGCAGAACGGCTCTGAGGCGGCACACCTCGACCCCGACCAGCTGCAGAGCATGACCGTAGCCGAGCTGAAGAAATTGGCTGCGGATATGGGCATCGAAACCAAGCAGCTCAAGACCAAGGATGAACTCGTCGAGGCTATCTGCGCCGAGGACGTTGTTCCCGGTGACGAGAGCACCGAGGCCCCGGAGCTGTCTGCTGCGATGCCCACCGCATGAGCGGCTTCAAGGACGCTGTGCAGGAAGACCTGAACAGCGTCTTTCTGAATCTGGACGAGTTCGCAGAAACGCACACGGTCTACTATGACGGTGAGGAGTATTCGGATATTCCCATTGTCATGACCGGCCTCTCCGAAAAGGAGCGGGTGCGTCAGAGCATCAGTGACCATGCAGAGGGCATATACCGGGTAAGCCGGGTGCTGCATTGCGATATTGCAGCTCTCGGCGGGAAGCAGCCGGAGCAGGGCTGCAAGCTGGGCATTGACGAAGACGGATTTGTCCGCAGCTACTATGTGGCATCCTCTGTCTGCGAAATGGGGATGCTGCGGGTAGAACTGGAGGCGATTGACGAATGAGCGATGTGACAACGGACACCATGATGCACAGCGTGACAGCTGGCATCGCTGTTGACATTGCAGAGGAGGGGTTTGACCGCGTGTCAGCCATCCTTTCCGGAATCCCCGGAGGTGCCAATCGTGCTGTAGGATCTGCGCTGGCTCGCGCCGCTGCCGCCGGAAAAACGGTGGCGAAGCGGGCAGTCACGCAGGAGTATGCCATCAGCAGCAGCGAATTTTCCAACCGCACAAAGAATATCAACAACATCCAGCGGGGCAGCAATGGTGAGGTTTCCATCAACTTCGGCTACCGTGGCAGCGTTATCCCCCTTAGAGTTTTCGACACCAAGGTGGACCGCAGCGGCCGCGTGGTAACTCGCGTGAAGAAATCCGGCGCAAGACAGGCACTGGACCACGCTTTTGAGGCGAAGATGGGCTCTCACTATGGCATCTATGAGAGGCAGGGAGAAAAACGGTTCCCAGTCAAGGAATTGTTTGGTCCTGCCACCCCGCAGATGATGTACTCCAACGAGAATGTTATGGACTCCATCGAGGCGAAAATGGCCTCTACCTACGAGGAACGCATTGAGCACGAGATTACACGAGTTTTGAATGGATGGGGTGTGTGATATGACCAGTGTGGTTTTGCTTGAACAGCTGAAAGCATTCACCGAGAAAATCATGTCCGACATGATTCTTCCGGTGGCTATGCAGCAAGGCGATACCGAACAGGCCTACCGTGCCCCGGAAGTTTACCTGATGCGGTTGCCTGACAGCAGGGCTGCCAAGAAAAAGGCTCCCTACATCATCCACCGGGTCATTCCGCTGGCAACGGAGCAGCAGCCTGGCAACGAGGAGCGCACGGTCGTGTCTGTGCGATCTATTTTCTGCTGCTACAACCCGGACGAACAGGAGGGTGACCTTGCGCTCCTGAACATGATGGAGCGTTTCCGGGTGGAGCTGCTGAAAGTCCGCAAGGTGGGCGGTGTCGGAGCTGATGGAAAGCCCCGGTATCAGTTTACTCTCGACATTTCCCCCGACCACAAGTTGGAAAGCATTCCTTATGACGAGGAATCGAAGCCCTACTATGCCGGAGAAATGATCACCTACTGGAAGCTGCCGACCGTGCAGCAAACGGAGGACATTGAATTATGGCGGTGAAAAAGACCGCGGCGGAACAGAACGCCGAAAACGCCGTGAGCGCCGAGCCTGCACAGAGCAAGCCCGGCGTTTCTATTTACGTCGGCCCGTCCATTCTGGGCTACATCCAGAAAAACACGATTTACCCCTGCGCTGCTGCGGAGGCCGTAGAGCGTGATGATGTGAAGATTGCCACCGAGAAATATCCCGGTGTGGCCGACTTCATCATCAATGTGGACGAGCTGCACACCACGCCTGAAAAGGCAAAAGCACGCGGCGAGGCCATCCTTGCATTTGCAAGGATGCTCGCCAAATCCAAGTAAGGAGGAATACATACTATGGCAGATCATGGTATCAATGTCAGCCGCGCCGATACCGCCGTGGCGACACCGAACACCGCAACCTGCGGCATCCCCTTTGTCATCGGCACCGCACCGCTGTCCAAAGCGACCGGTACCGCTGCGACCGCTGGCCTCCCGGTGCTCTGCACCAGCTATGATGAGGCAAAGGAGCATCTGGGCTATGACGACGACTGGGCCAAGTACACCGTCTGTGAGGTGATGTATTATCACTTCAAGCTGTGCGCCTGCCAGCCGGTCATTTTCCTGCCCGTTGGCGAGACCGCCGAGGCTTCCGATGTGGCTGCCGCCGTTGAGCAGGTTGAGCTGTGCCTGACTATGTTCGGCATCGTGCCCGACCTGATTATGGCTCCCGGCTTTTCCAATGATGCCACTGTTGCGGCTGTTCTGGACGCAAAGGCTGGCTCCATCAACGGCATGTTTACCGGCAAGGCTCTGGTGGACATTTCCGCAAAGACCTATACCGCTGCGGTTCAGGCGAAAAACAGCGGCACCTATACCGAAAAGACCATCCTGTGCTGGCCCAACGGCACCCTCGGTGATCTGCGTTTCCACGGCTCCACCGTCGAGGCGGGCTGCCTTGCAGAAACCGATACCGGCAACGAGGGCATTCCCTATGAAAGCCCCTCCAACAAGACCGTTCACATCGACGGCCTGTGCGATGACGATGGCAACACCATCAACCTGACCTATAATCAGGCCCTTGTTGTTGATGCTGCAGGCATCTGCACCTTCCTGAACTTCATGGGCGGCTGGACCGCTTGGGGCAACCATACTGCGTGCTACCCCAAGTCCACGGATGTGAAGGACTACTTCATCCCGCTCAGCCGTATGTTCGACTACGTCTCCAACACCCTCATCAAGACGTTCTGGAGCAAGCTCGACAAGCCGATGAACCGTCGTCTCATCGACACCATTCTGGATAGCGCCAACATCTGGCTGAACGGTCTGGTGGGCGCAGGCTATCTGCTGGGTGCCCGTGTGGAAATGCTGGAAAACGAGAACCCGCTGACCAGCCTGATGGCGGGCAAAATCAAGCTGCACGTCTACATGACCCCGCCCTCTCCGGCGCAGGAGATTGATTTTGTGCTGGAATATGACGCTGACTATGTGACCAGCGCACTCCAGTCCTAAAAAGGAGGCACTACAATGGCAATCGATCAGAGCGTTATCAACTTCGCGGTCTATGAGGACAGCGTGGAGTATCTGGGTATGTCGAAAGTTACCCTGCCGGACGTTACCTTTCTGACGCAGAGCATTTCGGGCGCTGGTGTCGGTGGTAACGTCGAAGCGGTCATTCTGGGCCATTTGGAGGCTATGACCCTTGGTCTGGAATTCCGCACCACCACGCCGCAGTCCGTCCAGCTGTCAGAGCTGCGCCGCCACAGCATTGACCTGCGTGTGGCGAACCAGTATGAGGATCCTGTTGCGGGCACGGTCGAGGCACGGAAGGAAAAGCATATTTTCGTGGTCGTGCCCAAATCGACCAAGGGCGGCACCATTGCACCCGCAACGCCCACCTCTGGCTCCGGTGAATACGCTGTCCGCTACTGGGCAACGTACATCAACGGTAAGAAGGTGCGTGAACTGGACCCCCTCAACTTCATCTGCTACATCAACGGTGTGGATTATCTGGCCGGTGTCCGTGCGGCCCTGGGCAAGTAATCCGCATATACCGTTCCGCCGGAGCTGCATTTTGCAGTCCCGGCCTATTTTTTGAGCGTGAAAGGAGCTATCCAGCATGAACGCCGTCATTGACCCGAAAGAATTTGATGCAGCTCAGGCGGCCGCCGCAAAGGCTGCTGCCGCTGCTGACCCGTACACCTACACCCACAAGCTCCAGAAGCCCCTTGACTACGAGGGCAAGCACTACGAATCCCTCACGTTCGACTGGGGCAAGCTGACCGGCAATGACTCCCTCGCCATCGAGGCAGAGCTTACGGCTCTGAATCAGCCGGTTATCATCCCCTCGATGAGTGCGGGCTACCTTATCCGCATGGCCTGCCGGGCGTGTACCGAGCCTATCGGTGTTGATGTCATTGGTGCTATGAGCATCCGGGACTACAACACCATCCGCACCAAAGCGAGAAATTTTTTGCTGAGGTCGGACTTGTAACCGGTGATGGCGGCGTGTGGCTGCGACGACAGGTGCTTGCAATGGCACAGGTCAACTGTACGCCTGCGCCCTACTGGCTGGAAATGCCCCTGTATCAGTTCCGGCAATGGATCCGCAGCAGCAATGACCTCATTGCCGAGCGCCAGAGAGCGAGAAAGGACGGTAAGTAGTGGCTCGTAAAGAGTGGGAGCTGCTGTTCAACCTGTCCGCCAAACAGAACAGCAGCTTTTCCAGTACATTCAAGGCTGCCCAGTCTGCCCTTGTGGAAACGCAGGGGAAGATTCAGCTGTTGAACAAAGTACAATCCGACATTTCGGCGTACCAGAAGCAGCAGCAGGCCGTAGACGCAACCCGTCAGCGGCTTTCTGTTTTGCAGCAACAGTACGACAACATCCAGAAAGAGATTCAGGAGACCGAGGGTTATTCCTCTGCGTTGGAAAACAAGCTGATTTCCAAACAAGCGCAGATCGACAAGACTGCGGCCTCCCTGAACACTTATGAGCAGCGTTTAGCTGCCACCGGGAACGCCCTGCACGAGGCCGGCGTGGATACCACGCAGCTGACAGCAGAAAGCGTCCGGCTGGAAACTGAGGTCGATAAGCTGAAAGACCAGCAGGTTGACCTTAAAAAGACCATGGACGAGGCCGGAGAGGGCGCAAAGGGATTCGGTGAAAAATCGGTCGAGGCGCTTGAGACGGTCGAGGCCACGCTGGCCACGGTCGGTATTTCAAAGGCCCTCGGAGAAATCCGGGATGCCTACATGGACTGCATCAACACCGCAGGCGATTTTGAAGCATCCATGAGCAATGTCGAGGCACTCTCCGGCGCTACCGGCGAGGAATTGACGGCCCTGTCCGACAAGGCCAAGGAAATGGGCGCAACCACGAAATTCACCGCTGGTGAATCGGCTGATGCTCTGTCCTACATGGCTTTGGCAGGCTGGGACACCCAGTCTATGCTGGAGGGCATCAGCCCGGTGCTGAATCTGGCTGCTGCCGCCAACATGGATCTGGCGCAGGCATCCGATATTGTTACCGACTATCTGACTGCCTTTGGTCTGAAAGCCTCTGACACCACGCACTTTGTCGATGTGATGGCCTACGCCATGGCTCACTCCAACACGGACGTGATCCAGCTGGGCGAGGCATACAAGGCGTGCGCATC
>ENA-ORSA01001955-ORSA01001955.1-human-gut-metagenome-genome-assembly--contig:-NODE-1955-length-15569-cov-2.406536_pt1 | contig 15569 bp, 16 predicted proteins | sample MGYA00242179_ERZ509142 | MGnify/ENA primary metagenome ERZ509142 (study PRJEB26280, sample SAMEA2338659) | human gut metagenome | biome: human gut; feature: human-associated habitat; material: faeces... | reverse complement strand
TGAGCCTGATACATGCCCAGAATCCCAGAGGACTCTGCCTTTGGTCGGACGAGCTGTCGGCCTGGTTCAAGAATTTCAACCGTTACAACAACGGTTCGGAAGAACAGTTCTGGCTTTCGGTTTTCAGTGCAAAGACAACCATTTCCGACCGTAAGAGCGCAAAGAGTTCCATCTTTATCAAGCGTCCGTACATATCGGTCATTGGTACGATTCAGAAGAAGATTTTGGGTGAATTGGCAAAAGGAGAGCGCTCAAGCAACGGATTCATTGACCGCATTCTTTTCGTGATGCCCAATCTCCAACAGAAAGCCCGTTGGAATGATAAGGAACTGCCTGCCAATATTGAACAGGAATGGTACGCCATCATTGACAAGTTTATCTGCTTGGAATGCAATTACAACGACAAGGGAGAAGTTGAACCGTATATCCTGCACTTTGATGAAGAGGCAAAGAAACGGCTATATGAATGGCAGCATCGTTTCTCAGAATTATGCGACCGTGAAGGGAATGACACGATTGTCAGCATTTATTGCAAGCTGGAAATATACATCATCCGTTTCTGTCTGATTATTCAACTGGCACGGTGGACTTGTGGTGAATGTGATAAAACCCACATTGACTTGCTGACTGTGGAACGTGCCATACGGCTGACGGAGTATTTCAAGGAGTCCGCTTTGAGCGTACAACACATAATCAGCGAAGTGGTATTGAATAGCCAGCAACAAACCATTGTCGGCCAGCTTCCCTGTACGTTCACCACGGCACAGGCGACACATATTGCAGAACAGAATGGCATGAAGGAACGTACTCTGCAACGGTTCCTGAACGACAACATCGGCATCCTGTTCCGCAAAGAGAAACATGGAGAATACTCAAAGATTAACCCGTGACGTTTTTGTCGCTTTTGACACTTTCAACCTTGAAAACGACAATAGTGACAATAACGACACACATAAAAGAACTGAAACAATGACGGCACATAGATTTATATTAGAGCCATACAAAGGTATTGCCACCAGACATACGTGTCCTGCCTGCCATCGCAAGAGGTGTTTCTCTCGATATGTCGATACGGAGAAACAAATATCCTTCCCCGACCATGTAGGGCGGTGCGACCATGAACAGAAGTGCGGTTATCATTTCACGCCGCGGAATTATTTTGATGAAAAACCTGAAGCGAAACAAATGTTGCTTGAAAAAGGTTCTTCGTCAGTTCTGCCGAAACCAGGTGAGATAAAGACAACTCCTACTTCTTTCATCAACGAAGAAATAGTCAAGCGGTCTTTGAAATGCTATAAAACGAATAAGCTGTATCAGTTTCTGGCCTCCCAATTTGGAGAATCATCTGCCATGAGCCTTATGAAAAAGTATCGCGTCGGTTCATCCAGATATTGGGATGGAGCAACCGTGTTTTGGCAGATTGACCACAACAACCAAGTTCGTACAGGCAAGATAATGCTTTACAATCCAGAAACCGGAAAGAGAGTAAAAGAGCCACACAATCACATCACTTGGGCGCACTCCCTACTCTATAAATCCGGTTTTAACCTGAAGCAATGTTTCTTTGGCGAGCACCTGTTGTCGACTGATAAAACCCGTCCGGTTGCATTAGTCGAAAGTGAGAAAACAGCTCTTATCGCCTCCTATTATCTGCCACAATATCTATGGCTCGCTTCGGGCGGAAAGAACGGATGCTTCAATGAAAGCAGCCTTTCGGCACTGGCGAAAAGAAGTGTTGTTCTTTTCCCTGACTTGGGAGCGACCGACTATTGGCAAAGCAAAATCGGAATGATACGCAACTATGGAATCGAGGTACAACTTTTCGACTATCTCGAAAACAACGCTCCCGAAAGCGAACGGAAGGAAGGGTATGACATCGCCGATTACCTGCTGCAAATCCAGCCAGACGAGGCTGTTCTCCAAGCGATGAACAGGAAGAATCCGCACCTGAAAACATTGATTGAAATGCTTGGTCTGGAATTGGTAAACGTACAACGGAACAGCTCCTGAATAATGTTTCGGGCATACCAAAAGGGAGGTTTTCAATACTGACCGTAAGGGCTGAAAACCGGAACTTTTAGGGTAAGCAGGTTTATGTCGGTGTATTACATTTCCCGACAACTTGCCCACCCTGAAGTCCGGTGGGACAGCTCCCGATGGTCACAACTGTAACAATTAAAAAACGACGAGAAATGAACAAGAAAAATACGATTACATTACGCCTAACCGATGACCAGTTGGCATGGTTGGGAGCGTTGAGCAGACGCAGCAAACGGAGCAAAAGTGAAGTCATACGTTCACTCATTGAACATGGGTCGGTACGAGAACGTATCACCCGTGACCACTTGCACATCATCCGTCAGTTGATTGGTGAAAGCACTAACCTGAACCAATTGGCGAAACAAGCAAATACCTACGGATTCTTCGCCGTAGCTGACCGCTGCCAAGAGATTGCGAACCATATTTCACAACTCATCAAACAACTGAAAGATGATAGGTAAACTGACAAAAGGAACTTCCTTCGGCGGATGCGTACGGTATGTGTTGAAAGAAGAAAAAGCAAGACTTCTGGAAGCCATAGGAGTGGAAGGTTCACCGGAACAGATGGCTGAGCAGTTTGAGTTACAATCCCTGCTGAATGACAAAGTAAAAAACATTGTCGGACACACATCGCTCAGTTTCTCCCCTGAAGGCAGTCTGCGACTAAGAAACGATGATGTGCTCATGCTGAAAATCGCTCATGAGTACATGGAGCGGATGGGTATCCGGAACACGCAATACATCATAGCCCGTCACACCGACCGCAGGCATGCGCATTGCCACATCGTGTTTAACCGAGTGGACAATGACGACAAAACCATCAGTGACAAGAACGACCGCTATCGCAACGAAAAGGTCTGTAAGATGCTGACGGCAAAATACCGCCTGCATTTTGCCCAAGGCAAAGACCATGTGAACGAAGAACGGTTACGTCCGTACGACAGAGCAAAGCACCGTATCTACAAGGCTTTGAAAGCGGAGGTGCTGAAAGTCCAAAGCTGGAACGAACTGAAAGATGCGCTTGCCGAATATGGCATCGACATGAAGTTCAAGGTCAGCCGCACCACACGGGACATTCAAGGGGTGAAATTCGGATATGGTAAGTACACCTTTTCCGGATCAAAAATCAGTCGGGAATTTAGTTATCTGGCCATTGACCGCCAACTGGAAAGGAACGCTTATACTCCATCCTGTTCATATCGGGAAACGGTCAGGGATAATGCCATACTACCGCCTTCCCTACAAGAACGGGCATCCGATTTTGAAGAATCACATTCTTCAGGATTAGGATTGTTCATGCCGACCCTTTCATCCAACACCTCCGATGAGGCTGCATTTGAAGCGGAACTAAAACGGAAAAAGAAAGCCAAGCGTAAGCGGGGCTTCCGATTATAACAAACCATATTATTCACACTTTAAATTTCAACATTATGATTGACAAAAATTTTGTAAAGGACATTGAACTCTACATCTGTGAGAAGTTCGGGTATCGTAACAGCGTGTATGTGAATCCGACCTGTAACGGTTGCTGCATTGACATTCGCGAAAAGGGCGTGAAGCTATATTTTCGCCTGTGGGAATACAGCAATGGTGTCAACGGCTTTCCTGACCGTTGCATTATCTTGGTGAACTACGTCTTTGAGAAGAACCGTCAAGAGAATCTGCTTGATTTAGTCCGTTTTTTCAAGGAGTATGCCCCACTCTACGATTTCCGCTATCTTGGCATCGAAAATGACATGAAAGGTAACCACCGTCTGTTAGGGCTGAAGCCAACCACAAACTATCGGTTCGATTACGACTGCTATGCAGCACCATTGGACGCTATCAATGCCTAATTGAACAGGATTTGAATGATTTTGAGCGAGGAGGGAGAGTTTTCTTCCTCTTTTCTCTTTTTATAGCATGATATTTTATACCTTTGTAAACAAAACAAAGATAGAAAGTATGGACAAACCCATGAACCGAATAAAAGAAGTGCTTGAAGAACGTGGCATTAAGCAGACTTGGCTGGCAGAGAAACTCGGCAAGAGCTTTTGTATGGTCAATGCGTATGTTTGTAACAGGCGGCAGCCCAGCCTGGAGGTGCTGTTTCAGATAGGAGATATTCTGAATGTGGACGTAAAGGATTTGATAAACGATAAAAAAGAATAAGAATATGGCTAAGACAAATACGGCAGATATCGGTTTTGAAAAGGAGATATGGAAAGCGGCAGATTTATTGCGTGGCAATTTGGACGCATCAGAATATAAATCAGTTGTATTAGGACTGATTTTTCTCAAATACATCTCCGACCGTTTCGAGGCAAAATATAATGCTTTGGTAGCCGAAGGTGATGGATTTGAAGAAGATAAGGACGAATATACATCTGAAAATATCTTTTTTGTACCGCAAGAAGCCCGTTGGTCGGTCGTAGCGGAAGCTGCGCATACTCCAGAAGTAGGAACGGTCATTGACAATGCCATGCGCTTGATTGAGAAAGAGAATGTACGTTTGAAGGGCATTCTTCCCAAAAACTTTGCTCGTCCAGAACTTGACAAACGCCGCTTGGGAGATGTGGTTGATTTGTTTACCAACATCCAAATGAAAGAACACGGAGACACCAAAGACATTTTGGGGCGTACCTACGAATATTGTCTTTCCAAGTTTGCCGAAGCAGAAGGGAAACTGGCCGGAGAGTTCTATACGCCAGCTTGTATTGTCCGTACATTGGTCGAAGTGCTTCAGCCTTACAGCGGTCGTGTCTATGACCCTTGTTGCGGTTCTGGTGGCATGTTTGTACAATCCGCCAAATTCATTGAAAGACATCAAGGTAATATCAACAACATTTCCGTATTCGGGCAAGACAGTAATCCGACTACATGGAAAATGGCTCAAATGAATCTCGCCATACGAGGCATAGAAGCTGATTTGGGCAAATTTGCTGCCGATACATTCTTCAATGATTTGCATCCAACGTTGAAAGCGGATTTTATCCTTGCCAATCCTCCGTTTAATCTTAGCGACTGGGGTGCGGATAAATTACAGGATGATGTACGCTGGAAGTATGGAATTCCACCTGCCGGAAATGCCAACTTTGCTTGGCTTCAACACATGATTCATCACTTGTCACCTCGCGGTCGAATCGGTATGGTGCTTGCCAATGGTTCACTTTCCTCACAAACAGGAGGCGAAGGAACAATCCGTGAAAATATCATCAAGGCAGATTTAGTGGAAGGCATTGTGGCTATGCCTTCTCAGTTGTTCTATACAACGGGCATCCCTGTATCATTATGGTTCTTGAATAGGGCGAAGAAACAAACAGGGAAAATCCTTTTTGTCGATGCACGTAACATGGGAACTATGGTTACACGAAAACTTCGTGAACTGTCAGAGGATGATATAATGAAAATAGCCAAGACATTCGAAGATTTCGAAGCCGGGACATTAGAGAATGAAAAAGGATATTGTGCCATAGCAACACTTGAAGATGTAGCCAAACAAGACTATATACTCACTCCGGGACGTTATGTGGGTATTGCAGAAGTAGAGGATGACGGCGAACCGTTTCAAGAAAAAATGGAACGGCTTACTTCAGAACTTTCCGATATGTTTGCCCAGTCACATCAACTGGAAGATGAAATCAGAAAACAATTAAAAAGTATAGGCTATGAACTTAAATGACATATATAGAGAGTTATGGCGGGAGGCTATGATTCATCAGTTAAAACAAATCGCGTTTGCAACAGCTCCTACTTTGGAGTCAGGTTATCAGCGCATACAGGAGATTGAAAACATGAAAAATGTTTTTAAGCTGCTTGAACATGCCCAAGAGCAAAGAAGAATATCAGATAATTATTGGAAATACTATAATTATTGAATGGCTATATTCTTCAATTAGGAGATACAATCAAATAAGCGAAGAATATGAAAGAGAAACTAATTCAAGAAATCAGCAATGCAATGACAGGGATTTTAAGTGTGGAACAAATGGCCCAACTGAATGGTGTACTGCTGCAAGTGGTCAGCAAATATACCATTACGCAAGATGGAGAAGCGGCCCAACATGAGGAGACTGCCTCTAACGACCGTCTTCTTGAAATCTTTCTGTCTGCCAAACAAGTGGAAGGATGCACTACTCCGACCATAAAGTATTATGGTTCTACCATCCGGCAACTTTTCAAAACCATGCCGAAAAAAGTCATCAATTATACCACAGAGGATATTAGGGCTTACTTGGCGGTTTTCCAACGTAAGCATAAGTCCAGTAAGGTGACTATTGACAACATACGCCGTATATTCTCTTCTTTCTTCGGATGGCTTGAAGAAGAGGACTACATCATTAAAAGTCCGGTTCGCAGAATCCATAAGGTCAAGACTGGCACACAGGTGAAAGAAGTGCTGACAGATGAGAATCTTGAACATTTGCGGGATAACTGCAGACAGATTCGTGATTTGGCAATTATTGATTTGCTGGCTTCTACCGGGATGCGTGTGGGCGAACTGGTAAAACTGAACCGGGAGGATATCAACTTCAATGAACGTGAATGTATCGTATTTGGCAAGGGAAACAAAGAAAGGATTGTTTATTTCAATGCCCGTGCCAAAATTCATCTCCAGCAATATCTTGCTACACGTAAAGACCGCAACAAGGCACTTTTTGTTTCATTGGCTAAACCACATAACCGCCTTGAAATATCGGGAGTGGAAACCCGTTTGCGGAAAATCGGGCGAGAGGCAAAGATTGTCCGTGTGTATCCTCATAAATTCAGAAGGACACTCGCAACGATGGCAATCGATAAGGGAATGCCTGTTGAACAGGTACAACGCTTGCTTGGGCATGTCAAGATTGACACGACCATGCATTATGCTATGGTCAATCAAACAAATGTGAAACTATCTCACCGCAAATTCATCAGTTGAAATGAGAACAGGATATTATACATATAAACCTCATAACCTTTCTGTACGAAAAAATAAACGCAGAAATGGCAATTTAGAACAGCAGGCGCAGACGTTGTTTAACCATTATTTTATAGAACGCCCTGATTTGTTGGGAAAATATAAAATAAGTAACCTCACAGGGATAGCAAATTATCTCAATGGTTTAGCCATGCAAAAATTCCGTCCACAAATAGAGGAAAACGGAATTCCTGTATTAAAAATCAAAGAACTTGGGCAGGGATATACTGATGCTTCATCTGATATATGTTCTGAAAATATAGCTGATGGATACAAAGTTCACAATGGAGATGTTATATTCTCATGGTCAGGCACACTCATGGTAAAAATTTGGTGTGGAGGATTATGTGGCCTTAACCAACATCTTTTCAAGGTCTCATCAGAAATATATCCAAAATGGTTCTATTATTTTTGGACTAAGCATCACTTAAATAAGTTTATTCGCATTGCACAAGATAAAGCCGTGACAATGGGACATATAAAACGAAACGACCTTGAAGCATCTGAAATCCTAATTCCACAAATTGATATTCTTGCTAAACTGGATGCCATAATAAGTCCGTTATTTAGTCAAATAATAGAAATGAAGTGTGAAAATAGGAATCTCGCAGCAATTAGAGATATACTTCTCCCTCAATTGATGTCCGGGAAGCTTAAAATTAATGATTTGAACCGCTAAATTCTCATTTATGGAAGATTCGGGAAAACAGCATAAGAAATCCATACGCTTCTTTAATGACCGTGAAGTTAGGGCTATATGGGATGACGAAAACAACTGTTGGTGGTTTTCAGCCACTGATATAATACGTGCCATCAACAACGAACCGGACTATACGAAAGCGGGAAACTATTGGCGATGGCTCAAACGGAAGTTGAAACAGGAAGGCATCCAACTCGTGAGTGACACTCACGAGTTCAAATTCGAAGCTCCCGACGGCAAATTGCGTAAGGCAGATGTGCTTAACAGTGAAGAGGTTGCTCTGTTAGCCAAACATTATCCCAATAACAGGGCAAACGAATTTCTTGATTGGTTCACGTATAGCGACAATACTTTAGACGGACAGAGCCGTAAGAAAGCGTATCAACTGTATGAAAGCGGTTTATTGCAACGCCTTGAACCGGGCAGTCTGAAATGTTTGCAACAGATTCACGCGTGTGAGATGTTTATGAAAGGAATTGATAATTCTTATTATTACGAACAAAACGATTGATAAGTTGACATGGAAGACTGGAAAGAATATAAATTAGGCGATATTGGAACCATTGTTGGTGGAGCTACTCCATCAACAAAAGATTCATCTAATTATGATGGCAACATAGCATGGATCACGCCCAAAGATCTATCGAATCTAAATTGTAGATACATTTCTCATGGAGAGAGAATGATTAGTCAAAAAGGATTTGATGATTGCTCTTGTAGAATGTTGCCCAAGAATAGCATTTTATTTTCTTCACGGGCACCAATAGGATATGTTGCAATTGCTCAAAATGCATTATGCACTAATCAAGGGTTTAAGAGTATCATCCCTAATAATGAAATTGTTGATTCACTGTTCCTATACTATCTTCTTGTTTATTATAAACCTGTCATTGAAAATATGGGAAGTTGCACAACTTTCAAAGAAGTTTCTGGCAGCGTAATGAAAGCTTTGACTGTAAACATTCCTAATATAGATGAACAGAAACGCATTGCAGCAATACTTTCGTCCCTTGACGACAAAATCGAGCTGAACCGCCGGATAAATGGCAATTTAAGCATAGCCGCATAAAAAACATCTATATGAAATGGATTCGTGAACATATTAGTAAAATGCCAAGTTTCAATTACTTGAATGCTCATATTTTGACCATTGAAAACACGATTGAAACCAATCCAGACTTATGCATTGAAGTCTGCAAAAGCATGATAGAAAGTCTTTGCAAGACAATTCTTACCAATCGAGCTGTTGCATACAATGCTGATTGGCAATTTCAAACTTTGGTGAAACTGACATTGGAAAATGTGTTCACAGACGAATTACACAAAACAGACAAAATAGAATTGATTAGACGGATTGCATCTGTTGTACAAAAGCTGGGTGAAATGAGAAACTGTTCCGGTTTTGCTTCACATGGACAAGACAAACAACATATCCCCTTTGATAAGACTACGGCTTTATTGACATACAAAACAACTGATGTAATAGGAGGTTTTATTCTGCACGTTTATGCCTGTTCCAACAGACCCAATTCACGCATTCATTACGAAGATTGTCAGTCTTTCAACGAGTTGTTTGATGAAGAAAATCCGTTGGAATTGGGCGGTGTGATTCTCTCTGCTTCCGAAGCCCTATACAAACAGGATTACGAAGCATATAAAGAGGTGTACTATTCTTATTTAAACAACTTAAAAAATTAGCGATATGTCATTCACAGAAGGTAGTTACGAAAACGCATTGATTTCCCTGTACGAAAACATGGGATATCAGCATCTATATGGTCCGGACATAGAACGCGATTATTATGTACCGTTCTACGAAGAACAGGTGCTGGACAGTTTGAGTTCAATCAATCCCAATAAGCCACAAGCTGCCATCCATGAGGCCATAGCCAAGCTGAAAGACATAGATACCGGAAGCCTGACTCAGAAGAATGAGCTTTTCATGGACTATCTTCAGCATGGCATAGAAGTTTCTTACTTTGACAGCAAAGAACAACGCAACGAAATAGTTTACTTGATTGATTATGAACACATCCATCGGAACAATTTCCAGATAGTCAACCAATGGACATTCGTGGAACATTCAGAAAAACGGGCTGATATGGTCGTTTTCATCAATGGATTGCCACTTGTTATCATTGAGCTTAAATCACCTTCACGCGAAGAAACAGATGCATCGGAAGCGTATCTTCAACTGCGGAACTACATGAAGGAGATTCCATCTTTATTTATATATAACGTATTCTGCGTAATAAGTGACATGTTTTGCTCCAAGGCGGGAACAATCACCAGCAAGGAAGACCGATATATGGAATGGAAAACCAAAGACGGTGATTATGAGAGTACGGATTTTGCCGATTATGACACCTTTTTTGAAGGAATATTCGCCAAGGAACGCTTGATAGACATCATCAAGAACTTTGTATGTTTTTCAAAAGACGAATCAGGAGATGCCAAGATATTGGCAGCCTATCATCAATACTTTGCCGTAAAGAAAGCAATAGAACGTACAAAGATTGCTATTGGAAATGATGGAAAAATAGGTGTGTTCTGGCATACACAAGGCAGCGGAAAATCATTGTCCATGGTTTTCTATGCCCACCTGTTGCAAGAAGAACTTTCACAGCCGACCATTGTCGTAATCACCGACCGCAATGACTTGGACGACCAACTTTATACTCAATTCTCCAAATGCCAAGACTTCTTACGTCAAGTTCCCGTACAAGCAAAAAGTCGGGACGATTTGAAATCCCTACTGTCCGGACGAGAAGCAAACGGCATAGTATTCACCACCATGCAAAAGTTTGAGGAATCGGATGAACCTCTTTCTTTGCGAAAAAACATTGTGGTCATGACAGACGAAGCCCATCGCGGTCAATACGGTTTCGAAGAAAAAATCAGAATGACTAAGAATGAAAAAGGGGAAGATATAGCCAAACGAGTCATCGGTACTGCAAGAATCATTCACGATTGCTTGCCCAATGCCTCATATATCGGCTTTACGGGAACACCTATCTCCACCAAAGACCGCGATACCGTAGAAGTGTTTGGCAACTATATTGATGTTTACGACATGACACAAGCCGTGGCCGATGGTGCTACCTGTCCGGTGTATTATGAATCGCGCGTAGTCAACCTGAAACTGGATGAAGCCACCCTCAAAGCCATTGATGACGAATATGAGCTTCTCGCTGAAGAAGGGGCAACGGAAGAACAGATAGAAAAGAGCAAGAAAGAGATGTCGCATCTGGAGGAAATCTTGGGTGCTCCAGCTACAATAGATTCTCTTTGCCGGGATATTTTGAAACACTATGAAGAAAACCGACAATATGAACTGGCGGGAAAAGCCATGATTGTTGCCTATTCACGCCCTATTGCCATGAGTATATATCACAAGATATTGGAACTCCGTCCTGATTGGGATGAAAAAGTAAAGGTAGTAATGACCGGAAGCAATAAAGACCCGGAGGAATGGCACGACATCATTGGCAACAAACAATACAAGAAAGAGCTTGCCAAACGCTTCAAGGACGATAACGACCCGATGAAGATAGCCATTGTTGTGGATATGTGGTTGACAGGTTTTGATGTCCCATCATTGGCTACCATGTATGTGTACAAACCTATGAGCGGACATAATCTGATGCAAGCCATTGCCCGTGTAAACCGCGTATTTAACGGAAAAGCCGGCGGATTGGTTGTTGATTATATAGGAATAGCAAAGGCTTTGAAAGAAGCTATGCACGATTATACTCGACGTGACCGTAAGAATTTTGGCAATCCTGATATTAAAGAAACGGCTTTGCTTAAATTCAAAGAGAAACTGGAAATATGCCGCGACTTGTTTCATGGCTATGATTACAGTCTATTCCAAACCGCATCGGATGCTGAATGTGCCCAGATTATCAAAAGTGGCGTGAATTTTATCATGTCACCAGACAAACAAGAAAAGCAACAGACTTTTCTAAAAGAAGCCATGTTGTTGCATAATTCCATCACTTTGTGTCGCAGTCTGCTAAATGAACAACAACGCTACGAAGCGGCTTTCTTTGAAACTGTCCGTACCCTGCTCTCCCGAATGACAGGAAAAGAAAAAGTTTCCAAGAAAGAAATAAATGCAAGAATTGGTGAGTTGCTGAAACAAAGTGTAAAAAGTGACGGAGTTATCAATCTGTTCTCAGACGTCAAAGCAGAATTTTCTTTGTTTGACTCTGCTTTCTTAGAAGAAGTGTCGAAGATGAAAGAAAAGAACATTGCGGTTGAACTTCTGAAACGACTGCTAGCTGAGCGTGTATCCTTATATCAAAAGACAAACATTGTGCAGGCTGAAAAGTTTTCTGACCTATTGAACCGTTCTTTATCCTCTTATCTAAAAGGCTTACTTACCAATGAAGAGGTGATACAAGAACTCTTGAACTTAGCAAAAGAAATCTCGTCTTCCGAATCAGCAGGAAATGACTTAGGTCTTACACGGGAAGAAAAGTCATTTTATGATGCTTTGACGAAGCCGCAAGCTGTACAAGATGTTTATACCAATGAACAATTGGTAGCCATGACCAAAGAACTTACGGAGGCACTTCGAAAGAATCGCACAATCGATTGGCAAAAAAAAGAATCGGCACGGGCCGGTATGCGAAAGATGATAAAACGTCTGCTAAAGAAATACCATTATCCACCCGAAGAAGCTGCCAACGCATTAGAAACGGTTATCCGTCAATGTGAACAATGGACAGACAATGAAGATACTTCAAGCGAACCGAAATTATATAGCTTGCAGGAAAATTCATACTCAATGGCGGCAGAACCTAATGTAGAATATAATAAACGCAATAAATAGAATGAACGAACAGAAACTGACAAAATATCTTGCTTCTTATAAAGAATGGCTGACTCAAAATCCATCAGCAGCCAATGAGGCAAAACAAGCACGGATGGAGGCACAGCAAAAAGCTCAGGCTTTCACCAAAGAACGGCTTCTTTCCTTGTCGGAAGATGAACTGTTCGAATATCTTTCACCCCTATGGGCCATGGCTATGTGGGGCAATAAGCATTATCAGATTGATAATATCATAGAAGCCAATGGGATTGAATTGCTCCGCAAACAATTTGCCAATTTAATTTATGGAGAAGCCGACATTGAAAAGCGATGGGATGATTTCCGTTCAAAGATTAAAGGTATTGGTCCGGCTATTATGAGCGAGCTGTTATGCAAAACTTATCCCTCGCAATATCTACTTTGGAATAAAAAGACATACACAGGATTTAAAACTTTGAATATTAATAACCTTCCGCGCTATGAGGCACGATTGGACGGGAAAATGTATGAACAGTTGTCCGGTATCGGACGAGAATTGCTTGCGAAGTCCCAGGAATACGGATATAATGAAATCTGCGATTTATTGGCGTTAAATTCTTTTATCTGGAATAAGTTACAAGACGATTCTACAGACTGCACCATTCCCGACAAAGAAGAAGAACTTATTGCTACGAGTAAAAAAGATGCGACGTTCATCCACAATGACATCCGGGACAAAGTGGCAGAAATCGGTCATTGCTTAGGTTTCCGGGCTGAAGTTGAGAAGAAAGTTGCCGCAGGCGCAGTGGTTGATGCAATATGGGAAGTCACCATTGGGAACATGGGGCGCGTGATTTATGTGTTTGAAGTTCAAACTTCCGGCTCTATCGACAGCCTGATACTAAACTTAATGAAAGCCAAGAACAACAAAGCGGTTCAAGGCATTGTCGCCGTCACAGACCAAAAACAGATTGAACGGATTAAAAAAGAGATAGAATCACTCCCTATAAAAGATGAAGTGAAATTTTGGGATTACACAGAGGTGCTAAGGATACATGAAGCCTTGCAATTCGTAAATGAATCCATTAATCGGCTCGGACTTGTTCCGAATGGTTTGTAACAAAAGATGCTGCATTTATGAATGATTCCAAAGTCAAATAAAGCTATACGATGAAAGATATTGATAAGAAACTGATAGAAACCATAAGCCGATACACAGCTTCAGGAATTGAGCAACAGGTTGATTATGAGAAATTCTACCTCTATTCGCTTATTACGCACTCAACCGCCATCGAAGGTTCTACCGTAACAGAGGTGGAAAACCAATTGTTGTTCGATGAAGGCATTGCTGCCAAAGGTAGAAGCCTTGTTGAGCAGATGATGAATGTGGACCTTAAAAACGCTTATCTTTTCGGTTTTGAATGGGCAAAAACATCCAAGCCCTATACAGTCAATTTTTTATGCGAGTTGGCAGCTAAAGTCATGCGACGTACAGGCTCTGAGTACTCCACATTGGGCGGTAACTTTGATTCCTCAAAAGGTGAGTTGCGCCGATGCAACGTAAGTGCAGGCATTGGAGGAAGAAGTTATATGGCATTTCAAAAAGTTCCACAAGCTACCGCTGATTTCTGCCAATGGCTGAACGATACACTTGTTTCTGTAGATAGAAATAATATGGCGGCCTGCTATCGTCTGAGTTTCGAAGCCCATTTTCGTCTGGTAACCATTCATCCGTGGGTAGACGGTAATGGACGCACCACAAGGCTTCTGATGAACATCATACAAAGGCAGTTAGAACTCATCCCTTCCATCGTAACGAAAGAAGCCAAAGGTGAATATATCCAGGCTTTGATTGATAGCCGTGAGCAAGAAGACAGCACGATTATTCAAGATGTCATGCTTGCCCAGCATATCACCAACCTTGAAAGCAGGATTTTACAGTATCAGCAAAGCATAAATGATACTGTAAACGATGAAAGTGATACTGTAAATGATACTGCAACGCGGCTTATTACCTTGATTAAGGCACATCCGGAATATACTTACGATGAATACGCCAAAGCACTGAACATGGGTCGGGCTACCGTAGCTCGTTATATTAAAAAGCTGAATGGGACGGTTATCAAACGCATCGGCTCGGACAAAAACGGGCATTGGGAAATTATAACAAACGGACAATGATGATAAAGAAAATTCTTTTTCTGCACGGCTTCTTTGCTTCGGGCAGTTGCATACCTGCACAGACGTTGAAGCAAGCATTTGTGGGCAAGGCGGAAGTCCTCACACCCGACCTACCCTTGCATCCGAAAAAGGCATTGGCGTTTATTGAAAACATCTGCCAACAAGAAAAGCCTTGCGTATTGGTGGGCAACAGCAACGGGGCATTCTTAGCACAGATAGCGGCATCCCGACTCGGTTTGCCTGCCCTGTTGAGCAATCCTTACTTAGAAATGACCCGCTTTCTTACAGAACGCATTGGACCGCACGAATACAAGTCACCACGGGCAGACAGGCATCAACATTTCATAATCGACCAATCCCTCATAGAGGAGTTTGCCGAGGTACAAGCCCACCAATGGGATGCCTACCGACCGGAACTGGATAACCGCATCTGGGGACTATTCGGGGAGAATGACCATCTGGCGCATTTTGAACCGTTGTTCTTGCAACACTATACTCATACCTATCACTTTCCTGGTGCCCATACGCCCACAGCGGAGGAGGTACGAGAGTATTATGTGCCGCTGGTAGAAAAACTATATACAACAACCCTATAACAAACAAATATGTCAAAAGCAAAACTAAAAAAATACCTGCAAACGCTCTCCAAAGAACAAGTTATCGAAGTGATGCTTGAACTTTATGACGCACGTAAAGAAGCCAAAGACTATCTGGAGTTCTATCTAACTCCTGACAGCAAAGCCGAATTGGAGAAATGCAAGAAAACTATCCGGCAGGAGTTCTTCCCCACCCGTGGTTTCTCGGAAAAGCCCTCATTCGCAAAGTGCAGGAAAGTCATTTCCGATTTCCAAAAACTGAAAACTGAGCCGACTTATGTCGCAGACCTAATGCTTTTCTACATCGAACAGGGGTGC
>ENA-ORSA01001951-ORSA01001951.1-human-gut-metagenome-genome-assembly--contig:-NODE-1951-length-15598-cov-3.353535_pt1 | contig 15598 bp, 15 predicted proteins | sample MGYA00242179_ERZ509142 | MGnify/ENA primary metagenome ERZ509142 (study PRJEB26280, sample SAMEA2338659) | human gut metagenome | biome: human gut; feature: human-associated habitat; material: faeces... | reverse complement strand
ATCTCCATTTCTCCGTTGGGAGAAACTCCGATGCACTCAACAGGCTAAAGCCCATGAATCAGAATCGGCGAGCCCTTTGGGATCGTCGATTTTGGTATATAAAGAGAAGGGGAGAACAATGCATGTATAAGGTATTGCTGGTAGATGATGAGCCGATCATTGTGGAGGGACTTTCAAGAAGTATTCCGTGGGAGCGCTGGAACTGCCGTGTTGTTGCGACCGCAAATGATGGAACGGAAGGAAAGAATCTGATTGAAAAAGAAAGACCTGATATTGTTTTTATGGATATCTGTATGCCGGAGATGAATGGTCTGCAGATGATTGCAGCATTAAATTCACAGTTTCCGGATCTTGAAGTGAGTGTGCTTACCGGGTATCGCGATTTTGAATATGCCAAGGAAGCGATACGGCTTGGTGTGACGCGTTTTTTGCTGAAGCCGTCGAATATGGACGAGTTAGAAGAGGCGATCGAGTGCATGTGCGCCAACCTGAATCTGGCGCATTTTTCGCGCGTGTTCAAAAAACAGGTTGGGGTATCGGCGAACGAATACCGCAATCAGGTGCTTGGAAAATAGATCAAAAAGTACTATAATTAGAAAGAAATATGACAGTGCGGAGGAAAAATGTGAAAAAAAATATGCCATATATATTGATAGCAGGGATTGCTTTCGGTTCTGATTTCTGGATCAAACGTCACATGGACAGGAAATATGCCAGGTACGTGGTGCATCCGGGACGTCGGAATAAGATTCTGATCGAAAAATATTATAACCGTGGAGCAGCACTTAATTTTCTTGCTAAAAAGCCGCGTGTGATGCGCGCACTTCATACAGTGATTATGTTTTTTGTCGGAATTTTATATTATTTCCTGCTCCGTATGCCGGGACATTGTCTTAGCAAGACAGGTGCATCTTTACTTGTCGGCGGTGGATTAAATAATCTGCTCGACCGCTATACAAAAGGATATGTGGTCGATTATGTGAAATTTAACTTTGGACCGAAATGGCTGAGAGGGATTATATTTAATATTTCAGATTTTTGTATTTTTATAGGTGCATTTTTATCCGTTGTGGGAAGTGAGGCCTCATCATGACACGGGAGACTTACCGGAAGATGACCGGGTATTTTTTACAGGATGAAAAAAAAGTCCGCAGGATTATTCTGGCAAACCGGCTGCTTACCGGAATTGTTTTTGTGAGCTATCCGCTTTATCTGATCTCGCTGCTGCTTAAGAGAGATACGTTACTGCCGCAGGCAGTGCTTGTTCCTGCAGTTTCATTTGTGGTCGTGACATTGTTCCGCAAGATCGTCAATGAACCGCGCCCGTATGAGAAATATGATCTACCGCCGGTGATCGATAAAGACGCGGGAGGAAAATCATTTCCAAGCCGTCATGTTTTTTCTGTATTTGTGATCGCCGTCACGGTATTTGTGCGCAATCCAGTGGCGGGCTGTATTTTAGCAATGATCGGAATTATGATTGCCGTGATCCGTGTGATCGGGGGCGTGCATACCGTATGGGATGTCACTGCAGGAGCTGCTGTCGGGATTTTAAGCGGTGTGATCGGATACTATATGCTGCCATATCGGGGATTTTGAGTGGTGTGATCGGATACTATATGCTGCCGTATCAGGGATTTTGAGCGAATATTACCGTATATTTTTGAAAAAATAAAAGCAACGAATTATAAAATTAAGATAACGTTTTTGTAGATTACAGAATTGGAGAAGAATATGGACCCTATAATGAATAGTTTTTCAAGAGAACAGATGGAATATATCGTGGAATTGTTTAATCCGTGTATGGATGATTATCTGTATGTGTTTGATCTGCAGAAAGACTGCTATAAGATCTCAAAACATGCGACAGAGCGTTTCCTTTTACCGGGGGATAATTTTGATGATGCGGCAAAAGCACATCATACATTTGTATATTCGGAAGACCAGTCGCGCCTGGATGATGAATTCCGGCGTATTATGAGCGGGGAGATCGTTTTTCATAACATGCATTACCGGTGGTTAGACCGCGCTGGGAAACCGGTGTGGATCAACTGCAGGGGGCGTGTATTAAATGATGCTGACGGGAAACCGCATTTTTTAGTCGGATGCATCAATGAGATCGGTCAGAAACAGAAGGCAGACAATGTCAGCGGACTGCTTGGCGAATCAAGTCTTTCCGCTTATGTAGAACAGTTTGAGGATGGACTGCCGGATGGATTTTTCCTCCGCATCGGAATCGATGATTTTCGTGATATCAACGGTGACTTCGGAATGGAGTACGGAGATTATATCTTAAAGAGTACAGCAGACTGTATCGCAGAAAATATCAAACCGTCGCAGAGGCTGTACCGGATATTAGCGGATGAATTTATGGTGGTCGATTTTTCGGGCGGAGATATGGAAGCAGCAACGGAACTTTATAAAAATATTCGCAAGAGTTTGGATACATTTATCGAGGAAAACGGTTATAAATCTGTGTTTACCATATCTGCGGGTGCAGTCGATACTGCAAAAACATCCGGGACCTATGAAAATATCATGAAATTGTCAGAGTATGCATTAAATACAGCAAAAGATCAGGGAAAGAACCGCTGTTATATATATATGCAGGAAGATTATGACGTTTTTTTGCGCAAAAAGCAGATCACACGGCAGCTGCATCATGCGGTAAACCATGGGTTTGAAGGGTTTGAGACTTATTATCAGCCGATCGTGGACACAAAGACACGCCGGCTGGTTGGTGCGGAGGCACTGATGCGTTTTTCCATGCCGGAGAGATGTGAGGATGGAGAAACGAAAAAAGAAGCGGTATGTGTGGGTGAGGATGGTCATGATGCAGATGAGAAAGTGCACTGGGAGCGTATTTCACCGGTTGAGTTTATTCCTCTGTTAGAGGAGACCGGTCTGATCATTCCGGCAGGAAAATGGATGCTGCATCAGGCAATCTCGACCTGCAGCAGGTGGCAGAAATACATTCCGAATTTCCGCATCAATATCAATCTTTCCTATGTGCAGGTCATGAAGAGCCGTGTCCTGACGGAGATACTGACAGCGCTGCGCCTGTATGGATTAGAGCCTTCCGCGGTGGGAATTGAGCTGACAGAGAGCGGTTATCTGGATACCAATACACATTTTCAGAAATTGTGGGACGGATTAAAGAAAAACGGAGTGCTTGTCATTTTAGATGATTTTGGAACCGGTTATTCGAATCTGCACTGTCTTGGCGATTTAAGACCGAATTATATCAAGATTGACCGGTCGTTCACATTAAAAGCACTGAATAATCAGTATGAACATGATCTGATGACACAGATCATCACAATGACACACAAACTTGATCTGACGATCTGTGTTGAGGGAATTGAGACAGAGGATGAGTTTGCAAAAATTTCAGAATTAGACCCGGATTATATCCAGGGATTTTTGTTCGGCAAACCACAGCCGGCGGAAGAATTCTATGAGAATCTCATCAAGCCGGCGATTGCCGCCTGCGGTACTCACGAGGTGTCTGCCCAAAGCGTTTCTTAAAAATACGGTTAAAATAAGAAAGATTTTCAAAACCGACTTCCGATGCGATTGCAAGTATCGAGGAGTCGGAGGAGATCAGAAGTCTTGATGCCATGGTGAGCCTGTATTCGTTGAGATAATCGACGAAAGAGGTTCCCATGGTATTTTTAAAATATTTCATAAAATGGGACTGGCTCAGTCCTACTTCATTTGCGATATCTTCGATCGTGATCTTTTCCATATAATTGTTTTCCACATATTTTAAGATCAATTTCATTTTTTCTAAGGACTTGCTGCGGTCTTTCCCGGATGGTTCCTTTGTACTGCATTTATGAAACAGGATATAAAACAGCAGAAATAACTGCCCTTTGATAAAGAGCTGATAACCGGACGGATAAGTTTTACAGATTTCATCGTTCGCGTCGATGCAGGCAGAAATCTCCGCATAGTGTGGACTGTCCGGGGTATATAAAAGCGGCAGAGAGACATTACCGGACAGTAGAGGAACCAGATAGTCCGTGTTGCAGGTATCTGTTTTCTTGGAGATCAGCATGTTTGGATGAAAAATGATATTTTCGTACTCCATGGATTCGGATTCGAACTGACCGATTGAGTGAAGCTGTCCCGGAAGGATCAGTGCGATATCCCCTGCAGATACCGTGTGCTGGGCAAAATCGACCGTGATCGTGCCTTTTCCCTTTTTTATATAGATAATTTCCATTTCATCGTGCCAGTGCATCGGCACATACCCAAAATCCAGCGGAATTGAACAGAGATAGGTAATATAAGGGAATAAAGGATCGCCATGTAAAATTTTTTCCTGGTAGTTTTCATATTCTAAAATATTCATAATGATAGGATTGTACCACTTTTTGAGTCAATATTACAAGAAAAAAGTGATTGCAGAAACTATAATAACATCATAAACAATGATTTTGCGAAAAAAAGCGAAATCAGGACAACAGGAACAAGCATAAACATTGGTTGGGGAACATAATGAAAACAGCGCAGACGGCGCGGAACATGGAGGAAAACATGAAATTACAGGAAATCGTAGCAAACAGATGTGGCAAAGAAATTTCACAGTGCACAAATGAGGAACTTTACTATGCACTGCTTGAGATGACAAAAGGAATGGCAGAAGAAAAAGTCAGCAATCAGGGAAAACGTAAATTATATTACATTTCCGCTGAGTTCCTGATCGGTAAATTATTATCCAACAACCTGATCAACCTTGGCATCTATGAGGATGTGAAAAAACTTTTAGCAGACAACGGCAAGAGCCTTGCAGAGATCGAGGAGGTTGAGCCGGAGCCGTCATTAGGAAACGGCGGACTTGGACGTCTTGCAGCATGCTTCCTTGATTCTATCGCAAGCCTTGGTTTAAACGGTGACGGTGTTGGTTTAAATTACCATTACGGATTGTTCAAACAGGTATTCAAAAATAACCTGCAGAATGAGACACCAAATCCATGGATCGAAAAAGAAAGCTGGCTGACAAAAACAGACGTTACTTATCCGATTCAGTTTGGCGGTTTTACGTTACAGTCCAGATTATATGATATCGATGTGATTGGTTATGAGAATCGTACCACAAAACTTCATCTGTTCGATGTTGAAACAGTAGATGAGAGTTTAGTTGGTGAGGGCATCGATTTTGACAAAGAGGATATTGCAAAGAATTTAACATTATTCTTATATCCGGATGATTCCGATGATAAGGGAAGAATCCTTCGTGTATACCAGCAGTACTTCATGGTCAGCAATGCAGCGCGCCTGATCATTGATGAGACACTTGCAAGAGGCGGAGATCTTCACAAATTAAACGAGTATGCAGTGATCCAGATCAACGATACACACCCAAGTATGGTGATTCCGGAAATGATCCGTCTGTTGATGGAGCGCGGCATCTTAATGGATGAGGCGATCGACATTGTATCTAAGACCTGTGCTTACACAAACCACACGATCTTAGCCGAAGCACTTGAAAAATGGCCGATCCATTTCTTAGAGAAAGCTGTTCCACAGTTACTGCCGATTATTTATGAGTTAAACAGCCGTGTTGTAAAGAAATATGATGACAGATCCGTAGCAATCATTGATGATGAGAAACGCGTTCATATGGCACATATGGATATTCATTACGGATACAGTGTCAACGGTGTTGCTTACCTGCATACAGAGATTTTAAAGAATACAGAGTTAAATAACTTCTACAGGATTTATCCGGAGAAGTTTAATAATAAGACAAATGGTATCACATTCCGCCGCTGGTTATTACACTGTGATCCGGAGATGACCGAATTTATCACATCCTTAATCGGACCTGGATTTAAGAAAAATGCAGAAGAGTTAGAGAAACTCGGCGCATATGTAAATGATGAGGAAGTATTAAAGAAACTTCTTGCAGTAAAAGGTACAAGAAAGACAGAGTTAAAGAATTATCTTGCAAAAACACAGGGCATCGAGTTAGATGACAACTCCATCTACGATATCCAGATCAAGAGATTACACGAGTACAAGAGACAGCAGATGAATGCTCTCTATGTGATCCACAAATATTTCGAGATCAAAGCAGGAAAGAAACCGGCACGTCAGATCACCGTTATTTTTGGTGCAAAAGCTGCTCCGGCATATATCATTGCAAAGGACATCATTCATCTGATCCTCTGCTTACAGGAACTGATCGCAAATGATCCGGAAGTCGCACCATACTTAAAAGTAGTAATGGTAGAAAACTACAACGTAACATTAGCTGAGAAACTGATCCCGGCAGCAGATATCCATGAGCAGATCTCCTTAGCTTCCAAAGAGGCAAGTGGAACATCCAACATGAAATTCATGTTAAACGGTGCCGTTGCAATCGGAACCATGGACGGAGCAAATGTTGAGATGCATCAGTTCGTTGGCGATGATAACATTTATATCTTCGGTGAGTCTTCTGAGGAAGTTATCAAACACTACGAGAAAGCAGATTACGTTTCCAGAAGCTACTACGAGAATGATGCAAACATCAAACGTGCGATCGACTTTATCGTAAGCGACCAGATGAAAGCAGTTGGATGTGCAGAGAACTTAGAGCGTCTTTACAACGAGCTGTTAAACAAAGACTGGTTCATGACTCTCCCGGATTTCGAGGAGTACGTTGCAACCAAAGAACGTATCTACGCAGATTACGAAGACCGTATGGCATGGGCTAAGAAGATGCTTGTCAACATCAGCAAGGCAGGATTCTTCTCATCAGACCGTACCATTGCACAGTACAATGAGGATATCTGGCATTTGTAAAATGCCATGCATCTCGTAAGATGCCATGCATCTCGTAAGGTGCCATGCGTCTTGTAAGATGCCATGCATCTTGTAGATGTTGTGTATCTAAAAAATTGAATTACGAATTCTTCCTAAGGGGGACTGCAAACCTGAGAACGGTTTTGCAGTCCCTTTTCTCTGTCAAAGAGTATCTAAAATCAGTCAATGCGATTCAAAACAGAATCGTGTCGTGGTGTATCACCGTTTATCACAGCAAATAAAATATGTGCGGAATGGCTTGAACAAGCTTTGGAGGTTTTATATAATAAAGAAAAGCATTCAAAAGCCATTTCATGTAACAAGGAGAAAGGATTTTTGAATGGCAAAAGAAAACAAAAAAGTAAAGAACAGCGTATTAATTGATTTATTTTATGAGGATGGCTTGCGGACCGGGGAGAGGTCTGGAGAGAAAAAAGGAATACAAAAGGGAATGCAGGAGAAAGAAATTGCACTCATAGTGAAGAAGGTGCGTCGTGGAAAGAATTTACAAACGATTGCAGACGAACTGGAAGAACCGGTTGACGAAGTCAGGAAGATTTATGAGGCTGTAATGAAAGCAGCACCGGATTATGATATAAAAATGATCCGTGAAAGTCTTGCATAAAATAAATAAAAACCAGGAGCAGCCATGACACTTCAACAGTTAAAATATGTGGTAACAGTCGCTGAGGCCGGCACGATCACAAACGCGGCAAAAAAATTATATATTTCCCAGCCCAGCCTTACCAACGCGATCCACGAACTTGAAAAAGAAATGAATATCGTTATTTTTCAGAGAACCAACAAGGGTATCGTCCTGTCACAGGAAGGTGAGGATTTTTTAGGATATGCCAGACAGGTGTTAGAACAGGCTGCGATTTTAGAGGATAAATACAAGGGACAGGATGGAGGGAGAACACAATTCTTTTTACTTTTCCGAGGAGATTTTTTCACCTTCGGAGAGAAAGAAAAATATCCGTGTGAGAGACAGGGCAACGCTGTTTAATCTGCTGATCGGGTTAAATGGATATACGGTATGCAGTGGTGTGATCGATAAGAAGTTAAATGGAAAGGATATTATCGCCGTTCCGTTAGCGGACGAGAGTGAGATGCGGATCGGTTACATTATGCATCGAAAGGGAATGACGAGCAGGATCGGAACGGCTTATCTGAATGCGTTAAAAAAATATATGGAACCGGGAATAGGATGATCCTGGTTTCAAAATAATGAAATTGTAAATAAATGATTATAATAGGTTGTCTATAGTTTTAAGCTATGGACAACCTATTCCGGCGTTTCGTCTGACACACAGCGGTGTAAAGCCGGAAACGGATGCGAGCCTTAGAAATATGGTGGAGGCAGCGAAAAAACTGAGGGCAGAACAGGCATAGAAATGGAGTACAGATATGAAAATTTCCGAGATATATACTAAGAAAAAGAAAAGTCTGTCATTTGAAATTTTTCCGGTTTGTTGATGATTACAGGATTGCGGAAATAAATGTTCCGGTCATTCCGGGAATCATGCCGGTGATCAATGCGGCTCAGATCAGACGGATGGTAACGATGTGTGGAGCTTCTTTTCCGGTACGGTTTCAGAAAATTATTCATAAATATGAGGATAATAAAGAAGCGCTTTTTGATGCAGGAATGTCTTACGCATTAAGTCAGATCATAGATCTGCTTGTGAGTGATATCGATGGAATACATTTATATACTATGAATAATCCACTGGTTGCGAGAAAAATCTGTGAGGAAATCCGGCATATTATATAGGAAAATGGCTGAAATGGCTGAAATGGCTTGGAATATGCTGTGAGTGGAACATGATTTTATAATATTAGAAAGCTGTGGGCGAAATCAGAAAAGCAGAGTCTGGTTTCGCCCGATTTTTTTGAAATTAGTTTACATAATATTGAAAAATGGGTGAATTATAAAAAAATGACTTTAATTCGCCCGTGATTTCCATAATCTTTGGGAGATTAATATTCAAAAATGTGTTTTTTCGCCCAATCGGCAGGTTTAATGGCAGATAGAGAGAATATTTTGGGTGAAAATCTTAAAATATATGAGAGATTCATCCATTTCTATAAAAATCCATAAGAAATCTCTACAATAAAAAGCAAAGAATGTCTTGACATATATAGACTATCTATATAATATATATGCATAGACAGTCTATATATAGTAAAGCGAACAAAAATAAAGCGGGAAAACGAGGGAGGATTCATATGTTAAATAAATCACTGATCCAGGGCAGCCTTTCCATGCTGATCCTGCGTCTTTTAGATGAAAAAGACATGTACGGCTATGAGATGATCGAGACACTGCGCAGCAGATCGGAAAATGTATTTGAGTTAAAGGCAGGGTCACTTTACCCACTTTTACATACGTTAGAGGCAAATAATCTGGTCACTGCCTACGAGGATGACGCAAGCGGAAAAACACGCAAATATTACCACATTACCAGAGAAGGCAGACGCATTTTAAAAGAGAAAAAAGAAGAGTGGAACACTTATGCCGCAGCAGTCACCAATGTGCTCTCCTGCAGGGGAGCGGAGGCGTGTGTCTGAAAACCAGAGAAAACTGTATTTGGATTATATAAAAATATTGGAATAACACAGAAAGATATTGAGGCAGCAAGAAGTTGGAATGATGCATAAAAATATTGGGGCAATAAAATTTTGGAACAACGCAGGAAAATGTTCAAAAAATACATAAAAAATACGAGAACAAACGAAATGCGAAAAAAGGGAAAGGAAACATATTCATGGAATACACAGAATATATGGAAACTCTGAAAGAGCAGATCCAGAATAAACGTGCAAGATCGCTTGTGGCAGAAGAGATCCGGGGACACATCGAGGAACAGGCAAAAGAGTATCAGGCGGAGGGCATGAGTAAAGAGGATGCGGAGAGAGAGGCCGTGCGGCAGATGGGCGATCCGGTGGAGACCGGCTGTGCCTTAAACCGGATCCACAGACCGGCGTTTCCGTGGAAATTATTTGTGCTGGCGGTATTTCTGACCGGGGCATCCATGCTGATATCACTGACTATTGACGCGAAAATCAATGAGGACGGAGTACAGGCGGCGCAGGTCGGTTCGCTGTTTATGGTCAATGCAGTCAGCTTTGCAATGATCTTTGTGATCATGTATTTCGATTACACATGGCTGTTTTTGCATATCCGTGCGGTATATGCTTTGTATATGATCTGCCTGTGTCTGGTGTGGTCGGGTGGCATCCTTGGAAACTATCAGACAGCGCTGCTGGCAAGTTACAGTGTACAGGTGCTGCTGCCAGTGATCTTTGCGGGAATTATTTATCAGGGATTTCGGGGAATTTTAAAATCAGCCGGCTGGATCATTATCCCGTTTATGGTATTAACAGCAGGGCTCATTTCACTGCCGAAGAGTAATGGGGCGGTTGTGGAAAATGCCGTGGTCTGTCTGTTCCTGCTGGTGGCATCTGTGCTTCGTGGAATATTTGGAAACGAAAAGAAAAAATACCTTGTAGAGCTGGCATTGCTTGTGGCTGGTATTCTGGGGGCTGGTGTGGCTTTTTTTTATAAGTATACGTTCCTGCCAGGCGGCTATGTGCTCGCCAGGCTTACGCATACAGGTGAATTTGGATATCAGAACAGAATGATAAAAGATGCGGTTGCTCGATACAGCCTGTTTGGAAACCGGACATTTCTGATGCAGGGGACAGGATCGGACGGCGAATATTTGCTGGGAAATATATTTTGTTATTTTGGGATCATTGCGGGCGTTCTGGTCATTGCTGCTTTTGTGTGGTTTTTGATCCATGCGCTGCGTCAGTCTCTACTACAGGGCAACCGGATGGGCTTTCTGTTGGGGATGGCGTGCAGTATCGGGTTGATCGTGCGTGTGATGGTAATTTATATTATGGTAAATTTTGGATATGGCGTAATTTATACAGTGGCAGTTCCGTTTTTTTCCACAAATGTGATCTTAGCGGCAGTCAACGGGATTTACGTCGGGTTGCTATTTTGCGTGCTGCGGAATAAAATGATATTAAAAGAACCGCGCAGCGAAAAGAAAAATGCGACGGTTTAAAGATCAGAAAGAAAGGGTATATCCGACATGAATTACATCGATATGCATTGTGATACGCTTGCAAAAGCAGCCGCACAGCAAAAAAAGACGGCAGGGGAACTAAGAAACACGATGGTGGATGCGAAAAGACTGCACCAGTGTGGCGCAAAGGCACAGTTTTTTGCCATGTTTTTACAGCAGAAAAGAGAAGAAAACTGGAGTGATCCGGGACTGGCATATACGGAAAAAAATAATCTCTGGTATACCGATGCAGAGATCCGGAAACAGATGCAGGATATGTACGAAGTATACCAAAATACCATGGAAACCTGTTCGGACATTATTGCACCGGCTTATAACTACGAAGGATTACAGTGCAACTGGCGGCAGGGAAAAGTTTCTGCCTTTCTGACTGTTGAAAACGGATGTATTGTGGATGGAAAAATGGAACGGATCGATAAGCTTTATCAGATGGGAGTCCGGCTGATTACGCTGACCTGGAATGATGATAACTGTTTCGGTCATCCGCATGCAAAAGAGGCAGAACGGATGCAGCTTGGACTGACACCGTTTGGCAGGAAAGCTGTTACATATATGGCAGAGCTTGGAATCCTTGTGGATGTGTCCCATTTATCGGATGGTGGTTTTTATGATGTGGCAGAACTTGTGAGGGGCCCGTTTGTGGCATCACACTCAAACTGCAGGGAACTTGCTCCTGCAACGAGAAATCTGACGGATGATATGATACGGGTATTAGCGGAACATGGTGGTGTGGCAGGACTTAATTTTTATCCACCGTTTTTAAATACAGATCCTGTGGATAAAGTGAGCCGGATCGAAACAATGTGTGAACATGTAAAGCGTCTGGTCAATGTTGGCGGGATTGAGTGTGTCGGAATCGGGACGGATTTTGATGGGATTGAGGGAAAATTTGAGATCGCTGACTGCACGGATATGAAAAAATTATTTGATGCACTGCAGAAAACAGGGTTCAGTGAGGATGCACTCGAAAAGATCGCATACAAAAATGTGGAGCGTGTGATCCGTGAAGTGATGTGAGAAAATGTAAAGATGTTGACACCAAATAGTGCATACAAACTTCAACATCTTGTAATGAAAAAAAACCGGAATATCCAGGGAAAACTGATATGGATATTCCGATTTTTTAATTCACGACAATAGAATGTTCATAGAGCGTGCATTCTATCGGTTCATCTCCGAATGATACCCCGTATTTTTGTGTTCTGCAATAATACTGTCGATCTCCTCAAGGTCGGTCGTGATCATATCTCCGATGACACTGTGCTTGATCGCTGCCATGGCATTTCCATATTCTAATGCTTTTCTGCAGTCCTTGTGTTTTAAGTAGCCGTAGAGAGCACCGGAAACATAGGCGTCACCGCTTCCGATACGGTCGACCACATCAATGTTGTTGTATGGTTCCTCGCGGTAGTAAGAATCATTTTTTGCAGAATAGATAATGGAAGTAAAATTGTGTTTCTTTGGAGTGATGACCGTGCGCTCTGTGGAGGCAACCACAGAGATAGGATATTCCTCGCAGAAAGACTTCTGGATTTCCTCGATCGTGCCTGTTTTGCCGAAAGTCAGGCGTGCGGTATCTTCGGAGCAGAAGAAGATATCTACATAAGGAAGAATCTGCTCGATGCAGGCTCTTGCCTTCTCGCCGGTCCAGAGATTGGCACGATAGTTGACATCAAAAGAGATCAGGGTTCCCTGCTCTTTGAATTTGCGGATACATTCGATCGCAAATTTCTGTGCGTTGCCGCCAAGACCTAAGGTGATCCCACTGGTGTGGAACAGGCGTGTGTTATAAAACATGGTTTCCGGCACATCTTTGATGTCGATGTTATTGATGGAAGAATGTTTCCTGTCGTAGACGACACGCGGTTTGCGCGGATAGGAACCATATTCGTAATAGTAAACACCGATGCGGCTGTCATCTGCTGTGTCGGAGATCAGGTAATTTTCACTGACGCGGGAAGCGTTCATCTGGTTTTTGATGAATGCGGCGAGCAGATTGTTAGGAATCTTAGAGATCATTGCTGTCTTTAAGCCGAGTTGTCCGATCTCGGAAGCGATATTTAACTCGGCACCTCCTAAATGTTTCATTAAAGTATCGCCCTGTGCAAGACGTCCGTTGATCGGGGTGGAAAGACGAAGCAGAATCTCTCCTAATGTGATGACATCATATTTGCGGTCCATGGAAAACCCTCCTTAAAAATAGATAGTGTGATATATATGTATGCCTGATTTACGGCAAAACATTTTGGAAAACATAAATCAGTGTTATCATATCCAATAGTTTCATATTACAAAACTAAGTTCTATATTATGAACCAATACATATGTATTATATAACATATTTCAAAAATAAAAAAGAGATAATTGCAAATATTTCACAATTTTTTTGAACAAAAATAACAGAACCTATAAAAAATGCATTAAAGTAAAAACATGTTTGACATTCTGTTTTTCGGTGTTATAATAAAAATATAAATTTTGAAACGACGTTTCACAATGTGAAACATTATTTTTAGGAGGATTAAAATCATGGCAAAGAAAGTTGTTACATTTGGTGAGATCATGCTTCGTCTTGCACCGGAAGGATATTATCGTTTTGTACAGGCTACATCCTACGGCGCAACATACGGCGGAGGAGAGGCTAACGTTGCAGTTTCCTTAGCAAACTATGGTATGGATGCAAGCTTTGTTACAAAGCTTCCGGCACATGAGATCGGACAGGCTGGAGTGAATGCGTTAAGACAGTATGGTGTTGACACATCTGACATCGTTCGCGGTGGTGACCGTGTTGGTATCTACTTCTTGGAGAAGGGCGCAAGCCAGAGACCATCCAAAGTTGTATATGACCGTGCAGGTTCTTCCATTGCAACAGCTACAACAGCTGATTTTGACTGGGATAAAATTTTCGACGGTGCAGACTGGTTCCACTTTACCGGAATTACACCGGCACTTGGCGATAATGTGGCAGCAATCTGCTTAGAGGCATGTAAAGCTGCAAAAGCAAAAGGAATCACTGTAAGCTGCGACTTAAACTACCGTAATAAATTATGGTCCAAAGAAAAAGCAGGCCAGGTTATGGGTGAACTTTGCAAATATGTAGACGTATGTATCTCCAACGAGGAAGATGCAAACGACGTATTCGGTATCAAGTCTGAAGGTACAGAGGTAACTGCAGGCGAGTTAAATAAAGAAGGATACAAAGAGGTTGCACAGAAATTAACAGACCGTTTCGGATTCAAGAAAGTTGCAATCACATTAAGAACATCTATCTCTGCAAATGATAACCGTTGGGCAGCAATGCTTTACGAGGATGGACAGAGCTACTTCTCCAAAGAGTATTTAATGCACATCGTTGACCGTGTTGGTGGCGGTGATTCTTTCGGCGGCGGATTAATTTACGCATGCTTAAACGATTATGCTCCACAGGATACCATCGAGTTCGCAGTAGCAGCAAGCTGTCTGAAACATTCCGTAGAAGGTGACTTCAACATGGTAAGCGTTGACGAAGTTAAGAAATTAGCTGGCGGAGATGCTTCCGGACGTGTTCAGAGATAATAAAATTACGACAAAATCATTTTGTTAATTCCTTTCCCTAATTTAATATAACACCTGTGACAAGCAGGTAATGCGTGGTCTTTTTACCCATTTAGACTGTGCAGACAATGACGGACTGCCGTTTCATGAAGCCAACATGAAACGGCAGTTTTTTTGTTATTTTCCTCTGTATGATAATTTTATATTTTGTGGAAAAACTATTAGGAAAATGGAGGTAGTCATATGAAACAGTTTGAAGGGTATGAAGAATATTTAAAGCAGAGTGAACTTTCGAAACAGACCAGGCAGGTGTATCTGAGGGAGGCGGAAAAATTTGTCCGGTATTTAAATGGAAAGGAAATTACAAAAGATCGGACGATGCTTTACAGAGAAAAATTACGGGAGGAGGACCTTTCTCCTGCGACGATCAATCTTTATGTTATAGCGGTAAATCGATATTTAAGATATTTAGAATGCGGGCAGGCATCTATAAAGACATTAAAAGTGCAGAAAAAACGCAGTGTGGAAAATGTCATTAGCCGGAAAGAGTATCAGGAATTGTTAAATTATGCAAAATTAACCGGAAACTATTTTTTTATTTCTAAACTGTGGTATAATAAAAAAGATTAAATTTTGGCAAAGCCAGGAAATAGGAGGCGAAAGTCGTTGCGAAAAACGGATATCAGCCGGTATACCGGAGCTCCGGTTCCCAATGGACGTCACCCTTCATCAGGAACAACGGCAAAGAAAACAGCAGGAATTGTGTTCTCAACGATTTTTAAAATCATTGGGTCTATCTTGCTGATTATGTTTTTTACCGGAATTATCGTTGGCTCCTCGGTGCTGATTAACATCTTTAAGATGGCCGATAATACGGTGGATGTGGATTTGCATACCTTAAAGCTGGATCTGACCAGCTTTATTTACGTCAACGATGAAAACGGCAATCCGGTGGAATATCAGTCGGTTTACGCTGGGGAAAGCCGGATTTGGGTGGATTACGACAACATTCCCGAAGCGATGAAAAACGCGATTATCGCTATTGAGGACAAGCGTTTCTACGACCACAAGGGTGTGGACTGGATTCGCACCGGGGGCGCTGTATTAAACCTAGCTACCGGCGGCGGTAATTCCGGCGCGGGCGGCGGTTCCACCTTGACGCAGCAGCTCAT
>ENA-ORSA01001950-ORSA01001950.1-human-gut-metagenome-genome-assembly--contig:-NODE-1950-length-15630-cov-2.883339_pt1 | contig 15630 bp, 22 predicted proteins | sample MGYA00242179_ERZ509142 | MGnify/ENA primary metagenome ERZ509142 (study PRJEB26280, sample SAMEA2338659) | human gut metagenome | biome: human gut; feature: human-associated habitat; material: faeces... | reverse complement strand
CGGCTTCAGTGTCATCCCAGACTTGTCGTCCGGTCTTGCAAGGATAGGATGTCTTCTTCGAACCCAAGCTAAACAATCCCCCATATTCATCGGGTGAGCCAAAAAAGGTCGCCCTCATGACGCCCTCCTAAAATCTTTGGCTGTCAGTATGGGAACTGCCATATTGCTGAAGAACGGTCCCCTGCAGAGTCCGTTTTTATTGGCCGGATAAACAAAAAAATAATAATTTTGACATAAGATATAAAATATCCATTAACCTTGTATCATTACTCCTAAAGCAGACTTGATTCAGACACACTCAGTGAAACACAATCTCTTCAAATGATGTGTATAAGTAGCGGACTTGATTTGCCGCATAAAATGCTAACACAAGTGGAAATATGAAATTCCCCTATTTTGATCTTGATTTTTATGTTCACGACCAAAATAGGGGAGTGTTTCTCTATTGATCATCTCTAGATCTATGAGATTCTAGTCATTATCCATTACAGTGTCTTATTGGATCGAGATGTAGATGAAATTTTATATGAATCTTCACGTCATATTCTCTGCTATTATTCAGCTGCATCCAAAAGGATTTCACTGAGGGTAGGGTGAATATGTACGATCTCTTTCAGTCGGGTCAAAGGCTGCTTGAGAGTCATCAGGACTGCTATTTCCTGTACCATGGCTGATGCTTCAGCGCCATAGATGTGACAGCCGAGAATATAGCCTTCGCTGTCGGTAAGGATCTTCACTAGTCCTTCAGTTTCTTCCATTGCCTGTGCTCGGCCATTGCTGCGATAAGTGGCCTTGTGGACGGTATATTCCTTTCCTACAGCTTTGAGGGCTTCTTCTGTCTGTCCTACTGATGCAATCTCTGGATGAGTGAAGACGGCAGCGGGAATAACATTCAAATCAATGGAATCGTTGATGCCGAGGATGGCATTGACAGCGTGATAGCCTTGAAACGTAGCCGCATGGGCCAGTAATGTGCGGCCATTGACATCACCGATAGCATAAATATGGTCTACCGACGTCCGCATATTGTCGTCTACAGTGATACCCTTAGGCGTAGTGGCGACTCCGGCAGTCTCCAGATGGAGTCCGTCAAGCTGAGGGGCTCGACCAACGGCCATGAGAATAGCGTCGGCCTCTATTGATGCGGCTTTCTGACGCTTCAAGTCATTATAGTAAACGGTATTGTTGTCAATACGGGTGACGCCGGCCTGCAGAATCATTTTGATGCCTTGCTGCTTCTCCAGCAGACGACGCACACGGCGGGCAATCTCCTGATCCATTGTAGAAAGACATTCCTTCATGTATTCTACGATAGTCACCTCACATCCAAAGTCTGCGAAGATAGAAGCCATTTCAAGACCGATGACACCAGCACCAATGATACATAGTGTATGAGGAAGGACAGTGCAGGAGAGCAGTTCCTCCGAAGTCATCACTTTAGAGGTATCGCCGGCCTCCAGACGCAACATCTTGGGCTGAGAGCCTGTAGCGATGATGATGTCCTGAGCCTCGATCTTTTCTTCACCGACCTGTACCTCATGACTATTGATGAACTGTGCCTCGCCATGAACAACGGTAACACCAGCATGTTGCATCAGGCCTTCCACACCGGTTGTCAGTCCGGCTACGACCTGATCCTTGCGTGCTATGGCAGCAGCAAAGGCTTGCTGGAGAGAATCTGGGGCAGGCTGTATGTCCTGGCTGCTTTTCTCTTTAGCGGCATCGTGGAGCAGGCTCTTTGTCGGGATGCAACCGCAGTTCAGGCAGGTGCCTCCGAGCTTTGCACGCTCGGCCAGCACCACCTTTAACCCTTTTCTGGCGGCATACTCGGCAGCTTTATAGCCGCCGGGTCCGCCGCCGATAATCAAAAGATCCGTTGTCATGTTACTTATCGCTAAACACTAAAACAGGTTCCTTAGCAGCCTTCACATCATCACAACGTGAGATGGGGGTGTTGTGAGGAGCACTCTTCACCATTTCGGGATTAGTCCGGGCCTCGAGTGCGATCTTGTGCATCACTTCGATGAAGCCGTCGAGCGTCTCCTTACTTTCATTCTCTGTCGGTTCGATCATCATTGCCTCATGGAAGAGAAGTGGGAAATAGATCGTAGGAGCATGATAACCGAAGTCGAGCAGACGCTTGGCAATATCGAGTGTCGTCACACCTGTCGATTTATCTTTCAGACCGTTAAATACGAACTCATGCTTTGACAGACCAGTGATCGGCAGTTCATAGTCGTTCTTCAGACTTTCTTTCACGTAGGTAGCGTTGAGCGTAGCGAGTTTTCCAACCCAGTCGAGGCCTTCACGTCCGCAACTGAGGATGTAGCTGAGGGCGCGCAGCTCTACGAGGAAGTTGCCATGATAGGGATTTACATGAGGGAAGAACTGCTGCAGTCCTTCGCGTACACCTACAGGACCGCTACCGGGACCGCCGCCGCCATGAGGTGTAGAGAATGTCTTGTGTAAGTTGATGTGCATCACGTCGAATCCCATATCTCCGGGGCGACAAACGCCCAATAACGGATTGAGATTGGCACCATCATAGTACATCAGTCCTCCGCACTTGTGTACAAGGCTTACGATCTCGAGAATGTTATGCTCGAAGAGTCCCAATGTATTAGGATTGGTCATCATCATGGCAGCGACAGTATCGTCGAGATGCTTTTTCAGGTCCTCAATATCGACAGTTCCATCGGCGAGGCTTTTCACCTCTACTACTTCCAGACCGGCTACAGCTGCCGAAGCAGGGTTGGTACCATGTGCTGAGTCGGGTACGATCACCTTAGTACGCTTAATGTCACCGCGGCTCTCGTGATAAGCGCGGATGATCATCAGTCCGGTCAGTTCACCGTGAGCCCCAGCACAGGGACGGAGGGTGAAGTCGGCCATTCCGGTAATGGAGGAAAGGGCCTTTCGCAGGTCTTCTGTCGCTTTGCGGGCTCCGTTCACTGTTTCTGCTGGCTGTAACGGATGCAGATCGGTGAAAGCAGGCATAGCGGCTATCTCATCGTTGATTTTCGGGTTGTACTTCATGGTGCATGATCCCAAAGGATAGAGACCGTTGTCTACGCCGAAGTTGTTGCCGCTATGATTGGTATAGTGGCGTACTACTGTCAGCTCATCGCATTCGGGAAGTTGTGCGGGATCCTTGCGCTTCATATCTGCAGGCAACTCGTGACGGGGCACTTCAGCATCCGGCAGCGAATATCCTACACGTCCCTCTTTGCTCAACTCAAAGATAAGCTTATTGTATATCTTGCTATTCATTTTTGTAATGGTATTGGAGGTATAGGAGGTCTTTTGTCGGACCGTCCTACGTAACCTTATTTATTGGCTAATTTTACCAGTTCGTCCATTTCCTCTTTGGTACGCTTCTCTGTGACGGCTATCATGACAGTATGATCGTCGAGTGCAACGCCGCCTAAGAGACCATGGTCGTTCCATCGCTGCTGAAGTGCTTTCAGGTCACCATCATAGTGAAGGCAGAACTCGTTGAAGAATTGTGTTCCAGGGAAAGCATCGGCGAAATGACCGGTGGCGATGAGCTGGTCGTGCAGATAATGTGCACCATCAACACCGCGCTGTTGCACCTCGCAGAGACCTTGCTTGCCGAGCAGAGAGAGATAGATGGTCACCCATAGAGCCATGAGACTCTCGTTTGAGCAAATGTTTGATGTGGCGCGCTGACGGCGGATATGCTGCTCGCGTGCCTGGAGGGTAAGGACAAAGGTGCGATGGCCTTCTCCATCTGTTGTCTGTCCAACAATTCGTCCGGGCATCTTACGCATGAGCTTCTCAGTAACGCACATATATCCAAGATAAGGACCTCCCCATGCCATGGGCAGACCGAGGCTCTGTGCCTCACCGACGACTACGTCTGCACCCCATTCAGCCGGTGTCTTCAGCAAGGCAAGGTCGGCGGGATTGCAGTTCATCATCATCAGGGCCTTGTGTTGATGGCAGGCTTCTGCCAAGCCACTATAGTCTTCAACGATGCCATAGTAGTTGGGCTGCTGTACGAGCAGACCGGCACAGCCGTCTTCCATCGCGGCAACAAGTGCTTCTTTATCTGAAACACCGTTCTTACTTGCGACAACAACGAGTTCAGTACCATGCCAGTGTGCATAGGTACGCATCACGTCGATGATTTTCGGATCCAGTGTGTCAGACACAACTACACGATTGCTCTTCTTTGAGTTGGCGCAGGCCATCATCATGGCTTCTGCTGTAGCTGTCGCGCCATCGTAGAGAGAGGCATTGCTTACGGGCATGCCTGTGAGATGTGACATCATCGTCTGGAATTCGAAGATATAGTGGAGTGTACCCTGTGAGATCTCTGCCTGGTATGGGGTGTAGCTCGTCAGAAATTCTGAGCGGGAGCAAAGGGCTGGGACGACAGCAGGAATGTAGTGATCGTAGCAGCCTGCACCGGCAAAGCATGTAAGTGTCTTGTTCTCTTTAGCCAGTGTATCGAAATATCTGCGGATCTCCATCTCGCTTTTTGCCTTAGGCAGGTTGTAGCCGTTTTTGAGCTTTACTTCCTCCGGCACGTCAGCATAAAGATCGTCTAAAGAGTTGACCCCGCAGACATCCAGCATCTGCTGGATATCTTCGGGGGTATGGGGAAAATACTTAAACATATTCTTTTTATTCAAGAGTTTTCTTGTATTCATCTTCTGACATCAGGTCGTTCAGCTGTGTGCTGTCTGCGAGCTGTACCTTGATAATCCAGTTCTCCATGGCGTTCTCGTTTACTTTCTCCGGATGATCTTCCAGATCTTCGTTCACCTCTACCACTGTTCCTGTTACAGGCGACATCAGGTCGCTGGCAGCCTTCACGCTCTCAACGGCTCCGAATTCTTCTCCTTTGGTAACCTCATCGTCAACATCGGGCAGATCGACATATACGATGTTGCCCAGCTGCTGCTGTGCGTAATCGGTAATACCAATATATCCAAACTCGCCTTCTACGCGAACGTACTCATGTGTTTCTGTGAAATAAGTCATTGTATTTTATGTTTAATGTTTGATATTTTATGTTCTATATGATTCAGGTGTCTGTCGTTCTATTACTCTTTGTGATAATGCTTCTCGTAGAATTTCTTCTTAACAACAGTACCGGGATAGGTCTTCTTTCGGATCTGTATCTCTACGCGGTCGCCAAGTTTGATAGAGGCATCAACAAGAGCTACGGCACAGCTCTTTTCAACAGAAATGAGTCGGTAGCCGGTGGTCACAGTACCTACAGACACACCATCTTTGAGGACAGTATAGCCATGACGGGGCACAGCCTTGTCGTCCAGTTCGATACCACGCAACCGCTGCTGTACACCTTCTGCCTTCTGACGGACAATGGCATAAATTCCTCTTTGTCGAGCTTGCAGAACATAGACAGACCTGCCATTACGGGAGAGATGTCCTTTGACAATTCATCACCATAGAGAGGCAGACCTACCTCGAAGCGCAACGTGTCGCGGCAACCCAGTCCGCAGGGCTTGCAACGTCCACTGGCCATGAGCTTGTCCCAGCAGGCAACGATGAATGCATGACTGCCATAGATCTCAAAGCCGTCCTCGCCTGTGTAGCCTGTACGACTGACGATGATAGTCTCGCCCTCAGTCTCGATGGTCTTGCTTGTATAGAATATAAGTTCTGAACAATGCAGTCCCAGTACTTCTTCTACTACTTCGGGCGACTCAGGACCCTGCACGGCGAGCTGTCCATAGTAGTCGGACTGATTGTCGAGCTTGATGTCAAATGTTTCGGCTTGCGCAGTCATCCATTCGTAATCTTTGTCGATATTGGCGGCATTGATAACGATGAAGAAGTCGTTTTCTGCCATTTTGTACACCAACAGGTCGTCTACAGTTCCACCGTTAGGATAGAGCATCATGCCGTAAAGGATCTGCCCGGGAAGAAGCTGACGTATATCATTGGTAAAGATATGGTTGACATACCGTTCAGCATCTTTACCTGTCACACGGACTTCACCCATGTGTGAGACGTCGAAAACGCCACAATGTTGTCTCACTGCCTGATGCTCCTCAATGATGGAGGTGTACTGGATAGGCATGTCAAATCCGCCGAAGGGTGAGATCAAAGCTCCTGCGGCCACGTGCCTGTCGTACAAACATGTTCGTTTATTCATAGCTTTTTTATTGAATATATTTTCAGTTATAGCTCTGCCAGATTGGGATATTCTCTTTTTTCCTGCTCGGCAATTTTCTGCATGTCGTCATCTCCAAGTATGATCGTACTGGAACAAAGTGTCTTTCGTAGTCCTTTCCACAACTCGTCGCGTGTCAGCGTGGTATGTTCTTTAAGTAGTGCGATGCGTTGGCGTACGCTTTTCACACCATTTTTTTCAAGTTTCTGTTGTGTGGGAGTAATAGCGTGTGTGATATGTTGCTCGTTCGTATCATAAAGCAATGTGCCATGAGCAATTGTTGAGTCGCCATGATTCCACATGGCATTGCCCGAAATTTTGTATTGCCCAAGCATAATATCATTATGATCATTGCGCTTGGCTGCTATGCCTAGTCGATTAAGTGCACCGGTGAAAAGGTTTAAATAAGTGTCAAAGGCTTTGAGGGGACGTGTTTCTTTCGTGATGTAGGAAATCATCAGACAATTTTCTTCTGCATAAACGCAACCGCCTCCGCTATGTCGTTGTATCACACGGATGCCCTCCTGACGGCAGTAATCCATGTTAACTTCATTTTCTACCACCTGATTACGACCGAAGATGACAGTGGGGTGGACATGCCAGATGAAGAAGCAGTCTTCGTCTTTAAGAATATGACGGGCTACATATTCTTCTTCTGCCAGATAAAATCCTAAACCTTTGATCTCGTGGTCTGTGGTATCAATATAGTGCATCAGTTTATCTTATTTAATAGGTGCAGACGTCGCGTTCTGAATGGTGAGTGATTTCCGCGATGGCAAATATAGTGAGAAATAATCATTCAGACAAGTGAAATGCCCGATTTTTAATTCCCTTTTATCTAAAGAATTGTAAATAGGAAACGGATGACAACCCATCTGGTTATCATCCGTCAGTATAAGGTGATTCCGCTGGGACTTGTATTCATTCTGCATCTCGTTTTCAATCAGTAAGATGCGATTGATATGAATTTTCTCGGTAGAACATTGGTAGAATGGTTGCTGTATTATCATTAATTATAAGCTCTTAAAACGTCTTCAAGGTAGATTCCTGCATATTTGTCAAAGCTCGATCCGGGAGAAGCATCGATGGAAAGAACAAGTTGACATAAAAAACAAATTAGATACTTAATCTGTTTTTTAATTCATTATACAAATCTGAATCCTTCATATCCTCCCAATAATATTTCGTATATCGGTCTCTACTAAAACCTTGATTTTTCTCATAAACAAGAATGCACTCCTTGTCACATAATACGATTACAGAAGACAGCAGAAGCTTAGCATAAGAGAATGCCTGAAGAAAGGCTGCTTCTATTTTCTGATTATTCTTCATGTGGTATTTTGCCTCAATCAACACCTTTGCCTTTTCTTCTTCCGGTTTGTTATCATAGTGAAGCGCATAGTCCGGAAAAATCCGGTGTCCTCTTCCTGCATGGATCGGTAACTGGCGTACGTAGTCCTTGTGCTCATACCATCCCATACTGTTCAGCAGTGGTTCCAATAGATTCACTTCAACGTCTCTTTCATTCTCGACTGTGATTCCTTCCGGCAATGAAGGGGTATAAATCTGCGGAAGCTTACTTGTATCGAATCCTTTGGCTTCTATTATTCTCATGAGTTCCGCATAGTCCTTTCCGGTTGCAGGCCATCCGTTCACCCCCTGGAAATTCTTCCTGACGAGCGGATGGTCCGAGAAGTATTCGTCAGATTTCAACTCCTTTAAAGAAATATGAGGTATGTCTATTTTGTCCCCTATATATGTATTGCTGTAATAATGGAAAAACGGGTCTATTACACCGTCAACCTGTGCTATCCATAAACAGGTGATTGCGCTCACCGGTGATGTCTCATAGTGGATAAGGATATCTCCCTTCTTTGTCTCTTTGTTGGATTGCCAGAATCCGGTAGTCCGTCCCCCATATCTAATCAATCCTCCAATAAACCACGCTGATGATGGCTTTGGCATATCTGTATTATCTTCTTTTGTCAAGAGATTGGGAGCATAGTCGTACATAAATGCACTGAACTCATCGGGAGACAATCCGTTTCCCGTCCTGAACTTATAGAACACTTTACACAGTTCCCAATAATACATACACCTGGCTTTATAATCAGATTTCTTTGGAATTGTAGGAAGCTCTATCTCAAAGTAGTCCGCAAGCCTTGTAAGCTGACAGAACTCGTCTATGTAGATATAAGGAAAGAAATATTCTCCAAACAAATAGTTCAATTCCATTGACAGGAATGGAATAAGTTCAAGCATCCGGTCAAAGTCGCCAATCTTCAAAACTTCTTCTGATTCTATCATCAAACCGGTAGATATAATTTCTTCATATAGCTTACCAGCTTCTTCCAAGGACTGCAATTCAGTTCCTTCATGTTCAGATACCTTATAGCACCAAAAGTCTTCGAGGATTCCACAAATCATTTCTGAATTGAAGGAATCCTTGATTTTAGGATTGTACTTCTCGAACAGGCGCTCCTCTGTCATCCACTCTTTTCTGTCTGAAAATGCAGCTATGGCGGATTTTCCTTCAGAAGAGTTCTTGTACAGGCTCCAAAGATATTGATTGAATTTCATGACTATAATCTTTTCATACAGCCAAGAACCTGGAATATGTGCTGAATCATGTCTTTGCGCAGTTCTTGGATTCCGTATTCGGGTGATTTGTTTGTTGGTACGAGAGTGTAACACTCCGGGTTCTGTGAGGGTCCCAGGCGCTTGATCGTGCGCATTCCGTTTGTTGTTACTATCGCATAGACCTCACCGAGGGGGAGAAATGAGAAGTCTTCGATCTTCTTTAAGGCGATGATATCTCCATTGTTTATCTCCGGTTCCATAGAGTGTCCTGAGACGTTGCACCAGCATGTCGCCTCGTTGTACTTTTGAAAGTCTATCAGATATTCAGGATTGATCGTTTGGTCATTTAAGACAATATCAAATCCTCCTATAAAATCGACATTATAATAAGGTACGCCTTTAGTGTAATTAATATTAGGTTCTATTTTTTTCCCAATATAGTCAGAACTAGAGACCTTGAACCTATCCACTGACGCTACGTCGAAATGTTCACATAATTTTCTGTATTGATCAGGTTCCAAGTCTCTCATAGATTTTTCCATACCTGATATATTCGCTTGTCCACATTCAAGAATATCAGCAATATTCTTCTGTGTGAGTCCAAATGCTTGCCTAAATCCTTTTAAATCGTACATAATAGTAATATAATTAGTCTGAAACATAAAATAAAGTTAATATCACTGATATTTTCACTATAATATTAGTGATATATCAATAATATTAGTATCTTTGCATCAGAATTAATAAATCAGCAACGTTCTTTTGACGTTTGACTGCAAATATACGCAATTAAAATATAATATCAATGACAAAAAATAAAAAAATCGAATTGAAGTATGGCTGTCTGAACAAGCTAATAGCTGATTGCCAGTGCGCCCCAAACACTGTCAAATTCGCGTTGGCATACATAACAGACACAGAGCTTGCAGACAAGATCAGAAGAACAGCCTACGAAAAAGGCTACGTTCGTGAGATTTAATCAATTAAAAACGCACGATTATGAAAAGAAGTACATTGCATGAGATTATGACGCTGGCTTGGCAGTTCGTCAAGAGAAATGGCTTTACTATGAGTGAGGCGTTGAAGGCAGCTTGGGCTAATATGAAGCTGAAAGCTGCGATGAAGAACCGAATAGTAAAGTTCTACTTTCAGAAAGTTGACGGTAGCGTCAGAGAGGCTTATGGCACACTGAAAGACAACCTGATACCTGCTATTGCCGGTACTGACAACAGAAAGAGAAATGACACTGTCCAGGTCTTCTTCGACACAGAGAAGCAAGAGTGGCGGTGCTATAAAAAAGCCAATTTAATTTCAATTTGTATGTGATATGACAAGGACTGAAGCGCGCATGATAGCGGAAGAACTGTTCAGGCTCTTTGAGAAGAACGGATTCAAGCCGCAGATGATAGCCCCAGAGCGGTATCTTACCGCAAGAGAGGCGGCTAAACTGTTGGGCATGCCGCTGAACACGCTGTATAAAAAGGTTGCTGAAATACCTCATATTAAGCAGGGTAAGCGGCATGTGTTCAAAGAAAGTGCGCTTCGTGAGTGGATGGATCAAGGTGCCGGGACGGTTTGAGACCGACATCCTGCAGCGAGAGCGGCGGCACCACACGTGACAGGCGATCATTGACTTATTGACAGATACGAAAGCGAAGCCATCGGCGAGACTAACAATCCACGACCCGACGGCGAGGACGTGAGTAGGCCATAATAATCGGTAGTTAGAGCGATGAGATATGGAGCACGCCTGAAAAAATAGGGTATGCCACCAGTCGTATAATGACGATCCGTGAGGCTATATGCTACGAAAGTATGTCCGTCCCGAATAGGGTAAAGGTTATAAAGGGCGCGGTCTGGGCAACCGCTTCGGCTGATGTCTCACATTATCATAATCCCCACACTGTCCATGAGGCTCTGTCCATGAGGCTGCGGTTGAACCGGGTGTGGGGAGCAACATTCATAAATGTTGGTTTTAAATAAATGAATTATATTGCACCCGACCGGCTGTGAAGCTCGTCGGGTTTTTGTTTTGAAAATTTTTAATAAGATATAAGCATGAAAGAATTGTCTATATTTCTGCTCGTGGCCACCATGATATATAGCGTGGTCTCGACAGACGCTACATCTTGTATGGTGGCGTTCGCCTTTTTCTGCCACACCTGCGGTAAGGATATTATCGACTATTGGAATCGTTCTATATTACATAATAACTAATTTTGACTATCATGAGTTTGATTAAGAAATCTAATGAATTGGTCATCCCATCTACAGTTAAGATGATGATTTATGGCCAGGCTGGTATGGGTAAGACTACAGTTGCACTGAGCGCACCAAAACCACTTTTGCTCGACTTTGATAATGGTGTAAAACGTGTGAATATGGCCCACTTGGACGGCATTGATATCGTTCAGGTAACCTGTTGGCAGGATGTGCAGCAGGTGCTGCATGAAGACCTTTCGGCATACCAGACAATCGTAGTGGATACCATCGGCAAGATGATGGATTTCATTATTTCCTACAAATGCGGCATGCGACAGCCACAGATCAAGGACTGGGGCGGTATTAATGCTGAATTCTCATGGATGGCACGAACACTTTCGTCACTGAACAAGAACGTGGTGTTTGTAGCCCACCGTGATACCCGGAAAGAAGGTGACGATACGGTATTCATCCCTGCTTTGCGAGAGAAATCCTATAATTCCATCGTAACAGAACTTGACTTGCTCGGCTACCTTGAAATGCGAAACGAGAATGGAGTGCAGAAGCGTACAATCACATTCGACCCCACATCACGCAATGACGGAAAGAATACCTGCAACCTGCCGGGTATCATGTTTGTACCTAACATACTCGACAAGAACGGCAACCCGACAGCTAAGAATGACTTTATCACAACAAAAGTAATTCAGCCGTACTTGAATATGCTTCAGGTGAAGAAAGCAGAAGCTGCAAGATATGACAAGGTGATGGAGGAAATCAAGGATCAGATAGAGTTGATCACGGATGCGCTTTCTGCTAACGAGTTTGCCAAGAACATCAACAACTTTGATCACGTTGGCAGCTCTTTGGCCAAAGCAAGAGCCTTATTTGCAAAGAAGGTGAAAGATTTACACCTTGTCTACGACAAAACGACACGGACTTATGCAGACCATGATGATGAGGCAGCCTAAATACAAGTTCTATGCAACGCTTCTCGATGCCTTTACCGGGTATCTGAGAAGCGATGTTATTTGGAGTAGGTACTGGGGGTTCTCGCAAGACCCCCCGTACACCCAAGAGGAGTTTCAGGACAAGCAGTTCAACAGCCTCATTGATACGATTAACCGTGTACCCTTTGACAGTGAGGCAGCCGACAAGGGCACGGCGTTTAATGAGGTCGTTGACTGCCTGATTGAGCATAGGAAGTCAGACAAGGTGACGGTTGAGAAGATACCGTCTGACGACGGCACTACAGTAGGTCTGCGTGCCACATATAACAACCGTCAGTTTGTCTTCCCTGTGTCCCTATGCCGTGAGTTTGCCAATTATTACAAGGGCGCGCTGACACAGCAGCGTGTAGAGGCTATTCTGCCCACCTGTTTCGGCGACATCCTTCTGTACGGCTATATCGATGAGTTGATGCCTATGTCAGTCCACGATATAAAGACCACTGGCAGTTACTTTGTGGGCAAGTTCAAGGACCATTGGCAGCACTTGGTCTATCCATACTGCCTGCTGCAGAACGGCAGCGATGTAAGGTTGTTTGAGTATAACGTGACCGATTTTCGGAACACTTATACAGAGAGCTACACATTCGTGCCTGAGCGTGACATACCTATCCTCACCGCACATTGCGAGGATTTTGTCAGGTTTTTGAACGACAACCGAGGTTTAATTACAGACAAAAAGGTTTTTGCAGAAGATGAGTAATCAGATAACCGGCACGTTGGCCTCTATCGGCCAGCCTCAAGAGATTCCCTCCAAGAACGGAGGGAATCCGTTAGTAAAACGTGAATTTTTACTCGATGCGACAACATACGATCCCTATACAGGCGTACGCAGCCACTATGAAAATGTTCTACCTCTTGAAGTTGTTGGTGATAAATGCGCCGAACTCGACCAGTTTCATGTAGGCGATGTTATAACAGTTTCCTTTGCCTTGCAGGGCAGAGAGTGGACAAATCAGGATGGACAGGTGAAGCGTATGGTATCTATCCGCTGCTATAAACTGGAAGCCCGCCGGACTGTACACCAACCGGCACCATCTCAGCCTATGCCGGGGTACGTCCAGCAACCCATATATTCACACCAGCAGTCGTTCCCGACACGGAGTGACAACGTGAGTACATCAGCCGATCCGTTACCATTTTGATTTTGAGTGAGTATGCCTCTGTTTAATCTGAAAAATGAATATGAGATACCCAAGTTTAAAGAGTATGTGAATAAGCTGTACAAGGAACGTGCTGTCGTGGATATTAGGAAAAAATATCCTAATCGAACGCTCGCCCAGAACAGTTATCTTCATCTGCTCTTAGGGTATTTTGGAAGTGAGTACGGTTGCAGCCTCGAAGAAGCCAAAATAGACTTCTACAAGAGAACCTGCAATCGTGATTTGTATGAGAGAAAGACGGTCAACAAGAAGGGAAAGGAGGTGACCTACCTGAGAAGCTCGACAGAGCTGACGACAAGTGAGATGACTCTCAGTATTGACCGTTTCCGTAATTGGAGTGTATCTGTCGCTGGTATCTATTTGCCGGCTGCCAACGAACAACAGATGCTCATCTACGCGCAACAAGAAATCGAACGTAATAAAGAGTTTATTTGATTATGGACAAATTTTTAGGACAAGACATTCCCGAACAGGATCGGTGGAGGTTCCTTCAGGACAACGCCGATGCAGTAGAGAAAATCGGCTACACGCACCGGTTCACCCCCGAAGAACTGGCTCAGAAGAAAGAGACCTTAGCCGAGGTATCCATCACCATCAATGATGTGGAGACAGAAAAGAAAGAGGCTATGGAGAGCTTCAAAGAACGCCTGAAGCCTTTGAATGAACAAAAGCAGGAACTTCTGGACCACATTAAAAGAGGTTCGGAGTTCGTGGAAAATGAAGAATGCGCTAAAATCCTCTATCACGAGGAAAAAATGGCCGGATTCTATAACAAGTTAGGTGAGCTGGTCTACAGCCGCCCGATCATGCCTCAAGAAATGCAGAAGACAATATTTGGTATTATCCGTAAAACAGGAACAGACAATCAATTATGAGTGAGAATAAGATCAATTTGGTTGTGCCCAAAGATTATAACGGCAAACCTATCGAAGTAGTATTAAGAGAGGGTGAAGCCCCCGTTGCACTTAACCCGAAAGAGCCGGAAAGAGTGGTTATCAGTGGAACTATTGATGCACCTCTGAAATGGCTGGAAAAGCGTGTTGAGCTGATTAATCAAAAATCGGCCAACATTATCGTAAATCGTGATAAAATGGGGCTGGTTTTGACTATTGACGAAACCAACTACTATCAGACGGAAATCCGTGGAATCCTACAGCCGTCAAAGGAAATGCAGGAATTTGGCATCAACACCGATAAGAAGTGGGACCCAATCAAGCTGTCCCAGTTCTTCAAGATGCACCGTGCTTTCTTCAAGGACAAATCACAGAATATGATGCTGGTTTCTACTTTGAAGAATTTCAAGGCCAAAGTAAATCAAGACATCGAGCGCAGCAAGGAAGAAAACGGAAGCAAGACGGACAATTACTCACAGGTAGTCGATTCCAACCTGCCTAAGTCATTCAAGTTGAATATCCCTCTTTTCAAAGGATTTGCTTGTGAAGAAATCGAAGTTGAGATTTACGCTGATGTGGATGGTCGCGATGTTTCCCTGTCCTTGGTTTCTGCAGGTGCGAATGAGACTATCGAAGAATACAAGAACAAGGTGATTGACGAACAGATTGAAGCAATCAAAGGTGTTGCGCCGGACATTGTTGTCATCGAAGTATAACTGGCAGCCCGGAAAGACGGGCATTTGGTATCGTGGCGGAATTGGTAGACGCTATGCTCAATGATTGGACTGTCAATCCATAGATGCAAAGAACTGACAACTCATGCAGGTTCGAATCCTGCCGGTACCACAAACTAAAAATACAATTATATGGAAAAGATTTTTGATAATGATTTTAGAAATGAATTATTCCGCTGTTTGAAAGAATCTGGAATGAAAGATAAAGAAGTAAGTGGGATAATTAATAAACGCTACAAGGAGGCCTTAAAGAAGGCCGTTGTTGAACGATTAAATTCTGTGGCAAAAGCTATTAGAGAAGATAATCTTGAAGTAATAAACAACATGATAGAATATAGCCCTTCAGGAGATGGTTATGGTTGTGATAACAATTACATTTCTTTTAAAGATATTACTGATTGCGAGGATATTGGAGATGTTATAAATGCTTTGAAGCATGGATGAAATACTTACTGGTAAGATTTGCCCCTATTGTGGTAAACCTACCGAATATGTGGATAGCTCTGTAATTTACGGACGTTCATACGGCATGATTTATCTTTGTCGTGATTGTAGAGCTTATGTCGGCGTACATAAAGGAACAGATCAAGCATTAGGGCGTTTGGCAAATGCAGAACTACGAAAGGCCAAGAAAGAAGCCCATTTCTATTTTGACCAGATAGCCAAAACCAATCTTATAAACAAGATTTGGAAGAAGCATATCCCAAATACTTCGAATAGGAATAAGGCATATTTGTGGTTATCCATCCAACTTGGAATACCACGTGAAATCTGTCACATAGGTATGTTCGATGTGAAGGATTGCAGAAGAGTTGTTGAACTATGTAAACCATTAGTACAATGCCATACTACGTAAAACGAAAACCTAAAAAGAAGAAAGAA
>ENA-ORSA01001943-ORSA01001943.1-human-gut-metagenome-genome-assembly--contig:-NODE-1943-length-15654-cov-3.555036_pt1 | contig 15654 bp, 15 predicted proteins | sample MGYA00242179_ERZ509142 | MGnify/ENA primary metagenome ERZ509142 (study PRJEB26280, sample SAMEA2338659) | human gut metagenome | biome: human gut; feature: human-associated habitat; material: faeces... | reverse complement strand
GTCCGTCTCCACAAGGACAATGTTCGTATGCTCCTGCACCGCGCGCACGGTTGCAAAATGATCGTTCGCGCGCACCGTCACCTCAATGTCCAGCAGATATTCCGACTCTGCAGCTGAAATCTCAAACTTCGTCTGCGCCATATAGCCCGGCAGCGCCGCAATCTGCTCAGGCGTCACATGGGACACAACCTGCAGCCCCGCGTCCGCGTCGCCCGCCAGCGCGCCGATTGCCGCAGCCGCCGCAATGCCGCGAAGCCCGCCGGTATTCGGCACGATGACGCTCTTGACATTCTTGATGATATTGCCGCTGGCGGCAACCTCGATGCACGTTGGAAGCACCCCCAGCGCCCGCCTTGCAGCCGCCGCGCAGTAGGCAATCGCGATCGGCTCCGTGCAGCCCATCGCACAGACCAGCTCCCGGTTCAAAATCTCCAAATAGGTTTTGTAGGTAAGGCTCGTTCGTTCCATGCCGCAAGCTCCTTCTTTCTGCCGCACCGGCAGTTTTCTTTTATTCTACCATGTTCTCCCTTGATGGACAACCCCTCGCGCAAAAATGCCCGGGATTCCTCCCGGGCATTTCTTCACACGTGTGAAAGCAGGAACTGCCGCATATTCTCCTTCCCTTTCTCACTCAGAGGAAAGGTTTCCTGCGCCTCCATCTCGCTTTTTTCGTAGCAGAACGGTCCGTGCCAGAGCTCGCAGAGCATGGAGCTTGCCTCCATGTCGACCTCCTTCGGATTTTTCATCGTGATGGCCGGCGTGACCTTGAAGCGCAGCGCGCCGTAGCTTCCGGTAAAGACGTTGTTATTTTCAAAGCTGTGCAGCACCGGCAGAAATAGCTCTTCCATTTACGCCGTCAGCGCCTCCATTTCGTCAAGCAGCTTCGAGAACAGCTCGAGCGCCTGGTTGACAGGCTCCGCTGTCGTCATGTCGACGCCCGCACCCTTGAGAAGCTCAATCGGGCTCTTGCTGCATCCGCCGGAGAGGAAGCCGAGGTATCGCTCGACCGCGGGCTCACTGTCTTTCAAAATACCCTCTGAGAGCGCAATCGCCGCCGCATAGCCCGTTGCGTACTGGAAGACGTAGTAGTTGTAGTAAAAATGCGGAATCCGCGCCCATTCGAGCGCAATTTGCTCGTCCAGTACTACGTCTTCCCCGTAATAGAGCGCGTTGAGCTTGCGGTATTCCTCGCACAGAACATCCGCCGTCAGCGTCACGCCCTGCGCGCTTAGTTCCGCCATTTTGAGCTCAAACTCGGCGAACATCGTCTGCCGGTAAAGCGTCGTGCGGAACTGCTCGAGGAAATGGTTGATGAGATAGGCGCGCTGCTTTTTATCCGTTGTGGTCTTGAGCAGGTGCTGCATTAAAAGCGCCTCGTTGCAGGTCGACGCAACCTCGGCTACAAAAATCACATAGTCAGAGTAGACGATCGGCTGCGTCTTGTTGGACAGGTACGAATGAATCGCGTGCCCCATCTCGTGCGCCAGCGTGAACTCGCTGTCCAATGTCCCCGTGTAGTTTAAAAGCACATACGGGTGCACACGCGCGCCCGCCGAGTACGCGCCCGAGCGCTTGCCGGTATTTTCATACACGTCAATCCAGCGATTTTCGAATCCCTCCTGCAAGATCTTCCCGTACCGCTCACCCATGACGCCAAGCGCCTGCGCGACGGTCTTCTTTGCCTCCGCAAAGGGAATCCGCTCCTCCGACGCGCCAACGAGCGGCGTATAGAGATCGTACATGTGAAGCTCGTCGACGCCGAGCAGCTTCTTGCGCAGCCGCATGTACCGGTGCATCTTGTCCATGTTCTGGTGCACGGCTTCGATCAGCTCATGGTATACGCTGACAGGAACCTCGGTCGCGTCCAAAGACGCTTCCAGAGGGGAGCTATAATGGCGTGCCTTCGAGAAAAACTCGAGCTGCTTGACCTGCCCGGAGAGCATGGCGGCCACCGTGTTTTTATACGCGCCGAAACCGGCATACAAGCTCTCAAACGCGTTCTTGCGGAGCGTCCGGTCGGGCGACTCCATCGCCGCGATATAGCTTCCCTGCGTGATCTGGTGTTCCTCGCCGTTTGCGTCCAACGCCGGACGGAACGTGAGATCGGCATCCGCGAACAAAGAGTAGACCTCCTCCGGCGTGCCCGCCATCTCGCCCGCCATCGCAAGGAGCTTTTCTTCGCTCTCCGACAAAACATGTGCCCGTTTGCGGCGGATGGAATCAAAGTGCCGCCGGTAGAGGTTCAGTTCAGGCACTTCCTCATAGAATTTCTCCATTTGTTCATCGGAGATCGACAGCAGCTCCGGCACCTCAAAGGCCGTATCTGCGCCCAGCTGCACCCAAACCTTCGTGAGCTTGCCGGTCAGGTCCTGATAGACGGCGTTTCTCGTGTCCTCATCGCTTTTGCGCTGGGCGTAGTTCGCGAGGCTGTCAAGCAGCACCGAAATTTCCTCGCCCAGCTTTTGATACTCCAAAAGCGTTTGCGCGCTCGCGGAAAGCTTCCCGGCATACTCCGGGAGCTTCGCGCCGAGCGTCTTCAGCTTTTCCAAATCCTCGAGCCACGCCGCGTCCGACGCATATAAGTCCTCCATTGCCCATGTATCTTCGCGCGCGATTTCCTCACGCGAACGGATTTTCTCTGCCATCCGATAGCCTCCTGTCACACATTTTGTACAAATAGTTTACCACATTTCGGGCCGCTTCACAACTACCTGCCGTTTTTTTGCGCGCGCGCTTGCTTTTGGCGGCGAATGCTGTATAATTATTCCGTTCTGATGCAGTTTTTTACACAAAGGAGATCTTCCCATGAAACAGCAAACCCGCGGCAGCCTGATGCTTCTGCTCTGCGCCATGGTCTGGGGCGCGGCGTTCGTCGCCCAGAGCGAAGGCATGAACTATGTAGGGCCCTTTACCATGCAGGCGGCAAGATACTTTCTCGCCGGCCTTGTGCTTGTACCGGTCATCTTCCTGCGCGACAAAAAGGGAATCTCCGTCCGCCCGTCCGGAATGACGGCAAAGCGGCACCAATTCGTTTGCGGCGTAATCTGCGGCGTGATTCTCTGCGCGGCCAGCATCATCCAGCAATACGGCATCATCCACACGACGGTCGGAAAATCCGGCTTTATTACCACCATGTATATCATCCTCGTCCCCTTCCTCGGCCTGTTCGTAAAGCTCCGCGTGAAGCTTATGAACTGGGTCTGCGCGATCCTCGCGCTCATGGGACTCTGTCTTCTGTGTGCCGGCGGCGAGGGCCTCTCCGGGGTCAACTACGGCGACTGGCTGACGCTTCTGTGCGCGGTCTTTTTCGCGTGCCATATTCTCTTTATCGACCGCGCGTGCCATGACTTAGACGGCGTGCGCCTGTCCTGCGTCCAGTTCTTCGCAGCCTCGGCCGTCAGCATTCTTCCCATGCTCCTTCTGGAGCATCCGAGCTGGGCGGCTATCCAAAGCGCGTGGCTCCCGATCGTCTACGCGGGCGTGTGCTCCGGCGGCGTGGGCTACACGCTGCAAATCCTTGGCCAGCAGCTCGTCCCCCCCACGCTTGCCAGCATGATTCTGAGCTTGGAATCGGTCTTTGCCGTCCTCTTCGGCTGGCTTATCCTCCATCAGGCGCTGAGCGCAAGAGAGCTTCTCGGCTGCCTCGTTATCTTCATCGCCATCGTCATCGCCCAGCTTCCGTCCAAGGAAACCGCTGCCGCATAATTTCCGATCGATAATCTTCGGCAAATTCGTAACTTCCCATGGGGCGGACAGCCCACATCGCCCCATTGGCACGAACGAATTCGCCAAAGACTTTCGTAAAAACGGTTCTGTCTGCCGGGTCGATGTGGGCATCGACCCCTACAAATTGAAAGCGTACTGCCGATTGGGTCGTGGGCATTGGCTCCTGCAAAGCTTAGAATGTCTCCCTTCAATCCACGAAAAACGGCTCCGGGAAATCCCGGAGCCGTTTTCTGCAATTTATTCCACCTATCGAAAAGATGCTGCGATTTTAAGGTAAGTGTTTTTATTATGCCGGTTTTTTGTTGAAGAAGTATTCCTTCGTCATCTTGATGACGACAGGCGACAGGGCGATCAAGGCGATGAAGTTCGGGACAGCCATCAGGCCGTTGAAGGTATCGGAGATATCCCAAACGACGTCGATGGAGGAAACAGCGCCGACGACGATAATTACGACATACAGTGCCTTGTAGATGGAAGCGGCCTTCAGACCGAACAGGTACTGGAAGCAGCGCGAGCCGTACAGCGACCAGCCGAGGATCGTCGTGAACGCGAAGAGCGTCAGAGCAACCGCGACGAACGTAGAAGCGATCTTATCGCCGAAGACGGTTGCGAATGCGGCGGTGATGAGCTCAGAGCCGGGCTTCACGCCGAACGGGATCTCCACACCGGAGCAGATGATGGTAAGAGCAGTCAGAGAGCAAATAACGATGGTATCGGCAAAGCACTCGAAGATGCCGTACATACCCTGCTGGACAGGACCCGGGGTGTCAGCCGCAGAGTGTGCGATTGCAGCGGAGCCGAGGCCGGCCTCGTTGGAGAACGCAGAGCGGCGAAGACCCCAGACGATGGTTTCCTTCAGGACGATACCGGCAGCCGCGCCGCCGATGGCCTGCGGATTGAAAGCGGTGGAGAAGATCTTGCCGAACGCGGGGATGATATTATTTGCATGGACAACGATAACGGTAACGCCAAAAACGATGTAAAGAAGCGCCATAGCCGGGACAAGCTTTTCCGCGACAGCGCCGATGCGCTTGATGCCGCCGAAGAGGATGATGCCGACGAGAACAGCCAAAACGATGCCGAGGATGAGGTTCAGCATACCGCGCTCAGCAGCGGCGGCCGGGATGAACGCGTCGACAGCGTTGTTGATGGAGCCGACGATGGAGTTGACCTGCGACATGTTGCCGATACCGAAAGCGGCGATGGCTGCAAAGATACAGAACAGGATGCCGACCCACTGCCAGCCCTTGCCGAGGCCGTTCTTGACGTAGTACATTGGGCCGCCGACCCAGTCGCCCTTCGCGTCGCGCTCACGGTACTTGATCGCGAGCAGAACTTCGGAGTACTTGACCATCATGCCAAGCAAGGCAGCCAGCCAGAGCCAGAAGATGGCGCCGTAGCCGCCGAGGGCGATGGCCTGGGAGGTACCAACGATGTTGCCGGTGCCGACCGTAGCCGCCAGCGCCGTGGAGACAGCCTGCATCGGCGTGACTGCGCCTTCGCCTGCCTCCTGTTTCTGGAACATTTTACCCAGTGTGTTCTTCATCACGTAGCCGAACTTCGTGAACTGAAGGCCACGGTTGCGGATGGTCAGATAAAGACCAAAGAGGATGGTGCACGGCAGGAAGATGTACAGCCATGCTACAGTGTTAAGGGTGCCGGTGATAAAACTAATGATTGCCTGCATAGATTTTGCCTTCGGACGATCCCCCGATCGTCCATCCTTTCCTGATTATTTCCGCCTTGCGGGACGGGAGTCGCGGAAAGGACGTAGCAAGGTCATTGCTCTGTCCTTTTGCCTGAGAGATCGGCGAACCGCCTTACACCTTCGGCGCTCTTGTAAGAGGCTCTCCAGAGAGGAATAACTGCATTTATAATTTACCACAAAAAGGGTTGTGATTGCAAGTGCTTTGCTGTAAAATTTATATAAAAAATTTTTAGGTTTTGGACATCTGTCCGTATTGCGCGGACTCATTTCCAGTTTTTACGTTATGTAAACTTTTTCCCGCCTTTCCTTTTTCAGGTTCCGCTGGCGCCGTAGTTGGACAGAACGCGGGCAGATGGGTCTTTCACATCGCAGCCCTTCCATGCTTTGTTCGGCATCCAGAAATCCTTGACCATTTTGGCCTGACCGGGATAGTATTTTTCAAAAATATCGCGGTACAGGAGACTTTCTTTTGTAAACGGCTTTGCAAATTCGTATTTCGCACAGCCCTCCGCAAACGCTTCGTCCGAATAGAGGCTTTCGGCATAGTCCTTCAGATCATCGACCATCGAATGGCCGACGGCGTCGGAGAAAGCCGCCTTCTGCCGCCAGAGGATATCGTCGGGCAGGATATGATCGTCCGCAAATGCCTTGCGCAGCAGATATTTTCCCATATCATAGGTGTTCATTTTCAGTTCTGGGCGGATGGACATGACATATCGGACGAAATCCAGATCGCCGAACGGCACTCTTGCTTCGAGCGAGTTGACAGAAATGCAGCGGTCTGCGCGCAGGACATCGTACATATACAGTTCATCGACACGCTTCTTCGCCTCCTGCTGGAACGCTTCGGCACTGGGGGCAAAGTCTGTGTACTTATAGCCGAACAGTTCATCGGAAATTTCGCCGGTCATCAGGACACGCACGTCCGTCTGCTCATGGATGGCCTTGCAGCACAGGTACATGCCCATACTGGCGCGGATGGTCGTGATGTCATACGTTCCGAGCAGTGCGATGACCTCTTCGAGGGAATCGAGCACCTGCTGCCGCGTCATGGTGACCTCGGTATGCTCCGCGCCGATGAAATCAGCGGTTTCCTTCGCGTATTTCAGGTCGATGGGGTCTAAATCCATACCGATGGCGAATGTGCGGATCTTTTTGCCGAGAAGCTTGGCCGAGATCGCGCAGACAAGGCTGGAATCGAGGCCGCCGGAGAGCAGAAATCCGAGTGGTGCGTCCGCGTCAAGCCGCTTTTCCACGGCGGAAATCAGCTTTTCGCGGATTTTCTTCGTGACGGTGTCAAGATCGTCATCCGAATAACGTGTAACGGTGGTCAGATCAGCGTAGCGGACGAATTTGCCGTCCTTATAATAGTGCCCCGGCAGGAACGGGAAGACGTGCGCGCAGAGGCCGACGAGATTCTTCGCTTCACTGGCGAAGATGATAGAGCCGTCGGCAAGATAGCCGTAAAACAGCGGGCGGATGCCGATGGGGTCGCGCGCAGCGACAAGGGAATCGGACGCGGAATCATAGATAATCATGGCAAATTCCGCATCAAGCCCGGCAAACATGTCGGTGCCGTATTCCTGCCACAAGGGGAGAATGATCTCGCAGTCGGAATCGGATGCAAACACATAGCCCTTGGCCTCGAGTGCCTTTTTGACCGGGCGGAAGCCGTACAGTTCACCGTTGCACACGGCCATATCACCGCCGCGATGGAACGGCTGCATGCCCTCGGGATGCAGACCCATGATGGCCAGCCTATGGAAGCCCAGCATGCCGCTGCCTGCGGGTTCGAGCCGCGTATCGTCCGGGCCGCGGGATTTCGTTTTTTCAAAATACGGGAGAACCTGTTCCTTTTTGAGACTGGGGGACGTAAAACCAAGAATTGCGCACATAAAAAGCACCTCCGAATCATTTGCGCAGCATTGCCTAAAATAAATTTTAGGACGAATTGCTGCCGATCCGCGGTGCCACCTAACTTACTGGAATACCCAGTCTCTTTTCCGGGACTCTGACAAGCCCCTGCGCTTTAACGCCGCGCTGCGCGTCTTCCCTACTGTGGTCTTTTCCGGTTCAGGTTGCTGCTAAGAAGTGTTCGTTCACGAAGGCGTTGGCGCCGGGATCCCAGCATCCCCGGCTCTCTGTGGCCATGTCCCGCGTTACTTTTCTTCCTCATTGCATTTTGCGATATTCTTTTATTGAGTGAAGCTTTAAATGATAAAGCAATTTTACACCCGGCGGCCTGTTTCGTCAAGCGTGCAGGTTTGACAAAATACATACCCGCCGGTTCTTCATTTTTGTGCGATCTGAATTGCCGCAATGCGCGCAGCAAATTCCGTGATGCGTGCGTCTATCCCCGCCACCGTCCGGACAGAGCCGGGGTCGTGCGCCGTCTGCATGAGGCAGAATTTCGGCGGCAGGATGGCCGTTTTGTTCAGGCACATCGCGCCCAACAGCTGCCGCGCAACGATATCGCTGCCGGAATAACCGGAAACAACAATGCCATACAGATATTTCTGATACAGATCCTGCTTGACAAGCAGATTGGTCAAGCGGTTGAACAGCGCCATGATATTGGCACTGACTGCGTCATTATAATTCGGGCACAGGAACAGCATCGCGTCGCAGGCGCTGATGGCGGGCAATACCTCATCGGAGATGCTTCCGCCGTAGAAGCATCGGCTCTGCGCGGCAAAGTGCAGGCAGGCTTCATAGGAGCAGCCCCGGCAGTCATGGATGGAGCCGTTTTGCAGAGAGATGGTCTTTGTCTCGAACGTGGCCGGCAGATGCGCGAGCACCTGCTTGCCGAGCCAGACCGTATTGGAGCGCATGTTGTCCGACGCGTGGAGCATGAGAAGCTTTGGCCGGTCAAAGCTTGGCAGTTCAAATTGCAAAAGCCGCTGCGCCAGCTGCGCCAGCTGATGCGCATAGGTCTGCTCCCAACTTAAGTGCAGGAGCCCTGCTTGGATATGCTGGTTATAAAGAGAGCCTGTCCCCTCAACGAGCGGCTTGCCAGGGAACGCACAGCCCGCCAGATTTGCCGCAAGAATCAGTTCCCGCGCAGCCTGCTTCGTATAAAGTTCCCCTGCCCCATCGATAATTACGCCGCCGAGGCAGCCGTTCAGGCAATCCGGATACTTCCGGAACGTCCGCAGCAGGCCAAAAAACGTCTCATCCGGACCGTATTCGTCCAGCGCGGCTGCAAAAAGCAGCCGACGCCCCGCCGCCGAGGCGATCTGCTCCGGCGAAAGTTCTTTCACACGGATTCCAGCCAGCGCCTGCGGCAGCAGGCGCTCCAGCCGCGCACTGCGGCCAATACGCACCAACGTCAGTTCCTGTTCCATGTCAGTATCTGAACGCCTCCAATGCGGCATGTGTTTTTTGTAATTCCCCCAGAAGCGCGGGGGCAATCTTCTCCCGAACAAGGCTGACGCCGAACGGCGTCATGCGGCTGCGGCAGGCCGAGCGGAACCGCACCAAAGTGCTCCTGTCCGCGCACGAGCCGCAGAATGCTCACCGCGGCGGAGGACAGTGCAGGCGCCAGATATGGCTTGAAGCCAAGTTCCCGCACGCGCAGGTTTGCTGTGCGGGTCTTTTCGGTCAACTCCGCGGAGAGGGTCGCATCGTAGTCCGGGCCGCAGCTGTTTGCACAGATAAGTCCCTGTCCGTGCGGTCCGTAAACACGCAGCGTTTCCTCGCTTACGCCCAACTGCCGCGCGTAATACGCGCAGCGCGCAGCCATTACGCCGAGGCCGAAGCCCTGTACCTGCTCGGGAAGCAGCCCGGAAAAATCATACTCCCCTGCCTCATTCTGATTACTTTGCAGGAAAACAGAACGGGAAAGATGATCGACCGGGTCGGATATCTGGCAGAACAGACCGGTAAAACCGACGCTTCGCGCCATACGGGCATACGCGCCCACCATGGTCCGGTTGGCCTCGTACTGCGCCATGCGTACGTCCTGCACAGTCGTATCCAGTCCGGGCACGCCGCGCGAGGCCGTAACCGCAAACAAGTCGCAGACAAACAGGTCTTTTTCCTCGCATATCACGACCTTCGGCAGCGGCTGGCCGTCCGGCGAAAGCACCTGGTTCAGTTCCAGTTCATAGCGGGCACACTGGGCCTTGTTGGGGTCAAAGATCTGGATTTTAGAAAACTCATGTCCCAGCAGCTTCAGCGCCAGCAGCGCCGTGCCGCCCACGTCGCCAAGGCCGACGAGTGTCAGGACAAGACCGGTTTTTTTCTGCCTATGCCACGTCTCCAGCACAGCGAATGCGTTTTGGAAACGAACATTCAGAACCCCCGCCCCATGCACACGCACAAAATCGGCCAGTTCACCGAAGGCCGGACTGCACGGTGTCAGGCAGCGGACTGTCTCAAGCTCGGAAAGATCATCCAGATCATGGATATAAAATAATCCGCGCGATTGCCGCGGGTCGCGCCGCACGAGAAACACCAGCGGTGCGAACACAGCGCCGCACGGCTGCGCATCCCGCGGAAAGAGCGCTTCGTCATCTGCACCGAGACAGAATGAACGCCATTGCTTCAGAATCATTTAATAAATCAACTCCCGCTTCGGTATCTGAATAAAGCTTGGATAGTGTGGGGACAGTACCTTGCTCTGCTCCCTACCAACTGCATCCGTTTTCCCGGTTTATTTTCCCTTCCAATACTGTGCGCCCCAGTGCTCGAAATCCCACTCGGGACTGTAGTCATTGCATTCGTAATCGACATAATAAAGCCGGTCAACGGACAGAACGAAGTTATTCGGATAATAATCAATATTCAGCTTTGCAGGATACAGGCGGGCGCACATGGCTTTCAGCTGCCGGAGACAGAAGCCCGGAAGCCGGTTTTCCGCGATCAACTCCGCGGCTGTGGAACCCGGGATATATTCCTTGAGAATTCGTTCGTTTTCTACGTCAACATCCAACAGGCGCGGCATGGGGATTCCAACGGCCAAAAGACGCGCATAGTCATACTGCTCTGCGGCAAGCTTGTCTCCAAACTGATAATACTCACACGGTTCGTGGTGGATCTGCTTGACGACGTATTCACCGTGCTCGTCCGCAGCAAGGTAGGAATAGCCGCCCTTTCCCTTGCCGAGCAGCCGCCGGATGGAAAACACTCTGCCGTTGACTGTAATCTGATCTTCCATGTTCCTCGCCTCCATATGCCCAAGCATAGCAGACTCGTGCAGCGTTTGTCCAGCAGAAATCTGTTCCACTGGAAATACTGGCAGATTGAATAAAATATCGTTTAGATTTCATTCATCTTTCACAAGTTCTTCTTGCATTTTGCTTGGAAGTGCGTATAATGATGTGTGCAAAAAAGTAGAAATGAAGGAATTTGAAAATGCGCACGCTGTTATCATTATCTATTGCCATTCTCGCGGGCCTTCTGATGACCCGCGTTGCAAAGCCCCTGAAGCTGCCGTCTGTGACGGCGTATCTGGTCGCAGGTGTTCTGATTGGACCGTATTGCCTGGGTCTGCTTGGGATTGAGGGGCTCGGCTTCCCGACGCAGGAAGACGTAGACAGTCTTTCTCTGATCTCCGAGGTCGCGCTGGGCTTCATCGCGTTCTCTATCGGCAGCGAGTTTCGCGTGTCCGAACTCAAACACACCGGCAAGCAGGCATTTGTCGTCGGCGTTCTGCAGGCACTGGCCGCAACCTTTTTGGTCGATATCGCCCTGATTGCCATCGCGCTGCTTACAAACGGCAAGCTGTCCATTGCGCAGGCTATTACCCTCGGCGCGATTGCCACGGCGACGGCCCCTGCTGCGACGCTCATGGTCGTGCGGCAGTATAAGGCAAAGGGCCCGCTGGTCGATCTGCTGCTGCCGATCGTCGCGCTGGACGACGCGGTCGGTCTGGTGGTGTTCGCGGTGTCGTTCGGTATTGCGAAGGCGCTCAATACCGGCTCGTTCGACGTGATCTCCATTGTCGTCGATCCGCTCATCGAGATCGTCTGCTCGCTGGCGCTCGGCGCGCTCGGCGGCTGGGTGCTGACGCAGCTGGAAAAGCTGTTCAACTCCAACACGAACCGCCTGAACATGACCATCGCCTTCGTCTTCCTGACCTCGGCGCTGGCCATGGCGGAATTCAAGATCGGCCCGGTCACGATCGGCTTCTCGTCGCTTCTGACATGCATGATGCTCGGCACGCTGTTCTGCAACCTCTGCCCGCTGTCCGGCGAGATCATGGAAAAATCTGACCGTTGGACGAGCCCGCTGTTCGCCGCGTTTTTCGTCATTTCCGGCGCTGGACTGGATCTCGGCGTGTTCAAGGACGGGATGATCGTTCTCATCGGCGTTGTGTATATTTTGACGCGCTCGCTTGGCAAGTATCTCGGCGCGCATTACTCCGCAAAGCTCATGAAATGTGAGCCGCAGATCTGCAAATATCTCGGCATCACCCTGCTGCCGCAGGCCGGCGTCGCGCTCGGCATGTGCGTGACGGCGCGCCAGCTCGGCGCGGAGGGCGACCTCATCCGCAACATCACGCTGTTCGCCATCCTCATCTACGAGCTGGTCGGTCCGCTGCTGACCAAAATGGCCCTGCAGGCCGCCGGCGAGATCCACCCGATGGAAGACGCCGTCAAGAACCGCCGCCAGATCAATCTGGAAAAGGCGAACGCAGAAAAGAAATAAGGCAGAGCAGCAGCCAATCTCCTGCGCCGGTGCGAGTTCTGCACACGGGAGAGGCAGCAACAAAAAGTACAGAAAAATCCGGAAGAACCCTTTATAGACTGGGTTCTTCCGGATTTTCTGCTGGTTTCACCACGATTGTCAGAGTTTATGAAAAAACCTATTGTCCGACTGATTGGAAAAATAGCCAGATTCCATCTTGTCAAATATTATTCGTATGGTATCCTAATAATGAATAGTACAAAGTCTTAATATTGCAATGTACAAAAATGCTAGTTGGAAGGCGAGGTGTATGCGCGGTAAAACGGCTCCCCGGGCAGCTGGAGCCATCCAGCACAGGCAACCGCGGCAGATGGATGCACAGACAGCGGAAGCACCGAACATACGGTGTTTCCGCTGTTTGCCGAAAATCAGCAGGAATAGAAAAGTATACAGGCTCCGATTCTGCGCGCTCCATCCGGATACCGAACGTGGAAGAAGCAGCGCTGACGGAGCAATTAGGAGAGACAGAGCCGGGAAAGTCTGCCTTATCTTTCACCGCACCGGCGGTGAAACCATGGATGAAGCACCGCTGCGAAAACACGAAGATCACCGTGACCGGGATGGCCGCAACGAAGGAGGCCGCCATCATGTAACCCCAGTTCGTCGATGCCTCGCCGAGGAACGTCATCACAAGAACGGAGGCCAGCGTCATCGAATAGAGCAGGTCGTTCCAGAACCGTACCGGAACTGTGTGCGGAAACATTGAAAATCTCTGTGCGGGGAAGCCTGAAATGCTGGAGTGAGATTCAGTTTGACAAAAAGAAAATACTATACCATGCCGCTAGACCTGTCATGGTTGAACTGGCAGGTCTGAAGGCATTTTATGGGCGGTTTCTTGACAAGAACGGCGTTTGCTGGTAAAGTGGAAATATAAATAAGACAAAGACCTAATTATAAATTTGGGAAGAGGAGGATGCAGACGATGAAGAAGAGAATCATTCGCGGATGTTTGCGGATCGCAATTCTGGCGGTCGCGGGCGGTGTGCTTGGATGGCTGAGCAGCATCCTGTTCGGTGAGCGTGCGCTCATTACAGAGCTCCCCGTTGTGGTGACCCTGGGCGCGAGCATTGGCATTTTGTCCGGTGTTGTGTTGTTCCCGGAGAAAGCATAGCTGCAGACTGCAGAGCCCCGGGGAGCAGAAGATAGGAAGCAGACAGAAGAACTGGCGCGAAACGCCGGGAAAGGAGCGGGATATGGCAATCAAGGCAATTACAACAGACAGTTTCCGGGATGATGTGTTGAAAACGAGAAAGCCGGTTCTGGTGAAGTTCTGGGCACCGTGGTGTGGGTATTGCCGCGCACTCGCACCGGCGCTGGAGTCAATTGAAAAGCAGTATGAGAATCTGCTTTCTGTGGGGCGTATCAATTTTGATACGGAAACAGCTGTGGCGCGCAGATATAACATTCATAAGCTGCCGACTCTGCTGCTGTTTATCAACGGAGCCGTGGCTGGATTCCTGATCGATCCTTCTTCTGAGAAGGAGATCGACGCATTTTTAAAGAAAATGCTCGGACTGAATGTAGGAGGTCTGTATGGAAAACATGTATGATATTGTGATCATCGGCGGCGGCCCCGGCGGGTATTCGGCTGCATTATATGCCGCGAGAGCAGGGTTGCATGTGGCTGTGATTGAGAAGCGGGCCATTGGCGGGCAGGCAATCCGAAGTGAAAATATTGAGAACTATCCGGGCTTCGACGCCGGGATCGACGGGCTGAGCCTGAGCGAAAAAATGCAGCGCGGTGCAGAGCGGTTCGGTGCGGAAATGGTGACAGACGAGGTGCGCCGCGTACACCTGATGCAGCCAGTCAAGGTGATTGAAGCGGCGAAGCAGACCTATCAGGCACCCACCGTCATTCTGGCGACCGGTGCGCCGCCCAGAAAGCTCGGTGTGGAGGGCGAGGAGGAGATGCTGGGACGCGGTGTTCACTATTATGCCGCTTGCCGCTCTATGATGTACCGGCGAAAAACAGTTGCAGTGATCGGGGAGGGGGAGCAGGCTGCCGAGGCGGCGATGCTCCTTTCCCGCATCGCCAAGCGAGTCTGTCTGGTACATAGAGGCGACCACATGGAGATCAGTCCGGCCTATGCAGGCAAGCTGAAAATGATGCGAAACATTGAACGCTACGCGGGAAGCGAGATCCAAGCATTTTTACATGCAAACTGGGTCTCCTGTATCCGCATTCGGGAACAGCGGGGCGGTGAACTCTGGAATCTGCCATGCGACGGCGCATTTATCTGCCTCGGCGGCGTACCGGAAACAAACCTGCTTCATGGACAGATCGCGCTGGATAAACAGGGTTACATTCTCGCCAATGAAACAACCATAACCAATCTTCCGGGTGTTTTCGCGGCTGGTGACGTCCGGACGAAGCTGCTCCGGGGCATTCTGACTGCCGCAGCAGATGGCGCGGCGGCTGCACAGCAGGCGGAGCGGTATATTGTAGAAAACATCTGATCTGAAAAGCAGGGAAGGGGCGTATCCATGAAACTTACGTTCATTGGCGCAGCGCATGAGGTGACAGGAAGCTGCACGCTTCTGGATTGCTGTGGGGGAAACTTCCTGATCGACTATGGTATGGAGCAGGGAGTCAACGTTTTTGAAAACGTGCCGCTCCCGGTATTGCCCGGACAGATCGACGCGGTATTTCTGACGCACGCGCATATTGATCATTCCGGTATGCTGCCAAAGCTGTACAAGGATGGGTTCCGGGGAAAAGTCTACGCAACACGGGCAACGGAGAATCTCTGCCGGATCATGCTGATGGATTCGGCGAACATTCAGGTGTCCGACGCAGAGTGGATGAACCGAAGGGCGGCGCGCGCCGGTCGTAACCATCCTTTGCGTCAGAATCAGCTTCCCGGCAAAATGAAACTGCAATCCGGTAAGCTCACTGCCATTTTAACACAAAAAGAAACATGTGACGTAAAAACTTTGTGTTGAGAATGACAGCCGGGGCAGAGCCGTCCGTGTTGCCAAAAAGTCAAAAGGGGGCCGCCCCTGTACGGGCACAGGGGCGGCGGAGGAAGGAGCACAGCAGGCATATGGCGGTATATTGCTTTCGCCATCCGGCATCCCCGCCGCATATTCCAGCAGTTGCTCCGGAGAGATTTTATAGAGCTTTGCAAGGGCAATCAAATTGGAGGTGTTGGGGTCGCTGAAGCCGTTCTCCCACGTGGAAACGGACTGGCGGCTGACACACAGCGTTTCCGCCACAAACTCCTGCGTCATCTGGCAGCGGATACGGTTTTCCTTCAATGCCTCGCCCAGGGATTTGGCGACAGCCTTCTTTTCCTCCCGCACCTCCTTGGAATTAACATACTTTTTGAGTGCCTTTACGATTAGAATATGGAAACATGGAAAGAAAAGAACCTATGTTGGCACCAAGGTTAGGCGCCAACATAGGCTCTTCGTTTGCAGGGGATTGGAATCAGGAAAGAAGACGAAAACCATCCCGGTATTTTATAGAATGCTTTAGGGTGTATCTGAAAACTCCCAACGCACCCGGACAGCGGACCTTTTCACGCTGC
>ENA-ORSA01001937-ORSA01001937.1-human-gut-metagenome-genome-assembly--contig:-NODE-1937-length-15716-cov-23.074580_pt1 | contig 15716 bp, 11 predicted proteins | sample MGYA00242179_ERZ509142 | MGnify/ENA primary metagenome ERZ509142 (study PRJEB26280, sample SAMEA2338659) | human gut metagenome | biome: human gut; feature: human-associated habitat; material: faeces... | reverse complement strand
TGTCGATACGAAGATTGGCAAGTGTGAGTTTCTCAAGAATGCTGTAGCCATTGTTCGAAGATTGTTTCTGAGCATCGGTAGGGTAGATTATCATACCGTCGGCCTTGTTCACAACCTTGGCTGCTTTTACTGTCACTTCGTCGAGCGTGACAGTCTTCTCCACATCCTGAGCATAAGCATAGAATGTGGAAGACAGAATAATTGAAAGTGTAACCAATCGTTTCATTTGCACCATGTTTTTTTGTTTTTGGTGCAAATTTATATTCTCCTTGCAAGAAAGCCAATTATTCTGGCTGACATCTCCCTGACAATTGGCTGACCAAAATCCTATCTATTTGAGTATCAAGCTATAGCTCTTGCCCCTGTCCGACTCTATCTTCAGCATGCTATGAGCCTCTACAATAGGTTTTATGCGTCTTATCAGGGTGTAGAGCGTGTCATTGGCATCCGGCTTCTTTGGCCATAACCGGTCGCAAATCTCCTGTTTGGATAGTGTATGAGTGTCGGCGGTTATGAACATCTTGAGCAAGGAATGCTGCATAGGTGTAAGATGTATCTGCTCGCCCGATTGCGTCATAAACTTATCGTTATGGTATACTATGCCTCCATACGACAGACCTTGCACTATCAGCTTTGACCTATTCCTCCTGACGTACCACAGACTGCCCAATAGCCATAGCATCCCAACAAACAAGATAGAACCCGAAGCCTTCTGGTCGGACAACATGAATGTAGTGGCAAAGCTACAGTTAGCCTCAGCCACAAGCTTTGTCTCCAAGCGTCCATCCCTACGCACAGTACGCATGGCTATACCTGCCGTATCTTTCAATTCGGCAATAGTCAGGCAGTTGCGATAGCAACGTATGGTATCTGTAGTGACCACATTGTCAGGCATCTTTGCAAGCACTTGCTCCAATGCACGATTAACGTCCTGCGCTATCATGCCTTTAGTTCTGTTATAGCTGTTTATGCCTGTGCACAATGCACAAAGCATAAGGAAGCAGAAACCGATGTATGGAAGTATCTTCATAATTTTCACATTATATTATTTGTTGCAAATATACAAATAATAAACGAGATTTGAACAGAAGTGATAAGACTGATGCTTGAAAAGGTAGGAGCTGACTCCAGAATGGATTTTGATAAATACGAGGAACACATCAATCGGGATGCAGGATTTATGCATATAAGTTCTTTGCCAGTACCATATAAGTAACACTCCAGTACCAGTTAGGTGAAACTCCAGTACCACCTATATGAAACTCCAGTACCAGTTAGGCGGTACTGAAAACGGTACTGGAAGCGTGCATCAAGCTGGTTCTTGCTAAACGGTTGTATGGCAAGCTGTTAGGAATGATGCTGCGCAAGAGATACGACTTACGCTATTGTTTGCCCAGACTACGGCGGGGACGCCATAGCCTCCTACGCCTGACTTTACAATATTTGCATTTCTAACCGCTCAAAACTATGAGTTGAGCGTGCTATTAAATCTTTGGCTCGAAATTCTTAAGTTTTACGCGTGCAGCGTTATATTGCTGTTGCACACAGCTTTATGTGCGACGAGAACCGAAATGTGCAATTCTATGAGACTGAAAAGATATCCTTTTCATTGCAAAAGGAGTACTTTTACCATCCATTTGAGGCTCTTTTACAATGCAATTTGGGCTTCTTTGCTCTCCAAATGTAATCCATTTGAAGAGCAAAGAAGCCCAAATTGAAGTGTAGGATGATGTCGCACCCTACGAAAAACTATAAAATCGGCTTCCGAAATCTCTGGAATCGATTTTTGTTTTGTAACACTTTTTTACCGCTTGTCTTATATTTGCAGCTATTATCGGCTACCCAAACTGAGCTTACCGTTTACCTTGTCAGCGAGAATTTCATGCTCAAACCGAAGTCTTGCGTCGTAGTAGGATAACTGCTCGACGACAGCAACGGGGTGTTGGTCTGACGATCATAATAGAAGCTCATAGTGAGCAGACGTGACAAGGTGTAGTCGGCTGAGAACGACAGCTTGAATGCCGTATTGCCGCTGTTGGCTGCCGAGGTCATCGTGGCGATGTCGCGGGTTATCGATGCCTGCTTGCGCAGACTGAGGTCGAGGCGCAGCTTGAGGTCGTTGTTCACTCCGCTTGACGAAGTGTTGCGACTGTTAGAGCCCGTCTTCTGCTGCGACGCACCAGCTGCCGTTGAACGACCACGCTGGCGCACACGACGATGGCGATTGCCACCGAACGGATTGAAGTTGTTGAGCGTATAGGCAGCGCCTATAACCCAGTCGTGCGACGACGCCTCATTGATTTGTACCGATGTCATGCTAAGGCTCATGACGCGTGTGGTGCGATACTCTGCCTTGATGGTCATATTGTTTTGCAGCGTCACATCGATGCCGAGTAATGGCGAGAACGCCTCGTTGATGCTGACGGTCGACACGTTGAACATCGAGTTGGGCACGGGCATTCCGGTTGTGGCATCGTTGATGAAGCCCAGTCCGTTCATATACTCCATATATGTGCTGTACGAAGCATACGAGCCTACGGCGTAAACGCTCTTGTAGGCGTGGCTTATGTTGACGCTCTTGAACACGTCGCGCACCCACGGCAGCTTCGAAAGTCCGCTGTATCTTAATGTCCAATTGGGCAGCAGATGCGAGAGCGAAGGGAATATCGACAGTCCGCCGTCGCCCATCTCGGTGTAAGCCGAGAGGAATGCCGGCACCATGACATCGGCACTATAACGGCTCACTCCACCATTCTCGGCATTGAAAGGCTTGCCAGCCAATGCTGTTCCGGCAGGATAGACGGCTCCTGCATAACGAGCCTCAACACGATTGCGTATCCTGTCGAGCGACGAGCAGAACCTGTCGAACGACTTTGAACGATAGCCGTTATTGGCATTGCCCGAACCTTCAAACGCACTACGAAGCGATGTAGTAGTCATTGTGAACGTACCGCTCTGCGTTGTTGGATTGCCTTCGTACATATACTGTACCGAGCGAGCCGTGGTGACGGTGCGTGTGGCAGTAAGGTCGATCTTAAGATTGCGCACAGGCTCAAGCGTAGCACGCAGCTGCAGCTCCTCGGTACGATTGGTAGTAGCTGGCGTAGCGAGCGAATCGTTCATCAATAGCCATCCGTTGCGACGTGCCTTCTCAATATATCCGTCGCCTATGAATCCGAAGGCGAAGTCGAGACCCGGCGACATGGCACCCATACCCGAACGCTGTCCGAACACATCACCTATCATAGGCTTGAATCCGGGCAGCGACATGGCATACTGGTTGCGATAGCTCAGACTGACATTGCGCACCATCATGAGCACGCGTGCCACCGACTGTGCTGCGCGATACCATCGTTTCTCGTCAAGCGGCTCTTTGGCCGACACAGCTATCTTGAGCTTCAACGCCGAATCCACCTTATTCATTATACGTATGTTATTGTCGTCGAGGCGACGATAGCGCAAGCGGAACGGCTTGCCGTCTTCGGTCTTGGCGCTTACAATAAGGCGGCGTGTCTTACGGCTATGCGTAACCTTAAGAGTAGTGTCGGGCAAGAGGGTTATCTCCTTCTCGTAAGCCCGCTTGTTCTTAGGCAACTGTCGGCGCAGTTTTTCATCGCGTGCTGCCTGACGATTGTTCTTGGCATCCTTGCCCGATGTCTTGTTGCGACTCTGTGATGATTTATTGCTACGCGAACTGTCGCGACGGAAACGCTCATTGGTCTTCTTGAGGAACGGTATATGATTGTACAATTTCTCCATATTGAACTGGGCGTTGATGTTGGCCTGACGGTTGTTGGCTATGTTATTGCCAAGCGAGGTGCCGTCTTCAAGGTCGGTACCGCGCACCCAATTGTACGAAGCCGTATAGCTGGCATCGGACGTAATCCAGTCGAATACGGGCAGCAGATTGATAGGCAACTTGTACGAAGCCTGGAACTGCTGGTTGTAGTTGAGCGGTGTGCCCATGTGCTTGATTGATGTCCACACCGAGTCTTTCCACACCTCGTAGCGGTCGGGATACAAATCCTTATTGACAGGCATATATGGCTCTTCAATCTCGGCATTGGTAGCACTCTGGAAGTTCATGTGCAGATTCTTCGTAAGGTCCCAACGCAGATTGAACTCACGGTTCCACAAGAACTGCGACGCAAACGTCAACGGCAGGTTCTGATTCTCAGTAGCCTCCATGTCGCGCTCCTGCAATTCGTAGTAGTTGCGCGTTATCTCGGTATTGAAGCCTACGTTCTGCGGCAGCCAGTTTAATCCGAATCGGCGTGGCAGGTCGAGCCACTTCGATTTCGACTTGATCTTCTTGAACGGTTCGAGCGACTTGTACACCGGACTCCATTGATAGTTCATAGCACCGCGCCAGTTGTCCTCGCGCTCATAAACCGTAGTCTCGCCCGTAGTGTAGCTGTGGCTATGAGAGTAGGAGAACGAGAAGTTGGCAGGATCGTAAGGCATAGGATGGCGCTTGGTCTGTATGCCAACCCTTACGTTCGATAGCGAAAGATTGGTCTGCGTCACCTTTGTAACGGCTATGCTCTCTATAGAATCGCGCTCATGCTTGTTGGCAGCGGCATCGAGAGCCTCATCAAGCAGCATGTCGTTGTCGAGCGGATTGTACTTGGGCGACGTCTTCTCCTTGGTCACCGAGTAGTAGAGCGGAGCCGAAACCTTAGCTTTGTCGGGGAAGAACTTGCCAAGCTCTACGTTTGTCGTAACCGAGTAGTTGGAATAGTCGTCTGTGGAGCGTTGTGCCACACCGTCCTCCAGTCCGCCGAAGCCAGCCGAAGTATAGCGTCCCTGCACATTGACATTGCCAAGGTCGGACAGCTGAACATTGAGGTTGCCCTGCGCAGCCCAACCTCCCGAACTGTTGTAGTCCTTAAGGCGCAGCTCGTTGACCCACACCTCACCACTCTTTGTGCTTGCTGAATTGTTGCGCACACCTATAATCATAGTCTTCACATCGCCAAGCGTCGGGTTGCCGACAATAGTGATACGGTTCTGCGGATTATCGGTATCGTAAGCCGAATACGGACGATTGTACGACGCCTGTCCTATTGCCTTTGCCTTGTTGCGCTCACGCTTCAGTCCGGTGAGGAGCGACAGCGGAATGTCGAGCATATTGTCCTTGGGCCACACCTGCAGACGGTCGGCAGTAGAGTATTTGTTGTAGTCGTTGCGATGAGGGGTTAGCTTCAGCGGAATCTCGTACTCATAGAAGTTGTTCTTGTAGTCGGAACCGAGGCGTATGAATACCGAAAGCTGTCCGTTTTCAAGATTTGTCATGTTCTGCTCGAACGAGTTGGCATGCACGAACATCTGCAATCGCTTGTACTGACGCATGTCGATTGACGTGTTCTTATACACAGCCTTCGACTCGCCCGAAGCAAGATTGTTGACTGTCATCGACAGCGCCTGCTCATTGCTCTCTACAAGCTGCGGCTGCGTGGGGTCCTGCTCGCGCGATATACCGGGAGGCAGGACGTAGTTGACCGGTGTCTTGTCGTTGTTCTCCTCGATGTTGACGGCACTCACCTGAAGGCTTCCGGTAGAAGCAGACGAGTTGTCGAGGTTCTGCTCGTAGACACGCCACTCGCCTCGAACAAGGTCGAGCGTACCGAAGCGCAGCACGATGGGGTGTTTGAATCCGGTGAGAAACATACGCATGAAACGTATCGATGTGAGGTCGGTGATGCCCCCCACCCTACGCTCGTACTCACGTAGCGGTATGCGGAACTGATACCAGTCGACCGACTCCTTCTGGTCGTTGCGCAATCGGCGTGTTGTAGTGCGCTTGTCGACAATATAGTTGCGACCTATTTCAAGGTCTTCGGGACGTATCGACACCTTATATTGGAAGTACTTCTCGTATTCGCCCAACGTGTAGTCCTGATTGATGTCCTCAACGTCGGGCGTAGACTTGTATGAAGTGTCGTAACTCTCGGTGCGCGATTCGTTGTCGGGCGAGTTGCCCTGTGGGTTGTTGATGTACTTATAGCGGCGCAATATGGGTGCCTGGATGCGGTCGAGGTCTGATCCACGATAATAGTGGTAGTTGTCGCCGGCAGGGTCTGCCCATATAGAATCGAACACGGCGGGGCTGACTTTGCCCTGAATATCGCGCAAGAACTGCTGATACGGTTCCCACTTCTGCTCCTCGGCATCGTTGAGTCCGTTCATACCTACGTCCTGCAAGGCACGTGCGCCCTTCGATGTAGCAAAGGCATAGGTGGTTGTAGCCTGATTGGGCACCTTGCCCCATTGCGTTGTGGTGTAAGCCTGCAATCCGTCGATAGGCATTCCGCTCTCGTAGAACTTCTTGCCGTCGCGCAAGATGTCCTCGCTCACCTCGCCAAGGTTGATGTAGAAGTCGCCTCCATATTCCGAAGCCTTACCCTCGCGACGTGTATAGATGAAGGGGTCAAGCATCCAGAACTCGATGTACTCCACATTGGCAGCCTCGAAGTCGTTGGTGTCGAGCTTGCGCATCATGCCGCCCCAATGCTGCTGCGGATTGTTGAGCGTTCCGTCCTGAGCCAGGTCGGGATTGAAGTTGTATGGTCCGCGCTCGTTGGGATAGTAGGCAAGATTGAGTATGGACAGCGTCGACGTAGCTCCGTTGTACGAACTCTGGTCGCGGTTGGGGAAAAGCTCGTTGACATAGAACTCGCGTACGTAATGGTTGCTGAGCTGTTCGAGGTCGCTCTTGATGTGGCTTGGCGTGAGCGACGACGAGCGGCGTGTGAACAATGGATCAATAGTGTACCATGCCAGACGTGAGCGGTTGAAGCCCGAGCGCAACGTGGTCATGTCGGCCTGTTCGGGAAACATCGACGGTACCGACGAGATAACCCACGACGTAGGTGTAGACACGTCGATGGCGTTTTTCGAGTTTTCGAAGTCGTCGATATACGACGCATTGTCCTGCGTGCCTCGGCTCTGTCCGGCTATGAGCTGGGCAAACTCGCCCGTGAATGATATGTGCGACGGCTGCGTGAGATGAAGCAAAGGCAGCTTGTCGAGCATATTGGTGAGCCACTGGCTCTCGCGCTTCCAGTTGATGTTTATGCCCCAAAGGGTATTGTTGAGCGGTTCGGCTCCCATAACCACCTTATTAGTTAGCGATTGTTCGGAGAGATGCTGTATGGTACCCGACAGCTGGAAATTCTTCGAGAAGTCGTACTCCCAGTTCATTCCGAACATGGTCTTGCGCTGCATGCCATAGTCGGTGTTGCTCTCAAGCGACACGTTCACCTGCGTGCCGGCATCGATAATGCTCTGATTGAGAATGGTCACCTCGCCCGCATTATAGTCAACCGAGTAGTCGGTACCCTCAGCCAGCACTATGCCACCAGCCGTTACCACTACCGAGCCTTGCGGAATGTTGTAGGCACCGGTCTGAATAACATTGGCTGACGTGCCGCGAAACTGTCCCGTAAGCATATACTTGTCCTTCTCGGCTATCTGCCGCGCCACGGTCTTTGTAGAATCGTAGAGTTCGGTGAAGGCATATTTGGAAGCCTGGTCTGTAGCCACTCCTTTCTGCACGAGATAGTTGTACATATACTTGCCGAAGGGTTCGGCAACGGGGAAGAACACTCGACCGTTGGTGACGGTATAGCCGTCAACGAAGTCGAAGAATCCGTTGGAGTGTGCCTTGTTGTTATTGTCGAGGCGGTCGGCACCAAGCATCTTAATGATGGTCTGTCCCTTCACCTGCGGTTCGGGTATATAAGTAAGGTAGACGCCTGCCGTATCGCTCTGGAACTTGACATCGAGGCGGAACTTGTCGCGCTCTACCGACGAAGCCAGATAATATACGTTCTTCATCATGAGGCCCCAGTTGGCTTGCTGCGGATTGTTGCTCGTGTTCTTGAGCGACTTCACGAACAGCGCCTTCGAAGCATCGGTATTGTCAGCGGCAAACTCGCCCACCTGATAGGTCACGCCTCCGTATGTGTACTCATAGGCAACGGCAAGCACCTGGTCGGTCTGCAATTGTGTCTTGAGCGATATGTATCCGAGAGCCGTATTTACGGTATATTCCGACGAATTGAGCAATCGTGCCTTCTCCAGTTTCTCATAGTCGGCTCCGCCTTCAAATCCTGGTATGGCGTCGAGCGTAGCCGATGTCTGGTCGATGTCGCGTGCGGCAGCATACTGATTCACCATACTCTGATACTCGGTATTGGCTGCATTCGACGGCACGGGCTGTCCAGTCACAGTCCACGACGTATTGGATACACGGGTGTTCTCGCCGAGGTCGGCAAGGGCTATGATGTTGCGCGTGTTGGCTGTAGTTCCGGTCTTGTTGGTTGCCCACACTTCTATGCGGTTAATCTTTATGCCCGACGTGATGTTGGGCAGAGAGCGCATCCAGTCGTCATACTTGTCGTGGAAGAACTGTGCAAGGAAGAAGTGGCGGTTTTCCTCATAGTTAGCCGCTCCTATCTCAAACGGCGTGAGCTGCTTGCCTCCCTTGGATGACACGCTCGTAGTAGACGACTTCTTCTGCGAAGCTACAAGTTGCAGTTTCAACCTGCCGAACTGCAGGTCGGTACGCAATCCGAATAGCGACGAGGCTCCCTTCACCAACGACGAGTTGGATGGAAACGACACGTTGCCAGCCTCAACGAGCTTCACTATCTCGTCTTCCTTGCCCTCATACTTCAGTTTCAAGTTTTGGGCGTCGAAGTCGAACGTAGCGTCGGTGTTGTAGTTGAGGTTCATGTTCACCTTGTCGCCCACACGTCCGTTGACGTTGACGTTTATCTTCTCGTCAAAGTCCATGGTCGTAGTCTTTCGGTTGCGTATCGGAAGCGACGGATTGTCGATGTTCTTCATCGTGGCTCCGAACTTCAGTTCGGCTGTACCTTGTGTACGTATGCGCACACCGCCGGGACCGAATATCTTCTCAGCCGGTCCCAGGTCGAAGTGCATGTCGCTGAAGTCGAACTTCTCCTTGCCCTTAGCCTGATATATCTCGTCGTTCTTCTTGCGGAAGAAGTTGCACATAAGCTGTCGCTCACTCCATTGCATATACTCCTGTGCGGTCATCACAACGGGCGCAGCTATATATGTTCCGCCTATTTTCTGGCCTACCACATACTGTCCAAGCGAGTCGTCATACTCCACTTGCTGCTTCATATTGTCGGGGCGTTGCAGGTCGGCGGCGCCCTGATTGAGGTCGTCGAGCGTAATGGGCAGCGTGCGCTGTATGCGCCAGCGTGGATGCAGAAGCGAGTCGGGTATGGTGTCGTCGTCGGCAATGAGCGGCTGCGCCTTGATGGCTATCGTGTCGGCATGCGCCTGACGTATATTGCGACGTTGCGGACGTTGCGACATGGCAAAAGCAGCCATTGCCGCCATAACGAGTATGACGACAAACGTTCGGACAGACAATGCCATGGTCAGCCCTTTGCGCAAGAATTGCAATATGGTGTTAAGTAAGTTCAAATAAATGGCGTAATGGTTTACTTTATCTGTTTCAGAGCCAGCTTCACCACCTGCTCAACGGGCAACGACGGGTCGTCGGTAAGAATAGCCGTGACAACCTTAGCTGTAGGAGCGGGCGAGAATCCAAGCATAGTGAGTGCTGCAACAGCCTCATCGCGCACGTCGGATGGTATGGTAGAGTCGGCAGCCGAACCCGCTGACACTTCCTGTGCAATACCAAGCGAAAGTATCTTGTCTTTAAGGTCAACGATGATTCGCTGAGCTGTCTTCAGTCCGATGCCCTTAACACCCTTAAGCAGACGCTCATTGCCCGACGATATTGCACCTGCAAGTTCGGCAGGGGGAGCTGCCGAAAGAATCATACGAGCAGTATTGGCTCCCACTCCCGACACGGTAATGAGCAGACGGTAGAGGTCGCGTTCCTGCTTAGTGGCAAATCCGAAGAACGTATAGGAGTCGTCACGACCGCCCGTCACAAGGCTCTCGTGTACATACAGCTTCACATCCTTATGTCCCTGTATGTTCTCGTAAGTGTTGAGCGATATATTGAGCGCATAACCCACGCCATAGGCTTCTACAATAGCCTGTGCTGGGGTGAGCTCGGCAAGCTCACCCTTTATATATTCAATCATTTCAGTTTAAACGTTATATAATTATGTAATATTACAACTTTTATAACGCAAAGAAGGGGTGTTTATTGTATTTATATAAAAAATCCCGAAGACATTCCTACATGGAACATCTTCGGGATTGGTATTTCGTAACAATATATTTTTTACTTTACTGCAATCTTGATGGTCTGATTGCCCATTTTGGCGATAACAACAGATTCTGACACGGCTTGCGATGCTGTGCCATTGATTGCCTTGGCAGCACCCAGCTGCTTGCCGTCAACAGTATAGAAGCGCACAGTCTCGTCATTGTTGAGACCTGAGAGCGTTACGATACCGTCGTTTGAAGTAACGATGATGCCGCGAGTGGCAGTCTGATTGATATTGGTAGTGGTGTTCTGCAGATTGGCTTCCACCCAATAGAGGGTTGCCGTAGCCTTGTCAGAAGGCTTGTAACCGTCGGCTGTGGCGTAAGCCGAGATGTTGTAAGTTGCCGAAAGCTTTAATATGCCGTCCTTACTATACGTATCCGATGCCATATCTGTGTCGGTAATGGTGTAGTGATACTCTGCGTTGGGTGTAGAGCTGGCAAATGTCAGCTTGCCGTCAGCATACGATATGGCAGGTACTGCACATTGCTCAGGCTTCTGTTCGCCAGACTCACTATCCTTTGAGGCATAAATATAAGAATACTTGCTACCCAATGCATCCTTGTAGTCCTGAAGATAAGCCTTGGGAACGTTGATGATACAAGTAGATTGCAAGCTACAATTTATAGTATTATTGGGAATCTTGCCCTGGAATGTGGCTTTTTCAAGTTTGGGACACAATCCAAAGCAATAAATACCTAAAGAAGTAACAGAAGAAGGGATGGTGATGTTTGTTAAGCCTGAACAACCATGAAAGCAACTATAACCCAAAGAAGTAACTGAAGAAGGGATAGTAATGCTTGTCAAGCCTGAACAGCCATAAAAGCACTTATCACCCAAAGAAGTAACAGAAGAAGGGATTGTGACGCTTGTTAAGCCTGAACACCATGAAAAGCAATCATCACCCAAAGAAACAACAGAAGAAGGGATTGTGATGCTTGTTAAGCCTGAACACCCTGAAAAGCAATCATCACCCAAAGAAACAACAGAAGAAGGAATTGTAATGCTTGTTAAGCCAGAACAATTGCGAAAGCAAAATCTACCTAAAGAAGTAACAGAAGAAGGGATAGTAATGCTTGTCAAGCCTGAACAGCCACTAAAGCAATTTAAACTCAAAGAAGTAACTGAAGAAGGTATTATAATGCTTGTCAAGCCTTTACAACCACAGTATCTATTATTAGTTGATTATCAGTATTATACGCTCTAAACGGTAGAAAAGTGATTGTGTGGATTCTGTTTAGATACGAAAAGGTAATAATTTAACGTATTTAACTTTCGATTACACCGATATTACCCCAAAGTGTATGATGTTGGGCGATTAGTAGAATGAGCAATTCTTCTTGAAGAGACAGGCATGATGGAGCTTACTTTGTCCCACACTCTTGAATGGTGGCAACAGGCATTTCGCAACAGTGTCAAAGACGTTATCCAAGATTCTAAGACGATTGGTTGCAAGACAAAGTAATGCGATATGCGCTTGCGTATCTTGTCTGCTTTCAGATTACGGTAAACCATGTTCACATTGCCCATTGTCACCAACTCATTGACTGTGACATCAACCTCTACATACAAAAGGAACAGCTTATATTATTGGACGATGAAGGACATCCGTCCCTCTTTGCCACGATAATGATAGCCACGCTTTCGACCTGTGCGCAATTGGAACGTGATAATATCTCATTCCGATTGCAGTCAGGAAGGAAGCGGTATATAGAGAAAGGTGGAAAACTCGGACGCAAGGTAGGCTCTGTAAAAACGGCAGAACAGATGAAAGCCGAATATAGGGAAGTAATAAGTTTACTCCGCAAGGGGTATTCCATTCGGGATGTGGCAAAGTTGAGTGGTAAAGGGGTAAGTACCGTACAACGAGTGAAGCGATTACTAAAAGTACAATCATCGCAATAATACTATTGATTTTACGTTCTTTTCAAAGAAAGGGGTTGTGTGATAGTGGCTTATAGGCTAAAAGCACTACCTTTGTACGCAATATAACAACAATACGTTTAAGGTCACAATTTGTGATTTTGAAAATGAATATAAATATGACAGATAAAATAGGAAAAAAGGAGGCAACCTTTGCAGTGCCGTACAACGGCGAGGACAACAACGATTATGTCGATGGCAAGGGTTTCTGCTGCAATGACGGCAGCTTGGAGGCTGCGCAGGCACGTGTAATGGCAAGAGCAATGAAGAATAACTTCCAAGAAGGCGATACATACGAGAAGATGCAGTTCTACTACCACCCAGACCATTTGGGTAGCAGTAGTTACATCACCAATCTTGATGGCGAGGTGGTGCAACATATCGAGTATGTTCCTTTCGGTGAAGTGTTCGTTGAGGAGCGCAACAACATCTGGAATACGCCTTATCTTTTCAATGCGAAGGAATTCGATGAGGAGACGGGATTGTATTACTATGGGGCGAGATATTATGACCCAAGAGTAAGTCTTTGGATTAGTGTGGATCCTATGCAGGAGGAGAATTTAAGCGTTTCAACATATGCTTATACTCTGAATAATCCAGTTAGGTTCAAAGATGAAGATGGGAAAATACCTGTTGAAACAATATGGGATGCAGCCAATGTCGCTATGGGTGTTGGAAGTTTAATCAACAACATAAGAAGTGGTAATATAGGAGCTGCTGCTGTTGATGGACTCGGTGTCGTTGTAGATGCTGCTGCAACCATTATACCTTATGTCCCTGGTGGAGTAAGTTCTGGCATAAAAGCCTATAGAGCAGGAAAGGTTGTAGTTAATGCGACGAAGACTGCTTAAGCGGTAAAATCTACGACACAAGGTTCTAAACAGATTACAAGACGTGCAGCTTTTAGACAAGCTAAAAGAGATGCAGGCGTACCAACAAGCCAAAATTTCAAAACGCATAAAAAAGTAGATGCTGCTAAAAATGGTAAAAGTGGTCGTAGGGGTATTGAATATGAATTTGAAGTTTCTGCTCCATATGGCTCCAAAGAAAGTAGATTTGTTCAAGATCATTTTGAGGGACACGCTTACATGGATGGAAGAGTTGACAATACTCCACATTTTAATATTCACCAGAAAAAAGGCACAACAAGATTGAAAGGGGAAAATAATCACTACCCTTATATAATGAAAAGGAAAAAATAAGATGTTGAGAACTTTACATATAAAAGATCAAGGGTCTATCAGTATGCCTTCTCAGATAAAAGCTTTATTTGACGCCAATCCTCAAATGGGTATTGAATTGATGGACTATGATTATGTTGGAGAAGCAAGGGAGGAAGATTATTCCTCCTTTGCAAATACACTATATGATATTTATGGAAATAGTGGCAATTGTGTTTTGGTTATGTGTTCCTCTATTATGGAAGATAGTAGATTGGTAAGAAAAATGTTTAGATTTGACTTAACTGGATATAATTTTGAAGATGAAATAAGAATTTTTTGTGTACCGATAACAGAAAAATCTGTTGTATTCTTAGGCATAATTCCAGTGAACACGAGTAAAGATTTCAAAACTGCTACAAGATTCTTGTTTTCTGGGATTTATGATTCTCAAAATTTTCTTATACAGTTTAATTCGTCTTTATGTGATAGTCAATTAATAGATTTGTTAAAAAGCTCTTTATTCCCCATAAAAAATAGATATGGGGATATTCAAAATATATGTATATCAATGCCAGTAATGTATAAAAATAAGAGCGGGGTTAAAATACTATACCCATATGGTGGAACAGATTTTGGAAGTTTTATGTTATTTACATTCTAACATGTAAATGGCGAGACTCTAACAGAAAAATCCGTGGATTGATAGCTATCCACGGATTTTTAGGTACTAAAAAACAAATGTACAAATCGTTGTGTAAACTGATAGGGTTTGAATACTCTATTTACATCCTTTTCAGTATATACTGCTTTTCATTTGTTCTATTTGGTTCATTGCCGAACGAATCTATCAGAATAATACTATTGGCATCCCTCACTTTATAAAATATATTGTCCCCACTCGAAGGATGCGCAAGCATCAAGACATTGCCGTCAAGCATTTGGAAAACACCTCTTAACTTTTCCCGCTCGTTCTGCTTTTCTTTGAATGTCCGTGTCAACAAATAGGTTCCGTCTGCATTTAGTGTGAGTGTTGTTTCCACATTTGACGGTAATATACCATAATATGTTCCCGCTACATAATCCAAATCAATCTTGTTGCTTAATGCAGCCGTATATTCTTCGATTTTAATTGAGTCAATTCCTGTATCATTTTTGTCTGTACCGCAGAATATATAAGATGTAACCAAAGCAATAACCAAAACCGCTATAATTATCAATTTCTTTTTCATAACCGTCATAAAAGAAAAAATGTGTCCGCAATATCAAGCGAGTGGCATAACGGACACGGATGAATAGTTGAGAGTTGAATGAAAGTTAGTATGCTGAAACATTGTTGATGCACGGACAAGCCCTTGCGCTGTCGAATACGATGCGAATGCCGTTGGTCTTAATCTTGTCGAAGCGAAGGATGCGCTTGTACCCGTTGGTCGTTGTCTATTATTTCTGATTAATTTTCTTTTTAATTTCATTCGCCTCTTTAAATAGGCTATTAGCCATGCTATCTTTAATTGCTGCCATCTGTATCATTTCGATATGGTAGCGAATTGAGTCCTCGTAAGTATTTACATGAGCTCTAACAATCTCTATAACTTCTTTATCTGGGCATACAGAGAAGTGCTACCAAGACATTCAAGTCTCATGTAAAATATGGAAGAAAAGTAGCATAGGCTATAAAAGGCAAAAGGATGAGGTGAATCCACATCACCCCATCTTCTGCTTACTTGTCTATGTATGATGCAACAAAATAAACAATCGAGATGACCGTATAAAGGAAACACGGCAAGAATATCCAAAGCAAAGTCATTACCCAACCATTTGACAACCACACACCTTCATTCCTTGACATCATATTAGACATATCATAGAAATGTCGAGTGAGGATTTCTTTGTTCTCCTTTCGGTGGTCTTCAAGAAGTTTGGACTCGTTTTCAATGAGTTTCTTCCTGTTGTTGATTGCCTGTTCCATATCGGCATCATCAACCTTAGCTTTGACAGTTATGTCTTTTACTTTGCCGATGTAGGCTTCAATAGCTTTGGTGACAGTATTCGCTTTATCTGAGGCTTCACTCAATTTGTCTTTTGCTTCATGCATGGAAGCAGTAGCCATTTCAACGCCACTTTTTGCCAAAGTCAAACTATTGCCAGCATCCTTGTAGGCTTGAAGTTGTTGGTCAAACTTGTCCGAAGCCTTGTCCGTTTCGATATTCTTGTCAATCGTATTCTCGAAAGATTCGAAATCCATATCTGAGATTTTACTTTTACCTATTGGCATAATATCAGTCCTGTTGGTTGAACATTCGGTTATCTGCCATACCCTTGCTTCTTGCGAGGTCTGCACAGGCGATTAGCCATCATAGCGCAACGATGCGCCCATGACAGTTCATCCTCGTCCTTGTCTCGTCCCC
>ENA-ORSA01001936-ORSA01001936.1-human-gut-metagenome-genome-assembly--contig:-NODE-1936-length-15721-cov-2.426082_pt1 | contig 15721 bp, 16 predicted proteins | sample MGYA00242179_ERZ509142 | MGnify/ENA primary metagenome ERZ509142 (study PRJEB26280, sample SAMEA2338659) | human gut metagenome | biome: human gut; feature: human-associated habitat; material: faeces... | reverse complement strand
GGCGTTTTTCTTGCGGCAAAGCCTTTTTAGGGAGGAATCTGCCTATGCCTATGAATCAAATTTTGGCGCAGACCATACAGCTTAGAAAACAACTGCACCATACGCCGGAATTGTCCCTGCACGAAACAAAGACCAAGCAGCTTTTGATGCAGTTTCTCCGCGCCCATACGCATTCGCTGGAAATTGTAGACCGCGGCGCCTGGTTTTATGCGTATAAAAAAGGCACGGGACGCCTTGCTCCCATCGCCTTTCGGGCCGATTATGACGCCGTAACGGGCGCAGACGGCCGCCCCCATCACCTTTGCGGGCACGATGGCCACAGCGCCGTTCTGGCCGGCTTTGGCCTGTGTCTGGAGGAGGAGACTGTAAATCGCGATGTCTATCTTATCTTTCAGCCCGCAGAGGAAATCGGCCAAGGCGCGCTTTTGTGTGCGCCGCTGCTCTGTGAAAAACACATCGGCGAAATCTACGCCTTTCACAACATCCCCGGCTATCCCGAAAAAGAGATTCTATGTTTAGACCGCACCTTTGCCTGCGCCTCCACCGGGCTTGAAATCCGCTTTTCCGGCCGGCAATCCCACGCCGCCTATCCGGAAAACGGCGCAAACCCCGCCTTTGCCATCGCCGAAACCATCCGCAGCATGCATGAAATCATGAGTAAGCGCCATCGTGGCATTGTCCTCGGCACCGTCATCGGCATCGAAGCCGGCAGCCGGGCCTATGGCGTTTCCGCCGGCGAAGGCACGCTGCGCCTTACCCTGCGCGCGGAATATCAGGAGGAATACGAGGCGTTTGTTTCCAACATTGAGCAAACCGCCAAGGCATTGGCCAAAGACAGCGGCTTGTCCGTTGCCATCACACGCATTGAAGAGTTTCCCGCCACCGTCAACGACAAAGCCTGCGTGGAGAAAGTGCGCGCAGCCGCAAAAGCCCTCGGCCAAACACCCGTCTGCCCCGCAGAGCCGTTTCGCTGGTCAGAGGATTTCGGCTATTATCTCCAACAGACCAAGGGCGCCTATTTCGGCATCGGCTGCGGCGCCGTCCACCCCGCGCTCCACACCACGGATTACGAGTTTCAAGACGACATTATCGAATGCGTCCTCCGCTTGTATCACCACCTTTTGCGCCTGTAAAATAAACGCCCCCGCAGGCAAACACCCGGTTATGTCCTGTCTTTGCCCGCGCCCATTAGCTCTTGCGCCTCTTGCCATGCCATAGCAAATATTTCTTATATCCCCCCGCGCCCTTTTCCCCATACCTATCTTACATCGCAAGTGCCGCTTAGCCGCAGCGTGTTTTCCTTATGCGCCGGAATCGCCTTTTAAACCGGTTTATCGCATTGCCTTTTGTCATATCCTGCAACCCCTTCCAAACGCCGCATTTCCGATTTGCTCCCCCTGCCATGCTCCATTTCACTTCTTGCTCCAAACCATGCCCGTTCTGCCGTTTTCCCTTTCAAAACAGGCCAAACATCCGATTTGCCCTATTATATTCCGGTAAGCCTCGGCCGCTTTAGGCCGTTTGTTTCGCCCAATGCCCCGCGCTTTCCTCATCCGCTATTTTCCCGCACAAAAAAAGCACCGATTGCTCGGTGCTTTTTATTATCTGCTATAAATTACACATCCAGGTCCATCTTCGGGAAGAAGTCTGCCAGGGTTACCTTTGCCTCTTCAATCGGCGGCAGGTTGTAAGACGGTTCACGGTCTTCATGGTGCTCTTCGCGCTGCGGCCGTTCACGTTCCGGCTGCAACACCGCACGACGGGACAGGCTGATGCGTTTTGCTTCCGGATCAACATCCAGCACCTTCACGGTGATGATGTCATCCACGCGCAATTCGTCTTCCACCTTGTCGATCCGGCGGGTAGCCACCTGGGAAATGTGTACCAGGCCAAACAGGCCGGGCTCCAGTTCCACAAACGCACCGAACGGCGCAATGCGATCCACGCGGCCCTCTACAATATCGCCCACCAGGTAGCGTTCTGCGGCATGATCCCACGGCTTGGGCTGCAAAGCTTTCAAGCTCAGCGCGATGCGTTCGGTATCGGCGTTTACGGAGAGGATCTCCAGCTCCAATTCGTCGCCCACGCTCACAACGTCAGACGGATGCTTCGGACGGCCCCAGGACAGGTCCGTCACATGAATCAGGCCGTCCACGCCGCCAATATCGGTAAACGCACCGAAATCGGTGATGCGGCGCACAACGCCTTTCACATGCTGGCCCGCTTCAAACTGGTTGTATTTTTCCTTGCGCGCGCGGATCGCTTCTTCCTGCAATACCTGACGGCGGGAAGCCACGATGCGGCGGCGGGATTTGTCCACTTCCAGCGCTTTCACCGTTACCTTTTTCCCAACAAACTCTTCCAGGTTTTCCACATAGCGGTTGGAAAGCTGGGAAGCCGGGATAAACACTCTCGCGCCTCTGTATTCGGCCAGAACGCCTGCTTTTACGGCCTGTTTGATGGTCACTTCAAATTCGCGGCCGTCTTCCAGTTCCGCAATGGCGGCTCTGTCTCTTTCTCTGCGCTCGATGGATTTGCGGCTCAGCAGCACGTTGCCTTCGCCATCGTTCACTTTCACGATTTCCACCGTGATCTCATCGCCCACAGCGGCAATGTCCGCAGCCGTGGCTTTGGGATCCAACGACAATTCCGCCTGCGGAATGATGCCGTCCGCTTTATAGCCGATGTTTACAAAAACATCGTCGCCCACGATCTGCACCACGGTTCCCTTTTTCACCTGACCAGGGCGGATGCGCACCATGGTCTTTTCCAGATCGCGCTCGAAAGATTCTTCGGGTGTCAGTTCACGCTCTGGTTCCTCGGCCGGCTTTTCAGTCTGTGCGCTGGCTTCTTCGGGTTCGGCCGGCTGGGCTGCAACCGTTGCTTCGGGTTCGGCTTGCGCCTGTTCCACGGGTGCCTGTTCTTCTACAACAGTGGTGTTCAGATCTTGTTCATTCATTCTGGCAATTACCTCCCTGATTGACCATTGCGGTGTCGATGCACCTGCAATAATACCTATTATACCATTTAACTTTAAATTTTCAACAGGAAACTCGGCGGCAGATTCTAAAATTATTGTGTTTTTGCACTTGTTTTTACAAATTTCCGCCAGTTTTTTTGTATTGCTGCTGTGCCGGCCGCCAATGACCACCATCGCGTCGCATTTTTCGCTCAGCTGCGCCGCCTCCGCCTGGCGCTGGCGCGTGGCCCGGCAGATGGTGTTTTCCCGCAAAACCTCAGGATATTTTTCCACCAGCGTCTGGTAGATCTTTTCAAACCGTTCCTCTACAAACGTCGTCTGCGCCACAACCAACACCCTGTCCGCCTCCGGCAGCGCTTTGGCCTGCTCGCAATCCTGCACAATCCACGCCTTGTTTTGGCAAAAGCCGTTGATGCCCACCACTTCCGGGTGCTCTTTTTGCCCGGCGATGACCACCTGCAGGCCCTTTTCATCCGCTTCCTGCACAATTTCATGAATCCTGGCCACAAACGGGCAGGTGGCGTCTATCACGGCAATGTTTCGCTGTTTACACTGCCGATACACTTCCGGCGGCACGCCGTGGCTGCGGATGACCATCGTCCCGCCAAACGGCACTTGGTTTACCTCATCAATCGTAACGGCGCCCTTTGCCTCCAGCCTGTCCACCACGGCCTGGTTATGGATAATCGGCCCCAAAATATACACCGGCTTTTGCTTTTCCAGCGCGTGTTCCACCGCCTCCACCGCGCTTTTCACGCCAAAACAAAACCCGTTGTATTTTCCCTGAATCAGCTTCATTGGCCCTTCGCCTGCTTTGTCAGCGCCATCACGCGCTCTTCCAGTTCGCGGTTCACCTTTGTAATCTCCTCTTTGGTGGCCTTTCTGCCCTGATAGGCGGAAAGGTCGATAGGCTCGCCCACCACCACGCGGTGTTTTCTAAACGGCTTAAAACATACATTCATCCCCACCGGCACCAACGTCGCCCCGCTCCTGAGCGCAAACGTCACCGCGCCTTCGTGAAAGGAAAGCTGGCCGCCGGTTTTGCTGCGCGTGCCCTCCGGGAAAATGCCCAGCACACGGCCCTGTTTTAAAATTTCCATGCTTTTTTTCATGGCTTTTAAGTCGTTTCCTTCGCGGTTTACCGGAAACGCCCCCAGCGCCGTCAGCAGCCATTTGGTAAACTTGTTTTCAAACAATTCATATTTGCTCATAAAATGAATCTGCCTGTGGCAAATCATCGCAAGGGCCAAAGGGTCCAGCGCGTGCACATGGTTTGCACACACCACCACCGGCCCGGTTTTCGGCATGTTCTTTTTGCCCTTTACGCCCAAAAAGAAAAACAATTTTGAAATCAGCCATACAATCGGCCAGGCCACGGCATACAACGGCTTCATTTCAGTTTTTCCTCCACAACCTCCGTCATCCGGCGCAGCACCTGCTCCGGCGTGCAGTTTGTAGAATCAATCACCACGGCGTCCTCTGCCTGGCACAGCGGCGCAATGGCCCGGTGCGAATCGTCATAATCCCGCTTTTGTATGCCGGCCAGCACCGTTTCAAACGATTCAACAAGGCCCTTTGCCTCCTGCTCTTTTCTGCGTCGCTCCGCCCGCTCTTCCGGCTTTGCCGTTAGGAAAAACTTTACATCCGCGCCCGGCAGCATAGCGGTGCCCACGTCGCGCCCGTCCACCACGACAGACAATTCCGCAGCAATGCGGCGCACCTGGTTTGTCAAAACCTGCCTTACAAACGCATTGGCGCCGATGGTGGAAGCCCCTTGGCCCACCTCCGGCGTGCGGATGGCTTGGGAAACATCCTCCCCGTTCAAAAAGGTGCGCTGGCCGTTTTCGTCCACTTCAATGGTCACGCTGGCGTCCTGCACCGCCTGTTTTACGGCCTGTTCATCGCAAAGCGCCACGTTTTGCCGCAGCGCGCACAGCGCCAGCGCGCGAAACAGCGCCCCCGTATCCAAAATATGGATGCCCAGCGTATCGGCCAGCTTTTTGGCCATGGTGGTTTTGCCGGCGCCCGCCGGCCCGTCAATGGCAATCACGCAGTGTTTTTGCATTGTTGTCCCTCGCTTATCGTTGCTTGTCGTTATCATTCGGCCGCGGCCAGGCCTGCCGCGACCCCGGTGGAAAACGCAATTTGCAAATTATATCCGCCGGTGTAGGCGTCCAAATCTAACACCTCTCCGGCAAAAAACAGGTTTTCCGCCCGTTTGCTCTGCATGCTCTTGGGCTGAATTTCCTTTACATTCACCCCGCCGCGCGTTACAATCGCTTCCTCCATCGGCCCCGCGGCGCGCACGGAAAGCCGCGTATGCTTCAATTGCTCTGTCAATTTTCGCCGCTGCTGCTTTGTCAGCGCGTTGCAGGGCAGTGCCGGGTCTATCCCCGCCAAAAACGGCAAGAGCGGCGCCGCGTTTTTCGGCACCAGCTGAATCATCATCGTTTTTACTTCCCGGTTCGGCGCAAATTGAATTTCCCTCAGCAGCCGCGCGTTTACCTGCTCTTCCGTCAGTGCCGGTTTCCAATCCAGGATAAGTGCGCTCTGCGGCCAGGCGTCCCGCTCCAAATGCGCTGAAGCGCTCAACACCAGCGGCCCGGAAACGCCCTTATGCGTAAACAGCATTTCCCCCTGGTCATAAAACACCTTTTTACCGTTCACTTCCGCCTTTAGCCCCACGTTTTTCAGCGAAAGGCCGGCCAAGTCCGCCACCCACGTTTCCTCCGTGATCACGGGGCAAAGCGAAGGCTGGGTGGGCACCACCGTATGCCCCGCCTGCCGGGCCAAACGATAGCCGTCGCCCGTGGAGCCCGTTACGGGATAGCTCCGCCCGCCGGTGGCCACAATGCAGGCGTCTAAGGCAAAGGTTCTTCCGCCACACGCCTGCACGGCTTTCACCCTGCCGTTTTCCATGTTCAGCGCCTGTGCTTTTGTTTTATACAAAACCCGTACGCCGCATTTTTCCATCTCTTTGGCCAGCGCGTCCGCAATGTCGTGCGCCCTGTCGCTTTGGGGAAACACCCGCTGCCCCCGCTCGGTTTTCAGCGGCACGCCCAGCCTTTCAAAAAAATCCATCAGCGCCCGGTTGTCAAACGCGGTATACACGCTTTTCAAAAACCGCGGGTTGCGCACCACATGCGCATAAAACGACGGCGCGTCGCACGCATTTGTTACATTGCACCGGCCCTTGCCGGTGATGCGCACTTTGTTCATCAGCCGTGGCGTGCTTTCCAACACAATCACCTCGGCCCCCTGCCGCGCGGCAAACACCGCCGCCATGCACCCGGCCGCCCCGCCGCCGATGATCACCACTTTTTTCCCGCTCATTGGTTATGGCTCACATCGCCAAACACGCGCACCTGCGGCGTGTCGGGCTGTTTGTATTCCACAATGCTGATCGCCGTGTTGCCCGACATAAAGAACCGCGTGCTTTCCAGCGGAATACCCAGCACTGCAGCCAGGAAAATGCGGATGGCATAGCCATGGGTCACGCACAATACGTTTTCCCCAAAATATCGTTCCACCAATCTGTCGGCAAACGCCTTGCTTTCCGCCACGCGCGCAATCATGCAATCGCCGTTCGGCGCGGTAAACGCAGAGGGCGTCTTTTTATACACATCCCATTTTTCCGGCTCTTCCTCCTGCATTTGATCCAAAAGATGTCCTTCCCAGTCGCCAAAGGAAAATTCACGCAGGCACGGCTGTTTTTCCAGTTTCAAATACGGATGATCGGCCGTGATGATTTCCGCCGTCCGGTACGCCCTTAGCTGGGGGCTGGCAAACGCCGCGGCAAAGTGTATATCTTTGAGCCTACGGGCCGCGTTTTCCGCCTGTATAATGCCGTTTTTCGTCAGCGGCGAATCCATCGCGCCCTGCACGCGCCGCTGCGTGTTCCATTCCGTTTGCCCGTGGCGTATCAAATAAAGTTTCATCTTCTGTCTCCTTTTCTTTTGTGCCCTATTCGTTAGGGCTGGTATCGCCAAACACGCGCACACAGGGCTCTGTCGGCGTTTTATATTGCAAGATGGTCAGCGCCGTGTTGCCGGAAGCAAAGCAGCGCACGCTTTCCAGCGGAATGCCCAGCGCCGCCGCTAAAAAAAAGCTGATGCCAAAGCCGTGCGAAACGCACAGCACGTTTTCCCCAAAATGCTCTTTTACCAATTTATCCGTAAAGCGTTTGCTTTCCGCCACCCGCGCCAGCGTACAGTCTCCGCCCGGCGCCGTAAGGCGCGACGGCGTTTTTATAAACGTTTCCCAAACGCCCGGGCATTCGTCTTTCAAGCCGTCCATGTTGTGGGTTTCGTAGATGCCGAAGGAAAATTCCCTTAAACTTTCTTCCTCTGTAATGCAAAGCCCTTTATGCGGCGCGGCTACGATCTTGGCCGTGTCCTTCGCCCGTTTAAGCGGGCTGGCATACGCCGCTGCAAAGGGAATATCACAGAGCCGCCTGGCCGCGTTTTCCGCCTGCCGTATGCCGTTTTTCGTCAGCGGCGAATCGCATGCGCCCTGCACCAGCCTTGCCACGTTGTATTCCGTTTCCCCGTGGCGCATTAAATAAACGTTCACTTTTTGCCCCCGTTATTGTTTGCGCATCAAATAGGCCGGCGGTTTTTCCAGCGCACGCATAGCCTGCTGTTCGGTCAGCCGCTCATAGCCGCCCGGCTTTTGGTCGCCCAGCTCAATGCCGCCGACCTGAATGCGCTTTAGCCGCAAGACAGACAATTCCTGCGCTTCCATCATCCGGCGCACTACGCGGTTTCGCCCCTCTTCAATGGCAATTTTAATTTGCCCGCGGCCGTCCTCCCGGTTGGAAAACGTCACGGCCACAGCCTTGGCCGGCCGTTCGCCCGGGCCGATCTCCACGCCGGAAAGCAGCTTGTTTGCCAGCTTTTGGCTGTAAGGCTTGTCCACCGTCACCTGGTAAATCTTTTGCACATGGTGGCTGGGGTGGGTAATCTTATTGGCAAACGCCCCGTCATCCGTCATCAACAGCAGCCCTTCGCTGTGATAATCCAGCCGCCCCACCGGAAACAGGCGGCGCTTTTGCCGGGCAAAATAATCGCCCACACAGTGCCTGCCCCGTTCGTCCTGCATGGTGCACACCACGCCGCGCGGCTTATAAAACGCAAAATACGCCCTGCTTTGCAGCAAGGCGATTCTGTGCCCGTCCACGCTCACAATGTCTTTGCCGGGCGTGATCTGCAATCCCTGCTGATCTGCCACCCGGCCGTTTACCTTCACTCTGCCTTCGGCGATGATCTCTTCGCACTTTCGCCTGGAAGCCACGCCGCAATCCGCCATATATTTTTGAAGCCTCATCGTTTTCTCTCATCCTTTGGAAAAGCGCCCGGCTTTCCCGCGTAAAATCAGTTTTATTATATCGGACCGCCCCGGCTTGTCAAGGCTGGTCATGGCGCAGCCATTGCTCGTAGATCTTTTTCAAACAATACTGAAACGAATAGGTTTCCACGGCGTTTTTCGCCTCAATCGGCACCGAACCCAGCATCGTATCATCCAGATACACCTGCATGCTGCCGATGATCTGCCCCTGTTCAATGGGCGCCACCAGCGGCGTTTGGTACACGCATTTTGTTGCCACGCGGCTTTTTTCTTCCTCCGTCATGGCCTTTGCAATGCCCCCCTGGGTAATGCCTTCCACTTCGCTTGTCAGCCCGTTTATCACCGGGCATACCCCTGTGGATTGCCCGCTTTGAATCAGCTGCACGGTCTGGTATCTGGTAAATGCATCGTCCAGCAGCAGCTTGGCGTCTGCCCACATGTCGGCTGCGCCCATCACCACCACCGCGATGCGCACGCCGTTTCTCTCCGCCGCGCCCACATACGTTTTGCCCGCGCTTTTGGTATAGCCGGTTTTCACGCCGATGGCCCCGTCATATTCCCATAACAGCTTGTTTTTGTTTTGCCAAGAGTGCCCTTCGCCCGTGCCCCGTTCTGTCGCTTTGTGAGATTTTGTCGATACAATCTGGCAAAAATCTTCGTTTCTAAGCGCCTCTGCTGCAATCAGCGCCATATCGTGCGCAGAGGTATAATGATTGGGGTCCGGCAGGCCGTGCGGGTTGTTAAAGTGCGTGTTGGTGCAGCCCAAATCCTTGGCCTTTTGATTCATCATGTCCACAAACGTGTCCACCTTGCCGTTGCCCACCGTCAGCGCGATGGCGGTAGCGGCGTCGTTGCCGCTTCTCAGCATCAGCGCATAGAGCAAATCTTCCATCGTATATTTATCGCCCGCTTTCAAATATACGCTGCTGCCCTCCACGCCGGCGGCCTTTTTCGGCACCGTGATCACCTTTGTCTTGTCATAGTTTTCCAGCGCAATCAGCGCCGTCATAATCTTGGTTATGCTGGCAGGCTCCGCCTTTTCGTTTTCGTTTTTGCCCTCCAAAATCAGGCCGGAATCCACCTCTATCACGCAAGCGCGTTTAGCCGACACTTCCGGCATGGCCGCCGCCGAACTCGGCATGCAGCACAACAACAAACAGGCCGCCAACACAGCCGCGAACCTCTTTTTCATCATAGCCCCCTCATACGCATGGTTTCCATCCGTTTTGCTTTATTTCAGTATATGCCTCGGTTGTTTTTCCAAAGACAATCAATTTATTATACCAAAAGAAAAAGACAATGGGCAATCCATTGTCTCTTTCCGTAAAATCCGGCGTTCAGTCCGATTCTTTTTCTGCGAAAATCACCGTGCTTTCCACGGTTTTCTCTTCGCTGCAGGGCGCGTTGTCCGCCGGGGTTTTGCAATCGCAGGCATCGTCCTGCCCGTCCTTTTTGTTTTTTCCTTTACAGCCGAAATGTTTAATCAGCCCGATCATCTGCGGCACGGCCTCCGTCAGCCGCTCCAGCGTGTGGTTGGATTCCACCGGCATCAGCCGGATCGTCTCGTCCTCCACCACCACAAACGCCACCGGCTTTATGCAAATGCCCGCGCCGCTGCCGCCGGCAAAGGGATTTTCCGTGGCGTCTTTGTTGGTTTCGCGTATGCTGCCGCCTTCGCCGTATTCCCCGCCGCCGGCCACAAAGCCAAAGCTCACTTTGGAAATGGGCAAAATTACATTGCCCTGCCGCGTCTGTACCGGATCGCCCACAATGGTGTTCACATCCACCATCTGTTTGATCTGTTCCATCGCCGTTGTCATCATGCTTTCAATGGGATGCATTTCTTTTTTCCCTCCAATGGTTGATCGGCAATAAAAGCCCTGCACCGATAATATGAACCATCGGCACGCTGGCTATACATGAAATCCGAACGCACAGGCGCTCCTCTTCAAAACAGGGCCTGCATTCAAATGCGTTTGCAAACAATTTCGGCCGCGCCTTTTGCAAAAGCCCCGCCATCGCCGCCCGCGCCACGCCGTTGACCGCGCCGCACACAAGCGCGGTTTGCGCCGGGTCGCCAAGGCCGATATACGGCCGAATTTTCAAATCCCAAAATGTGGTTTTGTTAATTAAATATTGCACAGAGCGCCAAACCGTCTGCGCGCTCGGCCCGCGCTTTTTTCGTTTTTTCCCCGGCGGCAAACACAGCCACGGTGCCTGCCATTCCACCTCCCGCCGCAGCCCCGGCAGCCCTACGGACAACACGCCCGCCGTGCCGTATAGATCCGCCTCCAGTTCGCTTTCCAGTTCAATCGGCAGCGCTAAAACAAACCCTATGGCAAATGCCCATAAAAAAAGCATACCAATCGCCTCCCGGCGTTTAGTATGCCCTTTGTTTTGCTTTTTCACTCTATGGTTTACAGCGGCATCGTCTCTTCTTCCGGCGCCGCATCCGGCAGCGGCGGCAGTTCGCTGAGCGTAGACAGCCCAAAATGCCGCATAAATTCATCCGTTGTGCCATACATCATCGGCCGGCCCACCACCTCTTTGCGGCCCACCGGCTCGATCAGCCGGCGCTGCAAAAGCGTGCGCAGCGAATAGTCCGCCGATACGCCGCGGATGTTTTCAATTTCGCTGCGCGTGACGGGCTGTTTATACGCCACGATAGACAGCGTTTCCAAAACGGATTTGGATAGCGTCTTTTCAGACAGCGGCTTTAGCGCCGCCTGCACGGCGTCCGCATAGCACCGGGCCGTAGCAAACTGCACTTTATCCTCTATGCGCACAATTTCCACCCCGCGCTGCTCTTGCCTATACAGCTCCGCCATTTTTTCGATCCATGCGTCGCATTCCAGCACCGTCATCTCCAGCGCGCGCGCCACATCCTCCAGCGCCACCGCTTCGCCGGCCACAAACAAAATCGCCTCCAGCGCGCCGCGCCGTTGTTGTTCTTCCAAACGCCGTTGCCCCCTTTTTATTTTTCCCTGTACAATACCTCAATTTCGCCGTAGCGCTCGCTTTGGCTGGCACCCGCTTCGCCCGCGGAGATCATTTCCAATAGCGCCAAAAACGTCGCGATGATCTCGTTGCGCGAGGCGTGCGGGGGAAACAGATCGCAAAATTTCATCCGCCCGTTTTGCCTTAGCAGCCCGCGCAGAAAAGCGATCTTGCCGCGCACGGTAAATTGCTCCGTGCGGATCACGTTTACCCTCGGCGGCGCAGACTGGCTTTGCTCGTTGTTTTTCAACAATTCCTGCAAAGCGTCAAACAGCGTTTCCACGCTCACGCCGTCCAAATTCAGCGGATCTTGCTGAAAGGCATATTCTTCCGGCAGCTTAAAATAGCTTTTCGCCGCGCTTTTTTCCATCTCCTGCAAGACAAGCGACGCCTGTTTAATCTTTTTATATTCCTCCAGCTGCAAAATCAACAGCGCCTCCGGGTCGTCCTCTTCCGGCGTTTCCGGCTTTGGCAGCAGGCTGCGGGATTTGATGTTTAACAGCGTGGCCGCCATGGTTAAAAATTCGCTGGCCTGCTCCATATCCAGCTGCTCCATCTGCTCCAAATACGCCAGATACTGGTCGGTAATTTCCGAAACGAAAATATCTTTAATATCCACCTGCGCTTTGGCGATCAAATGCAGCAAAAGATCCAGCGGCCCTTCAAACGATTCCAGCTTGAATGCATACGCCATTTATAACACCCAGCTTGTTAAAAACATCACCGCGTCGATCACCCAGCCTGCCAAAATGTCGATCAAATCCATCGTTGCCGGCAAAGACAAAATCGCAAACAAAATCAAATACCCGTAGCGGTTAAAAAACGCTTCCACCCTCCACAGTTTGCCCACATCCACATGGCCCAAAAGCAAATTGCGCACCACCTTGTATCCGTCCAGCGGCGGAATGGGCAGCAGGTTAAATACCATCAAATGCACGTTGATAAAGATGATGTTGATCAAAATCGTAGAGATCGTGGAATAGAGGGAAATCACATTAAAGCGCGCCAGCAGAAAATACACAAACGCAAACAGCACCGCCACAAAAAAGTTTGTGATTACCCCGGCCAGCGCCACAAAAATCTCATCACGCCGCGGGTTTTTATAGTTGTTTGGGTTAATCTCTACAGGCTTGCCGTAGCCAAAACCAAACAGCATTAAGAGAAGAAAGCCGATGGGGTCTATATGGGCAAAGGGCGAAATCGTCACCCGGCCCTGCACCATGGGCGTAACATCTCCCAATTTATAGGAAACATACGCATGGGCAAATTCATGTAACGAAAGCCCGATGATAATGCCGGGCAGCGCCAAAAGCATCGTGTATAAAAACGTCCCCGGGTCTGAAATCAGTTGTTGAAGCGGTAAACTCATTTTTCTTCTCCTAAAAATTCCGGCACGGTATCAAAGCGCGTCATGTCCTCCAGGCTCTGTCCGTGTACCATCAGGCCGTGCGCGCCGTTTTTCACCATCACCATCGGCGCAATCGGCAGCTTATTATAGTTGGAGGCCATGGCATAGCAATACGCTCCCGTGGCGAACATAGCCAGCGTGTCCCCCTTTTTAGCGCGCGGCAGGGCAATTTCGGAAATCAAAATATCTCCGCTTTCACAGCACCGCCCCGCAATGCGCACCGTCTCTTCGTTTTCCTCGTTCATTCGGTTTGCCAATACGCCCTCGTATTCCGCCTGATACAGCGAAACGCGCAGGTTGTCCGCCATGCCGCCGTCCACCGAAACATACGTCCTCACGCCGGGAATCTCTTTTCTGAGCGCCACGGTATACAGCGTAAGCCCCGCTTCGCCCACAATGCAGCGTCCCGGCTCAATGCCGATGGTGGGCAGCGGCTTTCCCGCCGCCTTGTATGCTTCTAAAAGCCCCTGTTTCGCCTTTTCCAAATACGACAAAATCGGCAGCGGATGGTCCTCTTTTGTATAGCGAATGCCAAAGCCGCCGCCAAGGTTGATTTCATGCACCTTGGCGCCCGTTTCGCTTTCCACTTTTAACGCAAACGCCGCCAGGTTTTTCCCGGTGGGGTAATACGGTTCGCTCTCCAAAATCTGGCTGCCGATATGGCCGTGAATCCCGCGAAACGATAGGTTTTTACAGGCCAAAATACGGCGGATGGCCTCCATGGCCATGCCGTTTTCAATGCCCAGGGCAAATTTGCAGTCCTCAATGCCGGTTTGAATATACGCATGCGTATGCGCCTCCACCCCCGGCGTCACCCGCACCAGCACCGGCACCACCGTGCCCTTTTCCGCCGCCACGGCCTGCACATCTTCAATTTCCTCTATGCTGTCTATGTTCACCGTACAGCCGTTTTCCGCCGCCATGGAAAGCTCCGGATACAATTTTACATTGCCGTGCAGGGCAATGCGCTCGCCCGGCATGCCGCTTTCCAGTGCCATTTTCAATTCGCCTGCCGATACCACGTCCAAATGCAGCCCGGTTTTCTCCGCCAGTTTATAGATGGCCTTGGCGCACAGCGCTTTGCTGGCGTAAAACACCTTATACGAATCAAAGCACTGTGCCATGGCCTGCCGGCATTCCAGCATCTTTTCTTCCACCATTGCGCCGTCCACCACATACAGCGGCGTGCCGTAGGTTTTGGCCAACATCACCGTGTCACACCCGCCAAACATCAAATGCCCCTCTGCGTTGATAAGATCCCTGCGTTCCGCCATGTTTACCACACCTTTTTTATCGGTTTTAATGCTTAAGTGTAGCATGGAAAAAACGCGGTTGTCAATGCTAGCGAATCCACCGGATTGCAATGCGCCGCAGGCATTCGCCAAGGTTCATCTCCTTAATTTCCCCGCAGCTGACAGCCGGCACTCTTGCTATCTCTTTGCCGTTTTGCGTTATGATCACATCCCCCACCTGCTGTCCTTTTTCAATCGGCGCCGATAGATTTTCCAAAAGCGCCAGCTCTTTGGTAATCCCCTTTTCCTCGCCCTTTGGCAGCACAAGGCGCAGCTGTTCGCCCGCGGTCACGTCTATATTCTGGTGCGCGCCTTCTATTTTCAGCTCCTTTTTCATCGTTTCTCCCTTTCGCACCAACACTTTGGAAACAAAATTGGCAAAGCCGTAATCCAGCATCGCCTTGGCGTCGTCAAACCGGCCTGCCGTATCCCGGCTGCCCAGGGCCACGGCAATCAGCCGCATATCCCCCTTTTTCGCCGTTGCCGCCACGCCGTACTGTGCCTTGGCCGAAGAGCCTGTGGCCAGCCCGTCGCAGCCGTTGTAAAACCGCACCATCCTGTTGGCGTTTACCAGCTCCGTAATGCGGCCGGTGGGGTGGATCAGGCTGTCGCGGTATAGGCCGGTATAGGAAAACACGCTGCGGTATTGGCACAGTTTGCGCGCAATCAGCGCCAGGTCTTTGGCGCTTGTCACCGTGTCATCCGAAAGCCCCACGCCGTCTGCAAAGTTTGTCTGTTTGCAGCCCAGCTCTTTGGCCCGCTCGTTCATTTTTTGCACCAACACCTCTTCAGAGCCAAACAGCTTTTCCGCCAGCGCAATGGCCGCATCGTTGGCGCTGGCCATGCACAGGCTTTTTACCAGCGTCTCCGCTTTATACGCCGTATTGGCCTCCAAAAACGCCTGCGTACCCCCCATTTTGGCCGCCGTCTGCGAAACGGTAATCTCTTCGGAAAGGGATAGTGTCCCGTTGTCCACCGCTTCAAAGGTCAACAGCATCGCCATCAATTTGGCGCAGCCCGCAGCGGCAATGGGTTCCTCTGCCTTGCTTTCAAACAAAATCTTGCCCGTGCCCTGGTCCATCAACACCACGCTCCGGCTCTTGGCGGTAAAAGGCGCGCTTTCCGGGGTCATGCCCGCGCCTGCGCCGAAGAGCATCAAACAGGCTAAAAAACAGCCCACGATCTTTTTCCGCATAAAAATATCCCCCCACTTCTTCTACTGGAGGGATATGCGCTGTTTTGTCTTTTTATGCCGTTTTATGCCCGGCCGATCTGCTGCAAAAAGGCGTCCACCAGCGCGGCAAACGCGCCTTTCACCTTTTCGCCCGTTTCCATCACTTCCGTATGCGTTAGCGGTTGATCCAGCATGCCGGCCGCCATATTGGTAATACAGCTTACCCCGCACACGCGCATGCCGCAGTGCCGGCCGACAATCACTTCCGGCACCGTGCTCATCCCGGCCGCGTCCGCCCCGATGCAGCGGGCAAAGCGGATTTCTGCCGGCGTTTCAAACTGCGGGCCGTTAAACATCATATACACCCCGCGCTTGAGCGGTACGCCGCACATTTTGGAAGCGGTCAACAAGCATTGCTTTAATTCTCTGTCATACGCCTGCGACATATCCGGAAAGCGCATGCCCTGCTCTGCCACGTTTTCGCCGATCAGCGGCGATGTGCCGGAAAAATTGATGTGGTCGTC
>ENA-ORSA01001934-ORSA01001934.1-human-gut-metagenome-genome-assembly--contig:-NODE-1934-length-15728-cov-3.304281_pt1 | contig 15728 bp, 17 predicted proteins | sample MGYA00242179_ERZ509142 | MGnify/ENA primary metagenome ERZ509142 (study PRJEB26280, sample SAMEA2338659) | human gut metagenome | biome: human gut; feature: human-associated habitat; material: faeces... | reverse complement strand
AACGAGCGTAAGCGCATCCTCGCAGCGTATTGTCGAAGTTTGGCGTGCAGCCGCGCACGAGGACGGTTCGGTAACGAATACTGCCGCGCTGCTGGCTTGTTTGGAAAAATCGATCTTGGAATAGGCATTAGTACAGCAGTCAATATGGGTTCGATTCCTGCAGAGACATCGTTTCTAGAATAATAATCAATAGTTGCAATACTGAAGCAGCAAACATCCGTACTTTCGCCTGCACCTTTCTGAGCATCCTTTAACGATATAGTTTTTGCCACATCAAGGTCAATACCTCTACCATACGATCGAGCTGTGTCCATTATTGCGAAGCCCAGATAAGTTATTATGGCCACAGGAACTAAAACTATATAATTAATCTTTCGAGGAGAAGGATATAGATGATAAGTTGTTGCCAATGCTAATATAAGTATTACCAATCTATATCTAAAACCTCCGACAATAAACATGACCAAAGTAAAATATAGAATTATCAAAACAACAATACGTTTTTTTATACCCAATCCTTTTGTGTTTTTATATCCTACGAAAGCAAGGCAGCAGGCACCGACAAACAAGGATATCAAATCGATAAAATAACTTACAAGTCCCGTTCGGGCTGTAACAAGAGTTGCATCTTCTGCAGATATAGTAAAACGAAAGCCTCTAAATGGTATGTAACAAAGTAATGCGATTATAAATAACGATATCGATATTTTCTGTGCATTCCCAGTTGTGAAATAATAATTCCATTTCGAGAAAGAGCCGTCCTCGGTTCTTTTAAAAGCGAAGAGGATACTTCCAAAGAATAATACCGCTGACACAAAAAACAAATATTGATTAGGTGCCGTGCTAGCGCCATACATTGATATATCGTCTGTAACTGGTAATACTATATAATAAATAAATATAAGGGATAAAATTGTTATTGGCGACCATATTAGAGTTTTATCCTTTGACAACCAAGGCACTATCAAAGAGTACCCTATCATTCCGCATAGAATGACAAAGAATAAAGTAGATATAGACTGTAGCATTATTATTCTATTTTAGGCTCAGCAGAGCGTTTACGACATTATTATCATAACTATCCCAGGAATAGGCCTTAGCCTTATTTCTTGCGGCTTCACCCATTGTCTTGATAGCCGATGGATTATCAATGAACCATTGCATTTTGTTCTTGAGATCTTCTAAATCTCCTTCTTTTACAACAAATCCGTTAACACCATCTTCAACCAAATCTGACAGACCAGAATTGTATGTACAGATAATAGGCAGACCACAAGCCATAGCCTCTATGCCGACCTGCGCCATTCCTTCGGCGAAACTTGGCAACACAAAGACATTAGCTTGCTCGTACAAAGATTTCATACGGTCAAATGTTACGCCTCCATGAATCTTAATGTTATCTATCCCTTGGTAGTGTTTAATGAACCAAGAATCCGGATTATACAATCCAACAACATCTAAGTGAGCCTTAGAGTGATTAAGTTGGTTGGCTGCCTCAAATACATAAGTAATGCCTTTGCGGTAAATCACCTGACCTGCAAACATAAAGTTTATAGGAGAATCCTCCGGCAAGATTTGCCTCTCAATAGAACTCTCTACATTAGCCCCATAGGGTACTTTTAATACTCTATCAGCCGATATTCCTAGATCAAGAATGCTATCTTTAACAAAATCGGAAGCAGCAAGGAAATAGTCGGAACCCTTAAATTCTCGCACGAGCTTATCTATCTTACCCTTTTCCCAAAGATACAGATTCTCAACTCGTAGATCTTCGTTGCCAGATGCATTAACCTCTGTTTCAAAGATTCTCTTCATATAATGTCGAGATGCAATTGATACATCCAAGACTTTTATTATCTGTGGAGCATGCTCCTTCAGATATTTAAAAGTGGTTATCGCATTACTATCATAACATACAACAACATCAGCCTTTTCCTTGATTGCTAGTTTTGCGACTTTTTTGCCGAATCTATCAACTGTCACAGAATGGAGTTTACGATATAGATTTGTCGATTTATCTAATCGCAAAAGAACAAGTTCCAAAAGACCAAGAAAAGAACAGTATGATTCTATTCTTGATTCAGGAATATCTTTACATTGACGACCATCAGCGCGTTTCTTATTGTCATTTGACAGGAACAAATTCAGTATCTTAAACAACAAAGAATCAGACTTCTTATACAAAGTCGTGACATAGAGCTGCAAAACGCCTGCTTTTTCAAGAGCAGTAGCTAAACGGAAAGAATGCTGTTTACCGGGATGTGCAACTATTATTTTCATAATGATAAAATCTATTTCCAATAAACTTCTGTAATGTGGACCTCGCGTTTATCTTCTGGTGGCAACTGCATATAATCACCTTTATAGAGACAATGCAGGTATGTGTCATAGTCCTTAGGGCCTTTGAATTGGCAACCTTCAAAGTCCAACATCTGGTAGCCATCAAAGCACTCCTTTGGAGCCATTTTATGGAATTCGCCATAAGTAAGAGTTGTTACATAACTACACTCTTCCAATGGGTGATTCTTTGCATAACGATGCATCATCTTATTTTGTAATTTGGTTGCCCAAGCATCATTCCACGTAAGAGCCTTAGCGACTTTTGCTATTATCTTTTTAATGGAACTATTCCCTGGACGTTGCCAAGCATTGACAGAATATTTATGAAACCAATGAAGCAGAGCCAATTTTTCTGAGATCTTGCAAAGAAGTTTAGACTTCCAACTTTTATCCTTTACACCATATTTAGGGAAAATGTCCATATAAACGCCTACTTCCATAGGGTTTGTATCTGGAAACTCTACAAGAATAGTTCTTTCATCAGATATTTTCAAGAATGTGTATACTGTATCTTCTGGATATTCAACAAGAAGATGCTCTGCAATGTATCCATCATTCTCTTTTGTTAACTTTATAAACTTGTCATAATCTACCTGAGGCATATTAACATCAATATCATCATCCCAAGGTATGAATCCCTTGTGACGGACAGCTCCTATCAAGGTGCCTGCATCTAGGTAATACATTAAACCATGTTCGTCACAAAACTTGGCGAACTCACTTAAGATATTAAGCATTACTTTTTTCTGCTCATCAAGCGTCATTGGTTTTCTCGAATCACTATTCATTTTATTTTCATTTAAAAAAATACTTCAGTTAACTTATATATAACTACCGCTATCGCTATAGAGCCGATAAAATATACGACCATAGACAACGGGAATGAGGAAATGTGCGATGCCATCAATCCACCTATGGACACATGCACAAGGTATATTTGTAAGCTTCTCTTTCCACAAAATTCTGATAATAAACAATTCCCCCCCCGCATTAAAATTCTGTACAACAAAAACTATAAATTGTACTATCAACACGGAACCGAATGTAAAGCACCAACGACCGTCACCTGGAAATGAGATAAGGAAGCAAAGTGCAGTCAGACAGAAAGAAGCAGCAATGAAGTAGCCATATTCACGCAGGAGATTATTCTTGCTAAGAAAACCACAGTATACTCCAATAATGAAGCATGGAATTCGGAGGAGAAAAATCTCTGTCTTACAAAAGTAATAGGGTAAATAATGCGCCAACACAACAGACCCCAGCAATACAAGCAGAACATAGACTGTGCAGCAAATGCGGAATCCATACTTCTTGCATGACCCAAATACAAGAGGAAAAAACAAATAGCAGATGATTATAGCTGGTATAAACCAAAAATCACGCACACCATCAAGCAGGAAACTAAGTTGCAATAAATTGTACCATGACAGTTGATCACACAGCATATAGTACATGACGGCTACGATGAGATAGGATGGGACAATTCGTTTTAAACGTTTACCTATCCATGGTATCCACTCACGACTTGATGATAGCTTTGACGCAGAATAGACTAAACCATACCCTGATAACATAAAAAATAAATCTACACCACTACCGCCTCCAAAGCTCACGAAGATATACCAAATCGCACGAAGTACAAAATTGTCGGGAGCATCTATACCTGAATGAAATAGCATAATCCAAATAATCGCAACACCCATCAGTTGGGAACGATATTTGGAAAGACCATGTAAAAGATTAAAATCAATACTCATTTGATACTCTTGATTAAATTGTTATACATATCCTTCAAATCAAACTTTGGTTGCCAGCCGAGTGCCATCAGTTTGGCTGCTGATAAGTGCAACTTAGTAATGGGCGCATATCCCATTTCAGGATGGCTCTCAACCCTAACAGTTATTTCTGGATTAAAGTTATCACGAAGGAATTCTGCCATATCACGAATGGATATATAAGTATCTTCATTAGCCACATTATATGCCTCTCCGGACTGGCCCTTAAGAAGTATATAAAGTATAGCAGAAACACAATCTGTCGTATAACAATAGGGTTTTGCTGATTCGCCTGTAGTATGCAGGATGATATCGTCGCCTCTAATTACACTACGAGCAAATTGAGCAAATACGCGATTGTCATCAGCAGACACGCCTGCTCCAAAAGTTTGTGTCAAACGGGCCACCTTGACATTGACACCATATTGTTTTGCGTATGCAACGCACAAGAACTCTGCAGCACGCTTACCCAAAGGATAGGAACTGCGAGGATCACTATAGTCCACATAACCCAAGTAATCCTCTGTAATTATACTATCGTCATAGTTTTGCCCATAGTATTCCAGCGAACTTACAAATACGAATCCTTTAACTTCTGACTTTCGTGCATATTCAAGGATAGCTCGTGTTGAATCTACAGCAAATGTGTAGGTCTCCACAGGGTGCTCGACCATGTACTTACCTGCTGTCGGACTTGCACAATGGATAATGTATTGGAAATATTCAGTTGCGGTCAATCCGTTGAGATATGACACCAAGTCGCACTCCACGAATTTTACGCTATCAAAGATATCTCCATACATTGCCTTTGCTTTTGCAAGATTACGGACTGGGCATGTTATTTCTATGTCATCATCTATAGATAAAAGGCATCGAACAAGTGTAGAGCCTATCAAACCTGTCGCACCAGTAATTAAGAATTTTGATCCTTTCAAAGAAGCATGAAAAATAACATTCTTTGAGAATTCTTGTATGTCGTTATATTGTATTATATCCATTGTTGAATAAATTCTAAAATATATTTATGAGTTTTATTTTTCAATTGTAAGATTGCTTTATGGTCATATTTGTATGCAAAAGAGTTTTCTATATTCGACAAAGCCTTTAAGTCTTTTACATCTTCTGTGCTACTGAAGTATTCACGAATACCCACAGATTTTGAGAAGAAATCTAATTTGTTATCCCAAAGGAGACCAGAAACAGGAATACCGAGTGAAACCGAAGTTATACATGCATGTAGCCTAGCACCAAAAACCACATCAAAACCAGAAATCAAATGAACTAATTCTCTGGCCGTCTTTGGCTTCGGTAATAGTTGGTCTTGAGGAAGATTAAACTCTTCTATCAGTTCTTTGCCAAATGCGTAATCACTATCTGTACCATTACAAAATAATTTAAATAAAGTCTTTTCACTTCTTAAAAAATGAGCTACGACCCTTCTGTAAAAGTCTTTGAGTTGAGATTTAGTCAAACCACCTTCGTAGTCTTCATAAATATCTGTACGAATAAGACCTATGCCTAATATCTTTTTTCCATTATTTTCTTTTTTCTTTATCTCATAACATTCAGATGCCCATAAAGCAGGATCGCCAACATAATCTGAAACAATGTTCGGCCTCTTTATATAGTATTTGCGTAAACGCTCTAATCCACCAATTCCATCCCTTGTAGTTATTATTTTTACGCATTCTCTATTGACAGCTCTTACAAGCTGCTTAAATCGCCAATCTTTCTCATTGGGTTTTTCGATGCTCATTGCACTCATCAGCACGGGTATATGTCTGTAAGTTGCGATTCTATTAATAAGATCAAAAACATGCGAGAAATCCTGAGTACTGTATTTCAGCATTCCAACAGCATATATAATGCAATCGGTATCTTTCGTTGCTTTCCATAAATACCTAAAGTTGCTTATTTTGTAACCTATATCAAATAACCGATGGGCAATATTCCCCCCCCCAATTTGTAAGACAGTCTTATCAAACCGCTACCGATACCCCAATCAAAGATATAAGCAAGTCCAAGCTCTTTATATAGAGGGATAAGCTGTTTTCTCTTAATTGAATAATTTCCTATTTTGTTCAAATGGTAGATTGTTGTGTCACCTAACATCTCATCGCCACCATTGCCAATATTTTCAAGTGCAAAAATAGTTATACGTTTCATATTAGTATCCAAATATTTGTTGATTCTCATGTACTTCCACCATCGCTCGAAGTACGAAATAATCAGTCGGGGTTGTTATTTTTATATTCTCCATTGGACCTTGTACCAAGCCCATCTTATAGCCATAGTGACTCATCAAAGAACATGAATCTATAAAATCCGTTTTGCCTTCTTCTTGACTCTTGCGATGAGCTCCTATGATATCATTCAAATAAAAACTTTGAGGAGCACGCGCCATCATGCAATCACTTCGCTTCGGGATTTCTAACGAGCCATCATGGCGGTCAACAATAACAGTTTCTATTGCGGGAACAGTGGTAATACAACTACCACATTCCTTTACCTTATTAATGTTATCTGTGATAGTTTCTTCGGTGATGAGAGGACGAACACCATCGTGGATCAAAACGATTACATTCTCATCTTTCTGGTCCTTGGCATATTCCTCAGCAGCACAGAGTCCCTTAAAGATGGAATCCTGACCACTTACACCACCAGGGATAACTCGTACGACCTTGGAGATCTCAAATTTCTTCAACATCTTCTGAAGGAACGGAATCCATGATTCGAGACAAACTACAACAATCCCATCTATGTCGGGATGGTTGTCAAACAGCTCTATCGTATAGATGATGATAGGTTTGCCATTGAGGTCAAGAAACTGCTTTGGTCTTGACTTTGTATTCATACGGGTTCCAGAACCACCCGCAAAGATTACTGCTATATTCATTTCTTAATTATTTTTGACATATAGGGTTTTGCAATTTCTATAATAGTTTTAAGTGACTCTATTCTAAATAGCATAGAGGTACCTATATATACAGCAATATATAGGAAAACTAAAAATAGAAGTTTTATCACTTGAACGTCTGGACACAATGGGGTTGCGAAATACACAATAGCACCAGACAAAACAGATATTCCCATAATTGGTAAAACATCCCAAATCTGCTGGAGCATATTGTATTTAGATACTTTTCGGGCAAGGTTGCTATTGATAGCAAACGCTATTACCGAATTAAGCACCATAGCATACAGCATGCCTTCAACTCCCCAATACATTCCGATGACGATATTTGAGATGCATACAACTTGTCTCACTATGTTCCAGCCGAACATTTGTTTGCTCCTTCCTGATGATACAAACAATTGATAATTGACACTGATAAAACAATTAAATAAGCCGCTCAAACATAATATTTTGAAAAGAGGTATAGAGTTAATCCATTTCTCTGAAAATAAAACTATGAAAAGAGGTTCTGCAACGGCTATCAGCATTATCATAAGTGGAAACACCAAAAAATTGAGTGTTTTGAGAATACGCCTATGTGCACTATTTAGCGTATCCATGTCATCATTAATTTTCGAGAATACAGGAAATGTAACCTGTGAAGTAATAGACGAAAGCGTTGTAACAGGGATATCTTGGAGTTTTTTTGCTTGTGTATAATATCCCATTGTGGAAGCAGAGAAGTTTTTTCCTATTAGCAAGCCTTGAATGTTCTCCATAAGCGTATTAAGAAGACTTGAAACTAAAAGGAAACCGCCATATGAAAACAATTGCCTAAATGCTTTTAAGTCAAAAGCAAAAGCTGGAACCCATTTATGATTGAACCAAAGCATGATAGTTAGGCATACGGAATTAACTAACTGATAAGCAACCAGACTCCACACGCCGAATCCGCTATATGCCATAACCACACCACAAGAAGCTCCTAAAAAGGCAGGAATGAGATACATGCGAGCAAGAACTTTAAACTGTAGTTGCTTCCTCAGTATATTAGCATGTACAACTGATAGAGAGTTAGGTATAAGAATGAGAGCTTGGACTCTCAAGATCGTACATAGGCTATTATTATTGAAGAAGTCTGCTATAAACGGAGATCCAATAAACAATATGCCATAAAGCACCACAGATAGGAATACGTTCCAATAGAATACTGTTGAATAATCCGTTTGTGTAGGATTTTTCTTCTGAATAAGAGCAGCTCCAAATCCACCCTCTACAAAAGAATTGGAAAGCATAATAAAAATAGCCAACATTCCAATCGTACCGAAATCATCGGGCGATAGAAGTCGGGCGAGAATAAGATTTGTAATAAAACTTATTCCCATTGTGCCGAATCTTTCCAAAGAGGTCCAGATTAATCCGCTTATTGTTTGATCTTTTAAACTACTCATCGTTTATTCTTTCTAACAGCTTTATATGTTTTATAATCACCACCCAAAAGACTTTCGACAACAAGTTTCGAGTGTACACATTTTCTCTTCTTGAACTCCTTGGCAGGATTTCCTGATACAACCGCCATATCGTCAACGTTCTTTACGACAACGCTTCCAGAACCAATCACTGCTCCATAACCGATTTCTCTACAGCTGGGAAGTATAAGACACTTTGTAGGGATCCACACATAGTCCCTGATAACAAGACCATAATACTTGTGTTCCCACTCTTCTGAGTCGATATTGTGTGACGTTGTTATAATTTGTGTACCACTACCAATTATGACATTATTGCCAATTTCAATAGGCGATCGAGTATCTATCTGAGATGTTTGAATAGATACATTATTTCCAATTTTGACATTTGAGTTGACGCGCTTTGCCCATTCAATTGGCATTACAACGTTTTCGCCAACGATTGCCCCCCTCTTGCGGGCAATCTTTACTGCACGGTTGTACGTAATCCATTCTTTCCACCTAACGAATAGGCCTATCAAGTATCGAATGTAGGATCTGTCCTGCACTCTTTTTTCATATTCTGTTCTTTCCATTATTATAATTTTAGATTTTGTGCAACCATGGGAGTCGAACCCATCTAAGGATATGTGCGGTTATCCTTACCTCCAAGGGTTGCTACTACCAGTTACGACTGAGAGTAAAGATCGCATAGATAGTGTGGAGAAACAGCCTCAGGGACTTGCTATCATCCTTCGACCAAGCTCAGGAACCACACGTCATTCCCGACTTGCACGCAAAACATCGCACAAAAAGCGAGCAGTATCGGGAGGTGCCGAGCGGCACAATCTTTCAACTCAGTTCAAGAACCAAGATGGTAGTATCCTTTGGGGTGTTATTTGAAATATGTTACATCATATCATTAATTCGTTGTTCCATATCTTTGCACTTCGTAAAGTTGCGATATAATTGAGGCACATTGTTATTTGCATATGCTTCGTTAGCAACTTGAACTGATTTTGCAATCATATCGTCTATCATTGCAGTATTTGATTGTAGATAGTTGTCGAAGTCCAATGCTTTGTTATGCATTGTCGCCAAATCAATTGTGCGCAATACCATGTGAGTAATGAAAAGGTTTCCGTATGTGTATATACGTTTTGTGCGTCCATCATTTGTAGCGTTCGCCTGCGCTGTCAAACGGCTTGCGACAAATCTGAAAGCCTTAACCACATGTATTAGATACGTTATATCAAGATTACTATTGAAGAGATCGGTGTAGGGGCGAGAGGTAGTACTCTCCCATATTTTACCTATTTCACGTTTTGCTTGAACTGATAGGCTTACATCTCTTTGGTATGTTACAAGGGCCTGTGCGCACTCCTCGAAGCTAAAGTTCCTCTCATCTATAGGTACTCGTAAAGAACTTCGTTTGTAATGATACGTTATACCTTCAAGAAGGAGATCCATCTTTATACGATCCTGCTCTGGATCAAGAGATACGAAGTCTTTCTTCTCTATTTTGTTCTGTGTGTTGTTTGCTATCGTTATCTCTTCATTGAGTTTCTCCGGAGTATCCTTTAATGAGATGACTTTTACAAACACTGAGGCACAGGAGTCTTCAAGATTCTCTGTCGCACTTAATGTTCCTATTGATCCCACGGTTTGAGCTCCGTTAATAATCTTTATACCTGAACACTTAAACACACCCATATCTCTGCTTGTACCACCTGCTACCGCTCTCTGAAATTCATCACATAGTATTGTGATGCCATTGTTGAAGTATAAGAATTTTTCAGGGGTTTCCCTTAGAGTCTTTATAATGCCTTTATTTGCATCCGAAGTACCAAGAAAGAAACGTATATTGTCGCTAAAAAGACTGTAAGGATTCTCGTTGTACAACTGCGCCATAGCAGAAACTTGAACTGTGCCATAAACTGCCTTATATGGTGTTTCAACCATTCCCCAATTGCTGATATAAAGAGTTGTGTCAATTGGGGTTCCCATCAATGATTGTTTAAGCGCATTGTGGGCTTTTTCAAGATTAAAATCTACAAGATGAAGTAAAGGCGTTGGATCGTTAACCTCAGAAATGTATGAGTCTAACACTTGTTTGTTTTCGTTAGACAATTGTTTCCCCGTATATGCGACTACGATATTTATTTTTGTAGCAGGTTCGTTAATAGCTGTTTCTATGTCTGTTTTGAATGCTTTTAATTTATCGTTAAAGGCATCATAATTCATATCAAAGATGTCTCGCAGACCCTGGATAAATTTATGAATATCACCATTGTCAATACCGCCATCGTTCTTGGATATAAATTTAGATTGAACAATCCACAGATTCTGTGTATCAATATCATAATAGACAAGATCAATACCATTGTCACCAAAACCATCGGTGATGTAACGACAAGCTTCCTCGGGGCTCAGTTTAGTGTTTTTAGACACAGCATAAGCAGCAAGAGCTCTGGACAATATGTTTATTTCCTTTGCCTCTGGAGCAGCTTTGATGTCAGTGGCTACTACATGAGGGACAAAGTCTTGTTGTAGTCTTGCTTTTATTTGGTTTATATGTAATACACTCATATTTAGATTCTTGAAGATTGTCTGTTTTTATTTTATGTCACTTCTAACAAGCACCATGTGTTTTTGGGAAATCGTTTTGAACAAAGAAGAGTACAAAATTCCCGAGTCCATACTTTTAGCGTGTTACCCAATCAATTTTTTGCACTTCCCATCAATGATTTATTTCGTAAATGTCAATATATCTTCTTCAGTCAAAGGTTCATACGCTCGATCCTTCGCCTCAAAGATGATGGTATCGGGCTCGTTGCACTTGAGTGAATGCCATTGACCTTTCTCAATCTGGATCATGGGGACAGATTGAGGGTTTGAAGGGTTTGAAGGGTTATGAATAGGTGCAACGGTGATGGCATCGGTAAGTGTGCCTTCATCGTTGTAGAAGAGTTCGGTGACAGAACCACGAATAACCACCATCGTCTCGGACGAATGTCTGTGGCGATGGATGGGAAGTTCAGTCTCTGGCTCAAGGGCATTGAGCATTCGCTGGCTCTGGTCATCAGGAGTTGTACGAAGGTCGTACGACTGCCTGAGTCTTGGATTCGCTTTCGCCTGTTGCGAAAGAGAGTCCATGAGTTTTTGATCTATTATCATATTATGATAGACTAAAAGACTAAGAGACTAAGAGTTGAAGAGTCTAAGAGACTAAGAATCCTTTTTTGAGATGGAATCTGCGAGATTCACGATTCCAGATGTGATTCTACGAAGCTGAGATTGGAGTTGTTCACGTTCTTTTTTTGTACAAAAACTTAAATCTTCACACAAATAGAGCATAGAGCGGACCTCTGTACAACTGCCTCTTGAGATATTTAGGAAATTAAGGAATTTGGAATCAGAGCCAGATTCAAAGCCTTCAGCAATATTGTTCATAATACTGACTGCTGCTCTCTGAATTTGGTCTTTAAATCCATAATCTCGACAGCTACTCATTATCTTATATATAATATTTATAAGCTCTCTCGATTCTTGCCAAACGTATAAATTCTCAAAACTTCTTCCCATATTATCTCTTCGTCTTGTTGTCTCTTTGTCTTTTTGTCTTGTTGATTTGTTGTTTTGTTGTCTCTTAAAACTTTCTCCACACCATCTTGTTGACGATACCCACATAGCTCTGGATGATCTTCACTACCTTGGTGCTTACGTTCTCATCCACATAGTCAGGCACAGGGATGCCATGCTGACCGTCCTTGCAGAGTTCTACAGCAGTATCTACCGCCTGAAGGAGGCTCTTGGTGTCGATGCCGGCAATGATGAAGTCACCCTTGTCGATGGCTTCGGGACGTTCAGTAGAGGTGCGGATGCAGATGGCGGGGAAGGGATGGCCAACGCTGGTGAAGAAGCTGCTCTCCTCGGGAAGCGTGCCGGAGTCAGACACGACTGCAAAGGCATTCATCTGGAGGCAGTTGTAGTCGGAAGCCGAGAGGTTCATGCTGGATGACGCGAGAATCTAACTTGAAACCTGAAGCTTGAAGCCTGTTACGACTTCTTGGGTGGCAGCTGTAGAGGATAGGCATATCGTATTTCTCTGCCATCTTGTTGATGGCATTGAAGAGTGAGAGGAAGTTCTTCTCGGTATCGATGTTCTCTTCTCTGTGGGCAGAGAGGAGGATATACTTACCTTTCTCCAAGCCAAGACGCTGATGCACATCACTTGCTTCTATCTCTGCGAGGTTCTCGTGGAGCACTTCCGCCATAGGTGAACCAGTGACGTATGTGCGCTCCTTAGGCAATCCGCAATCGGCAAGGTAACGGCGAGCGTGCTCTGAATAGGCCATGTTCACATCAGAGATGATATCCACGAGTCTGCGGTTGGTCTCTTCAGGGAGACATTCGTCTTTGCAGCGGTTGCCTGCTTCCATGTGGAAAATTGGAATATGAAGACGCTTGGCACCGATAACGCTAAGACATGAATTGGTATCGCCTAACACCAATACGCCGTCGGGCTTGGTTTGGGCGAAAAGCTTGTACGAGCAGTTGATAATGTTGCCACATGTTGCACCAAGGTCGTCGCCTACGGCATCCATGTATACCTCAGGCTCGGCTAACTTCAGGTCTTTGAAGAAAATACCGTTGAGGTTGTAGTCGTAATTCTGGCCTGTGTGGGCGAGGATTACGTCAAAATACTGACGGCATTTGTTGATTACTGCGGCTAAGCGGATGATTTCAGGGCGGGTGCCTACAACGATGATTAACTTTAATTTGCCGTTGTCTTTGAACTTTATGTTTGAATAGTCGAATTTGGGTTGCTTGTTCATAAAACACTTATTATTTTTTGACGAACACAAATTGCACGAATAACACAAATGTATTCTCATTCATAATGGTCGATGTATTAGTGGTCGATTTAAAAAAACACGAATTACACGAATTATACGAATCATTTTACTTTACGCTCAAATTCCAAACCGTTTGCGTTACCGAAGTTAAAGAGCAGCCCCAGTTTAAGACCTGTAGCTTTAAGGTAATTAAAAACCTGACTACGATGTGAATCATCTAAATGGCTTACAGCCTTTAGTTCTACAATAATATTATCATAACATACAAAATCTGCTCTATATGTCTGTTTTAATACAATCCCATCATAGGAGATAGTCAACTCCTTCTCCCTTTCATACGAAATATTACGCTTTACAAACTCTAGTTCTAAGGCTTCCTGATATACAGCTTCAAGAAAGCCAGGTCCTAACGTATTATATACATGCATCGCAGCTCCTGTTATATTGAAACTTTCTTGTTTGTAGTAAAGCATATTCGTAATATTCGATTTATTCGTGGTCAATTAATTAGTAGTCTTTTACTACTTTATCGAAATAGGTATCTGGCTTATTCGGGTCGAACACTTCGTTGCAATACATTACTGTTACAAGGTCTTCGGTGTCGGAGAGGTTGATGATGTTGTGGGTGTAACCAGGAAGCATGATGACACTTTGGATTTTGTCACCACTCACTTCATAGTTCAATACTTCGTCTGTGCCTTCCTTGCGGAGCTGAATAAGTCCGTGACCTGCTACAACGATAAACTGTTCCCATTTGGTGTTGTGCCAATGCTCACCTTTAGTAATACCCGGCTTGGAGATATTGATGCTTACCTGACCACAGTTGAGGGTGTGTACCAACTCGGTGAACGAGCCACGGGGGTCTACGTTCATCTTCAAATCGAAGATAGCTTTTTCTTTGGGCAAGTAGCTCAAGAAGGTGCTGTAGAGACGTTTGGCAAATGAGTCGGCAGGGATTTCGGGGATCATCAAGGTCTTGGGCATATCGGCAAACTTATGGAGCAAGTCTACTATTTCACCAAGCGTAGCTTTGTGGGTGATGGGACAATAGCAGTAGCGGCCTACTTTTTCGAACACAGATTTCACAGATTGAACAGATTTTTCAGTCTCCGTTTTATTCGTGTAATCAGTGTTCGTTCCATTCATTGGGATAACCTCTAAGCCCTCAAACTCGCAATGATGTTCCTCACCCTTTAAGGCATGTATCATCTCGTCAACAAGGTCGTCGATGTAAAGCAGTTCAAGTTCTACGCTGGGGTCGTTGACGGTGATGGGGAGGTCGTTGGCGATGTTATTGCAGAAGGTGGCTACGGCACTGTTGTAGTTTGGTCTGCACCATTTGCCATAGAGATTGGGGAAGCGATATACCAATACCTTGGCGCCTGTTTCTTTACCATATTCGAGGAAGAGGTCTTCTCCTGCCTTCTTGCTTCTGCCATACTCACTGTTTCCGAAACGTCCTGTCAAGGATGCCTGCTGTGAGCTTGAGAGCATCACAGGGCAGTTGTTGCCGTGAGCCTTTAGGGTGTCGAGCAAGGTTGAGGCAAATCCGAAGTTGCCTTTCATAAACTCGTCGTTGTCCTTGGGACGGTTTACACCAGCGAGGTTGAACACGAAGTCGCACTCCTTGCACCACTGATCAAGCTGTTCGGGGGTGGAGTCGAGATCGTACTCGAAGACTTCTTCTATGGTGAGGTCGCCGTAGCAGCGGGCCTTGCCGTCTTTTATATTATTGAGTTGAGCGCAAAGGTTTTTGCCTACAAAACCTTTGGCTCCTGTGACTAAAATTTTCATACTATTTTATTTGAACACGAATTAGACTATAACACGAAATTCGAACACAGATTACACAGATACTACAGAGGTTCTTGAACACGAATTACTCTAATAACACGAATATTATCTGTTTAATCGGTGCTATCTGTGTTCGCACTTAATACTACTTATTTATTCGTTTAATTCGTGTGATTCGTGTTCGTTTACTGCACGAAGTTGCCCTCGCCACTCAATTCTTTCTTAATATACTCCAACGCACCAATCTTTGCCTTGGTTTCCTCAAGGTTCAGACGATAGGTGTTGTCTGAGTTAAACTCTTCGATCTCGGCACGCTTGGTGTCGCCCTCCTTGAAGAACTTGTCGTAGTTCAAGCCACGGTTGTCGGCTGGCACGCGATAGAAGTTGCCCATATCCTCAGCCTTGGCACACTCCTCCTTGGTAAGCAATGTCTCGTACATCTTTTCACCATGACGAATACCGATAACCTTGATGTCTTCTTTCTTGCCACCGAACAACTCGCATACCGCCTCAGCCTGAGTCTGGATGGTGCAAGCAGGAGCCTTCTGAACGAGGATATCACCGTTCTGACCATGCTCGAAAGCAAAGAGAACAAGGTCAACAGCTTCTTCCAATG
>ENA-ORSA01001932-ORSA01001932.1-human-gut-metagenome-genome-assembly--contig:-NODE-1932-length-15744-cov-10.419785_pt1 | contig 15744 bp, 14 predicted proteins | sample MGYA00242179_ERZ509142 | MGnify/ENA primary metagenome ERZ509142 (study PRJEB26280, sample SAMEA2338659) | human gut metagenome | biome: human gut; feature: human-associated habitat; material: faeces... | reverse complement strand
CGGAGGATATCTACAACGAGCCGAAGAATGCCTTTGTGGCGGACTTCATCGGCGACTCCAACATCGTGGATGGCGTGATGCACAAAGACTTCCTCGTCTCCTTCTCCGGCGTCCAGTTCCCGTGCGTGGACCGCGGCTTTGCCCGTGAGCAGAGTGTGCAGGTCGTCGTCCGCCCGGAGGACATCGAGGTCGTTTCGCCGATGGAAGGCCAGCTGGTGGGCGTCGTCAACGACGTCATCTTCAAGGGCGTCCACTTCGAGATGCACGTCGATGTGGAGGGCCGCGAGTGGCTCATCCATTCCACCCGTGCCTGCACCCCCGGCGAGACCATCGGGATGCGCATCGGCCCCAACGAGATCCACATCATGGCGCGTTCGTGAGGGGTGAGCCGAAATGATGAAGATTTACGATCGAAAGCTCGCGTATCCCTACTTCGTGTGGATGACGCTCTTCACGGTGGTGCCCCTCATCATCGTGGTGTATTATGCCCTGACGGACAGCGACGGCAATTTCACCCTGAACAACCTGCTCTCCATCAGCGGCTACGGCTCGGTGTTCGCGCGCAGCCTGCTGCTGGCCCTCATCGCCACGGTCATCTGCCTGATCATCGCGTTTCCCGTCGGCTATTTTCTCTCCCGCCTGCGGGTGAACAAGCAGCACATCATGCTGATGCTGGTCATGCTGCCCATGTGGATGAACTTTCTGCTCCGCACCTATGCGTGGATGGGCCTGCTCAGCGTCAACGGCCCGGTCAACGCGGTGCTGGGTGCCTTCGGCCTTGGCCCCTACACCATGCTGAACACCTCCGGTGCAGTGGTGCTGGGCATGGTGTACAACTACGTGCCCTATATGATCCTGCCGCTCTACACCAGCATGACCAAGATCGACCAGAGCATCGTGGAAGCGGCGCAGGACCTGGGCGCTTCCACCACCCAGACCCTGCTGCGGGTGCTCATCCCCATGAGCGTGCCCGGCATCAGCACCGGCATCACGATGGTCTTCGTCCCGGCGGTGTCCACCTTCGTCATCAGCCGGATGCTGGGCGGCGGTTCCAACCTGCTGATCGGCGACCTGATCGAGATGCAGTTCCTCGGCAACAGCTACAACCTGAACGTCGGCTCGGCCATGAGCTTGGTGCTGATGATCATCGTTCTGCTGTGCATGAGCTTTACTTCGAGCTTCGACGAGGATGAAATGGAGGGGGTGTCCTGATGAAAACGAAATATCTCCGCCTGATGCAGCGGGTCTATATCATCCTGTTTTTCTGCTTCATGTATCTGCCCATCGCGTATATGATCGTGTTCAGCTTCAACCAGAGCAAGGGCTATGCGCTGTTCACCGGGTTTACGCTCAAGTGGTACACCAGCCTGTTCCACAACGCCTCCATCCTGCGGGCGCTGGCTGTCTCGGTGGAAGTGGCCCTCATCTCGGCCGTCATCGCTACGATCCTGGGCACGGCGGCTTCGCTGGGCATCGCCTCCATGGGCCGCAAGAGCCGCCTTGTGGTGACGAACATCACCTATATCCCGGTCGTCAACCCGGAGATTATCACCGGCATCTCGCTGATGCTGCTCTTCGTGGCCTACCAGCGTTTTGCGGGCCGGGTGGAGTTCCTGCCCGATACCATCATGGGCCTGCCCACGCTGCTCATCGCGCACATCGCGTTCAACGTGCCGTATGTCATCTTCAACGTCACGCCCAAGCTCAAGCAGCTGGACGTCAAACTGTATGAGGCGGCTCTGGACCTCGGCTGTGACCCCAGGCAGGCGTTCTTCAAGGTCATCCTGCCGGAGATCAGCCCCGCCATTCTGTCGGCCTTCCTCATCTGCCTGACCTACTCCATTGATGACTTCATGATCTCCTACTTCAACTGCGGCACGGTGGAGACCCTGCCCATCGCCATCTACTCCATGACCCGCAAAAAGGTCAGCCCGGAGATCTACGCCCTGTCCACCATCATGTTCGTGGTCATTCTGACCATCATCCTGATTTCCAACGCCATGGAGAGCCGCGGCTACCGCCGGGACCAGAAGGCACTGAGAGGGGAGGATGCCGCATGAAACAGATGAAGCGCATGGTGCTTTTGCTGCTGACGGTGGTATTTGCCGTCAGCCTACCGCTTTCGGCGTTTGCCGCCGGGACCATCGAGGTCACGGAAGATGTTTCCGTTTCGGATGATTACGACTGGACCCGCTTCAAGGGCCAGAATGTCACCCTGAACGTCTACAACTGGGGTGAGTATATCTCCAACGGTTCGGACGACAGCGTAGACGTGGTGGACGCCTTCCAAAAGCTGACCGGCATCCACGTCAACTACACCACCTTTGATTCCAACGAGTCGCTCTACGCCAAGCTGAAATCCGGCGCGGCGGATTACGATGTCATCATCCCGTCGGACTATATGGTCGCCAAGATGATCTCGGAGGGGATGCTTGCAAAGCTGAACTTTGACAACATCCCCAACTTCCAGAACATCGACGAAGTCTACCGCTACGCCGACTACGACCCCGCCAATGAATACACGGTGCCGTATATGCTCTGCACCACCGGCATCATCTACAACACCACCATGGTGGACAAAGCGCCCGCCAGCTGGGCCGACCTGTGGGATGAACAGTACGCCGGAAACATCCTGATGTTCAACAACAGCCGGGATGCGTACGCCATCGCGGCATTTGCCACCGGCCACAGCATCAACCCCCAGTCCACCGAGGAAGTGGACGAGGTGGTCGATCACCTCAAAGCGCAGAAACCGCTGGTCCAGGCCTACGTCATGGACGAGATCTTCGATAAGATGATCGGCGGCGAAGCGGCCATCGGCGTCTATTACTCCGGCGACGCCATCACCATGATCGACGACAACCCCGACCTGGCCTGGGTCTTCCCGGAGGAGGGCAGCGTCCTTTCGGTGGACAGCATGTGCATCCCCGCCACCAGCGAGAAGCAGGAAGCCGCCGAGATGTTCATCAACTTCATGTGCGAAGTGGACATCGGCAAGGCCAACGCCGAATACATCGGCTACACCACCCCCATGCAGGCCGTGTGGGAGGTTCTGGACGAGGACCTGAAGTACAGCGAGATCGCCTTCCCTTCGGAGGAGATCGAAGCGAAGGAAAAGGTCTTCACCGCCCTGAGCGACGAGGTCAACAGTGAGCTGGACGTCAAGTGGAGCGAGATGAAGAGCTACGACGAGGGCGGCAGCGGCATCGTCTTCCTGATGCTGCTTCTGGCCATGGTCGCGCTGGCTTGCTTCAACATCTGGCGCAAGCTGCGCAAAAAATCGCGGAACATGTATTGATCCATGCAGGCTGCGCCGCAAACGGTGCGGCCTGTTTTTGATAGAGAGGATATTTTTACTATGGTACTGAACCACTTTACTGAAACTGCGACCGTTCTGAACGCCGACTGTGATTTTCACCGGAAGCTCAAACCCAGCGCCCTGTTCCGCTATGTGGAGCAGGCTGCGGCGGATCACGCCCGCGCCTACGGCATGGACGACGATTTCTTTGCCGCCCGCCACACGACGTTTCTGGTGGGCAAGCAGGCCGTGGAGGTCTACCGGATGCCCACCCGCGGCGAGAAGATCACGCTGGATACCGCCTGTGAACCTTGCAAAAAAGGCTCGATGAAGCGGATCACCCACATCCTCGACGAGGCCGGGAAGGAGCTGGCCCTCGTGGACTGCCGCTGGATCGTGGTGAACACCGAAACGGGGCACATCATGCGGCAGCCCAGCTGGTGCACCCCCAACTACGAAAACGAGGATGTGGAAGAGGAGCTGCCCCAGCTGGTGCACAAATGCAAGGAGCTGACCCCGGCGGGCAGCTGGACGGCCAGCTACTCGCTGTGCGACCTGAACGGCCATGTGAACAACTCGTTCTATCTGGACATCGCCTGCGACGCCCTGCCGCTGGATGCACTCCGGAAGGGTCCGCTGCGCTTCGCCTCCATCAAGTACCACCGCGAGATCCCGATGGGGGCGCAGGTGGCGGTGGCCTATGCGCCGTCGGCCGATGGTTGGTATGTGGTGGGCCGCCGGGACGAGCACATAGCCTTTGAGTGCTATCTGGAATTTTCCAGCGAAGCGGCTGAGAACGCCTGAGAAAAGAATTACAAAAAAATTACAAAAACTTTCGCAAAACCCCTTGCAAAATGGTTTCAAAAGAGTTACAATATGGTTACAAGAAGAGCGAAAGCTCTTCTGCGTGAAATCTTTTTCTTCTTGTTATCCGTGGATATCGGGTGCGCACCGCTCCTCCTCCGGCTGTTCTCCTTCGCAGCTGTTGGTGCGCACCGCACAGGCGGTATCCTCGCTTCGTGTGCAAAAGAGCTCGCTCCCGTTCGGGGGCGGGCTTTTTTGCGCCCCCAGGCCCGCAGCAGGGGAGAACGGCCCGCATTTTCGGGAATAAAGTGTTACTTTCCGCCGTTTTCTTAGACAAAGTGTCTGGTTTTCGCAAGGACAGTTTTGGAAAGTTTGTTTTGCGAAATGCTTGCGTTTGTGCCGGTTTGTGTTACAATAGGTGCAAGCATTTTTAGCATCTTCCAGGCACGATAAGTGAAATGAATTTGCCGCCGTTTCTACGGGCTGCACGAGAGAAAAGGAGTTTGAGTATGGCATATTTCTATGAAGAACCTTCCCGCACCTTTGGTGAGTACTTGCTGATCCCCGGCTATTCTTCTTCGGAGAATGTCCCCACGGCGGTCAGCCTGAAGACCCCGCTGGTCAAGTACCGCAAGGGCGAGGAAGAATGCCCGCTGGAAATGAACATCCCCATGATCAGTGCCATCATGCAGGCAGTCTCCGGCGACAAGCTGGCGATCGCGCTGGCACGCGAGGGCGGCGTTTCCTTTATCTATGGCTCCCAGAGCATTGAGAACGAGGCAGCGATGGTCCGCCGCGTCAAGAGCTATAAGGCCGGCTATGTCGTCTCCGACTCCAATCTGGCCCCGACGGCCACCCTGCACGATGTGCTGGAGCTGAAGGCCCGCACCGGCCACTCCACCATTGCCGTTACCGCCGACGGCACCCCCAACGGCAAGCTGCTGGGCATCGTGGCCTCCCGCGATTACCGCGTCAACCACACCCCCGATGACGCCTCCGTCACCACCTTCATGACCCCCATCGAAAAGCTGGTCACGGCCCCGGAAAACACTTCCCTGCATGACTGCAACAACATCATCTGGGACAACAAGATCAACACGCTGCCTCTGGTGGATGCCGAGGGCAACCTGAAGTATTTCGTCTTCCGCAAGGATTACGACTCCCACAAGAAGAACGCCAACGAGCTGTTGGACGCCAACAAGAGCTATGTCGTGGGTGCCGGCATCAACACCCGTGACTACGCCGAGCGTGTTCCCGCTCTGGTGGAGGCCGGTGTGGACGTCCTCTGCATCGACTCTTCCGAGGGCTATTCCGAGTGGCAGAGCCGCACCATCGGCTGGATCCGTGAGCACTACGGCGACACCGTCAAGGTCGGCGCAGGCAATGTGGTCGATGCAGAAGGCTTCCGCTTCCTGGCAGAGGCAGGTGCCGACTTCGTGAAGATCGGCATCGGCGGCGGCTCCATCTGCATCACCCGCGAGACCAAGGGCATTGGCCGCGGCCAGGCTACCGCTGTCATCGAGGTCGCCAAGGCCCGCGATGAGTATTATAAAGAGACCGGCATCTATGTGCCCATCTGCTCCGATGGCGGCATCGTCCACGATTACCACATCACCCTGGCGCTGGCCATGGGCGCAGATTTCGTCATGCTGGGCCGCTATTTTGCCCGCTTTGACGAGAGCCCCACGAACAAGGTCCGCATCAATGGCCAGTATATGAAGGAGTACTGGGGCGAAGGCTCCAACCGTGCCCGCAACTGGCAGCGCTATGACCTCGGCGGCTCCACCAAGCTGAGCTTTGAGGAAGGCGTGGACAGCTATGTCCCGTATGCAGGCCCCCTGTCCGATGGCGTCCAGACCACGCTGTACAAGGTCAAGAGCACCATGTGCAACTGCGGTGCGCTCTCCATCCCGGAGCTGCAGCAGAAGGCCAAGCTGACGGTCGTTTCCTCCACTTCCATCGTGGAGGGCGGCAGCCATGACGTCATGCTGAAGAACGCGACCCCCAACATCATGAATGGCTGATCACAATTGAATCGAACGGCTGCTTCCCGGCTTCTGGAGGCAGCCGTTTTTCTGATTTGGAAAAAAGATTTTTCCTGCACCCGCCGGAATTTTACAAAACCTCTTGCACCCATCCGGGAAAGATGCTATCATGGTACAAACACCCTGTCATGACAGGGTGGAAGAGCCCCGCGCCGCACCTGAGATGCAGACCGGGCCGGGGCGTTTTTTCAGCAGCAGCCCGGTATCGGCCGCTGTATGGATATGAAGAGAGGAAACTTTCATGGACGAGATCAAAGTTGTTCCGTATATTCCGGATGAAGATTACGATAACCCTGCCATGGTCGTGGATTTCTACGAGTTCACGATGGCCAACTGCCTGTTCCTGCACGGCTTCAAGGATACGACGCTGGTGTTCGATATGTTCTTCCGCAAGAACCCCGACAACCAGGGCTATTCCATCAGCGCAGGCCAGCGCAAGCTGACGCGCTTTTTGCTGAACTATCACTTCAACGAGCAGGATATCTGCTGGCTGCGCACCAAGGGCATGAGTGAGGAGTTCTGCGAGTATCTGCGCACCTACCGCTGGCAAGGCGACATGTACGCCCTGCCCGAAGGCACGGTCTGCTATCCCCATGTGCAGATGGTCCGCATCGAGTGCGACCTTGTGGGCGCTATCCTCATCGAGACCTATCTGCTGCAGACCATGAACTTCCACAGCCTGATCGCCACCAAGGCGACCCGCGTCACCGGTCTGAACACCCACACCCCCCGCAGCGTCATGGAGTTCGGCACCCGCCGCGCCCAGGGCGAGAGCGCGGGCAACGACGGCGCGTATGCAGCCGTTCTGGGCGGCTGCATCGGCACCGCCAACTGCCTGGCCGAGATGAAGTATGGCCCGGAGGTCAAGGCCGTCGGCACGGTGGCCCACAGTTTCATCGAGTTCTTCCCGACCGAGTTCGACGCTTTCAAGGCCTTTGCCGATACCTATCCGGACTCCGTCAGCCTCCTGCTGGATACCTATAATATCATGGAGAGCGGTCTGCCCAACCTCATCAAGCTGGACGACTACCTCATCGAAAAGTATCCCAACGACCCCAGCCGCCGCGTCAAGAGTGCCCGCATCGACTCCGGCGACCTGGCCCGCGGCTCCAAGCGCCTGCGCAAGGCGCTGGACGCAGCAGGGAAGCCCTACATCAAGCTGGTGGCGTCCAACGGTCTGGACGAAAAGAAAATCGCCAACATGGAGCTGTATGAGCATGCCCACTTCGATTCCTACGGTGTCGGAGAGAACCTCATTACCTCTGCTTCCGATCCCGTCTTCGGCGGCGTGTACAAGCTGGTGGCTGTCAAGCGCCCGGATGGAACCTATCAGCCCAAGATGAAGTGTTCGGATTCTGCCAGCAAGGCCATCATCCCCGGCAAAAAGATGCCGTGGCGTCTCTACGATGAAAACGGCCAGGCACAGTGCGACCTGATCGCCATGGATGGCGAGAAGATTGAGGCAGGCAAGCCGGTCACGATGGTCAATCTGGATTCTGACGCCATTGAGCGCACCGTGACCATCACCCCCACCAAGGTGAAAAAGCTGCTGGTGCCGCACATCCTCCACGGCGAACTTGCCATGGAGCTGCCCTCCATCGCAGAGAAAAAGGCCTACATCGCCCGCCAACTGACCGATGAGACCTGGGAGAGCGAGCTGCGCCTGGAGTGCCCCCACAAGCACTACGTCAACATGACCCCCGCCGTCGCCGAGTGCCGCTCCCGCATGTATGCCGAGCTGCATGGCGGCAAGGTATAACTTGACAAATCGGGATTTCTATTGTATGATATGAATTGCCGTTTGCAGCTCTTGCAGCGGCAGTTCATTTAGAAGCCACTGTGGTGAAATTGGCAGACACGAGGGACTTAAAATCCCTTTCTGGCGACAGAGTGCGGGTTCAAGCCCCGCCGGTGGCATGAGAAAGCTCAGAATTGTTCGTTGAATCGAATGATTCTGTGCTTTTTTCTTTTTGTTCCATTTTTTGGAAGCATTGGAGGGGCGAGAGGGATTTTTCGCGAAAAAAGGAGGAGTCTCTCTCGTGCGTAACCGTGATTTAAGACCCGCTGTCAAGGCAAACCCCACCATCCAACAGGCCTTTGAAAGGTTCCAAAAGTACAACCGTCTCAAGAATCTTTCCCAAGGCTCACTCGACTTCTACGCCGCTAAGGGCAGAAGCTTCTTTCGGTTTCTGGGCGACACAGAACAGCCCATCCATACCATCACAGAGGAAACGGTGGAGGACTATATCTTCTATATGAAGGACCAGCAGCTCCACGATACTACCATCAACACCAACTTGCGCATGGTCCGGGCGTTTTTATACTGGTGTATGGAGAAAGGGTATCTGGAGCAATTCTCTATCAAGCTGGTGCGGGCAGATGATCCAATCAAAGAACCCTACACCACCGACGAGCTACAGAAGCTGCTGAAGGAACCGGACTGCAAGACGTGCTCCTTTGCTGAATACCGTAATTGGGTCATTGTCAACTTCCTGCTTGGTACCGGCTGCCGTGCATCCACGCTGCTCAACCTGCAGATCGGAGATTTGGATCTTTCCGCCGGGACAGTGTTTTTCCGCCACATGAAAGCGCGCAATCAGCAGATCGTACCCCTCTCAAAGGCATTGGTCAGGATCATGGAGGACTATCTGGAGCACCGCAGCGGCGACCCCGCAGCCCCGTTGTTCGTCTCAGAGTATGGCAACCAGATGACCCTGAATTCGCTCGGCAATGCGGTGTGGAATTATAACCATAGCAGAGGCGTGGAGAAAACATCGATGCATCTGTTCCGCCATACCTACGCCAAGCTGTATATCCAAGCTGGTGGCGACCCGTTCCGTCTGCAAAAGCTGCTGGGCCACGCTGACCTTACGATGACCCGACGGTATGTGGCGCTGTATGCGGACGACCTGAGAGCTAACTATGACGCCCTGAACCCGCTGGAACAGATGAGCCATGGAAAGCAACGGGGTGAAAAAATAGGGATGAAACGGGAAAGGTGAAGGAGTGTGGAGGTTTCTTTGCAGTGATCGTGTATATGAATTTGCAACTTTGCAATGTTGATGAAATTAAACGAAAATGCGATATAAATTGATGATTTCGGAAATGCAAAGTTGAGCGGTCATTGCAAGGTTGAAGTGAGAAGGACCAATTGTGCAGAAAGAGAAGTTCACGAAATGTTTATAAAATGGAGAGTGACAATTACTGCCGACCGTGCTATAATGACCTTACCCCCGGAATGTTTCGTATGAAGCCCAGAAGTGAAGATGATGTCTCCGAGGGCCATTACGCGGACTCACAGTGATGGACTGCGTAACATATTTTATCTGTTCGTCGAAGTTCAGGATACTGAGCCTCACCTAGACGAATGGAGGTCTCAGCCTAAGGCGAGACGCATGATTAGATAGAGTAGTTTCCCAGAAGCTGTATTCTGCCGGTATACGGTATGAGTGCGGCTTGGGAGTTCTATCTTTTTGTGCGTCTTTTTTGTTGCTGTTTTTTAGGAGATACACGATGTAGCGTGAAAAAGTACAAAAATATGCCAAAATCGCAAACGAATATAAGGAGTAAAATATGAGTTCTCTGAGTTTCTTTCCGTTGATCCCTGCTGTGACCACTGCTTCAGCTGCGCCGGTCTACCATGGAGGCATGATTCCGTGTCTGGGAGATGTGGAGCCGGTAAATACCCGGTGGCTTATTAAAGGATACTTCCCGATGGGTGCTGTGTCGGTCGTGGCAGGTCCCGGCGGCGTGGGCAAGGGCGTATTCATGGCGGATGTGGTGGCTGCCGTAACGACCGGACGTCCCACGATGCTCTTCCCTGATGCTGCAGTTGCACAGGGGAATGTTTTAGTGCTTACGAGCGAGGATGACCCCGGCATGTCTCTGGCTCCGCGCATGATCGCGGCAGAGGCGGATATGCGCAGGGTGTTTTACGCGACTCCCGGCTGGTACTGGCAGCAGAAAAAGAAAAAGCTTGTTATTGGGGCAAGCTTGTTTGAGCTTATTGATGAGCTGCATCCGGCACTGGGTTATCATCGACCCGCTCAGGAGCTTTCTGGAGGGGAATGCAGCGGCAAATGGTGATGTGATGCGCGGGGCGCTTGATATGCTGCAGGAAAAAGCATTGGCAGATCAGTTCAGCGTGGTTATTGTATCTCACATGGTAAAGAAGGCGGGCGATGATGCGAGGATGCTGCTGGCTGGTTCGGGTGAGTTGTGGAATGCCGCTCGCAGCGTGACCATTCTAGGGAGACTGCCGATGGACGAGAGCGTCACCTATGTAACGCAGGAAAAGCTGAACGTTGGCGCTAAGGCACGGAGTATCCTCTTCCATACCCAGACGGTAGGTGTGAAAAATAAGGCAGGCGCAGAGGTGGAAACCGTCAGGGCAGTGCTGGCGGCGACCACGGAGAAGCATTATAAGGAGTGGCCGACAAGCCGATGCCATTGGAGCCGTCGCAGCGGGATGCCAAGGAGTCCATCATGGCCCTTCTGAAAGAGCAGGGACCGATGGCTGGTATGAATCTGAAAAAGCTGGTAATGGACGAAACAGGATGCAGCAAACGCACCGTTGAGCGGGCACATACATTCCTTGTAAAAGAGAAAAAGATCCAAACCAAGCGGGTGCGGCAGGCTGACGGAAAGTTCAAGTTCATCACCTCCTTGTGCGCTGTACGGGCAGTCAGACGGGTGTGTGGCGAAGTTGCATAAAAATGACGAATACGCGGCGAAAATCAACTTCGCCAGTGTGGCGATGTTGAGTGGAGTGGGGAAAACCAAAAAGAGACATGGTATCGCCAATAAGCGAAAAAGGGCGCAATTTCGCCAATGGAAGCCCAGGAGGTGGTGCACTATGGATGGCATGATTGCCTGAACGGAGGTCGGAGAGCGGCAGAAGGGGGAACCCAAATCCTCTCAGTGCTGGAAACGATGCCTGATACGACGCTTTATACAGATTGTTTTATATCTGATGTGAAAATGGCATGCGCTTGTTAAAAATCAACAAAAAGGCAATAGAACCATTCAAAAAAAGGTATTATTGAGATTTGCTTAAAATACAGAAGAAAAAATCACAGATAACTATTGAATTTTAATACAAGCGGTGATATACTGTTGGTACAAGCAAAACAAAGAGGTTTGATAGCGTGTAGCAAAAAAACAATAAGGCGTAATTTGGCAACGCCCAGTTGACTGCCAAAAAATACAATCCGATTATATAGGAGCATACAAATTATGACACGAAGCAAAAAGAACACTACTGGAAAGCCGACGACTGCGACACAGCTCTCGCCCATGATGGCCGTTGCCGAGGTGGCAGAGCTGTTGGGGTTCGGGCAGAATTTTGTCTATCGGCTGGTGAGTAAACCGGGCTTCCCGGCGGTAAAGGTGGGCAATAGCTACCGGATCTTCCGCGAAGGGCTGATGGAATGGCTCGATGCGCAGAAGGTCAATAACACCCCAGGAGGTGCTGCATAATATGTGGGACCCAGAAGCTGCTCCGTACCCCGCTGGGGAAGAGCTGGAAAATACGATTATAAACATGAAAAAGGAGATTAAAATGAGCTTTTTAAGAGATGTATTTCAGACTGCTGACGAGATCAAGCAGAGTCAGGAGAAGTTTAAGGATGCCGTAGATGTAAGCAATCGTCAGGCAGCGGCACTTATTCGACCGTATTTGAACGAAGCACAGAACGAGATCCTATCTGAAATTCTGGAAGGGCTGGTCGCGTCCGTTGCCGAGCACTCGTTCCAAATTGGCTACAATAGCGCCATGCAGACGTTTGCAGAAGCGGCGGCAGCAATCGAGGCAAAGTCTCATGCGTAATAGTAAAACAAAAACCGCCTTACCTGCGCCAACAGGTAAAACGGCCATAGAGACGGGAATATAAATGCGTACGTAAGTTCCCGCCCCTATAATAGCACAGAACGAAGCGTTTGACCAGAGCTTTGTTGAGTAGATGCTAACAAATGCTAACAAACCGGCGTATGGTCTGGCAAGATAGCTGGGCTGTGCGCCTTATATTATTATAGAGGATATCAATATGAGTGATGAAAAGACACATTGGCCATTCGGTGGTTTTTTCCTGAAGCTGTCTGATGAAAAGAACGGGACACATGAGTATGAGGACTACCTGAAGGAGTGTGAGGGGGAAAAGCAGGTGCCTGAGGAGGAGCTGGAATTCCACTACTCCAAGGACCCGAAAGCAATGACGATGCAGGAGTCGCTAGAAGAGATGGGCAGACTCTTACGCTGGAACAGGATGTCGCCAGAGGAGAGACGGGCAGAGCTGGAGGCACAGAAAGCAGCCACGCGCGCCACAGAGCAGGCCGCCAGGGATATGCCCTGCACCATGGAGCCAGAGAGTGCGCCAGATATCCAACAGGGCGCTGTATTGGATGAGGTATTGGATAACCCGCCGGGTGTTGATCGTGTGTTGGATGGTGTATCCGGGGACACGCCAGAGAGGATAATGGACACTGCGCCGGACAGCGTACCGGATGATGGTCCGGATACTACAGAGGAGGCCGTGCCAGAGCCCGCCGAGTTGCAGGAGGAGTGTTGTACCAGACAGGCAGCGGAGGAAACGCCAGAGGTGGTGCCCACAGAAACAATCGTGCCATTGGGACAGATAGGAGGGGACGCCCCGGCGGAGAAAGAGCGATGGCCGTATGCCTCGGAATTGATCGGTGATGCGTTCCGGCATTGGGAAAATGGAAGAGTCCTTCTGGATATGGGAACCGGACGTGGCAAGAACGAATTTATCATTAAGAGGCTGGCGAGCTGGTGCGTTGATGAAATGCTGACAAATGGAATCATAGGCCGGGTTCTATACCTCTGCCCGCTGAATACCCTTCACGCCGAGATGCTCCAACGCAGAATGGAAGCCGCCATTGCCGAGGCCGACGATGAGCCAATGGAAATAGTAATGACCTATGATATGCTCTACGAGTCCATGCTAGAGGTCCAGACCTATCAGCATATTGAGACAAAATACAGGAATGACCCGGCGTCGCTGGAAAAGTATCTGGCGCAGTTCAAGTACATCGTCGCGGATGAGTGTCACTATTTTACGGATTTTTCCTCTTATGGTATCAATACCTATCTGTCGCTGGAAGTGCTGCAGAAGGCCGAAGCTGACCATGTGGTTATCTACATGAGCGCAACGGGCGAGGAGACCTATAAGCTGCTGGAGGAGACCGCAAAGACTCCCGAAGACCACATCTACCAACTGCCGCAGGATTACCGACATATCAAGCAGAAATACTTCTATTCGAGGGAAAATCTGGTCATGATGCTAAAAAGTCTCCCGGAAGACGAAAAGGCCGTTATCTTTGTATCATCCGGCGAGGACCTGCTCAAAATGAAGGAGATATTTGGCGATACAGCTGCCTATTACTGCTCCGAGAACAACCCGAAATACGGCAAAAAGTTCAATGAGCTGACGGAATGTATCAAGGACAGAGAGCTCCAAAAAAGATTTTTGTTCACGACTAAGGCGTTTGGCATAGGTACCGAGATCAAAGACCGCACGGTAAAACACCTGTATATTGACCAATGGAAGCCAACGGACATCATTCAGTCAGCAGGTCGAAAGCGTCCGCTTGATGCCGACGATACATGCACGGTCTATTTTCGTGATTATGATGCGGACTGGTATTATGGTGACTTGAAGAAATTTAAGGCGATCGTGACAGAAGAGCTGAAGCCAGCAGTGGCATATCTTGCAGGGACAGAGGCATTTGAAGTATTCCGAAACAGTGGAACGCCCGATAGTATCAACAAAAAAATAAGAAAGTGCAGGATCATGGAGTTCGATGATGCAAAGGGTGAATACCGCGTGAATCTGCTCGGCGTCCGACAATTGAAGCGTGAATTGGAGCTGCTCAACGAAATGCTCGAAACGTCGTATAAGCAGGTTTTTGCAAAGTATGCGCCGGTGTTAGCAGAGGAAACGGTGCCGTATTGCTTTGACTCAGTGGCGAACTGGATAGACGCACACTTGAATCAGCCGATGTTAAAAGAAGAAATGTACGAAAGTATCATGGCCTTGCATGTGTTCAAAGAGTATAAAGGTCGTCCAATGGGACAGGACATACTAAATCGTAAACTTCAAATCTATGGCGTAAAGATTATCAGTGACAAGAAGCGAAATCGGGGCGAATATTATCAGAAGACATTTTGGGAATTGATTCGAATTTGATAGAGTTTGCGTCTAAAATTGTACTCAGTATATATAGAACAGGTACAAAAATAGACGCAGAAGAATAATAGAAATAAATGTTTGTGAGAGATTTTTCTTCGTGAATGCTTTGATATCGAGCTTGCGAGATATTAAAGTGTTTGCGAAAAATAGAAGATGAGGGGGTGGGAGAAGAGGAAACCCACCATTGATTCGATCAGAGTGAACATGTTGAAGAATTGGCGTAAAATAGTCAAAAATGAGAAGAAGTAGAATGATTTCCCGAATTTGAATATAGCTCGATGATGTGTCAATTCCGCACAAATGTAGAAAATACGATGATGCGTCGAATATTGAGAAACAAGAAAGCGTCTGCCCGGCGGATGGCGTCACAAATCGTTACGCTATCTGGAATGACCTAAAAAGTGAACTTTAAGTAAAAAAGACGTGTTATCGTAGAATTGTGTAAGGGCGTCTATATTGTGGACAGAGTTTCGTAGCTCAATTTTCAGCCGCCAAATTTACATACGGATATTTCCGTAACTATTTTCGTGGGCGGATTTTTACGCCGTCCAAAAGGGAGTGGGTCAGAGCGACACCCCTGCAACATGGCTCAACTTGATGCGGGTTCAAAGGATCAACCCTCAAATTGAGGGTCGATGAACTGTTATCAAAATGATTACGGTTGAAAAAGCTCAGTAGTTAAAATGACTACCAAGAACCATATTCCATCGATGATACGATCAATAAACATTATCCAAATCGGTAAAAGTTCAATAGCGTTCTGATAAAGGCGTCGGTATTTCGCAGTAGCCTCGATTTGAGGGGTGCACAAAACTCCGCATAGTACATGACGGCTTTCTATGATCTGCACAGATTGCAACATGCGATTTATCGTTCTACCGTTCTATTCCGCTCAACTGACGACAATTTGACACTAGTTGAAACCAAATCAAGACACAAAAATACCCCACTGCTCGACATAGAGTAGCGGGGTGTTGCTGTTGAAGGGCGCTTATTTCAGAATAGAAAGATCGTCATAGCGGGCGACACCATTATAGAGCAGCTCAAGCATAGCCACGGCAGAGGGGCGACTATTCAGAGGATAGCCAGCCAGTTCCTGAACGCGATCAGGGAAGAAATCCCATGCGACCTTGGATGCCCGGCGGACCGTGCTCTGGACTGCTCTGGGCCCGCGCAGATTTTTGTCGGCAATGGGCGTGTAGATCTCTTTTTCTACGGCTCGCAGGCGGTCTTCATCTTCAGCAATCAGCGTCAGGGCTTGTGATAGAATCATGTAGGCGTTCATGTTGCGGGTGATCCCGACATAGCGCAGTACATCATTGATACGGGCGGACAAATCTTGCTAATGTATTTGTCAAGAGTTTTTTTATAGATTTTCCGATTTTCTTTT
>ENA-ORSA01001916-ORSA01001916.1-human-gut-metagenome-genome-assembly--contig:-NODE-1916-length-15858-cov-4.542555_pt1 | contig 15858 bp, 10 predicted proteins | sample MGYA00242179_ERZ509142 | MGnify/ENA primary metagenome ERZ509142 (study PRJEB26280, sample SAMEA2338659) | human gut metagenome | biome: human gut; feature: human-associated habitat; material: faeces... | reverse complement strand
TCCGGCAAGGCATTTGTCTTTAACTTCTATAACTCCTCTAAATTCTTTAACTTCTTCTTTCAAACTCCTTCAGCACATCGCAATTCGTGGCGTGCTCGTCCGCCTCTTCGGGATGCTCTTTTATGAACTTGCTCAACGCTTCGAGGGCTTTGTATTGCGACGAGGCCGGTAGCGGCACGGTGACGGGATTGTAATCATCGTCGAACTCCGTAGTACACCATAGGTCTGTGTCCGTATATGCCAAGGCGTAAAGGGCTTCATACTGTATTTTAAGGTTGCTTGAAGCCTTACATTCGGCCAACAGTTCACGAGCCTTACGGGCAAAATCAAGCTCCCCGTCGTGTGTACTGTCGAGCACGCTCTTGCCGTAATGTGTCAAGAACCAGCAGTCGCCGTAGTACGAAGCCTGGTAGTAGCGCACGGCAAGCTCGTATGCACGTATGTCCCTTTGCTCTCCAACTGGCGCAAGGTTGTACTCGCTTTGCAGCTGGAGCATGTCCTTGCAGTACCTTACTTTCAGGTTTTCCTTGGGCGAAGCCTTATGAGGGCCGTCGGTCTCGGGGTCGTTGGGCAACTGGCGCACAAACCAACGCGGCACGGTGTAGGCGCGGTTTGCCATGTACCAGCTGATGTTCTGCTTCTCCAAGTATTCCAACGGCACACGCTCAAGCCACGTCAATGCGGCGGCAAAGCGGCCTTCGGCGATGTAGCGGGTGCCGATTAGGTCGTTGTAATAGTCTTTGTTGCTGTACACCTGCTGCGCTACGTAGTGCTCGAACACGTCGGTCTTTGCCGAAGTCAGGTAAGTGTAATACGACGCGAGGCTGTCGGCAGGCGTTTGGAAAAGCATCTCAAAATACTCGTTCCACGCCGAATAGTTAAGGTTTGAGACGTAACCGTCGGGCCAACTCATGTGCATGTCTTTATCGTACAGCTGCGAAAGATACTCAAACTTGTTTTCCTCCATCATGCCGTAGAGGGCGTTCTCCACGTTGTGCAGCCCTGCGGCGTGGTATCGCTGTGCAAGAACGCGGTAGGCAATGCGCTCCTTCACGTCGGTGTAATGATTGTCATAGTCCTGCGAATTGCCGCGCTCCTCCTCGATTTTCCCGTCCAACCAGCGGAACTCGTCGGCCATCCATTCCGACGTTTCGCCGCCAAGCGGAGCTACGGTAGCCTGTGCCAGCAAGCGGATGCAACGCGCGTTGTCCTTCATGCGGCGGCTGCCCTTCATGCCCACGGCGGCGTTTGCGCGGCGCGAAGCCTCGTTGTAGTCGCCCAAAAGATACTCAACCATGGCCGCCGCGCTCTGCCACAGACATGGAGAAGATGTCTTTTTTTCTTTCAGCACATCGTCAACGAAGCTGACAAACGCCTTTGCGTCAGCCGTCAACACAGGCTGCGCACCCTTGTCTTTTACCCAGTCAAGGTCAGGCTGGCCTTGGATGTACGAGTCGAATGTCTCTTGAAGTCCGTTCACAAAATCCTGCACAAGATATAACAAGGTGTAAGCGTCGGGGTCTTCGGCGTACACTTTCCTTATGCCTGCAAGGTTGCGATAGCCGCGCATACACCAGCCGATGCTGCGCATGTCGCCCTGTTCGGCATAGATTTCGCACGCGGCGCGGCGCAGTCCGCTGTTTAGCATGGCGCGGGCGTAGATGTTGCGGCACACGTCGTGCCACACTCCGCGCGGCAGCTTCGAGGCCGTGGCCGTCCAGTAGAGCATGTTGGCCTTGTCGCGGCCAAGCAACATGTTGGCGCGCATGGCGAGCAACGCGAACTGCTCCCTCATCCGCCGCCCCTTGTAAGCCTGCGCGGCGGCCAGCATGGCGTACAGGGTGCTGTCTCGCGCGGCCAGCTCTTCGCGTGTGGGATAGTTCCACGAGTCGCTCGTCACGTAGTCGCTCATCTTAAGGTAAGCGTCCAGCCAGCGCATATACTCCAGCATATCCTTGTCGCCCTTCCGCGTGGCGATGGCGCGGAGGGTGTCGGCATTCCACCTGTAATACTCCGTTTCCCGGCTTTTCAGGTCGTCAGCGTAAGCCTTCCACCAGTTGTTCATGTCTTCGGCGAAGGGCGAGCGCATCCGTTCGCGGCGGAAAACGCTGAACATATAGGCGTTGTGCGTGGGCCGTTCGGGGGCGCACGCCAGCGCGTCGGCCAGCGGAACAAGGCTAATCAGAGCTGCTATTATAAATTTTCTCATAGTCATAGGGGTTATATCGGGTTATGTTCTGGTTGCTTAAATCAAACAAAATCACCTCCTGCGCGGCATCCCTGCGCCTTGCGGCCACGGCTCGTGCCGCCTCCAGTATGTCGTCAATGGAGGGCGTGCGCTCAACGATGGTGTCGCCCTGGAGCACGGGCAGGTCGTCGTCGCGGTGCATTATGCCTACGTACTTGCCGCCGCGGAAGAGTATGCGCCAAGAATATATGGGGTAGGCCGAGGCCAGCGGCAACTTGTATCCTGACAGATGGCGCAGGTACGGGACAGCGTCGGCCATGTCGAGGATGGGCTTTTGGCACATTATGTCGGTGAAGTCGCCCGTGTTGTACATCATGAGCACGCCGCGCTCAACGGGCGGCGGAGCCTCTGCCAGCTGGTGCAGGCGTATTGTTGCGGAAACATCGATGCCTTCACTCCCGGCCAAGGCCACAAGCGTGCGCAGGAAACCGAAGTACCGCGAGCGCGTGCGGCGCGTCCAGTCGCAGTCCACCTGCACCTCGCTTACGCCCTTTACGCCGTTAGTCTCGCTAATCTGCACCACGCGGCTGAATATCTTTTCAGCCAGCCCCGCAGTGTCTCCGGCCATGCACTCGTTGACGATGTACACAGTGGGCACTACGTCCAGCCCCTCGGGTACGGCGGTCTTGAACCGCAGCGTGGCGTTGGGCACGGGACGGCCGCCCTCGCCCGGCACTACGTCGAAATACCTGACGTACATCCTCCGCACGCCGTGCGCTTTCAGGAAGGCCGTCTTGGCCGTGTCGATGTCGAGCACGGTGCTCCAGTAATACACCGCCCTCGTGCGCTCGCCGCCGCCCTTTCCGGCGCACGCCGACAGCAACATGACAGCAGCGAGGCATATTGCAAGCATAAGATTTCTCATACCTTCAACCTGCGAAGTTAACGGAAAAAAGCGACATGTGCAACTGTTTGCCGCCTTTTAACGCAGGCATACGCCTTTGCCGGGACGTTTTCAGGGGCGAATCACCTCACCGCCTCGGCCATCTGACATGCTACATAGCCGGTGCGCCCGTCGTCAAGCCGCACCTTGTACCAGCCGTCCACGATGCCGTCGAGCGCGAAAGTCTTGCCCTGCTGCGCCTTCATGATTGGCGCACCGCTTACCGGAGCGGTGCGTACATTGACGTTGCTCTTCAATATCTTGACATGCTTGCAGGCTTGGGCGGCAGTAAACTTGTAGCCCTCGCCGAAGCTGACAGAACGGCTGGAAGGGTCGTAAACCACGTCGGCCGTCTCAATCTCTCCGGGCATACCGTACCGAAGGCTGTAATACTTCACCTTGCAGGCGTTGCCAGACATGCTCTCCACACCCGTGATTATCCAATAGTCGGCCACAAAGTCGTTCTCCATCTGCAAATATCCGTAGCACGCTCCCTTGCCGTCGGGCTGCTTGAGGTTCTTGCCGTAGAGGTCCATCACGAGGTGATAGTAACCGTCGGGCGACTCGTCAGTCCATGCTCCGCAGAACGGGCGGTTTGCCTGCGCCATCGCCGAAAGGCACGACATGAACGTAAAAGCCAACAATGTAAGGATGATTTGTCGTTTCATAAAAACATGTATAAATAAAGGACAGCCCTTGGAAACATGGCAGACAGGCACACGGGAAGGGCGTTTGCCCCGCACGCCTACGACTGCAAATATAACAATTTTCAGCCAAACAACCGGCATGCAACGCTTGAAAAAACGCCCATTTGCATACAGCCGTGCAACAGCCTGACATTCAGCGAGTTGTAAAAGGCGGTCTTTTACAATGCAAAAGACGGTCTTTTAGCGTGTGAAAGACGGCCTTTTGCAGTGCAATTTGCCGTATATTGAATTGAGAACGGAGAATTGGGAATGGATAATTATGATTACCCTTGCGGTTGTTTTTTATCAAAGGTAATCATAATTATCCAGTCCCAATTCTCCGTTCTCAATTAAAATCACGCCCGATTGGCTTTATGAGCCTTATCAGACTCATCCGTCCTATTCTGCCGACAAAATCCAGATGCCGCAGACAATGCGGCATCTGATATATGCAAAAGGCACGAGTATGTTAAAGAAATGTTAAGATAATGGAGGGCAAATAATTATCAGACAATCCACATTATCTTTGCAACATTCATTAACATTATTAATAAATATAAACCAAAAACACACCTGTTATGAACAGAATGAGCATCGCGGCCATGACAATGCTGGCCGTCTTCGCCCTCGCGCCGATAAAGGCTGAGGCGCAGTTCTTCAAGAAATTAGGCAAAGCCGTAAACAAAGTGCTTGACACTCCGTCATCATCAAAGAAGTCGTCAGGGCAGACCAAGACCGTGGGCAACGTGAAAATAGTTAACAAATTGCCGGGCTTCGAGGTCGATTACAAGGGCGTGACGTGGCAAAAGGACTTCTGCGGCGTTGAGATAACCGTCACGAATACAGGCGACGAAACCGTGCGCGTATATGATTTCAACAAGATGAAGACGTTTGACAGCGACGGAAACGAGTATGCCAGCCGCAGTATCGTGGGCAAAAACCTGACGACTGTGGGCAACGGCGACTTCGACTTTGAACCCGGAGTGCCCGTGAAATGCATCTACGCGCTGTTCGACCTGCCCGAAAACGGCACCACAATGAGCCTGCTCCAGCTGCGCACAAGGACGCACGAGGTGGCGAACGGCTACGTAGACCGCTACATAGAACTGCGCAACGTGCCCATTCCCGCACGGCAGCAGGCCGCCACAGCCGGGGCAAAACCGTTCAAGGGAGTGTGGACTGCAACAGGCAACGGCTACGAAGCAAAGGCAGAACTCGACTTGTACGGCATGACTATCGACGGAACTGACGCCGATTACAACGACATAAAGTGCTATGGGATGATACACGTCGGCTTCGGTGACAGGGTTGACGACTGCTCGATCACGGCCTGCAAGCCCAACGGCAACAAGGCCGGAATTACCTTTACGAGCAGCCGTGACGGACATATTTACACCGCCACGCTGACAGTTGACCCTGCAAAAAACACGCTGACGGTAAGCGATGTCACGCTGACCGGCGACGAAGAGTTTGGCGACTGTTACGTCAACGACGGACTCGTGCTCAAGAAAAAGTGATTTTTTTTAGTAGTTAAAGAAGTTATTTTTAGTAGTTAAAGAAGTTAAAGGAGTTATCGCTCGCTGCGCTCGCTAAGGGGTTAAAGTCAAATGCCTTGTCTGCTTGTATCTCGTATCTTGTCAACTGACAAAGGTAATGACTTTAACCCCTTAGCGAGCGCAGCGAGCGATAACTCCTTTAACTACTATAACTACTTCTAAAAAGACTAAAATTCCAGCACCATCACATCGCGCGGAGCAAGCTGTACGTCGTCAGTAAGCGACACTGTCTTGCCCGTAAGCACGTCTGTTGCGGCGGGATTCGCACCGATTACCTCGGCATAACGCTTCACTGCGAGCGCCGACTGCTTGCGAGTGCCGTTGACAACGGTCATCACCGTCTTGCCGTTATACTGCCGCGCGATTACGTAAACGCCGTTGTATGGGATGAACTGGGTCTGCTTTCCCTTTACAATCACGTCGTTTCCCTGACGCCAGTGGAGCAGTTTGCTCAACCAGGTGAACATCGCATTCTCCGCCCGTGTGCGGCCTTCTGCAGTGAAAGCATTGTGGGTATCGCCGGCAAAACCGCCGGGGAAGTCCTTGCGCACGTTGCCGTCGGTAACTTCCTTGGTGCCGTTCATCAGCACCTCCGTGCCGTAATACAGCTGCGGAATGCGGTTTACGGTGAGCAGTATCGCCAGCGCCTGCTTCAACGCCGTTGAGTCCTTGCCGTTTCCGAGGAAACGGTCGGTGTCGTGGTTCTCGATGAACGCCATCACGCTCGACGGGTTGGGATAGAGGTAGTCGTACACAAAGTTGTTGTAAATGCGGTTCATTCCGATGGTGAAACCGTCGGTGTCCTCACGCTTCGCCTGATTGATTTTGTCGTAGAAACTGAAGTCCATCACCGTGCCGAGATAGCTGTTGCTGTTCGATATTTTAGAATCCTTCTGCCATGCGGCGGTGTATGCAGGCTCGGTAACCCACGTTTCGCCCACCACATTGAAGTTGGGATACTCCTCGCCGAGCGTCTTCATCCATACAGCCATGCCCTCGGCGTCGGCATAAGGGTAAGTGTCCATGCGGATGCCGTCGATGCCCACGGTTTCAATCCACCACTCGCTGTTCTGTATGAGGTAAGTCATCACGTGCGGGTTCTTCTGGTTCAGGTCGGGCATTGTCGGCACAAACCATCCGTCAACGGTCTCCTTGAAGTCTACCTGGCTGGCATACGGGTCAACGATGGGCGTCAGCTTGTACGAAGTTTGCAGGTACTTGTCGTTCACTTCGGGCTTGGTCTTGTCCTTGCGTGCGGCCAGCCACTCCGGCGTATTCAACCAATCCTTAGTCGGCATGTCGGCGACCCACGGATGTTCGAAGCCGCAGTGGTTGAAAATCATGTCCATCACCACTTTCAAACCTTTTGCATGAGCCTCGTCGCAGAGGCGTTTGTACTCGTCGTTGGTGCCGAAACGCGGGTCTACACGGTAGTAGTCGGTCGTAGCATAGCCGTGATACGAGCTGCAGCCGTTGGAGTCGGGCGAGTTGTTTTCAAGCACCGGGGTGAACCAAAGGGCCGTAACGCCCAGCTCCTTGAAGTAATCGAGGTGCTGGCGGATGCCCTCCAAGTCGCCGCCATGGCGCAGGCTGGGCTGCGAACGGTCGATGGTGTAAGGGTATAAGCCCTTGATTTGGTTGTTAGTAGGGTCTCCGTCGGCGAAGCGGTCGGGCATAAGCATGTACAGAACGTCGGCGTTGGTGAAGCCCATGCGCTCCTCTCCGCGCTTCTCGCGTGCCTTCAGCTGGTACTTGACCTTCTTTGTGGCCTTGCCGTTCTTAAAGTTCAAGGTCATTTCTCCCGGTTGCGCGCCCTCCAGATTGAGGTAAACGAGCAGGTAGTTGGGAGTGTCTACGCGCACGATGCTGTCCACACGCACGCCTGCATAGTCGGTTGTCACGTCGGCAAAGCCTATGCCTTCGCCGTAAACCATCAGCTGAAGCGACGGGTTCTTCATGCCGACAAACCAGTTGGTAGGGTCGATGCGGTCAACCTTGACCGCCGCGTTGATTGCCATAACGCTTAAAATCAGGCTTAAAGATAAAAGAAGTTTTTTCATATTGTGACTGTTTTTTATTCATGCAAGATTACCGCCGACTGTGCCGGAACGCTGACTTGCGAGCCTGTTACGGTACCGAGTCCGGCCTCGTTGATTACCCCGTCGCGGCAGACTACGGTGTAGTTGCCCTGCGGAATGTCAACGCTGCGCGCCTGTTTGGCGGAGTTCAATATTACGATTATGTTCTTCCAGGAGTCGCCCTTGGGATTGCCCTTCAGGCGGAAGGCCACGAGGCAGTCCTGCACGGGCAGGAACTCGAGGTGCTTGCGCACGCATTCGGCGTCGCCGAGGCGGAACGCCGGGTGGTTCTTTCGCATCGAGATGAGGTTGCTGTAATAGCTGAACACCTGCGGATATTTCTCCAAATTAGTCCAATCCAGGCGGTTGATGCTGTCAGGGGAGTTGAAACTGTTGTGCACACCCTTCTTGTCTCGCAACATCTCTTCACCTGAAAGGATGAACGGAACACCCTGCGACGTGAACACGGCGGTCTGCGCCAGGAGGTCGAGTCGTATGAGTTCGTCCTGCCCGATGCCGGGAATGCTGGCGCGGAGGCGGTCAACCAGACACATGTCATCATGGCAACTGACGTAGCTTATGGCCTGCCAGGGCTGCAAAGCCCATGCCTCCTTGCTATAATTCACCTTCGACATGTCTACCTGCGGATGGCTTATTGCCCCGGCGATGCCGAACTTCAGGCTCTCTTCATTACCCGGCAGACCGGCTATGAACGCGCCCTTGGTGTCGTCGCTGAACGGGCCGCGCAGCGCGTCGCGCATCTCGTCGCCGAAGGCTGCGATACCGGGTGTCTTACGCATGTTGGCCTTCACGGCGAGCTTTCCCACCGGATAGGCGCACGCCCCTGCGCTCCATCCCTCGCCGTAGATGAACGTTGCGGGGAAGGTAAGGTCGAACATGCGGCGTATTCTGTTCATTGTCTCAATGTCGTGCACGCCCATCAGGTCTACACGGAAGCCGTCGATGTGGTACTCGTCAACCCAGTAACGCATGGACTGGAGCATGAAGTTGCGCATGGGGTCAAGCTCGCTGGCGGTCTCGTTGCCGCACCCCGAGCCGTCAGACCAATTGCCGTCGGCCGCCTTGCGGTAGAAAACATCGGGATAAGTGCGCTGGAAATTGCTGCCCTCGATGTTGAAAGTATGGTTGTAAACCACGTCGAGGATTACGCGGATGCCGGCCTTGTGCAGGGCGCGCACCATCTGCTTGAACTCGCGTATGCGCGTCGTCGGATTGTAAGGGTCGGTAGAATACGAGCCTTCAGGCACGTTGTAGTTCAACGGGTCGTAGCCCCAGTTGTATTGGGGCGTGTCCAACTTCGTTTCGTCAACCGACGCATAGTCGTATGACGGCAGTATGTGTACGGCGTTGACGCCGAGCCGTTTCAGGTAGTCTATGGCCTTCTGCTCGGTCAGGGCGAGGAACTTTCCCTTGTACTTCAGACCCGACGACGGGTCGATGGAGAAGTCGCGGTGGTGCATCTCGTAAATAACGAGGTCGGTCATCTTCACCTTTTCGGTGATGCGGTCGGTGTCCCAGCCCTCGGGATTGGTCTCGTCGAGGTCAACGATTGCGCCCCTTTGTCCGTTCACACCCACGGCCTTGGCGAACACTCCGGGGCATTCGCCGCGCCCTATGTCGAACGTATAGAACTTGCCTTTCCAGTCGCCGTCGAGCGTGGCGGTGTAATATCCGGCACTTGAATAGGACATCATCATCTCTTGCAACGGCTTGCCGCCCTGCCCTTCGGCATAGATGCTGAGCGTGACGCTCTCCGCATCCTTCGGGGCGAACAGCTTGAAGGTGGTCTGCTTGGGCGAATAGTTTACCTCGTCGGCGAAGCGGAACAGCGAGACAGGCCTGTCAACCACCGGTGTCTTTGGCTTGCGCGCCATACGCGTGGCCGCTTCTTGCGCAACGGCTTCTTGAGCCATGGCCAGCGAAAGGAAGCCTGCAAGCAACAGGTTTGTAATCTTCATATCAGTCATTATTTATCAGTTTCGTAACGTCTTGTATTCCAGCGTTTTGCAAAAGGCCGTCTTTTGGCCTGCAAAAGGTGGCCTTTCGTAAGGTAAAAGACGGTCTTTTAGAAAGTAAAAGGTGGCCTTTTACATACGAAATCACCCTTTGTAGGGACATAATTTATTATGTCCGCACGCCTTGGAAAGGCGTATGTATCAAACTATTTTTGTCAGATACGTTTCTCCGAAACGTACGGACATAATAAATTATGTCCCTACAAGGGGTGCGTCTTTGGGCAGCGAGGATGGAGAAGGATGGCAAGCAATCTACTTACTCCTACTCTCCTTACTCCTCTACTCCTTTCCAATTAAATTCACTTCGCAATCAACGATACCGCGAAACCGCCGCCGGGGGCTTCCGTCAGCTTGAGGGTGTCGCCCTTCTTGACGGTCTTCTTGGTTATGGTGTACGCCTTTGGGTTGGTCTCATAGTGTGCGTCCTTCGCGTCAGCGTAGATTGTGCACTCATACTTCTTGCCCTTGTCGAGGAAGTCGAGCTTGACGACAGACTTGTGGCCATTCTCGTCGCACTTGCCGCCTATGAACCAGTTGTCGGTTCCCTTGGCCTTGCGCGCCACGGTGATATAGTCGCCCGGCTCGGCCTCAAGATACTTGGAGTCGTCCCAGTCTACGGCCACATCCTTGATGAACTGGAACGCGTCGTAATACTTCTCGTAGTTCTCGGGCAGGTCGGCGGCCATCTGCAACGGGCTGTACATGGTGCAGTAGAGTGCCAGCTGGCCTACGAGCGTGGTGCGCACGTATGACTTGTTATTGCTCCACGTGTAGAGTTGCGTCTCAAGAATGCCCGGAGTGTAGTCCATCGGGCCGCCTTGCAGGCGCGTGAAGGGCAGCACTACAGTATGGAACGGCTTGCTTCCGCCGAACGCCTCGTACTCCGTGCCGCGCGCACTCTCGTTGCCTATGAGGTTGGGATATGTGCGGCAGAGACCCGTCGGGCGCACCGCCTCGTGTGCGTTGACCATGATGTGGTGCTTGGCTGCTTCCTTCACGGCGTGCAGGTAGTGGTTGTTCATGGTCTGGCTGTAATGGTGCTCGCCGCGCGGAATCATGTCGCCTACGTATCCGCTCTTGACCGCGTCGTAGCCGTATTTGTTCATCAGCGTGTACGCCTTTTCCATCCAACGCTCATAGTTCATCACCGACGCCGAAGTCTCGTGGTGCATGATGAGCTTTACTCCCTTTGAGTGCGCATACTCGTTGAGCATCTTTATGTCGAAGTCGGGGTACGGGGTTACGAAGTCGAACACGTCGAACTTCGAGTGTCCGGCCCAGTCTTCCCAGCCTTCGTTCCATCCCTCTACGAGCACCTGGTCGAGACCGTTGGCCGCGGCGAAGTCGATATACTTCTTCACATTCTCGTTGTTCGCCCCGTGTGTGCCGTTAGGCTTGCTGTTCTTGTAGTCGGTCACGCCCAAGCGTACAGACGGATATTCGTTGGTGTAGCTCCATGAGGCACGGCCTACAATCATGTCCCACCATACGCCGCAATACTTCACGGGGTGAATCCAGCTAACGTCGTCGAGGGCGCAAGGCTCGTTCAGGTTGAGGATAAGGTTGGATGCGAGCATGTCGCGTGCGTCGTCGCTCACGATGACGGTGCGCCACGGCGTGTTGAACGGTGTCTGTATGTAGCCCTTCATGCCGGTAGCGTCGGGCGTAAGCCATGACTCGAAGGTCATCGTCTTGTCGTCAAGGTTGAGGTGCATCGTGGCGTAATTCACGCACGCAGCCTCGTGCAGGTTGATGTAAAGGCCGTCGTCGGTCTTCATCTGGAGCGACGTCTGCACGCCGGTAGGCGAGAACGTGGTCTGCGAAGAGTTGGGAGTTATTGCGCCATTCATCAGTCCGCGGATTTCAGAAAGCCGCGACTCGGTGTAGTCATACTCCTGCGTGTCGTAGTCGCCGGGTATCCACCAGGCCTTGTGGTCGCCAGCCATGGCAAACTGGGTGTGCTCCTCCTTGATTACAAAATAGTTGAGTTCGTTCTGCTGTGGGAACTCGTAGCGCAGGCCCATGCCGTCGTTGTACACGCGGAAACGGATGACGATGTTGCGCTTGGTGGCCGGTTGGTTGAGCGTAACGGCCAGCTCCTTGTAGTTGTTACGTATGGTTGCGGTCTCTCCCCACACGGGTTTCCACGTCTCGTCGAACGACGACGTGTCGGTCTTCGCTATGGTGAAGCCGTCCATAAGGTCGGTCTCGTCCATGCCTTTGCTGGCGTGCTTGTTCTTTGCAAGCTCCAATCCGAGGTGGCTCGGCTTTACTACGGCCTTGCCCTTGTAATCCAGTTTGTACGTAGGCCGCCCGTTGTCAAGCGAGAAATTAAGTACAACGTTGCCGTCGGGCGACGTCACCGTCTGTGCCAATGCAGCCAAAGGCATCAGCAGCGCGGCCAATAACACTTTTACTTTTCGCATCGTTTAAGGTTTTTATTTTTGTTTCAAGAATATCTATTCGGCCTACATTCGTCCGCTCTCGCGCACCAGGTCGGTGACGTTCTGGCTGAACTCATGGTTCGCCATAAGGTCTTCCAGATTGACGTGCATCCTGTAACGCCAGTAATGACGTGGGTTCGAGGGCACGTTTATGCGCTCCGCGTCGGCGTCGGCAAGGCGCACATTCTCGTCGATTGCAAGCCAGTCCTGCAATGCCAGGATGCAAAGCATCGACGGACAGAGCAGATGCCGCGATACGATGTCGCGCGCAAGCCATCCCGGCAGGGGATGAGGAGCGGCGCCGTACTTCTGCAACACGTTGTTGAAATAGTCCTGCGTGCGCGTCCAGTCCTCGTCCCACCACTGGCGCATAGTAGGCGTATCGTGGCTGGAAATTGTGCAGACAGAGCGGTACGGATTGCGTGAAAGCACGCCAAAGCGCACGTTCGGGTCTTTAGGCATCGACTGGATTTCGAGGCTTAGGATTTTAAGCTCGTCCATAACCCACGACACACAGTCGGGAACCATGCCCAAGTCTTCGGCGCAAACGAGCATACGTGTGGCCTCAACGATTTTCGGCAGCTTGTTCATTGCCTCACGATACCAGAACTGGTTGTTGCGGCGGTAGTAGTAATCGTTGTAGATTTTATTGAAAAGATACTTGTCGCTGTCGTACAGGGACTCGTAAATGAAGTCGAACTGGACGGATATCCTCGGGTGGAACTTGTGCGAATCGCGGTGGTCGCGGACAAAAAGCACATCGCTGACGAGGGCGTACAGGCCGTCGCGCAGGTTGAGTTCGTCCTGCTCTGTCTTGCCTGCGAACGCGGCTTCTATCTTGCGCTGGGTGTCAAACTCAGGCTTCATGCGGTAACGGCCGTCGTGTGTGGGCACGAGATATGTGTCACGCACCATTGCGGCACGCTCTCCGAACATGCGGTCGAGCACCCAATCCGTGATGAAAGGCTCGGTAAACAGTTCCTCCTGGAAGTGCAGTCCGTAAGCCTCTATCTCCTCTTTCGTCATGCCGAGGGCCGGCGAGAACTGCCCCAAGAGGCCGTGAACGGAGTTGACGGGGATTTCCCAAATGCGGAAGAAACCGAGCACATGGTCTATGCGGTAAGCGTCAAAGAACTTTGCCATGTTGGCGAAACGGCGTATCCACCAGCGGCATCCGTCCTTCAGCATCTCGTCCCAGTTGTATGTGGGGAAGCCCCAGTTCTGGCCGTTTACGGAGAAATCGTCGGGCGGTGCGCCAGCCTGTCCGTTAAGGTTGAAGTACCGCGGCTCCTGCCATACGTCCGCTCCGTGGCGGTCAACACCGATGGGTATGTCGCCCTTGAGCACCACTCCCTTTGAACGTGCGTATGCATGGGCGTCGGCCATCTGGCGGTTGAGAATGAACTGCACGTAATAATAGAACGCCACTTCCTTGTATGCGGCCGTGCGCGGGTTTGACAACGCCTTGCGCTCGGCCTCGTCAAAGAGGTTGTGGTCAGGCCAAGTGGCGAAGTCGGCCGTGCCGTATTTCTCGCGCAGGGTGCAGTACTGGGCGTAAGGCACAAGCCAATGGCCTGCCTCCTCGAAGAAAACCTTGAAGGCCGAAGAGGCCAGAACCGTCTTGCCTTCCTGCCTGTAAAGCTCTTTCAGATACTCTGTCTTTGCGGCGTTGACGCGCTCGTAGTCAATCTTCGGCAGGGCGTTAAGCTCTTGGCGCAGGCTTTCAAACTTCTCTCTAAGCGCCTCGTCCTCAATCTGCGGCAGCGCATTGAGGTCGGCATACTGCGGATGCAAGGCGAATATGCTTATGCTGCTGTACGGATAAGAGTCTGTCCACGTGTGTGTTGTCGTCGTATCATTGATTGGCAGGAGCTGTAGCACGCGCTGTTGCGTCATCGCCATCCAGTCAATCATTTTCTTCAGGTCGCCGAAGTCGCCAACTCCGAAGCTCGCCTTGGAACGCAACGAGAACACAGGCACCTGCGTACCGGCACACCTTATATTATATACGGGGAAGCATGCCTTGTCCAACTCGTAAACCACCACGCACCCCTCTTTGAGCGACATGGGCAGTTCTACGCGGCGGTTGTCGAAGTTTTCCCAAACAACATCGGCGCAGTCGGCCACGTTGACGGCGATGAACTTGAAGAAGAACGTTGACGCTGCGAGCCGCGTAGCGTCTATGTCTACAATCCACTCGTTATAGTTGTGCTCCACCATGGGAATGGCCTTCTGCACGTCCCACGCCCCAAGCGACTCGTCGTTGCCCACAATCTTGAGCACCTGACGGCCCGACAGCTGCGGCGCGCGCACCTTCAGGCGCACCGTTACGGGATAATCGCTCAGCGGAACAAGCCTCGTATGCCGGCGGCGGATGCAGTCGGTGAAGGCCGACGTGTACAGGTAAGCGTCGTCGGGCATGTCGAGCCAATGGTCGTACACGGTGACACTGTCGCCGCGCAGCGCATTGATTTCAAGGCGGTGAGGCTCTACAAGCCACTCGCGCCTGACGACATTGTCCTCGCCACGCACCACGCTGTAGTAATAATCGATATGAGTGCCTTTTTTAAGGTCGAACTTCAGGTTGCACGTCCACTCGCGGCCGTCAACGGTCCGCATACGGTAAGGCGTTGACTGCCTTGTTTCATCGTCCGTTCCTGTTATCAGATTCAATACGAGTTCCTCTCCGAAACTCGTGCCATAAATGACATTCAATAGTATATTCATAGGTAACAAGTCTTAAAATACGCGTCAAAGATACGCATAAAAACAATTCAGACGGATGCAAAAAAGCACCGTTTTCAACTTTCCAACGCGCAAGCGTTTACATCGTTTGCCGTCAACCATACAACAATCTAATAATCAACACATTGCGAAAGGCCGTCTTCCCTATCGTGGAAGACGGCCTTTCCGATGCAAATATCTTCATACCTTTATATTATAACCGCACCGTTATTCCATTGCCGGCGCCCGGTTTATCCGCCCGGTATAGCTGAAGTTCGTCATGGCAGTGGCGTAACCGTCGACGCTGCCATCGTCTTGCGGTTCAGCATAGGCGCACACCAAGGGATTTATCGTAACCGTATAGTCGCTGCCGTTCTTGCTTATCACGAGGCTGCCGCTGCCCGGGGCCTCCTCAACATAATACCTGCCCTCGGGATTGCTTACGCTCGCGCCTACCGCTCCCGACACCTCATAAGAGCCATAACTGTATGTGCCGGCGGGTATTTCGCTGTCACTGCCGTTTGCCATGAACGAGATATAAACGGCTGAAAACGAACTCGGATATGACGAACCGGGGTTGTAAAAGTCGTAAGAATAGAACTCCAGCTGGTAGAACTTGCTGCCGTCACCGCCTGCATTGTCTTCGTCAACAGTCCAGTACACGGTGTTCAGGTCGGCCTCATAGCCTCCAAGGTCAAGAGTAACCTTGCCGCTGCCGCCGTTGTCATCGTCATCGTCGTCACTGCACGCACAAAACGTGCCTACCGTCATCGCCATGAGCATCATGGCCAAAAACTTTGCAATCTTCATAATACGTCTTTTTTATAGATGATTTGTACGTTTTCCCCTACCGGGAACAATGCAAAGTTATTTCTTTTGCGGTTAACATGCAAACGCCATCACCGCCGTTACGGCTCAAACTGCACGCCGACGATGACAAGCAGTTAAAATAAATGATCATCCAGCAAAAATTTTCTTACACGCAAACGCCCATGAAGAAACAAAAGACACGCCTACAAATCAACGACAAGACTAAGCCCGACGGGGCTTACGGCAAGACTTACGTCATCATCCCAGCCGGTGATTTTATCGCCAAGCCAATAGCCGGCTTCAACCGAAAGCACGCCTATTGCCGCCCCTGCAAGCACGTCGGCCCAATGATGGCGGTTGCGCCGCACGCGGTCAACCGCAGTGGCGGCGGCC
>ENA-ORSA01001911-ORSA01001911.1-human-gut-metagenome-genome-assembly--contig:-NODE-1911-length-15885-cov-5.016361_pt1 | contig 15885 bp, 9 predicted proteins | sample MGYA00242179_ERZ509142 | MGnify/ENA primary metagenome ERZ509142 (study PRJEB26280, sample SAMEA2338659) | human gut metagenome | biome: human gut; feature: human-associated habitat; material: faeces... | reverse complement strand
TACGAAAATCGGAGGAAAAAGGCATTGAGGGGAAATTGAGCTGGAATTGAGTGAATGTTTGGAAAGTTGTAAAATTGAATTTCCATTTTGGTAAAGAATTACCACAGTAATTATGAGGAGATAACGTGAATGAAAAATATAGTGAGTGGGTATTTGGTAAATTTGATTCTTAAATGCCAGTATTTTTGAATGCAGCAAATTTTTATTATAGAACATTACTTTACAAGAAGCATAAAAAAGCATATAATTCTTTTGTAAAATATTTAATAAAAGAGGGTAAGAAAACGGAAAATAAAGATAAAAAAAATATGACAAGAAAAAAAATAATTAATTATGTGCTGAACAATCATGTTACATCTAAGGCGGAAATCGCAAAAGAGTTAAACTTGAGTATGCCGACTGTGTTAGCAAATGTGAATGACTTGTTAGAAAAAAGGGTGTTGGAAGAAACTGGGGAATATGCTTCAACCGGTGGAAGGAAGGCAAAAAGTATAGGGATTAATAAGTCATACTGTCATGCAATGGGAATTTTGATTACAGCGAATCATATAGAAATGGTATTAGTAAATCTTGGAGATGAGATTATAAAAAAAGATCGCATCCGTTTAAAATTTACGGCAGAATTATCCTATTGTACAGAGGTGGCACAAAAGGTCAAAACTTTTCTTGAAGGCGAATTAGCGAAGGATACGCTACTTGGGATTGGAGTGGCGATTCCAGGAATCATTGATCAGAAAGAACGGATCGTTTTAAAATCCCATGCTTTAGGTATAGAGAATTATAGTCTGCGCTTTTTAGAGCAGGCTCTGGAAATTCCAGTATATTTTGAAAACGATGCTAATGCTGCAATGCTTGCAGAAAAAAAGCAAAAGTATCCAAATGCGATATATCTGTCTTTGAACCACACCTTAGGAGGTGCATTCTGCATAGATGGAAAGCTGTTTCGAGGGCAGAACCAGAAAGCAGGGGAGTTTGGTCACATGATACTCGTTCCCGGTGGAAGAAAGTGTTATTGTGGTAAATCAGGATGTGCAGATGCATATTGTGCTGCAAGTGTACTGACACAAGATAACAGGCAGTCACTGGATGCATTTATGGAAAAAATTGAAAGTGGTGATGAAAAAATTTTGCAGACATGGAATGAGTATCTGGATCATCTTGCTGTTTTGATATCAAATCTGCGGATGGCATATGATATGGATATCATACTAGGAGGTGATGTGGGAGGTGTATTGTCAGATTATATGATACCACTGGGAGAAAAAGTGATGGCATATAATGGCTTTGAGCATGATGTTTCATACTTGAAAAATTGTTCGTATAAGAAAGAAGCGTCGGCTGTTGGAGCCGCGAAATACTTTTTTACAAAACATATGGTAGAATTGTAAATTTTTTGAACGCAGATAAGCAGTCCACCGCATCTAGTGCGTAGGGCAAGGGGATGTTTAGTCGGTTGGAGTTAAAAACTCCCACTGACAGGTTGCAAAGCGAATGCAGATGTCCGCTTTATATGTGTGAAAAACGAGAAGTTGTGTAAAATTAGAAAAAGATATTATAGTAAAAAACGGAAAGAAAACAGTAACTACGGTTTCCTTTCCGTTTTTGCGTGTTGATTGTGAAAAATACACAAAAAATGTATTTTGAAATTATGAAATATATAAAATCATGAAAAAACATATTGACAAATCGTGTTTACAGGGCAATAATGTAATTACTTTAATAAAACATTTTATAAAACATAAAATAAAACAATATAAAAAAGGAGGAAACAATTATGTTACAGCAGGTAATGACAAATCCAGGAGAAATTATTTTCAGAGAGGTTCCGGTTCCGGAGGTAAAGGAAAATCAGGTGTTGGTAAAGATTATGAATATTGGTGTTTGTGGATCAGATATTCATGTTTATCATGGAAAACATCCGTTTACAAAATATCCGGTAACACAGGGACATGAGGTTTCCGGTGAGATTACAGAACTTGGAAAAAATGTTACAGAGTTTCATGTGGGACAGAAGGTGACGATAGAGCCGCAGGTATATTGTGGACACTGCTATCCATGCCGTCATGGAAAGTATAATCTCTGTGAGGAATTAAAAGTAATGGGATTTCAGACGACAGGAACAGCATCTGAGTATTTTGCAGTGGATGCATCGAAAGTAACACCGATTCCAGAAGATATGTCCTATGAAGAAGGAGCTATGATCGAACCGCTTGCAGTGGCAGTTCATGGTGTAAAACAGATGGGCGATGTGGCTGGCATGAATATTGCAGTCCTTGGAGCAGGACCGATCGGAAATCTCGTGGCACAGGCAGCAAAAGGAATGGGGGCAGCGAAAGTGATGATCACAGATATCAGTGATCTTAGACTGGCAAAGGCAAAAGAATGTGGAATTGATGTGTGTGTGAATACCAAAAATAAAGACTTCGGTGAGGCAATGATCGAAGCATTTGGACCGGATAAGGCGGATGTGATCTACGACTGTGCCGGAAACAATATCACAATGGGACAGGCAATTAAATATGCAAGAAAAGGAAGCACGATCGTACTGGTGGCTGTTTTTGCAGGAATGGCAGAAGTAGATCTTGCAGTGGCAAATGACCACGAACTTGACATTAAGAGCACGATGATGTACCGCCATGATGATTACATAGATGGAATCAGACTGGTAAATGAGGGCAAAGTTCATTTGAAACCGCTCATCTCAAAGACATTTGCTTTTAAAGATTATCTGAAGGCATACCAGTATATTGATGATAACCGCGAGACAACGATGAAAGTAATTATCAACGTCAGTGAAAAGTAAGGAGTTCGTATGGAAAATAAATATGGAATTGTCGGAGTTGCCCATGTCGGGCTTCCGACAAACGATTTACAGAAAACAGTTGAGTTTTATAAGAGTCTTGGATTTGAAGTAATTATGCAGTCTTATAATGAAAAAGCAGGGGAAAAAGTGGCATTTTTACAGATAAAAAATTACTGTATAGAGACTTTTGAAAATGGGCAGGCGGCAATGTCAGACGGTGCATACCAACATGTTGCACTTGATGTGGAAGACATTGAAAGTATGTATCAGAAAATCTGCAATGAAAAATACACAGTTATTACAGACGGAATCGAAGAACTGCCATTTTGGGAAAATGGTGTGAAGTTTTTTATGATTAAGGGACCAAATGAAGAAAGAATAGAGTTCTGTCAGAAACTCTAATAAAAATAGGAGAGACATATGGGAAGCGAAAACAAAAATGGAAAAGTACCGCTGATCAGTAAGATTGCATATGGGTTTGGTGATGTTGGATGTAATTTCAGCTGGATGTTCGTCAGTAATTTTCTGATGATATTTTATACAGACGTGTTCGGAATCAGTATGGCGGCTGTGTCAGCACTTATGCTTTTTTCAAGATTCTGGGATGCAATCAATGATCCAATCGTCGGGGGACTTACGGATAAAACAAAATCGAGATGGGGACGGTACCGTCCATGGCTGTTAGTAGCGGCACCAATTACAGCGATTCTTCTTGTCATGACATTCTGGGCAAGACCTGACTGGTCGCAGAATGGAAAGATCATTTATATGGTAATTACATATTGTCTGCTGGTTTTGGGGTATACCTGTGTGAATATTCCATATGGAACCTTGTGTGGTGCTATGACACAGGATATTGATGAACGTGCAAAAATAAATACATCCCGTTCGGTTGCAGCGATGATTGCAATTGGTGTGTTAAATATTATCACAGTTCCACTGCTCAGCAAATTCGGCAGTCACAGTGCAAAGACAGGATATCTGACGGTTGCGGTCATATATGGATGTATTTTTACAGCCTGTCATTTCTTCTGCTTTGCGAAGACGAAAGAGGCAGTGATCACTCCGGAAAAAGAAAAAATTTCTGTAAAGGTACAGTTGAAAGCAGTCATGAAGAACAGACCATATCTTCTTGCATTGGCAGGACAGATATTATTTGGATTTACATTATATGGTAGAAACGCAGATATTCTGTATTATTTTACATATGTGGAAGGGAATGCCTCCTACTACACAACTTATTCGATGTGCATCATTATTCCTTCTATCATCGGGGCAGCCTGTTTTCAACCATTATTCCGCAAGTTGAATAACAAAGGAAGAACAGCATCTCTCTTTGCTTTATTTACAGGAATTTCCATGTTGTCTATGTTTTTCTTCAATGCCAAAGAATCACCAGCTATTTTTTATGCATTATCTGGTCTCACACAGTTTTTTTTCTCTGGATTTAATACCGCAATCTATGCAATTATTCCAGACTGTGTGGAATATGGGGAGTGGAAAACCGGACTTAGAAATGACGGTTTTCAGTATGCATTTATTTCACTTGGAAATAAAATCGGAATGGCAGTTGGAACAGCACTTTTAGCAGGATTACTTGGAAAATATGGTTATATTGCAAATCAGACACAAAATGCAATTGTACTTTCAATTATGAAACATGCATTTACGACGATTCCAGGTGTACTGTGGATTGTGACTGCGGTTGTATTATTTTTCTACCGGTTAAATAAAAAACGTTATAACGAGATTGTGGAGGAACTGAAAAATGGAAGAAAAAGTTGATATCGTGGCATTGGGAGAATTGCTGATTGATTTTACGGAAGCAGGACACAGTCAGGGTGGGAGAAAATTGTTCGAACAGAATCCCGGCGGTGCTCCGGCAAATCTTCTGACCGTTGCAAGCCACTTTGGGTATCGCACCTCTTTTATTGGAAAAGTTGGAAACGATATGCATGGTAAATTTTTAAAGAAGACACTGCAAACGGAAGGAATCAATACAGATGCTATCGTCGAAGATGCAGATTATTTTACAACACTGGCATTTGTGGAAATCGGTGAAAATGGAGAACGGAATTTTTCTTTTGCAAGAAAACCAGGTGCAGATACACAGTTAAAAAAAGAAGAACTGGATCAGACGTTAATTTCCGGATGTAAAATTTTTCATTTTGGATCATTATCGCTGACAGATGAACCGGCAGAAAGTACAACGATTGAAGCGGTAAAAATGGCAAAAGCAGCGGGTGCACTTATTTCCTATGATCCGAATTATCGACCGTCTCTTTGGAAGAGCAAAGAGGATGCAGTGAAAAAAATGAGATCTGTCATAGAATTGGTAGATGTCATGAAGGTATCGGATGAAGAGAGTACTCTGTTGACAGAGGCGAAAAGTTATGAGCAGGCTGCAGATCAACTCCTTGCCATGGGACCAAAGCTGGTTGCCATTACATTGGGAGAACAGGGCGTTCTTATGGCAACAAAAAGCAGAAAAGAAATCATCAAAGCATTTCAGATACATGCGGTCGACACAACTGGGGCAGGTGATTCATTCTGGGGAGGCGTATTATGCAGTATCCTTTCCGTGAATAAGAATGTTGAAAAAATGGAATGGGAAGAAATCAGAAAGTGTGCTGTTTTGGGAAATGCAGTTGCAGGATTGTGTGTGCAAAAGAGAGGTGGAATCCCTGCGATTCCGACGAAAGAGGCGGTGTTTGAATTCATGCAGAAATAATGAATGTATATGAACAAACTATTATTATACGCGGCAAACGAAAATGTGTAAATCCTCTGGCGGCGGCAGCCGAGACCCCCAACGAGCAATGTATCGGAATGTCCAAAAGGATATTCCGATACATTGCTCGTCTACGGTATCCCGAATCCGGGATACCCCACACCCTCCGGGCAAAGTCCATCCATCAGGTCTTGCCTATGTTATCTGAATGCGCCTCAAAAAACAGTTTTTACATCTGTATTGTAATTCCAACAAGAAAGGATTCCTCACCGGGAACAAGATCGAGATCACCGCCATGGCCTTCAATGATTTTTCGGACAGAGGAAAGCCCGATTCCATGATCAGCAGATGTACCCTTTCGGGAGAGGAATGTTTTTCCCTCTTGCAAGGTCAGACCGTCGTAAGTGTTTTCAATCTTCAAAAAGTACATATTGCCTCTGGTTTCGCCTGCAATGAAAACGCGGCGCACCCCTTGCTTTTGGCGGCTGCACGCCTCAACGGCATTGTCCAAAAGATTGCCCAGCACCGTACACAGTTCCACATCGGTAAGCGGCATCTGATCGGGAAGATCGAGCCGTACCTGAAATTCTGTCCCTTGTGTCTGCGCCATGCCGTAGTAGTATTCAATCAGTGCATTTACGACGGGATTTTTGCAGAACTGGGCAGGGGAGTGACCCGATGATGCCGCAACCTGTTCCTCAACCTGTAACAGGAAGGAGCAGATCTCCGTCTGCCCATGTTCAGAGGCCATGCGGTCTATGGTACGCAGATGGTGTTTGATGTCGTGGATCAGCCTTCTGTTTTCTGCCGCTGCTTCAGAAACCTGACGGCTGTATTCGGTCTGCATAGAAAGCTGACGGATGACCTGCTTGCGTTCTTCCTGGAAAATCAGGCTGTTTCCATATCCTTCTATCACATCGCGCCAGAGGGAATAACCGATGGCTGCTGCTATGAAAAAGCTGCCCCATTCCAAAAACCAACCGCCGATAACCGGCTCATAAACCGGCAGAAGGCGATCCCATATAAAGGCGCAGGTTGCGGCTGCCGCAGCATAGAAGATCGGCCTGCTCCGTTTTTCTCCTCTGTGAATGGCAAGCACAGCGATGATAAGCAGATAGAGCGCAGATGCCGCCTTATAACAAAAGACCGATGCAGAGAAGAAACGAATCGCTCCAAGGGAGAGATGGGAAGCCAGCGTGCCATACAAAAACGCATATACCAGGAAGGCAGCGCCCACCCCATTACTGATGGCCGCAGGCAGGAAGCCCGGCCTGCATATCCGGTTTTGCAGAACTATGATCAGCCAGGTAACCAGATAGATACAGAACAGTTCAATCGTGTACCAGGGGAATACGGGAACCGCAGTCAGCATATGAAGCACAGGATAGGATGACAGGCCGCACATGGCAAGGCAGATCAGTCCGAACAGGAATGTATTTTTCTGTTTCATCCGGCGGCTGAAATAAAAGGACAGCAGCGCACAGACAAAGGTAACTGTACAGCTGAACAGGCAGAATGCAAACCGGATTCCTCTGGTTGTATTGACCGCCAGCATCGTTCCGAAAGCAGGCGGATAGACAATCCCTCCGTAAAAGTGGTCATAGTTGCTGACCGCTATGGTGAGTGTGACCGGTTTTCCGCCATGAAAAGTGACCATGCGGTTTTGAACCAATGGTGTCCCCTGTGCCGGTTCCCCCATTTGCAGGATCAGGTCATGATCCAGATAAAGGTTGTAAGCAGAAAACACTTCCGGGATTTCCAGCGCATATGTTTCCTTCCGTTCCGGCAGAAAGAATGTCATCTGATAAGTCCCGCAGCCATAGGGAGAAGGGTTTGCAGGGCTGGAGAAATTGGTCTGCTCTCCGATGGAAAGGTAGCGCATATAATGGCTTTCATTCCGTATTTCTTCCGGGGTCAAAAGTGCGTCAGGATAAAATGCCCAGCCGGATACCAGAAAGCGCACCGGTGACTTTTGAAGTTCTTCCTCAGAAAGCGCTAGAATCCCATTTGCCGCCTGGATTGTGTTCTGGCTATATTTATTATTGAACTGATACAGGCCAAGAAAAAACAGGGATGAGCACAGGCAGACCATACATAAGGCAGCATATTTTTTTACCGCAGAAGATACCATCTTATTTTCGCCTCCTCCTTAGGAAAAACACACCGGCAGACAGAAGAAGCAGACAGGCCGGAATCAAAAAGAATATGGGCGACCAGCTGTGCTCTGTGTCGGCGGCCTGTGCCAGGGAAGCGGTATCTTCCTTTCCCACAATGGTGTAAGTCCCTGTATGGCTGATCTGAAAGGAAGCGGCTTTCGCCGTATCGTCGTAACCGGTCATGGGGATTTCCACGCCGCTTTCATCACAGAGGAACCATGTGCCGGCTGCCGGGTCATTTGGACAGGGCAGCATGACAGAAACATCCGGCAGGGAGCTGAGCGCAGTTCCATTGATGGAAAACGAAAAAGAAAAACCGCCGTCCGTATCCTTTTGGATGATGACTTCAATCTGATCTTCGTTTTGGATACCCTCCGGCAAGGCGTCTTTGGGTATGCTGATAGTGATTCCCTGTTTGGAAAAGACGGCTCTTTGCTCCCCTGTTTGCAGCATCATCAAAAAGCGCGTGCCGGAAATCCGGTCGGTGGTTTCATCGAAGAACTCTGAAAAATCAGGGCTTTTGGAATCCGCATCTTCCTCTGTATCACCGTTTGCCTGTTCCGATGGAAAATCGTCTTTATCTATATCTATGGAATCATCCTTTCCCTCCCAGGATGGCTCGGAAGACTTGTGGGATGGTTCATGATCCGCAGGATCATTTTCTTCACTGACAGGTGGTGTTTTTTCAGAATCGTTGGAATCCACTCTGCCGCCATTTGTTGCAGGCGGTTTTGGAGGCTTTGTGGAGGGCCTGTCTGTAAAACCATCTTCCTGATCGTCGGTATCTTCAGGAGGCGGTTGAATGATGGTATCGGGTGGATTTCCACCTGCATCCCCTCCATCCCGGTCGCCTTCATGATACCCCTCAAGGACAATTTCATCTGCGTAGGTAAAGGACAGGATGCCGGTCTGTCCTCCGTCATAATCCACCTGAAGGCGGTAACTGCTGCCCGGTGCCAGCAGACGGGTGGCAATCGAGAGCATTTCCTGACCCACATAAACGCCACTTTCCAGACGGTTCCATGAACCGTTGTTTTCGGACAGCCATACGCTGATCTTATCCAGCTCTCCCGGCGGTGTGACCCAGGGAAAATGAAGGTTTCCTCTGGCGGCCAGAAAACAGTTAATGTCTGGTCTATCCGGAGCCTGAACAGAAACAGGAATTGTAATTTCAGGGAAATCGATACGATCCGCAAATACGGTATTTTCCGGTGCGGTCAGCCTTCCTGCTGCATGGTACAGTCCCACAGTATTCAGATCAATACCGGAAAAATCCCATTCCACCACAGCGGTGTAGCTGGTTCCATTTTCCGCATAGCATTCCAGATAGTAAGGGGAAAAGGCAAACAAATTTTCCAGCGTTTCGGTTTCGCTGCCCTGTTGAATCGCAAACGCGTCCGTATAAGGATACCATTGCTCTATGGAGGTGATGACAGCAGGCGGCATTTCTTCCACCCGGACGGAAATCTGAAGCTCCTGCAAGACAGCTTCACCAAAAGCATACCCCTCCGGCAGTTCAATCCGGCCTGCTGCGGCATATTCGCCCGGAGTGGTCTGGTCAATGGCCGAAAAATCCCATGCGACAGAAAATGTTTCCTGCCGGATTTCTTCACCTGCTGTTACAGTGGCGCAGACGGTTTGATACCGAAGGGCCAGCTGATAAATTTCCTCCAGGTCATCATCAGACGGTGTGGTTCTAAGTGGCAGGGTGAAATCTGGCAGGGAGAGCAGTTCGTCTTCATTTTGTATTTCTGTGACAAGGACGAGGGATACTTCTTCCGGTGTTTCCGGGGTTCCGCTCTTCCGTGTCTCCGAAGCCTCGCTTTCTAAACCCGGCGGATTCTCCCTTCTTTCATCGGCATTGGCTGGGGTTGCAGTTCCAGCGGCAAATGCGGGGATACTGCCGGTGAAGCAGAGGAGGCAGGCCAGACAGCCCCCCAGAATACGCCTGCGTATTTGTTTCATTCTCATACGATACCCCCCATTCCAGAGAAAACATACTGACGGTAGGTTTCCCGCAGCTGTTTTCCATTGCGGAGGGCAATCGGAAGTTCCTCCCCGTTTATCAAACGGAAGGTCTGACTGTCAACCTGGCTGATGTAATCCATGTTGATTAAAATGCCCCGGTAGCAGGGCAAAAAACGCTTGTCCTTCTGCAATGCGGCAGTGACCTCCTGAAAACCTCCGCTTACCGGTATCACGCGTTCCGCCGTATGAATCCGTGTCATACGGTTTTGATAATCTATGTATAGAATCTTCTCTGTGGGAAGTTCCAGCTTTTGACGGTCAGCCATAACCGAAAGTGTCATCACTTCATAGGGCGGTTTTAGCTGGCACAGCTCCATCGCTTCTTCAAAATCTGCCTGATGGAGCGAAAGCGGCTTCAGCAGATAATAGCTGGCGGACAGGCTGTACCCCATCCGGGCATAATCTTCTGTAATGGTCAGAAAAACGATCTTACAGAGCCTGTTTTTCTGGCGCAGCCTTCTGGCGGTCTCTATTCCATCCATGTTCTCCATATAGATGTCCATAAAGACAAGCTGAAAATTGACCTGGGCGGCAGCTTTCAGAAAATTCTCTCCGTCCTCAAATTCTGTCAGCGTATAATCCAGCTGATGCTTTTTCATATAATTTTCCAGGCAGGCAGACAGTTCTGCTCTGTCCTCTGCTCTGTCATCCACAATCGCAATCTGCATCGTGCCATCTCCTTTGCACAATAATCCAATATTAGTATAACATAAAACCGCAGGAAAAAACTTGCGTCTTAAACAGGAAACCTGCGTCTTAAACAAAGTCGGTTGCATTTCCCTTGACAAGATGCTACTCTAATTATACTACCAGACTTTCCGATGAGAAGGTCTGGTTTTTTTATGTGACAGGAAATTCCGAAGAATTCCCTGTCACAAAAAAAAGGCACTAACGTGCCAAAGATGCGCACTTGCGCGAAGATGTAGATTGTCGCAAGCGACCGCGCAAGGCGCAAGAATGTGCCAAGGCACATTCTTTCTTGTTTTTCTTTTCAGGAAAGGAGGCTCAGCATGAAAATCGCACTTTGTACGGAATTAAGGAATGCAGAATGGTTTGAGAGCAGGCTGCGCTCCCTTTTTGCTGGGGACGGACAGCTTGTCATCGACGAGCTATGGAATGAGAAGCAGCTATCTCAGGCACTGCGGCGGAGCCGATATCATGCGGTTGTCATCGCCATGACCGGGGCAAGGGGATTGGAGGCTGCCATTCAGGCAAAGCAGCTGGCACCGGAAACACCGCTTGTCTGGTGGAGCGATGATAAAAACTTCGCCCTGATCGCGTATCAGCTTCGTATCCCGGCATTCCTCTCCATAGATTGTAGTGATCAGGAGCTATATGAGGCGATGGAGCCCATCAGGAAACGGAGGTATGGAAATGCGAATTGCGCTATGCAGCTATAGTCAGAAGGAGAAAGCAGTCTCCCGGCTTCTTCAGGGAAAAAGGGGAAGTAATGAATCAGGTGAGGAGGAAACGTATGAATAAAAAATATTACCGGAGAGAACAAAACCGTCACGCTATATAGAAAATAATGACAACAGGAGGAAATGGATATGAGGTATAAAAAGAAGAAATGGCAGATCGTATCTGCAGCATTGGCGGCAATGATAGCGATGCAGTTATGCATACCGTCTGCAACGTTTGCTGCAGTCCCTACAAAAAAGCTGAAAGTGATCACGGGATTTACGGAATTACCGGAGGAGGTCGCGCATATTCAGATCCCTGCGGATGCCGGAGAAAACTTTGAGGATTATCTGAATTTCCCGGAGACGATCGAGGCTTCGGTGGTGGAATATAAGAACGTGGATCATCAGAAAAATAATGCGGATCGCGATAAGGGCGCGGAAGATGAGAAAGCGGCAGCAGACGACCGTGATAAGAAAGAAGACTCGGAAATTGCTGCCGGCAGTAATGCAAAGAAAGAAAATCTGAATGAGGAGGAAACTCCGGAAACAGAAAATTCAGAAAACATGCCGGATAGCAATGATGAGGAGGAAACTCCGGAAACAGAAAATTCAGAAAATGTGCCGGATAGTAATGATGAGGAGGAAGCAGATAAACAGGAAGTTCAGGAGAAAGACCAGCAGGGTACGTTTCTGATCGCTACCGACAGCAATGCCGGGGATTTTCTTGAGGATTATGAGTTTGAAGATGAGGAAATCTCAGAAGATATCCCGGTGCTGACGGATATCAGCGTTACTTGGGAGCTGGATGAGAACCGGGAAGATGAAAGTGGTTTCTATTATTATCTTCCGGTTCTTCCGAGAGAGTATATTTTGGCAGCGGGCGTGGAGCTTCCGGAGATCGAGGTCAGCATGGACGGCGGAATCGCTTTGCTGGCATCAACAGATACTTATAATATTGCGGATGGCGGTATCGTCATCAACAGCAACACATTGGAACAGTATAATCATGCGACTATCACGGGAAACAGTACGACCAATGTTATTCAGGTTAGTGGTGTGGAGGCTACAATCACGATTTCGGATCTGGATATCCGGATTCCGATCGATAAGAACGCTACGACAGCAAGTAACTGGATACCGGCGATCCGACTGGCAAATGGTGCAAAACTGAATCTGATTCTGAAGGGAAAAAATACACTCAAGGGCGGTGATATGTGTGCGGCTATTGATGTGCCGGAAGGCTGTACCCTGACGATCAGCGGAGAGGGAAGCTTAAAAGCAACCGGTGGAGTAGGTGCCGGAATTGGTGCGTCGAGCATGAGAAAGGGTTCCTTGGGGAGGATTGAGATCAACGGAGGCAATATCGAAGCTTATGGCAGCGGGATGGCAGCAGGTATTGGCGGCGGTTTAGAGGGCGGCATCGGTACCATTGTCATCAACGGCGGAACTGTGTATGCCAAGGGCGGACATGGAAGCTACCCCAAGGATATTAATCATGTATACGGTGGAGCAGGAATTGGCGGTGGAGCGTACGGCTGCGTGGATCTGATTGAAATCAATGGTGGCAATGTGACAGCCTATGGAGGATATGTTACGAACGCAGGAAGACACCCCGGAGCCGCAATCGGCACTGGCGGCGGTGGAGCAAAACCGATAGGCGAAGGTAAATACAAGTATGGTGAGATTGTGATCAATGGCGGAACGGTTTCAGCCATTGCATATCATAATGAAGTATATGCGATCGGTGTCGCAGAGAAGCCCAGTGTAGAGGGTACCTTGGTGGGCTCCATTTCCATCAGTGATCAGGCAGTAGTCAACTTAAATGGCGGCGATTATTTCCCGAAAAGTGAAAATCCCGGACTGAAAAACTATACCATTCAGGGCACGATTGCGGATGTACGATTCACCGAAAGCACTTATCCGGTGACAATCAGCGTGGGAGAGATTACCTGGAATGCAGGGACGATGAAGGTGAGCGATTATCAAGTTACACTTAAGGCATCCAATTATCTGAAGCCATTAACGCTAGGGACACCGGTAACGGTACAGGTGACGGTTGGAGACTATGTTTATCAGATGGAAGCTGACGTTGCTGATGTTGATGATAAGAATGCAACGATCACTTTGAAGGCCGCAACTCCTCTTTATGAGACAAGATTAAAATTTGTTTCCACGGTGATCACGAGCGATCAGATATTACAGGCAACCGATATCACGGTCAAGCAGAATGATAAACCGTTGAGCAATCAAGAAGGTCAAAGTGCAGCTATGGTCATTCCTTCCATGCAGATTTCGTATGATGAAGCGAACACGGGACATCTGACGGTATATCTGCCGGAAAATAGGAATAAAACAGAGATTTCGGTGACGGTACCGGGCTTAAATGACGGCAATCCGATCACAAAATCAGGTGAGACGATTTCGATAAAAACACCAAATGAAATTACGATGTTTCAGCGTGATACCTCTTGTAGTCATGAGCACTATAATGCAGATGGATTTTGTGAAGCATGTGGTGCATATCAGGAGGCAGGAACGTGGCAGGGCTATTATGAGATTTATAATGCCGGTCAGCTTTTCTGGTTTGCAAAGCAGTTTAATGATGGTAAAATCTCTAATACGAGCAATCTGAAGCTGATGAAGGATATTAAGATCCCGGGCGGATATGCCTGGACAAGCATTGGAGCCATAGCTGATGGTAAGTCTTTCGAGGGGAATATTGAGGGAAATTACCATGTAATTTCCGGACTGCGACCTGCTAATGACGGTACAAGTTCTAAGTACGGACTGGTGGCATGGATTAGACATGGGAGTGTACAAAATATAGGGCTGGTGTTGGAAGGTAATTGGACTTGCGGGTTGTGTCGTGACGCTTATGCTATCAACATTCAGAATTGTTTTGTAGTAGGAACAGATTTTTCAAATAGTTGTTCAAACGGAACGGTGACTAATTGCTTGGCTGTATCAGGAAAACTGGAAGGAACTAAGACCCCGAATGATCGTAGGACTACTTTTACGAACTGTTATGAGACAACAAAGAGTAAATATAGTTCTCCGGGTATTACTACTCTAGATAACGAAGAAAAACTGAAAAAACTGAAATCCGGCGAAATTGCCTATAAATTAAACGGTGAAAAATCAGATGGTACGTGGGGACAGGTGATCGGAACGGAGGATTACCCGCATTTCCGCAAGTACAGTAAGACGGTATATTATGATCCAGCTACTCAGACATATTCTAATAATAAGGCGGCAAGTATCACTTCCGCAACTGTCACGGATATTAAGACGATTTCTGACACAAAAGCGACTGCTACACTTAAGGCAACAGGAACTCCCGGAGCAGATGTTAAGTTTTTCTTAACCTCCGGCGAGGATGAGCAGACAGGGACATTAGATGAAATGTTCTCGAAAGGAAGGCCACTTCAGGAAAGTTCTTCCGGAAACTATGAGTATACTATTACGGGTTTAGTTCCGGACACAGAATATCTTGTCAGACTGATGATTAAAAAGGATGGTATATTATCTCTTGATGTAACCTATGTAAATTTCCAGACAGAAAAAGTGCGGCAGGAGGCACCTAATGCTGCTGATGTTTCTATCAATTACGAACAGGAGACTTTAGAGAATAAAGCTTCCTGCGATCTGGAGTATGCTGCTTCTAAGGATGCACAGTCATGGACAACTATAAGACAGGGCGGTAAGGTTCGTCTGACAGGGCTGCTGAATAACATTCGTGAAAATGGTGGGTCTGTACCAGTCTATATTCGCAAGAAAGCATCCGCGTCCATGTCAGCCAGTGAAGCGGTTTTGGTGGCGGATTTGCAAACACAGGCGATTCCGGAAGAATCGAACAAGCCGAATATTGATTATCGGAAGGAAGAAATCACAATTTCCTCATCTTTACAGTATGTGATTGTAAACGGAACCAATACCTCTCCAAGCTGGACATCTGCAAAAATGGGCAGTGGATCAGGAATTTCGATTACAGACATCATTTTTTCCGATCATGAGAGTACGGTTTATTATCGGTATGCTGCAAGCAACACGGATAAGAAATTTGCCGGAAAACCTAAAAGTATCACGATTCCTAAAAGAACGGCAGCACCGGCTGCAATAACTGAGGGTGAGGTGGATATAACCGGTACGATGATTACCATAAACAGAACGAATCCGGAAAATGACATTGAGTATGGATACCGTGATGCAGATTCAGACGGAGCATTTACATGGATTGACGGTACGAAAATTCAGGGATTATATCCGGCACATGGATATCAGGTAACCAGCAGAATAAAGGCGAAAGAGAATGCATTTGCTTCTGAGAGAACGGAACCGCTTAATGTGTCTACCAAGGATACACTGAGAATTGTAGGAAACGGAACACAAAAGTGGAATGCGAAGGGGACTTATGGGGTTTCACTTGCTCAGATTCCGGTTTCCCTGGCTTCTGGTTATGGTGTGTATAATGGTGCAAATCAACTGGTAGCCGGAACCTGGAGCTGGGAACCGGAAAATAGTAGTCCAGCATCTGGTATTTATCCGAAGGTAGAAGATAACAAGGCTTATACCGTGAAATTTACACCGACAGATGCAAGTGCTTCATACGATAGGACATTAACAGATTCCGTGGTACCGGAAATTTCTAAGTACCCACTGAATTTTTCAGTTGCGGTAAAAGATAAGACCTATGATGGCACGACAAACGCGGACATTACCAGCGTGACCTTCGACGGCGTGAACTTGAACCGAGGCACAGACTAC
>ENA-ORSA01001909-ORSA01001909.1-human-gut-metagenome-genome-assembly--contig:-NODE-1909-length-15911-cov-3.089556_pt1 | contig 15911 bp, 10 predicted proteins | sample MGYA00242179_ERZ509142 | MGnify/ENA primary metagenome ERZ509142 (study PRJEB26280, sample SAMEA2338659) | human gut metagenome | biome: human gut; feature: human-associated habitat; material: faeces... | reverse complement strand
TACAGATAAGCAGTGTATCATGAGATTGTAAGAAACAGATAGTAAGGAAAGAATAACGTGAAATTGATATACGACATCCCAGCATCTTTCTGGGGACTGTTCCGGTCCGTAAACCGGGACATCTATATAGAAGCACTTCTGACCATCAATGACGAATACCAGTACAACAATTACTTTTTAAGCAGAGAAGCATGTGTCCAGATCTTAAGCGACATGTGCTCCTCTCGTCGTTATGCCTTTATGAGGGAGGATAACGAGACGGAGGAAGATGTAGAGACCGCATTGCCGGGGCGAATTTTAAACTGGCTGGTGCGCACAAAATGGCTCAGAAAAATCGAAGATTATGAGGCGATGACCACCAATATCGTCATACCGGATTATGCGGCAGTGATGATCGAGGCATTTGAAAAATTGGCAGAGGAGCCGTTAGATGACACGGATCTTTATATCCAGAATGTCTATGCGACGCTGTTTTCCTTTAAAAATGACCATCGCATGAATCTTACCATGTTAAAAACGGCGCTTGTCAATACGAAAAAGCTGAATAAGGCATTGCAGGACATGCTCCACAACATGGATAAATTTTTTGAGCGTCTTTTGAATAAGCAGTCCTACGATGAACTTTTAAAAGAGCATTTAGAGGGTTATGTGGAGGAAGTGGTCAGACGCAAATACCACATTTTAAAGACAAGTGACAATTTTTATATTTATAAAATGGATATCAAACGCTGGTTAAAAGAAATGCGGGAAGATGATGCCTGGGTGGAGCGCATCCGGCAGAAACAGCAGATGGAACAAAAGAGTGCAGAAAACAGATCTTCCGTATTAGATTCCAGGCGGACCGAAGAGGAACTTCCATTTTTATATACGCGAAGAAACAGGCAGGAAGATGTGTTGGATCTGATTGACCAGATCGAGCGTGGATTTGATGATATTGAACACCGGATCTCAAATATGGATAAAGAACACAGTAAGTATATCCGTGCGACCGTGAGCCGGTTAAATTATCTGCTCAGCGATGAGACAGAACGCCACGGCATGCTGATCCTGCTTTTGAACAAACTTGGATCGGCTGAGACAGAAAGCGAACAGAGTGAGATGTTAAAAGAGGTGGCGGAACATATGAATCTGTCATCTTTTGATGTTTTGAGTGACAATCCTCTTTACAAGAGAAGACGCCGCAGAAAATTTGAGGATGATCTGCAGGAAGAGGAGGAGCCGGCAGAACTTTCACGGGAAGATGTCCTGCGCTTAAATAAGATTGAGCACCGTTATACGGCAAAACAGATCGAGGAATTTATCGACGAACAGATGACAGATGGCATTTTAGAGACAGACCGGATGGATATTTCGGATGACGAATCCTTTGAAAAGCTGATCCTCGCCTACGATATCAGTATGCGCAAAAACAGCAGATACCGGGTACAGGTGGAGGAGAAACAGGTTTCGAATGGAAACTATTGTTATCCAAAGATGACTTTTAGTGTAAAACAAAAATCAATAGAAAGTGAACGGAATTAATGTTTGAAGGTTACGAAGAGTTAAACACGCAGGATGTGGAATGGATGCAGGAAGTGATAAGAACCTTACTTGCCCAGACATTTCTGCCGGAACGAAAATATGATAAAAAATACGGACGAATGATGCCGGACCGTATGTATGATTTCAGTGACAGGCATTTGGAATTTCTGACGGAGTATTTTGCGGTTGCAGGGATAAAACTTTGTCAGGATACGGAGCTTGGCATCATTTATTTAGAGGGAGCAGACGGAATCGGTGAGAAACTGCCGAAACTTGCGACCATTTATCTGCTGCTGTTAAAACTGATCTATGATGAAAAAATGGCGGCTGTTTCTTCCAGTGTCAATGTAATAACGACGTTTGGAGAATTAAATGGAAAAGCGGGAGAATTCCGTCTCATCAAGGGACCGTCATCGATGACGGAGATCAAAAGAGCGTTTGCCATTCTGAAAAAATATCAGATGGTAGAGTTTTTGGATGTGTTTGACGAACAGCTTGAAAATACGAGGATCATGATCTATCCGTGTATCAATTTAGTATTGATGAGAGAAGATGTGAACGGGCTTCTTGGCAGTTTTTCCGATGAGGTAAAAGATAACGAGGTAGACGGGCAGGGGAATCTGGAGTGGAGCAGTGAGGAAACACTTTCAGAAAATGATATGACGGATGAAGAAAGTGATCTTGAACCAGAAGAAATGAATGTGGATGAGGAAGGAGAGACAGAAGATGGAACAGATGAATCAGGCATATAAAGTTTTTACCAGAATCTGCCTCAACAACTGGCATTATATTGACCGCAAGGTGTTAGGCTTAAATGAGAGCATCAACTTTTTTACCGGTCATTCCGGAAGTGGAAAATCAACAGTGATCGATGCAATGCAGATCGTGCTTTATGCGAACACGGACGGACGTGGATTTTTCAATAAGGCGGCGGCAGATGACTCTGACCGAAGCCTGATCGAGTACCTGCGCGGTATGATCAACATTGGCGAGAATAATCAGGCGGAATATAAGCGGAACAAAAACTTTTCCACGACGATCGTTCTTGAGATGGAACAGACGATCACGAAGGAAAAAGAATGCATCGGGGTTGTGTTTGACGTGGAGACAGCGACCAACGAGATCAATCGTTTATTTTTCTGGCACAAGGGAGAACTGATCCCGGGGGATTACCGGACAGAGAGCCGTGCAATGACGATCAGTGAGGTGCGCAGCTATTTGCAGCAGAATTTCCCGAAAGATGAGATGTTTTACACCTCAAATAATGAGAGATTCCGCAGAAACCTGTATGACGTCTACTTAGGCGGATTGGATATGGAAAAATTCCCGCGCCTGTTTAAGCGTGCGATCCCGTTTAAAATGAATATCCGGTTAGAGGACTTTGTAAAAGAATATATCTGCATGGAGCAGGATATCCATATCGAGGACATGCAGGAGGGCGCGATGCTCTATGGCAGGATGTGCCGCAAGATCGAAGCCACGATGCAGGAGATCGAAGAGTTAAAGCAGATAAGTGCGCAGTATCAGGTGATGGAGGAGAAGAAAAAAGAACTTTTAAACTGCCATTACCGGATGGATAAACTGACGATCTTACAGTTAGAGCAGACCATAGAGGAAATGCAGCACCGTGTGGAAAACTGGAAAAAGGATGTTGTACTGCAGAACGAAAGTCTCGCCGAACTGCTTGAAATAAAGGGAAATTATGAAAAAGAGTACAGCGAGATCAATGAGCAGATCGCAGGAACCGGTTATGCAAGGCTTGAAGAGCAGTTAAAGAGTCTGGAAGAAAACTTAAGCCTTTTAGAGCGAAGTAAAAACAAGTGGGATGGTATCTGTGCAAGGTTAAACGGCTGGGAGGATGTAGATATTGTTTCGAACCAGATCTTATGGGATATCGAGAAATTCAAAGAAGGCACGATCACCGGCGAGGAGATCGAGCGTTTAAAACGAAGCCTGATCGAAGTGCAGAAAGAAGCGGAAAAAGACAGACAGGAAGCTTCCGCAGAAATCCGTTCCATGAATAAAGAGGCGGATGTCTTAGAAAAAGAACTCGCAGAGTTAAAACTTGGCAAGAAGGCGTATCCGCGGGAATTAGAGCTTGCGCGGTCTGAAATTGCGAGAAAACTCTCCGAACAGACCGGAAAAAATATTCAGGTACGCATCTTTGCCGATCTCATTGATATTAAAGATGAGACATGGCGCAGTGCGATCGAGGGGTATCTTTCCTGGAATAAACTTGCACTCATCGTGGAACCTGCCTACGTCAAACAGGCGATGGAAGTATACGAGACACTCGATGAAAAACGGTTTTTCCGTGTGTCTTTGGTGGATACGGAAAAACTGATGCAGGAGGAGTGGCGCATAAAGGATAATGCGCTCGCGGAGGAAGTGGAGGCAAAAGAGCCGTATGTGCGGGCATTTGTGGATTTCCTGCTTGGAAATGTGATTAAGTGTGCTTCTGTCGATGAACTGCGCCAGTGCAAGATCGGTGTGACGGCAGACTGCCTGCTGTACCAGAGTTACCAGCTGCGCCGCTTAAATCCTGACAATTACAAGAAACATGTCTATATCGGTGAAAAGAGTAAAAAACAGCGTCAGAAGGAACTTGCCGCCAGCCTTGAGAAATTAGAGCAGGACAGAGCGGAATATAAGGAGCGTGAGACAGAGGCGAGAAATATCCTTGCCCAGGAATTTTTAAATGATACGGTTGAGGAATACCAGAACCTGATCTTAGATCTTTCGGAGAAGAAGGAAAAAGAAAAACAAAAGGCAAAAACAGAAAAGAAAATGGCAGAGATCGGTGCCGGTACTGTTGAGATCTTAAAGAAACAGGCAGAAGAGATTCACAAAAAACAAAAAGATCTGGAAGATAAGATCGATGACTTAAAATACCAGATCCGGAAAAAAGAAGATGCCATTGAAAAAGACAGCAGTGATTTCATTACAAAAAATGAGGAACTTCTTACGAAAAAAAGAGAGCTTCGCGGTTCCGCTGCGGAAGAAGAGGCATTTGAGGTTTATATTGCCGGGCAGAAAAATAAGAAGTATGACAGCCTGAAAGCATCGACACAGGAAGAAATGGAACAGGTGTCCGGTCAGTGTGATGTACAGAAAAATAAACTGGTGGATGTACGTATGAATTATCTTCAGAATCATCCAAAACGTGATTTCTCAGCGAGCGCAGAGAATAATGACGATTATGACAGCCTGCTGTCAGAGCTTTCCTGCAATGAACTGGAAGAATACCAGAAAAAGGCAGCCGAGCAGGCAAAGGCAGCAGTGGAGCATTTTAAGGAGGATTTTGTATACAAGATCCGCAGCGCTATCAAAGAAGCCTATGTGCGCAGGGATGAATTAAACCGTATCATCCGCAACCTGAATTTTGGTAAAGACCGCTATCAGTTTAAGATCACGAGAAATAAGGGAGCCGACGGCGCATTTTATGATATGTTTATGGATGAGGACTTAGATATCGATCCGTCCTCACTTGCATCGCCAATGGAGCATCAGATGAATCTGTTTTCGATGGAGCATGAAAATAAATATGGTATGTTGATGAGTGATCTGATCCATATCTTTATTCCGCCGGAAAATGCCACGCAGCAGGAACTTGATGAGGCAAAACAGAACATGGTGAAGTATGCAGATTACCGTACGTATCTTTCATTTGAGATGGAACAGATCGTGGAAGGTGACGAACGTCTTGTCATTGGTCTTAGCAAGATGATCAAGAAAAATTCCGGTGGTGAGGGACAGAACCCGCTTTACATTGCACTACTCGCAAGTTTTGCGCAGGCATACCATATCAATCTGTCTGCAAGACTGACAAGACGTCCGACGATCCGTCTTGTTGTTTTAGATGAGGCATTTTCCAAGATGGATGCAGAGAAAGTGGCGAGCTGTATCGAACTGATCCGCGGGCTTGGTTTTCAGGCGATCATCAGTGCAACAAACGATAAGATCCAGAATTACATTGAAAATGTAGATAAGACATTCGTTTATGCGAATCCGAATAAGAAGAGCATTTCGATTCAGGAGTTTGAGAAAAAGGATTTTTCACAGTTGGTTGTGGAGGAGGAGTAAGACTATGCAGACATCGGCAGAGTTAAAAAATTTATTACAGCGTATCGATCATAAGGGATATCCGGCATATAAGGACACAAGAGGTTCTTATGAATTTCCGGGATATGTGCTTTCCATTGACCATGTACAGGGAGATCCGTTTGCAGCGCCGTCGAAAGTAAGCATCCATGTCCGTGGAAAACAGGCGGGATTCCCGGAACATCTTTATCAGAAAGACTGCAGAAGGACCGCCGTGCAGGATTATCTGCTGCGCCAGTTTGCGCGCCAGGTCGAGAAAGTTTCCTTTAAAGCGAAAGGATCTGGAAAGAGCGGCCTTATGGCGGTCAGCCGTCCGGGACAGGAAGTGTTAGAGCGCAGTGCCTGTCAGATGGATGTAAAAAACGGCGATATTGTGCTTCGCATGGAGATTGGTTTCCCGGCAAATGGAAGAACGGTCAATTCCAGAGAACTCGAAAAGATTTTCTTTGATTTTCTGCCGGAGTGTGTGAAAGGTTCTCTATATTACCGCTCACTGAAAAAAGAAGCGGTGGAGACAGCCGCAGATCTCGCCGAGGATCAGGAATATATCAGGGAGCAGTTAGATCCGATGGGACTTTGTGCATTTGTGGCAGACGGTGCGATTCTGCCGCGGGAGTCCGGTGTCTCCGGCAGACCGATGAAAGATGCGGTGCGTTTTCAGTCACCGGAAAGTCTCTCCGTCACGCTGACGCTGCCGCACCACGGAAAACTGACCGGAATGGGAATAAAGAAGGGCATCACGCTGATCGTCGGCGGTGGTTACCATGGAAAATCAACACTGTTAAAAGCGCTTGAGACAGGTGTCTATAACCACATTGCAGGGGATGGCAGGGAGTATGTCATCACGGACGATACAGCGATGAAGATCCGTGCCGAGGATGGAAGAAGCATCCGTGACGTGGATATTTCCATGTTTATCCATGACCTGCCAAACGGGAAAGATACGGTATCCTTTTATACGGAGGATGCCAGCGGGAGTACTTCCCAGGCGGCAAATGTGATCGAGGCGATGGAGGCAGGCACAAGAGCATTTCTGATCGACGAGGATACCAGTGCAACGAACTTTATGATCCGTGATGAGCTGATGCAGCGCGTGGTCAACCGTGATGCAGAGCCGATCGTGCCTTTTATTGACCGGGTAGAGGAGCTGTATCACACATACGGTATCTCGACGGTCCTTGTTGCCGGAAGCTCCGGTTCCTATTTTCACAAGGCGGACTGCATCATCCAGATGAACCGTTACGAGCCGTTTGAGATCACAGAGTCAGCAAAGCAGGCAGCGGCAGAGTTCCCGCTTCCAAAACAGGACATTGCCCCGTCAAAGCAGCCTGATTTTGACAGAAAAATAAAGCCGGACCGGATGTTTCAAGAGGACAACCGCTTAAAGATGAAAACGATGGGAAGGGATTCCATCTCTATCAACCGGGAAGTCATTGACGTCCGCTATGTGGAACAGCTTATGGACACGGAGCAGCTTGCAGCACTCGGATATATGTTAAAATATATGCAGATCCACTTTTTTGATGGAAAACACACCCTGACACAGGCAGTCGATGCGCTTTGGGATGTTTTGCAGAAGAAGGGGATCGCAGCAGTCTGCGAGAGTAGTTATCTGCCGTGCGGACTTGCGATGCCAAGAAAGCAGGAAGTGTTTGCGTGCGTGAACCGGTATCGGAGGCTGGGGCTGTAGGGATGAGGCATTGTTAGAGATATGCCGGAACAGCAAAAAATAATCTCCCTTCTGTTGGATTACTTAACAGTGTTGGTTTTCAACTGGTTGGAACAGAGCGGATTTCGTTTCATAAAGACAGTGAAGGAAATGATATTTATTTTGAAGGTGGAAATTTTGTGAAGGAACTGTGCTGAGCGGCATCTTGTGTCTGTCAGTTTTTTGTGATGGTGGAAAAAGGCAGAGCTGTTTGGACTTGTTATGAAAAAACTGGAATAGATTAGAGAGGGGAGAAAATATGAGGTATTTACCGATATTGGGAGAACTCTTTGCGTCTGATACGATCATCTTTTTATTGATCGGTTTTGTGATCTTTTGGAACTGATACTGTTGTTTGCAGGCACGATTGCGCTTGGTGGAATACTGGACTTTTTCGCCGGGATTGTTGTGTCTGGAGTGCGGAAGTGTTGATAGGATTGTAGCGGGAAATGAAAGTGTTGTTAGGGATATTTTAGCGCAAACGCCAGCGGACGTCTGCGGAAAGTGATCAATGACAATGCAGGGTTGACCGAAAATTTTCTGGCACATCAGCTTCCTGATCTGACGGGGGCAGTGATGATGCCGGTCGCAGTGTTTGTACTGATCTTTTAAAAATTTCCATGCTGCGATCGGTGAGCAGGATAAGACGAATAAATAAGGAGTACCATCATGGAAACCAACCATAATGAACCAAAATATATCAGGGTAAAAGGGGCGAGAGTCCACAACCTGAAAAATGTAAATGTGGATGTCCCCCTGCATCAGATCGTGGGGGTCGCAGGTGTGTCCGGTTCGGGCAAATCTTCGCTGGCACTTGGTGTTTTGTATGCAGAGGGTTCCAGACGATATCTGGAGTCACTTTCTACTTATACAAGAAGGCGTATGACAGGAGCGGTGAAAGCACAGGTGGACGAGGTGTTATATGTCCCGGCAGCTTTAGCACTCCATCAGCGTCCGGGAATACCGGGGATCCGCAGTACGTTTGGAACCGGAACCGAACTTTTGAACAGCTTAAGGCTGATGTATTCGAGACTGGCATCCCACCGCTGTCCGAATGGACATTACATAGAGCCTACGTTAAAAGTAGCGGCAGAGCAGGAAATCTTATGTCCGGTGTGCGGGGAAAAAGTACATGCACCGAGTGCGGAAGAACTTGCATTTAATTCACAGGGGGCGTGCCAAAGATGCGGCGGTACGGGAAGTGTGCGGACAGTGGATTTTGATTCGCTGGTGCCGGACGATTCGATCAGCATTGATGAGGGAGCGGTCGCTCCGTGGAACAGTCTGATGTGGTCACTGATGACAGATGTCTGCCGTGAGATGGGCGTGCGCACGGATGTCCCATTCCGGGAACTGACAGACGAGGAGAAAGAGATCGTCTATCACGGCCCGGCTGAGAAAAAACATATTTTTTATAAGGCAAAAAAATCCAACCAGGCGGGTGAACTGGATTTTACCTATTATAATGCCGTTTACACCGTGGAAAATGCGCTTGCAAAAGTAAAAGATGAGAAGGGCATGAAGCGCGTGGAAAAATTTTTAAAGGAAGATATCTGTCCGGAATGTGGCGGCAGCAGGCTTTCTGAAGCTGCGAGAGCACCAAGGCTCCGTGGGATAAGTCTGGATGAAGCCTGCAAAATGACCTTAAAAGAACTGGTGGACTGGGTGGCAGGAGTGCCGGATTCCCTGCCGGAAGAAATGCGTCCCATGGCAGAATCCATCTGTGAATCGTTTCAGGCCGTTGCGAAAAGGCTGATGGATCTGGGACTTTCTTATCTGTCGCTTGACCGGACGGCCTCAACATTGTCGACCGGAGAGAGGCAGCGGATGCAGCTTGCCAGAGCGGTACGAAACCGCACGACAGGCGTTTTGTATGTGTTAGATGAGCCTTCGATCGGTCTGCACCCGTCGAATATCAAAGGGCTTAATGCCGTGATGCATGATCTGGTCGCGGACGGCAATTCCGTTCTTCTGGTAGACCACGATACGCAGATATTATCGGAGGCGGACTGGCTGATCGAGATGGGACCTGAAGCCGGTGTGGGAGGCGGATATGTGATCGCGCGCACCAGTTCCATGCCCACCGTATAGGCATCCTTCTCCTGGGCCATCTTCACAAACTCCGCAATCAGGTCACGGAAGCCCTGCAATTTGGCGTGGGTACCCTTGTTCAATGTCAGTCCGTAGCTCAGCGGTTCGCACAACACCTTCCACAGACTCACCTGGAAACGGCTGGCTGCCTCCGCCAGTTTACCGAGTGTCGTGCTCCCGATACCGCGCGCCGGATAATTGATGACCCGCTTGAAAGCCTCTTCATCGTTCGGATTCACCACCATCCGGAAATAGGCCACGACGTCTTTCACTTCCTTGCGCTGGTAGAACGACAGTCCCCCATAGATACGGTACGGAATACCGCGCTTGCGCAACGCCTCTTCGAAGATACGGCTCTGGGCATTCGTACGGTAAAGGATGGCACAGTCGTGATAGGCATAGTCTTCCTTCGCATGCAACTGCACAATCTTATTGGCCACAATCTCTCCTTCTTCCACGTCGCTGTAGGCTGCAAACACCCCGATAGGCTCCCCTTTGTCCTTTTCCGAAAAGACATCCTTCCGAATCTGGTCACGGTTTTTCGCAATCAGGCTGTTGGCCGCATTGACAATGGTCTGCGTGGAACGGTAATTCTGTTCCAACTTGAACAGACGGGCATCTTTATAGGTACGGGTAAAATTCAGGATGTTGTCGATGTTGGCCCCACGGAAGGAATAGATGCTCTGTGCATCGTCGCCCACCACACACACGAACTGCTGTTTCTGCGTAAGCTGGAGCACAATGCTGTGCTGGGCAAAGTTCGTGTCCTGGTACTCGTCCACCAGGATATAACGGAAACGTGCCGCATATTTGTCGCAGATGTCCGGACGCGTGTGAAACAACAAATAGGTATAAAGCAGCAGGTCGTCGAAGTCCATGGCATCACTCTGCCGGCAGCGGTTCCAGTAGCGCGCATAAATTTCCTGCACCAACGGCACCTTTGCCGCCTGGTCCGCCTCCACCAGCTCTGCATTCGCCGCGTATGCCTCCGGCAGCACCAGGTGGTTCTTGGCCTGACTGATGCGTCCCTGCACCATGCCCGGCTTGTACACCTTGTCGTCCAGATTCATTTCCTTGATAATGGCCTTCACCAGACTCTTGGAATCCGTCGCGTCGTAAATCGTGAAGTTGGACGTAAAGCCCAGCGCATCGGCCTCTGCCCGCAGAATACGGGAAAAGATGGAATGGAAAGTCCCCATCCAGAGATAACGGGCCCGCTCCGGCCCCACCTGGCGGGCGATACGCTCCTTCATCTCGCGGGCCGCCTTGTTGGTAAAGGTCAATGCCAGAATAGACCACGGCTCATACCCGTTGTCCAGCAGATAGGCTATCTTGTAGGTCAGCACGCGCGTCTTTCCGGAACCGGCTCCGGCAATCACCAGGGAGGGTCCGTCGTTGTACATCACCGCCTCGCGCTGACTGTCATTCAGTTCATTCAAATAATCTGTCATACAGGTCAAAATATTTCTGCCGCAAAGATAGCACAAATCCGGCAGTGTCCTAGCACTTTTTCCGTCCTCCAGCAAAACATTTTCCGCCTCAAGTTGTTATATAAAAAGAGTAAATACAATTACCATCGTATTAAGGTTATAAGAGAAAGGGAGGCTCAACGGTTGTCCAACCGGCTGAGCCTCCCTCTTTTCTATACTATGTTCGATGTCAATATCAGTTCTTAAAGCTGTGAATCGGTGCCGGAATCCGTCCGCCACGGTTCACGAAAGCCTCACAGCTGTAACGGTTGACTGGCATGACCGGAGCATGTCCCAGCAAGCCACCGAATTCCACTGTTTCGCCCACTTCCTTGCCGATAACCGGAATCACACGTACTGCCGTGGTCTTCTGGTTCACCATACCGATGGCTGCCTCGTCGGCGATTACCCCCGAAATGGTAGCAGCAGACGTGCTTCCCGGAATGGCAATCATGTCCAGCCCCACTGAGCAGACACAAGTCATGGCCTCCAGTTTCTCAATCGTCAGGGCACCCGCTTCTACGGCATCAATCATTCCCTGGTCTTCACTGACTGGAATGAAGGCACCACTGAGTCCGCCCACATACGAAGACGCCATCACGCCTCCCTTCTTCACCTGGTCGTTCAGCAAGGCCAAGGCTGCCGTCGTTCCCGGAGCTCCCGGATATTCCAGTCCGATTTCCTGCAGGATTTCAGCCACACTATCGCCCACCGCCGGCGTCGGAGCCAGTGATAGGTCGATGATACCGAACGGCACATTCAGACGGCGTGAAGCCTCCTGAGCCACCAGCTGTCCCACACGCGTAATCTTGAACGCCGTGCGCTTGATGGTTTCACAAAGCACTTCGAAACTCTTTCCGCGGATTTGCTCCAAGGCATATTTCACCACGCCCGGACCGCTGACACCCACGTTAATCACTGCATCCGGCTCGGATACACCATGGAAGGCTCCCGCCATGAAAGGGTTGTCATCAGGGGCATTACAGAGCACCACCAGTTTGGCACAACCCAACGAATCGCGTTCCTTGGTCATTTCGGCCGTTTCCTTGATGATTTCGCCCATCAGTTTCACCGCATCCATGTTGATGCCCGTCTTGGTGGAACCTACGTTCACGGAACTACAGATGCGCTCCGTACAAGCCAGAGCTTTCGGGATGGAACGAATCAGCAACTCGTCGCTGCGGCTCATTCCTTTGGAAACTATCGCAGAATAACCGCCGATAAAGTTGACCCCCAGTTCTCCGGCCACCTTGTCCAAAGTTTTGGCAATCTGCACATAATCATCCGGCGTCTTGCAAGCCGTACCTCCTACCAAGGCTATCGGTGTGATGGAAATACGCTTGTTCACGATAGGAATTCCAAATTCCTTGGAAATGTCCTCACCCGTCTGCACCAGATTCTTTGCCAGACCGGTAATCTTGTTATATATATTCTGACAAAGCACCTCCAAGTTACTGTCCGCACAGTCCAACAGGTTGATACCCATCGTAATGGTACGCACATCCAGGTTTTCCTGCTCTATCATCTTATTGGTTTCCAGTACCTCTGTTATATTGATCATACCGTTTCTCCTTTTCGTTAGATACGATGCATTTTGTCAAAGATTTCCTCGCGCTGGCACTTAATCTGTACCCCGATTTCCGCACCGACATTGGTCAGTTCGGTAACGACCTCTTCAAAAGGTTTTTCCAGTTTGGTCATATCCACAATCATCATCATCGTAAAATATTCCTGCACGATGGTCTGAGAGATATCCAGAATATTCACTTTGTTTTCTGCCAGATAGGTACATACCTGAGCAATGATACCCACGGTATCCTTTCCTACCACTGTAATAATAGCTTTGTTCACCATTTTCTTTCTACAAATTTGTTGTTCATGTTCCGCAAAGGTAGACAAATCTTTCTATATGTCACGCTTTTAGGAAGATATTTTTCCAGAAAGACACATTTACGCCCACCGAACGACACTTTGAAACACACAGCCGGCATATACCTCCAATCAGAGACCTTTTGCCTTTGCTTCGTTCCAGATGGCATCCATCTCTTCCAGGGTCATATCGTTCAGGTTCTTCCCTTCCTTGATGGTATGTGCTTCCAGGTAATTGAAACGACGGATAAACTTCTGGTTGGTCCGCTCCAGCGCATTGTCTGGATTTATCTTATAGAGCCGGGCTGCATTGATCAGGCTGAACATCACATCGCCGAACTCGGCTTCTGCCTTGTCCTTGTCCATCTGTCCTACTTCTGCCTCGAACTCTCCAATTTCCTCTTTTACCTTGTTCCACACCTGCTCACGTTCTTCCCAATCGAAGCCTACGTTGCGAGCCTTGTCCTGAATACGATAGGCCTTAATCAAGGAAGGAAGAGCCTCGGGCACACCGCTCAAGACCGACTTGTTGCCGTCTTTTTCCTTCAGTTTGATTTGCTCCCAGTTCTCAGACACCTGTTCTGCGGTTTCTGCCTTCACTTCTCCAAAGACATGCGGATGACGGAATATCAGTTTGTCGCACAACTTGTCGCACACGTCCTTGATGTCAAAATCACCGGTCTCACTGCCAATCTTGGCATAGAACACCACGTGAAGCAACACGTCGCCCAATTCCTTGCAGATGTTTTTCTTGTCGTCCTTCATCAGGGCATCACAGAGTTCATACACCTCTTCAATGGTGTTCGGACGCAAACTTTCGTTCGTCTGTTTGCGGTCCCACGGACATTTCACCCTCAACTCGTCCAGCACGTCGAGCAGACGTCCGAACGCTTCCAATTTTTCTTCTCTTGTATGCATGATTTAAATCCTTTCTGTTTTTGCCCTGCAAAGGTACGACAAAAAAACAAAATCTGCGATATATTCTATTTCATCACTTCTTCATCACTTCCACCTGCCAGTTCACTTCCAGCGGATTGTTTGCCATCCGCCAGATGATGGGCAACGACGGATTGTCCCATATCCACATTTCTCCGCCTTCGTAACGGTCGACCACGTGGAGCAACGGACGTCCGGCATTCTTCTCCGACGCATCTTCCACCCGGTCATAGGTTGTGTGGTTAAAGTCCATGCTTCCCGTCTCCTTCAACTGTTTCAAGGCTTTCTGCGACAGCACATACACAGTTTCCGCATCCGACAGCTGCAAGTGATTTCCATCATCCGGCTGCAAGAAACACAGCTGACTTCCGCTTTCCAGGGCTTTCGGAGTCATGGTGTAACTGCCCGACTGCCAATGCAGGTTGCGTTCTATACCCCAATTCATCCGTAAGCCGCCATCCTGTTCACAGAAAACCACCTGATAACGGCGGGTCTGTCCGTGCAACTTAAACACGAACTTCAATGTGTCCGACACGACGGTCTGTGCCGGCAGCATGCCCGTACCCAGCAGGCATGCCGCAAAAAAACCGATAAGATATTTCTTTTTCATACGCGTTCCTCTATTTATCCAGTCCCATTTCCTTTCCCCAGTTTCCGGGTTTCTTTCCCATTTTCAGTACCAGTTCGCCACCGGCAATGACATCCTTATGACGCAGTGTAGAATACGGATAATCCTTTCCGTTCAGTGTCACGCTCTGGATGTAGCAATTCTTGTCAGAAAGTCCCTCTGCGATAATCTTAAAGTCTTTACCACCTTCGAGATGGAAAGTAGCAGAGGCCAGCAGCGGCGTGTGAATCAGGTAGTAATCCTGTCCGGCATTGGGATACAAGCCCACCATGTGGAAAGCCAGCCAGGATGACATGGCACCCGAATCGTCGTTACCCGGCAACCCTATCGGACCGTCGTTGTAATTCTTCGCAATGATTTCGCGGATACGGTCGCTCGTACGCCAAGGCTTTCCGAGCCAGTGATACAGACAAGAAGTCAGGAACGAAGGTTCATTGTTGACATTGAAGAAGCCTTTGTCGAAGAAGATATCCAGACGCTTCTCAAACGCTTCAGCTCCCCCGCATTTTTCAATCAAGCCCGGCACGTCGTGCGGGATACTCAAGGAATATTCCCAAGAGCTGGCTTCATAGAAGAACATGCTCCACCACTTGGTGTACCACGGCCCTTCGAAAATAACCGGTGTATACTTGAATTTCGGCTGCACACGGGTAGAGTGTCCGAATGGGATGGAATCCAGCCAGTTGCCTTCCTTGTCGCGCGGCATGATGAAACCTTTGGCACCTGCATGCTCGTAATCACTGCGCCACAGGTTCTTCCAGTTCTCAGACTGTTTCATATATTGCTGATACAAGTCTTCCTTTCCCAACCCCTTGGCCACCTGTGCAATGGCATAATCACAATAAGAATATTCGATGGTACGGTTGCCGGCCCGGTCAATACCGTGAGGAATGTAGCCCAATTCCAGGTAAGGAATCAGTCCCCCACGTCCTTCGGCTTCTTCGTTGTCGCCAGGAGGGACTGTGGCATCCTTCAGCATGGCCTGTAAGCCCAGTTCGTAATCAATCCCCTTCAATCCTTTCGCAAAGGCATCGGCAATCACGATTTCCGCATTGGAACCTCCCTGCGTACGTCCGTTGCTGTTTCCGCTACGAGAATCCGGCATGTAACCGTCGCGTTTGTAAATATTAATCAGAGAACGTACGATATCCACCTGACGTTGTGGGTCAATCAAGGTAATCAACGGAAACGAGCTGCGATACGTATCCCAAATGGCATAAAAATCATCATAATAAGGTTCCGGATCACTCCAGAGCGGGTTTTCCCCCGAACGGTCCACCGGCATCAGCATGGTGTGATACAGTCCGGTATAGAACATACGTTTCTTTGCAAGCGGAGTAGACGGATCGATTTCTATCTTTTGAAACAGTTGCTCCCACTGTCCTAACAAATCCTGATGGACCTTTTCAAATGACCAGTGAGGAATTTCGGAATGTGCATTGAATTTTGCCTTCTGCATGCTCAGGAAAGAAATACCCACCTTCAACTGCACCACTTTATCGTTCTTCGCAAAACGCAACAAGGCACCGGTCTTTTCTGCAGAGTCATACTGCGACTGCGCCTCCGTAATACGGTTACCTTTCCAGGT
>ENA-ORSA01001908-ORSA01001908.1-human-gut-metagenome-genome-assembly--contig:-NODE-1908-length-15914-cov-3.931711_pt1 | contig 15914 bp, 8 predicted proteins | sample MGYA00242179_ERZ509142 | MGnify/ENA primary metagenome ERZ509142 (study PRJEB26280, sample SAMEA2338659) | human gut metagenome | biome: human gut; feature: human-associated habitat; material: faeces... | reverse complement strand
TGGCAAAAGCAAAAGGCAATGCTGTTATCGCATACACCTGAACTGCGGATGAACCATAAGCCATATGGGCAGGCGTGCGGTTGGCGGCTTTTCGCCTTCCAAAAGGCCGTCAATCGCACGCTAAAAGGCGGTCTTTCGCAACACAAAAGACGGCCTTTCGCAACCCGTTGGGTGTCAACGAGTTACACAACCGTTGACAACAAACATAGTCGGTACGCGCACGCAGGCGCACGCTTTTACATCCCGTAACAACTTTGTAATTATTTGTTAAACCTAAATAAAAATTCATGTAACGTCCGTGTAACACAGAAGTCAGAACTTTGCACCCGTCAAATCATTCAACAATTTTTATGAAAAAAAATTACAGAAAACTATCGACATTCTGTCTGGCGGCAATGCTTTCCACAGCAGCCTTCGCCGCCCCCGACTCAAACGAGGCCGCTCTCGGCGTGATGCGCGGCCGCGTCGTTGACACTCAGAACCAGGTGCTGCCGGGAGCCACGGTGATGATTGAAAGCCTGCACACGGGCGTGGTGAGCGACGTCAACGGCTATTACACCCTCGCCAACCTGAAACCGGGCACTTACGTGGTGAAGGTAAGCTACGTAGGATATGAACCGAAGACGATGAAACTGACAATATCGCCCGACAAGACGGCCGTGCACGACTTCGTGCTCTCTGACGGCGTGGAGCTTCAGGGCATCGAGGTGAAGGGCGCGTTCCACGGACAGAGCCGCGCCATCAACCAGCAGAAAAACAGCTTCAACCTGACTAACGTGGTGTCGGCCGACCAGGTTGGCAAGTTCCCCGACTCCAACATAGGCGACGCCCTGAAGCGCATCAACGGCATCAACGTGCAGTACGACCAGGGCGAGGCGCGCTTCGGACAGGTGCGAGGCACGTCGCCCGACCTCACCAGCGTCTCAATCAACGGCAACCGCCTGCCCTCCGCCGAGGGCGACGCGCGCAACGTGCAGCTCGACCTAATACCGGCCGACATGATACAGACCATCGAGGTTAACAAGGTCGTGACCGCCGACATGGACGGCGACGCCATAGGCGGTGCCATCAACCTCGTAACCAAGAACACGCCTTACCGCCGCGTGTTCAACGTAACGGCCGGAACGGGCTACAACTGGATTAGCGACAAGCTCCAGCTCAACCTCGGCGCGACGTGGGGCGACCGCTTCTTCAACGACAAGTTCGGCATCATGGCCGCCATATCTTACCAGAACTCGCCGGCCGGCTCGGACAACACCGAGTTCGAATACGACCTTGACGACGACGGCAACGTAGTGCTCACCGACGCCGAAGTGCGCCAATACTACGTCACGCGCGAGCGCCAAAGCTACTCGCTCTCTATGGACTACGACTTCAACCCGAACCATAAAATCTACTTCAACGGCATCTACAACCGCCGCAACGACTGGGAGAACCGCTACCGCGTTAGCTACAAGGACCTGGCCGACGGCGCCGGAGAGATGAAGACCGAGATACAGACCAAGGCCGGCTCAAAGGACAACCGCGGCGCACGCCTCGAGCTCCAGCAGACAATGGACTTCACCTTGGGCGGTGACCACCTGCTCTGGGACAAGCTGCAGACCGACTGGATGGTGTCTTACTCACGTGCAAGCGAAGACCGCCCCGACGAGCGTTACTTCACCATCAAGCAGAAGGACATGACCATCGACATGGAAGACGAGGGCGGACGCCAGCCTTACGCCATAACGCCCATCTCTGTTCATGACGGCGACTGGGAAGTGGACGAGTTCACCAACGCTAACGAATGGATACGCGAAAACGAGTGGAAGGCCAAGGTTGACTTCGAGCTGCCCCTCGCAAGCGGCCTGTTCGGCAACTCGCTGAAGTTCGGCGCGAAGTACACTCACAAGCACAAGACAAAGGAAGTGCTTTGTTACGACTACAAGGACGGCTACGAGGACATCTACGGAACCGACTACACCAACTATTACACATCGCAAATACGCGACGGCTTCATGCCCGGCGACCAGTACAAGGCCATGGACTTCGTAAGCAAGGACTACCTCGAGCAGTTTAATGCGAAGGACTGGGCCCTGCTCGGAGGCGAGCAGGTGCTCGAAGAATCGGCAGGAGACTATGACGCAACCGAGCAGGTTACAGCCGCATACCTGCGCTTCACGCAGAAGCTGGGACGCAAGTTCACGGTAATGGCCGGCCTCCGCATGGAGTACACTGACCTTGAGACAAGCGGCTTCAACTGGAACATCGACGAGAACGGAGACGAAAGCCTCGACCCAACGGGCAAGTTCAAGAACAACTACATAAGCTGGCTGCCGAGCTTCCTCGTCAAATGGGACGCTACCGACGACCTCAAGGTGCGCGCCTCTTACACCAAGACGCTGGCACGCCCGAAGTACTCTCACCTCGTTGCCAACGCTTCTTACAACACCGAGGAGTCGCCTGTTGAAATCACACTGGGCAACCCCGACCTGAAGCCTATCACCTCGCACAACATCGACCTGTCAGCCGACTACTACTTCAAGAGTGTCGGCCTTGTTTCGGCGGCAGTGTTCTACAAGCGCGTCAAGGACTATTCTGTCAACCTGAAGCGCGACATGGCTTACGGCAATTACGCCGAGGCAGAGGTCAGCCAGCCGCTCAACGCCTTCGACGCCGACCTGCTCGGAGTGGAGCTTGGCTTCCAGCGCGACTTCGGCTTCATCTCTCCGGCACTGCGTTGCGTTGGCTTCTACGGCAACTACACTTACACTCACAGCAACATTGTGAAGTCTGTATTCGGCGACAAGGACGAGCAGGCGCTGCCCGGTTCGCCCGAGCACATGGCCAACGCGTCGCTTTACTTCGACAAATGGGGACTGAACGTGCGCCTGTCTTACAACTACACGTCAGCCTTCCAGGACGACGAGGAGTATGTGGAGGAGACCGCCCTGCGCCGCTACTACGACGCAACGCACTACATGGACCTCAACGCCAGCTACACATGGGGCAAGAACATGAAGTTCACCGTCTACGCACAGGCCAACAACCTGCTCAACCAGCCGCTGCGCTACTACCAGGGCACGAAGGACAGGACGATGCAGGTGGAATACTACGGGGCGAAACTCAACGCAGGATTTAAGGTGAACTTTTAAGGAATTAACAGAACTAACATCCTAACACCCAACACTAACACCCACCCCAACCCTCCCCAAGGGAGGGAGCTTGAATGGCATTGCAAGTTAAACAAAAGCATCATCCAGCAGCAAAAGCATACCAAACTCCCTCCCTTGGGGAGGGCGGGGGTGGGTTAATAATTACAACAAAATGAAACGAATCTCATCATTCATCATCCTCTTTGTCATCGCCGTGGCATCGGTTTTCTCACAGACACCGGCCGAATGGGAAAAACTTGAAAAGTCAGTGAACTTCTACGTAGCCAACGACCTCGGCCGCAACGGCTACGACCAGAAGCCGATAGCCGAACTGATGGGCCGCATGGCTGAGACGGTGGGCATAGAATGCGTCGCCGCGGCAGGAGACATCCACCACTTCGAGGGCGTTGTAAGCACCGAAGACCCTCTCTGGATGACCAACTACGAGCTCATCTACTCGCACCCCGAGCTGATGCTGGCCTGGTATCCCATCTGCGGCAACCACGAGTACCGCGGAAACACGCAGGCCGTGGTTGACTATGCCAAGGTGAGCCGCCGCTGGGAAATGCCCGCCAAGTATTACACGAAAGTGCTGGAAGACGACGGCGTGACCGTGCGCCTGGTCTTCGTAGACACCACACCGATGATAGAGAAGTACCGCAAGGACACCGAGAAGTACCCCGACGCCTGCAAGCAGGACGTAGAGAAGCAGCTGGCATGGGTTGACCAGACGCTGACCGACGCCAAGGAAGACTGGGTAATAGTAATAGGCCACCACCCCGTCTACGCGCAGTCTACCAAGAGCGAGAAGGAGCGCACCGACATGCAGAAGACGCTCAACGCCGTTCTCTTGAAGCACAAAAACGTCGCAATGTACGTATGCGGCCACATACACAACTTCCAGCACATACGCAAGCCGGGCTGCAACATCGACTACGTGGTTAACACCAGCGGCTCGCTCAGCCGCCCGAAGGTGGAGAAAATCGACGGCACGCAGTTCTGCTCGGGCATTCCTGGCTTCTCCCTCGTATGCGCCGACAAGCAGGAGCTCGACCTGCACCTCATCGACAAGGACGGCAAGGTGGTCTACACCGTGAGCCACAAGAAGTAAAGCTCTTTTTAAGAAGTTATAGAATTTAGAGAAGTTAACTTCTTAGCGAGCTTACGTTTCAGCGGATTTGCAATCCGCCGAAATATATTATAAGGATTTGTAATCCGCTCAAAGCGCATGGGAACATGTTGAAAACAACGGTCATGAGCGGATTGCAAATCCGCAATTAAGAACCGCCGGATTGCAAATCCGGCGGAACAAATTACCCAAAAGGCGGCCTTTCATAATGTGAAAGGCCGCCTTTGGCGTTCCCGTTTGCCGTCTTTCGCATTGTAAAAGACGGCCTTTCGCAACGCATTGACAACCAAGGCGTTACGCAGTTGAAAACCAACCGCATTCCAAACAAATTGCGGTGAAAATTTGTTTTATACCCCCGAAAGCCTTACTTTTGCCTTAAAAACCCGACTACGATGAAACGGATTATAACGATTGCCGCGCTGGCCTGCCTGCTGGCCGCACCGGCCTGCGCGCAGAAAGGCGTGAAGAAGACAAAGACGGAGCTGTCGATGGAGCGGCAGGGGATGGTTGACATACACACCGTGGACAAGACGATACCCGTAAGCCTGATGTACGCCAGGGCCGACAACTTCACCGGCCAAGTGCTCTACACCGACCTTACGCGCGCCTACCTGCACCCCAAGGCCGCCGCAGCCCTTGCCAAGGCGCAGAAGAGACTGAAGCAGCTGCGCCCCGACCTGAGCCTGAAGGTGTACGACGCGGCGCGACCCATGAGCATACAGCAGCGCATGTGGGACAAGGTGAAGGGCACAAGCAAATACTTCTACGTGAGCAACCCCGCGCGCGGAGGCGGCCTGCACAACTACGGCATGGCCGTTGACATAACCCTCTGCGACGCCCGAGGCGACACGCTCGACATGGGCACGCCCATCGACTACATGGGCTCGGCAGCCCACATAGACCGCGAGGACGCCCTCGTAAAGAGCGGCCGCATCAGCCGCCGGGCGCAGAAGAACCGCCAGCTGCTGCGCCAAGTGATGCGCTACGCCGGCTTCCGCCCTCTAAGGACGGAGTGGTGGCACTTCAACCTGATATCGCGCGCCACGGCAAGGAAATATTATAAAATAATCAAATAACAAGGGAATAATGGGCTGGACGGGAGAACTGGGAGAGCTTGGAGAACTGAGAAAACTGTGAATGAGGCAGAATGCCAATTCTTCCCAAACATCCCGGCTCTCCCAAAGCTCACAGTTCTCTCAGAACCTCAGCACTCCCAGCCCTCCCACCTCTCCCAGCCCACCCATAAAAAGAGAAAAAATGACCACCCAGGAATTCATCACCCAGCACCTCGACGACGACATCCGCCAGCTCGCCCTGCGCCATGCCGGGCGCACGGACATCGACCTCGCCTACGTCCTCGACCAAATAGCGGGCCGCCAGCGGGCACGCACAAAGCTGCCGCGATGGGCCGCCACCGAGGGCATAGTGTATCCGCCGCACATCTCGATGGAGCAATGCTCGTCGGAACAGACGGCCATGTACAAGGCCGCAGTAGTCCGCCGCCTCATCACAGAGCTACCAGTCATCCCACCTCTCCTAGCCAACCCGTTGACCCTCATCGACCTCACGGGCGGCTTCGGCGTAGACTTCTCATACCTTGCGCCGCTCTTCGGCAAGGCGGTCTACATCGAACGGCAGAGCCATTTGTGCGACATCTCGCGGCACAACATGGCCGCGCTGGGCATCAGCCAGGCCGAAGTGGTTTGCGGCGACTGTGCGCAAATTATCGAAGGAATAAACCATGCCACGCTCATCTACGCCGACCCGGCGCGCCGCTCGCAGTCGGGCGGACGCACGTTCGCCATCGGCGACTGCACGCCCGACGTGCTATCGATGCGCGACACATTGCTGTCAAAGGCCGACTACGTTATGCTCAAGCTCTCGCCCATGCTCGACTGGCGCAAGGCCGCGGCCGACATGGGCGCGCAGGTGGGCGAGGTTCACATCGTCTCCGTAGGCAACGAGTGCAAGGAACTGCTGCTCGTGCTCTCGCGGAAGTACACTAAAATAGAGCGCATTTACTGCGTGAACGACGGCCAGGAGCTCTCGTTCACCCCCGAAGAGCAGTCCCAATACTCCCGGTTCTCCCACAACTCCCAGCCCTCACAGCCTCCCCAAGCAGCCCCGCACGCCTTCCTCTACGAGCCCAACGCATCGCTGATGAAGGCCGGATGCTTCTCTCTCTTGGAGCAACGCTACGGCGCACGGCAGGCAAGCCGCGACAGCCACCTCTTTGTTTCTGCATCTCCCGTCGCCCAGTTCCCCGGCCGCAGCTTCGCCATCCACGCCGTAACGTCGATGAACAAGAAAGAACTTAAGTCGGCACTCGCCGGCATCGGCCGCGCCAACGTCAGCGTAAGGAACTTCCCCCTGACGGCGGACGCGCTGCGCAAGAAGCTGAAACTGCGCGACGGCGGCGACACTTACATATTCGGAACGACCACGGACGACCGCCGGCACGTGCTTTTCGTGTGCGAAAAAGCCGGCGCAACGGTTTGAAAAAGTTTACTTTCATCACCCTGTTTAATTTTATAACGCATTGAAAACGAGCACATTACGTTTTCAATGCGTTTACTTTTTCCCTTACTTGAAGGTACATCCTGACAAACGGCGTATTACCTTTGCGCCGAAAACAAAACTTTACCTTATGCTCAAAAAATCATTGATCGTTACCGCCCTGGCAGCTGCGTGCTGCGTAACCGCCGGCGGACAGAACTATCCAAAGTTAGGGGTTGACCCCATAGATAAGGTCGTCAACGCGATGACCCTCGACGAGAAGCTCGACATCTTGGTAGGAGCTGCCGGCATAGACAGCGACTCGCCCGCCACGGTGGGCAACTACGCGAAGCTCGTTCCGGGCGCCGCGGGCCAGACGAAGGCCATTCCGCGGCTTGGCATTCCGGCCATAGTGACGGCCGACGGGCCTGCAGGCGTCAGGATAAGTCCGACGCGCGAGGGCACCGACCGCACCTTTTACTGCACCCATTTCCCCGTAGAGACGGCCGTGAGCGCCACGTGGAACACAGTGCTTGCCGGCGAAATAGGCCGCTGCATGGGCAACGAGGCCCTGCATTACGGCGTTGACGTGCTGCTGGCGCCGGCCACCAACATCATGCGCAACCCCCTGAACGGCCGCAACTTCGAGTATTACAGCGAGGACCCGCTGCTTGCCGGCAAGGTGTGCGCCGCCGTGGTGAGCGGCGTTCAGTCAAACGGCGTGGGCACGTCGTTAAAGCATTTCGCGCTGAACAACCAAGAGACGAACCGCACGAGCAACGATGTCATCGGTTCGCCGCGCACGTTCCGCGAGATATATCTCAAGCCTTTCGAGATTGTTGTGAAAGAAGCTGAGCCGTGGACGGTGATGACCTCGTACAACAGAATTAACGGAACGATGTCGAGCGAGCGCGCCGACCTCATCACGTCGATACTCCGCGGCGAGTGGGGTTTCGGCGGAATGGTCATGACCGACTGGTATGGCGGCGAGTACGCCACGGCACAGATGGAGGCGGGCAACGACCTGCTGATGCCCGGAAAGACGGCGCAGATAGCCGAACTGAGGCGCGCCGTGACGGGCGGTCACCTCTCGATGGACATCATCGACCGCAACGTGCGCCACATCCTCGAACTGATTGTCAAGACGCCGAGGTTCAAGGGCTATGTGGCCGACAACAATCCTGACCTGAAGGCGCACGCCGCCGAGGCGCGCAACGTGGCCACCGAGGCCGTGGTGCTGCTGAAGAACGAGGGCGCGGCACTACCTCTCGCAAGTGGCGTGAAGGACGTTGCCGTGTTCGGCTGCACCTCTTACGACTTCATCGCGGGCGGAACCGGCTCGGGAGACGTCAACCATGCCTACGTGGTAAACCTCATGGAAGGCCTCAGCAACGCCGGACTTAAAGTGGACAAGACGCTCCGCAAGGCCTACGAGACTTACATCCCGAAGGCCAAGGCGGCGCTGCCCAAGCCGCAGGGCAGGCTGGCTTCGTTCATGCCCAAGCAACTTGTGCCGGAGATGGAGATAAGCCAAAAAGTGCTGGCCGGCGCCGTGAAGCGTAACGACGCGGCTGTAATCACCATAGGCCGCACCTCGGGCGAGTTCATGGACCGCCGCATGGAGGGCAACTTCTGCATGACGGAGAGGGAGCTGAAGATGCTCGGCGACGTATGCGACGCGTTCCACAAGGCCGGCAAGAAGGTAGTTGTCATACTCAACGTGTGCGGCCCCGTGGAGACGTATAACTGGACTTCACGGCCCGACGCGATACTCTGCACGTGGCTGCCGGGACAGGAAGGCGGCAACGCCGTGGCCGACGTGCTCACGGGCAAGGAGTGTCCTTCAGGCCGTCTGCCCATGACGTGGGTTAGGAAATACAGCGACGTGAACAACCGGGCGGACTTCCCCATGCCCGACTCCATCAGCAGTGAGCTTATCCAGGCTGCCATCGAGGGCAACATCAGCCGCCGCACAACGGGCACGCGCCGCAACTTTAACTATACTGAATACAACGAGGGCATATACGTTGGCTACCGTTACTACACGACGGAGGGCACAAACGTGGCCTACCCCTTCGGCTACGGACTGAGCTACACCTCGTTTACCAAGACCCAACCCGTGGTCAGCCTCAACGCCAATGGCGACCTGACGGTGAAGACTACCGTGAAAAACACGGGCAGCGTGGCCGGCAAGGACGTCGTCGAGGTGTACGTCGCAGCCCCCGGAAAGGACATGCCCAAGCCGGCGCGCGAGCTGAAAGGCTTTGCCAAGACGCGCAAGCTGCAGCCCGGCGAGAGCCAGACCGTGGAGCTGACGATACCCTACGCGAGCCTCGCCTCGTTCAACGAGAAGGACAGCCAGTGGCAGGTGGAGGGCGGCGCATATAGAGTGATGGTTGCCGCCGACGCCGCCGACGCCTCGCCCCTGGCTGTTACGGTAAACGTAAAGGCCGGCGTTACGGAGAAGGTAGAGCCGTGGCTGGGCGGAGAAGGAATGAAAAATGAAAAGTGAAAAGTGAAAAATTTAGGGAAGCGGCAGCGCCTATTAGCCCTATCAGGCCTATCACTCCTATTAGCCCTATTAACAACCCTCCTTGCGAAAGGCCGCCAATCGCCCCGCAAAAGGCCGCCAATCGCAGCCTAAAACGCCGTCAATCGCAACCTAAAAGACGGCATATTGCTAACCGACTGACAGTCAGCCACTTACCCATTACGCATATTTCTCAATTCAAAAAACCAAAATACAATATGAAGACAACCATCAAATCAGCCCTGTTCGCCGCCGCAATGGCAGCGGCAATGCCGCTCGCAGCCACGGCACAGGACAAAATCGAGACCGACTCCGTGCCCGACACGAAGGAGGTGAAGAACCGAAACGTGATGCTCAACGCATCGAGCGACAACCAGCCGAGGCAGATTTCAATCGGTCTGCCGTCAAGCCTCTCGGCCACAATCTACGAGGACGGGATGCCCGTGATGTACAACATCTGGCCCTGCATGCCATACCTCTACTGGACGGGCACGGCCGCCCACAGCGGCATAAGCATGCTGTCACTTGGCGAGAGCGCGCTGAAACTTGGCGCGGTGAACTACACCGTGACGTCAGACACGCGCGCCGGAGTGGACAAGTTTGAGGGACACGCCAACTACACCACCAACATCTTCAACCTGCAACGCTTCGACGTGGCCATCGCCGCGCCCATAGGCAAGGGCTGGAGCTTCTCCCTCGGCGCCTACGCCAACCTCGACCCGGGCTCGAACAAGGTGGCCGGCGTGCAGTATCAGAACGACATGAAAATCATCAAGGCCGGCCTGTCGAAGCGCTGGAACGACGGCCGTGGCAAGTTTGACCTGTTCTACCGCTACACTTACACCAAGAACGCCGGCGACGGCAACGGTCCCTTCATCTACGTAGGCGACGGCAGCGTGAAGGAATACAACGGCTTCAGCCTCGGACACGACGGTTTCCTGCCCGGCAACGGCATGATGACCTACACGGACGTGATGACCGGCAAGACCGTAAACCACACCCGCCTGCAGGGCACGCACGCGCTGAACAACGGCGTGACGGCCGCCTTCAACTACACCTTCCTCAACGGAATGAACCTTGACATACGCTCCAAGTACAACTACGGCAACTCCTCTTACGCCTTCATGTACCTCTCGGGCGTGGGCACCGCCGACGAAACGTCGGGCTACACATACGCTTACGACTACAAGAACCACAAGGCCGGCGACCCCTTCACGGGCTATTACAACAGCCGCTACATGGTGGAGGACATCGGCTACGAGCGCGACTGGCTCACAACGGCCGAGCTTACGGGCAAGAGCAAGAACCTGGCGCACTCGTGGCGGATAGGCGCAAACGCCTTCTGGAACCGCCAGAGCATCAAGGCCAGCACGGCCGTCATGGCGCACACGGTGGAGAAAGACTCCGCATGGCTCAAGCACAACGGCGAACTGTCGTACACTCCCAACACCGGAGCGGAGTATTACGACATGCACGAAACGAAGTTCGCCCTCTACCTCTCTGACGACTGGCAGGCCACGAGCCGCCTATGGCTGTCGGCCGGAGCAAGGCTTGAATACTACAGCGTAGGCGGAAAGAACGCCCTGGCGTACATGGACGCAAGGGCCACTGACCCGACTTACCCCGAAAACATACGTAACGTGGGCTGGAACCTTGCGCAGGGCACCAAGACACACACCAGCAACCACTGGCTCAACCCCGCCGCGACAATCAACGCACGCTACACCATACTGCACGGCTTCGGCGTCCTTGCCGAGTATGTCTACGCCATGCAGCACCCCAACTCGCAGGACTTCGCCGGCCAGTACATGCCGCTGCTCGACCCGGTGAACATCCACTTCGGACGCGTGGGCGTGTTCTGGAACAACAAGTGGATACAGCTCGTGTCGCAGGTATCGCTCATCAACCAGAGCAACTACAAGAGCCGCACGCAGTTTACCAACCCCAACGACGCATCCGACGTGGTTACCATCCCTATCACCAACGACGTGCAGACCCTCGGCTGGACAACAGACATCGTGCTGACGCCGTTCAAGGGCTTCCAGTTCCACGGCCTGCTGACCCTGCAGAACCCGCTGTACAAGAACTTCAGGATGGACGCCACCTTCGCCGACGGAACGAAGAAGTCGTATGACTTCAGCGACAACGTCACCACGGGCGTGAGCAAGACCATCATCGAACTTGACCCGAGCTACACCTTCGACAAGTTCCGCGTATGGGCAAGCTTCCGCAACCAGAGCAAGCAATACATCAACAAGACCAACAGCCTGTACTTCAACGGCCGCTGGGAGACCTTCGCCGGCGTAGACTACACGCTGAACAAGTACGTCAGCTTCTCTGTGAACTTCGTCAACCTGCTCAACGAGAAGGGCTGCTCAGGCTCAATCGGAGCGGCCGACCTAGTCGAGGACGTGTCGGAATACAAGAACTACCTCATGGCCGGTTCGTACATCCGCCCGTTCACAGTGGAGTTCGCAACTCACATAAACTTCTGATGACGGCATGATTTTTGCTGCCAGAAACATAAAGAAAAGCAACCATTTAAACACATAGTAATCATGAAAAAGCTGTTTATATCACTCGCGCTGGCGCTCATTACGCTTACCGCCGGCGCGCAAGGACCGCAGGTCAAGACAACGTGCGGCGTGCTTGAGGGCGTTTACCAGTCAGGCATCAAGGTGTTCAAGGGCGTCCCCTTCGCACAGCCTCCTGTCGGGGAACTGCGCTGGAAGGCGCCGCAGCCAGTGAAGCTGTGGAGCGGCGTAAGGCCGGCAAAGGACTTCGGGCCCAACCCGATGCAGCAACCGCTCTTCGGCGACATGATGTTCGGCACGAAGAAAATGAGCGAAGACTGCCTCTACCTGAACATCTGGACACCGGCAAAGACCATGGACGAGAAGCTGCCCGTGCTGGTTTACTTCTACGGCGGCGGACTTCTCGGCGGCTCGGGCAGCGAGCCACGCTACGCAGGAGAGTCGATGGCGCGCCACGGAATAGTGTCAATCACGGTGAACTACCGCCTCGGAGTGTTCGGCTTCCTAGCGCATCCCGAGCTGTCGAAGGAGACCTCTTACAAGGGTTCGGGCAACTACGGCTTCATGGACCAGGCAGCCGCGCTGCAGTGGATTAAGGACAACATCGCAGCCTTCGGCGGCGACCCGGAGCGCGTAACCATCGTAGGCGAGTCGGCAGGCTCGACGTCTGTCTGCGCGCTTATGGCCTCGCCGGTCAGCAAGGGACTGTTCGCGCAGGCAATGGGGTCGAGCGCTTCGATACTGAACTACTACGACATACCCACGCTGAAGGAAGCCGAGAAGTGCGGCACGGACGTGATGAAGGCCGTAGGATGCAAGTCGCTGGCCGAGATGAGGGCGCTGCCGGCGGAGCAACTGATGAACACCGCACCGGGCACTGACATGCAGCGCATGTACAACATAGAGGGTTACTTCTTCACAGAGCAGCCGCGCATCACCTTCGAGAACGGCCGACAGGCGCACGTACCCTTGCTCATCGGCGGCAACAACGCCGAATGTCCCATTCAGGCATACATGGGCAAGCACCCCATTACGCGCCTAGGGCTGATTGAATCAATCAGCGACCGCTTCGGCAAGGACACCGAAGCGATGGTCGACGCATACGGAATCAAGACCGACGCTGACGTAAGCGGCGAGCGCGGACTGTGGTTAGGCAGCGACCTCTTCGTAGCTTACGGCACATGGAAGTGGGCCACGATGCACGAGAAAACGGGTCAGTCGCCCGTCTACCGCTACCTTTACTGCCACCCGAGGCCCGCAATGCGCATCACGGGCAAGACCCCGGGACTGGCAGGCGGAGTGGTTGACGCCAAGGACGCCGAGGCCAAGACGCCTGCCGACAAGGGCGCACGCCACTCTTCGGACATTGAATACGCAATGGGCAACCTGCCCACCAACCGCGTGTACGACTGGCAGCCTGACGACTACACGATGTCTACCATCTTCCAAAGCTACTACCTCAACTTCGTAAAGACCGGCAATCCGAACGGCCTCGGCCTGCCTGACTGGACGCCGACCAACGGCCAGGACGTCGCCCCCGTGCTCCATCTCGACGTCAATACATACATGACCGTCGACAAAGACCGCGAGGATGTCTACAAGAAAGTGGACGCCCTGCTGTGGAACAAGTAGTTTTTTAGTCGACAAGGGACGAGGAACGAGCAGACAAAGAAGTTTGCTTTGCAGGTAAAAATCTTCTGTTACACAATCAACTCATAATCAAGCACTTAGAAAAAGGCCACCTTTCACGTGATGAAAGGTGGCCTTTTAGCGTTCAATCCACGGCCTTTTACGGCGCAATATGCCATGAATGGCAAAGCCGTAAGCAGCCCTTTAATTTTTCACTTTTCATTTTTCACTTTTCTCTTCCTTGCTGTACATCGCTGCGACGGTGGCAGCGAAGTCCTTTTCGGGTATGCGAGCGCAGTGGCGGACGCGCAGGCAGTAGTTGTAGATGGTCTGCGGCGAGTAGTGCAGGAACTCGGCTATGCTCACGCTGTCGGTGATGCCGAGGCTTACGAGGGCGTAGATGCGCAGCTCGGGCGACAGTTCGCCGGGGGCGGCAAGGAAGCGCCTGCGCTCCTCAGGGCGCAGCAACGCCATGAAGCGCTGTATGAAGTCGGGGTGGACGGAGAGGTACCAGCGATCAAAAGAGGCGTAAAGTGACGAAAGGAACGGCGCCGTACAGCCCTCCTGCAGGGCCTTGCGCGCCTTGGCGGTCTGGCCTGCCGTAATCATGTTGGCCGTCGTCTTGCAGAACTTGTCCACATCGTTTATATAGTCAGACATGTGTACGTAGGCGTCAAGCGTCAGCGCGTTGCGCCGCGCCGAGGCGTCTTAGATGCTCTCCTTCGTCTCCGTAATTTCGGTGAGTGTGCGGCTGAGGCGGCTGTTGAAGCCCATCGCGCGGTCGAGCTGGGCCTTCCTACGGCGCGCACGGCGCACAAGGATGTACACCAGTACGGCGCCCATCGCCACGAGGACTACCAGAAGGACGATGATGACAAGGCTCGTAGTGCGCACGCGGCGCTGCATCTTCATGTAGTCGGAGATGATGATTGAGTTGGCCTTCACAATGTCGAAGCTGCGCGCCATGTCCTTATATCCGTTGGCGATTTTGACGCACGCAAGGGCGTAATCGGCTGCACGCTGGCTGTTCTTGTCGATGTATGGGGTGTAGAGAAGCATGGTGAGGGAGGCCGCCTCGCGGTTGGCCGACATGATGTCGTTCACCGCCGAGAGTATGAGATAGTGGCAGACCTCGTCGGCCGAGCCGTAGGCCATACAGCTTTTGGCCATGACAAGGCTCAGCATGGCCGCCGCAACAGAAGGCCGGGGGACAGTTTTCAGCCGCCGGGAGAGCCTCTGGCGCAGGTCGTGCGTGGTGAAAAGACCCTCGTAATAGTCGGCCAGCCACGAGTCGCGGGGCAGGTATCGGCTATAGAAGTTCCACGTGGCGGTGTCGCTCTTGGTATAGAACTTGCCCATCATGCTCTCGCCCGAGGTGTTTGACGAGAACGTCCCGACGCGCGACTTGTATTCGAGCATGGCTATGGCGACGTGTACCTGCAGCGACTTGGGGCAGTCGTCAATGGGCGGCAGGCGGCGCGCCATGCTGTCGGCGGCGAAGAGGTTGCCCTGAAGAGCCGTGATATACAGCAGGTCTATGTCGGCAAGCAGGCTCTCGCCGGCCAGTCCGGCGCGCTCGGCCGACCGCTTGCAGAGACGCACGTAGACAAGGGCGGAGTCGGAACAGAACTTCTTGTACTCGTCGAACATGTGCTTATAGTACGTGTAGCGGTTTATTTCCGTGGGGAAAGGGCCGTGGTTGACGCCCTCGTCGATGCGCCGCTGGCGCTCCTCCATGTACTTGTCGACATTGCGCACGACGGTGTCGAGCACGGCGAAATCGTGCTCAAGACTGAACCCCTGGGCCTCTACCCTGGCGGGCATCACAGCCATCAGCAACACAACAGCAAGCATGCGCGCAGCCAACCGGCGGCACGCCACACAATGGGAAAACACATTACAAGACATAAGCATTATCTTTAAGAATAACAGGACAGAGGCCACTGCGGCGCAACATGCCACCCGGCAGCCAGCAAAAAGCGTTCACAAAAATACGAAGTTTCGGCAAAAAGAAGGCAAAATGGCATATGTTTTTGCCAATTAAAGGCATTAAAACAATCAACGAACACCCCCTGTAGGGACATAATTCATTATGTCCGCACGCCTTGAAAAGGCGTATAAATCATTCAATATCAATACGATACGTTCTTTCAGAACGTGCGGACATAATGAATTATGTCCCTACAAGGGTTGTGCCTTCCGCTTGACGGCCCGGCGGAAGCTCACGTAATACAGCACGCCGGCGGTGGTCAGGCACACGGGGAAGGCCGACCAGATGCCCACGAGGCCATAGCCCATATGGATGCCGAGCAGCCAGCCCAGCGGCAGAGACACCACGAAGTAGGAGAAAAAGGCTATCCAAACCATAGGGCGGATGCACTCTATGCCCCTCAACGCGTTGGCGAAGGTGTACTGAAGACCGTCGCCGAACTGGTAGGCGATGAGCGGAAACACCGTGACCG
>ENA-ORSA01001900-ORSA01001900.1-human-gut-metagenome-genome-assembly--contig:-NODE-1900-length-15957-cov-6.789964_pt1 | contig 15957 bp, 14 predicted proteins | sample MGYA00242179_ERZ509142 | MGnify/ENA primary metagenome ERZ509142 (study PRJEB26280, sample SAMEA2338659) | human gut metagenome | biome: human gut; feature: human-associated habitat; material: faeces... | reverse complement strand
GCTGTCTTTATGTGATGTTTTGTGGTCTGCTTCTTTATCAGTCATGGGCATTTGCGCCCGGATTATCATTGCCGTAGCCTTCCAGAAGATTGATGACGCCCCAAATGCCAAGACCACCGCCAAGCGCCGTAACGAGCGTCTGAAGGACATCGACTGCGGAATTGAAAAACTCCATATATAACTTGCCGGGAACGGAAGAACACGTCCAGACCACACTCCCATTCTCCGGTACTCCTTTCAAATTCAATTTCAGAAGTGGCCGTTTTGTTGTTGGTGTCTTGTATATATGAAAAAACCGCCAGTTTGCACTGACGGTTTTTGAACGATATAACTCCGACTGCGGATACAGCCGGAGTTTGCTGAGATTTAATTTTCTTTGCCGAGCAGCCAACCCGTGAGGTTCTTTACGCGGATGCCGTTGTAGTTGCCAACGGTCAGGCGGTCGGCGGTCAAGATGATCTTTTCGTAATTATCGCGGATCTGTGCCAGCGGGCGCATCTCGCGCTCAAAGGTTTCCTGCGCCGTCATATCGGCGGTCACTTGATAATAGGTATAGGCTCCCTGCTTTTCCGCGACAAAATCCACTTCCGTATTTCCAATCCTACCGATCATCACCTTATAGCCACGGCGCAGCAGTTCAAGGTAGACCAGATTTTCAAGAGAAAAACCGAGGTCATAACTTCTGCGCGGCAAGATGTGATTTCGCAGTCCAAGATCGACAATGTAGAGCTTTTTGTTGACTTTCAAAAGCTGTTTACCAGCAATATCGAACCGCTCTGCTGGATAGAAGATAAACGATTCCGTCAGTGCCTCTACATAGTCATTGACAGTATTCGGAGAAATTTTTCTGCCGCTGGAGATCAGATAGTCCGTGATGCTGCGGATGGAAACCGGACTGCCCACCACGCTTGCAAGATATTTGGCGATTGTTTTCAGCAGCGCAATATCCGTGATCTTTCGCTTGCTTGGGTCGCTTTCTTTGCGCGCCTGCCGGTCCTCAATATCTTTGACAATGACCGTGTTGTAGATGCCCTCTAAATAGGTTTCCACCTTTTCCGGCGTTCTGCTCATCTTGGCGACGTAAGGCAGCGCACCGTTTCTCAGATATTCTGCAAGACCGCGCTCGGCATCCAGCTCTGTGATGGCAAGAAACTCTTGAAATGAGAGTGGCAGCATCCGAATCTCCACATAGCGCCCGGTCAGAAGCGTTGCCAGATCACCGGAGAGCAGATATGCGTTCGAGCCTGTAATATAGATGTCCACATTCGGCTTGACATACAGACTGTCTACGACCTTTTCAAAGTCGGGAACTTTCTGAATCTCATCAAGGAAGATGTAGGTAGTCTTTCCGGCGCCCAGCCGCTCTTTCAGATATGCGTACAGCTTCTTGTAATCCAACAGTTCTTCGTATTCCAGTTCTTCAAAGTTCACGGATACAATCTGTGCATCCAGCGCGCCGTTTTCCCGGAGCCACGCCTGATACTGCATCAGCAGTGTGGATTTTCCGCAGCGGCGGATGCCGGTCACGACCTTGATGACCTGTTCTCCTTTCCAGCCGATCAGTTGCTCCAAATATTCCTTGCGTTCTACCAATTCTGCCGCCTCCTTGATGTGATGTTCTTATTATAGAATAGTATTTGCGGAACGTCAAGAAATATTCCGATTTCGGAATTGTTTCTTTACTATAGGCGGATAAATTCCGAATCAGAAGCAATGCGAAAATGGGCGCAACTTTTTCAGGGGAGTTTTGACGCAAACCATCAACTTTTTCAAGCGACTTTTTCTAAGAACCTGCAACTTTCTCAGAAGCGGCGTCAATCTCATAAACCTCATACGTTTCCTCCGGCTTCACTTTGAGCTTGGTTGATAGAAACTTTTCAATATCAAACGTGTTGCGCCGGTCGGCATCCGAGAGGTATTTGTAATTCGGATGCTTGGTGATGTCATATTTCTCAGACAGGAACGGGCGCACGCCGCGAAGCTGGAGGATGCACTTGCCACCATCCAGAACTGCCAGCTCATCCACGCTGGCAAGCTCGCGCCCGGTCTGTTGGAAATTCTGCGAGAAAGAACCGTTCCTGCCCTTACTCTGGCTGGATGTCCGGGTATCAATCGTTTCTTTCCCAAGCAGCTCCGAAATATATTTGTGCGTCGATTGTTCGTTGCCGCCTAAGTACACAAAGCTGTCCGCGTTGCCGATGATGCCCTCCCAATCGTCCTTGAACAGCGCCTTGAGCTGCGAAATGTTTTGCAGGATGATGGTTGACATAATGTTTCGAGAGCGCATAGTTGCCTGCAATCTGGCGTAGCCGTCGGGCAAGGCCACGTTTGCGAACTCATCGAACATCAGGCGCACGGGAACCGGCAGCGCCCCTTGATGTACCTTATCTGCCTGATAGTAAAGCTCTTGAAACGCCTGTGTATATAACATTCCTACCAGAAAATTCAAAGACGCATCGTTAGAATCCGGGATGATGCAGAAGATGGCCTGTTTCCGTTCGCCCAGCTTACCCAGCTCCATATCGTCGCTGGCGGTGATACGCTGAATTTCAGGCAAGGTGAACGATGCCAGACGGACAGCCGCACTCACCAAGATGCTCTTAGCTGTTTTGCCCGCGGCTTGCTTGAAAATATGGTATTGCCGCACGGCAATGTGATCGGGCTGTTCTTCCTCCAGTGCTTCAAACAGCAGATCGAGCGGAGATTGATAGTCGTCATCTTCTTCCTTTGCACCGCCGTTTTCAATCATGTAAAGAATCGTCTCCATGTTCTGATCTTCGGGCGGCGCTTCGTGGAGCAGGTAAAGCATGAGCGCGGCGTCAAGCGCCGTTTCGGATTTCTCCCAAAACGGATCAGTTGCTTTTGCACCTTTCGGCGTGGTGTTCTTGATGAAATTGTCAATCAGCTTGAACACGTCCGCGTCTTTGCGGATATAGCAAAAGGGGTTGTAGCAATCCGATTTCGACGGGTCAATCAGGTCAAAGACGCGCAGCACATACCCCTCCTCCAGAAACAGATTCCCAACGGCGCGGAGCATTTCCCCCTTAGGGTCAGTGACGATAAAACTGGCGTTTGCAAGCATGAGATTCGGTTTCGCAAGGAACCGTGTCTTGCCGCTGCCGGAGCCGCCGACGATGATCTGCAACAGGTTTCTGCGGTGCATTTTTCCGTTCATGCTCATTTGCAGGTGTTGGGTCAGTATGACGTTTTTGCCTGCATCCTTGTCGCGGTACTTTTTATTCAGTTCCCGAACGCTGCCCCACGACGCGGAGCCATGTTCCTCGCCGGGGCGGGTGTTCTTTTGGCCGGTGTAATAGAACAGGATCGCGCCGCCATAGAGCAGTAAAAAGATACCGATAAACTTTGGCGTGTAGGTTGTCCAGTGCAAAGAAAATGGATTCTTCGTCGCGGCTGAAAAAGCATCCATCAGCGTGAAAATTGTCATGCCAGGTTCATAGCATCCTGCCATGAGAACCGCAAGCCAGATGATGGGGACGACAAACGCCGCCCACACTGGGGCGGCGCTGCGAAATGACTTCTTTTGATTCCTCACAGGTCAATATCCATACAGGCCAGACCGGTGCGCTCAGCATGGTGCTTGCAGAAAACGAGCGTACCAGCCGCCAACAGCAGCAGAACCGATGGAATGATAAAAAGCAGTTTTTTCATAGGCAGAACCTCCAGTTCAAATATTCTGTCCCAAGTTGGGACGCAAAAAAATCTCACGGTGAGACGCGATTCCCGGTCGGGCGCGCACGTCTCCCCATGATCGAGAAGCCCGCGCAAGCGGGCTTCTCTGGTTTGCTCCCCTTGGCTGCCACACTTCCGCTGGGTGGCTGCTGTCAAGGCCCAGCCAGTGCGCACACTGGCTGGCTCTGCGGTCGATACGCCAGTATCGACCGGCCTTGACTGCGGACGGCCAGCGGAGTATGTTCCCCGCAAGGGGAGCACAACCGTCAAAGCGGTTTCGGATCGTGACGGCGAATCACTTTACCGCGCAGTACGATTCACATTTCTTGTGCGTGTCTGTGGGGAAATTGCGCGTTCAATGCTGCCGCCGATCTTCTGCGCCATGTCCTGAATCTGTCCAAGCGCCTGCCGCCGATCCTGCGGTTCAAAGCCGTCATAAAATGCCGCCAGATTTGATACGTCGGGCGCTTCACACGGAACACCAAAGCGACGACAGATCATATAGCCGACGCTCTGCGCATCCAGCTCATAATCATCCCGCGAATAGTTCTGATTATAGCCTTTGGCATGAAAACGGACGTGGGCGATCTCTGTTGCGATGCCTGCAAACGCTTCCGCATTGCTATACTTCGGATTGACTGCCATTTTCATCTGGTTCGGATCGTAAAGCGCGGGCATGGGGATACTTTCATCTGTTACCAGCGGCACAACGCAGTAATTCAGGAGCGTTTTCAGGGCTTCCGTCATTTCTTTGCTGCCCGGCTGCAAAACGGTGTGCTTCAGGTCGCGCCCGCTTGTCTGCCGCACGTCGTAAACGTCCGTCAGTACATACCCTTTGCCGAAAGAGGAACGGGTGTAAATTTTCACGCCATTCTTTTCCTCGGTTGGAGATACGCTGCGCATCAGGCTTTTCCAGCGGTCTTTGGTGCCGAAAATGGTTGCGCCCTGATCCTGCACCATGACGAGCGCGACATTGCCTGCGCTGTAACTTGGGTTGTCGGCTTGACAGTTCAGATAGCGCAAGTAGGCATCCGGGTCACTGGTGATCTGAACAATACCCGCGTCCTGCATGGCATTTGCATTTTCACGGTCTGACTGACGCTGTGCCTGCCAAAGCTCGCTGCTCTGGTTCTTCTCATTCACTAATTCTGCTAAGTTTGCGATGATGTTCACACTCCTTACTATCTAATATGTTCCAGCTCACGCTGGGGTTCTGGCCGCGTTCGCTCTGCGGCGGCACGCAAGGCCGCCAACCGTCCGCGAACCGGCTGCTTTTCCTCACTGGTCGAAATCGTCCCCTGCGTCAAGCCACTCCTTTGCTTTTGCAAGTATGATTCTGGTTGGACAGGGGTCTGCGCTTTTTTTAGCTGTGTATCCTCCGGCTGTTTCGGCTGATACCCCATCTGCTCCAAGATATAATTTGCCTGTGAGAGATGGTCGATGTTGGTCAGGATTTCGATGTACGGTGCATCGCTTTTTTTATCCACGATGGCAGAGAACAGCAAGCCGACTTTTTTAGCCCGCTGTTTGAAATCATCAAAATCCTCCGTGCGCAAAGGTAAAACCTCGATGGGGCGCTGCTCACTGAGCAGCCGGTTCATCCCGACCATGCCGTAGAGCTTTTTCTGGTCCTTTGCCAGCGCATACAGAAGTGCCGCGAGATTCTTCGCGCCTCGTGCCAGCAGCTTGATCGCTTCTTCTGAGATTTGAACGCCCTCTTTCATGACGAGATCAGCAGCTTCGCCGCTTACCTCCATAGGCTATGCCTCCTTTCCCGCGCCTTGTCTGGCGCATGATTTTCTGTTGGTGCTGAGTTGTTTTCTTGAATTTGCCGCGCGTCAAGCGGCATGGATATACGCTATGCAATCCTGCCTATTTTCCCAAAATATCTGGAAATTTCAAAAGCTACATGGTAAACTTGAGATGGAGGTGTTGCCAATGAACCAGGCACAATACCCGCCGCTTGAACTGCTGAGAAGGATCTCAGCAAAGTACCCGAATGCGTGGGAACAAATGGAGATGTTCCATCGCATGAACGGGACGAACGGCCTTCCAAAATGGGAGTCGTGGTGCTACGCACCGATCTCCGCGGCTATTGCCGTAGCGATGGACGGGCTGGAAGATTCCTTCGATACGCGCATGAACGCTATAACGGACGCGCAAGCCATCGCCGCTCTTGCACCGTGGCGTCAGAGTAAAGAAGTTTTCATCATTGACCCGGACTTACAAGAACTGCTATTTGGTCAAGATGAAGAACTGACCATCAATTCCGAAATACTTCTGCAAATCCAATATCAATGTTTTTATATACAATTTGCAGGCATCTTTGATTTCTTGGGATACCCATGCCACGGTGTGTTCGTCCATTTAGAAGATGATGCCAATGCCAATGACAAGGAACTCCGTTTACTGTACCTGACCGGCGATGGCTATACGATTGGAGAACCGATCCACATTGACGAAGGAACGTTAGAAGAAAGTATTGCACACACAAGAATGGAGGCTTTCAATAACGTTCCAGATGAACACCCGGAGGTCCGTAGACGGTTGATGACTGGTCTTGAAAATCTCGCACAAGAATCTGCCGCATATAAGAAAACGCTGCAAATCATTTTGTACCTTTGCGCGCAGAATGCAGAAATCGCACCAGATTCCGAGCAGGCTTTCATCACCAAGCGGAGCAGCACCGGCCAGATTCGGGATCAATATGAGGAAATTCGGAAATGGGACGTTGGGTTCCGCATCGGGGCCACCGTCCGAAAGGCTCGCAGCGTGTCGGCGGAACCAAGAAAACAAGAAGATTCTGGTGCCGGCACAACATACACTTCTACACGGCCACACATACGCCGCGCGCATTGGCACAATTTCTGGACAGGCACGAAGTCAGCGCCGGAAACTCGGAAACTTGTGCTGAAATGGATCGCCCCAACAATCGTCGGCGTTTCTGACTACGATAATCCTCCTGTTACGCTGCATATTACAAAGGCGGAGAAGGACTGATACGGAAATCCGGCAATCTGGCGGCGTTACGCTACCTTGAAATGTCCACTTGGCTTTTCTTATGGGGGCGTTCTTTCACCTTATCCGGCGCGTGATTTTCCGTTGATGGTAAATTGCTTTCCCGCACCTGCTTTAACATCCGCGGCGCGTATTCCGCGATTTTTCCGCATAGCCGCAGCTCCCGACGCAAGGGCCGGAGCTGTGCGGTCAGGCTGTCAATGTCTGCGTCAAGCTGTTCAGACGGCTGCTCCCGGCGCAATGCGTATAGCTCCTTGCGTCGATCCACTAAAATCTGCATCTCATTTGCCAGTGCATCAGACAGCATATCCAGCTCCGGTTTTGTATCGATACGATACTTCTGCAAGAGGAAGAATTGCTGCCGATACTGCTTTGCACGACGGATTTCGGTCCGTGTTTCAAATGGAACCTTTTGTGGGCGTTTCTTTCGTGGGGATAGCAGATACAGATAGTAGAGATACAATGCCCGGAAACTGCCGCGCTTGACAGGTGGATAGCGACGCGGACGGCGGCGAATGGTATAGCGCTTTTGTGCTGAAAAAACTGGCGCTGTCGGTTCCGGTTCGTGCCGCTGCTCGTTCAAGCGTTGCATCAGCTCTGCTTCTGTATAGCCAAGGCCAAGACTTTCCACGCGGACGAACCGCTGCCCGCCCGGTGGACGGACGGCGGTATGCTTGACATTTGGGCCGCGCTTGACAGAATAGCCCTGCCGCCGCAACGTTTCCAAAAATGTATCATAGGTCAGGCTCCCAGCCAGCGCTGCGTCTATGTCACGACGGATAAGGTCACGGATTGTACCGCTGCCGCGCTTTTCTGCGTTCCATGCAGAATACGATGCGCCTTTTCCGTCCGGCTCAATCACGGAGTATCCGCGCTCCCGGCTGACCTCATTAGAAGTGCCGCGCAGATCGTGGAAATAGCTTTTGAAATCACTCCGGTACTTTTTGCCGTCCATGAATGAAACGGAATTGAAAACAATGTGACAATGCAGATGGTCACGGTCGGTGTGCGTACAGACAACGGCTTCATATTTGTCGCCCAACAGCCGCCGCGCAAACTCTACGCCTGCTTCGTGGGCCTGTTCCGGTGTGACATCGCCCGGTGCGTAGGAGTGTATGATATGATAACCGAGAATCCCACCATGCTTATCCCAGCGCCGTTTGGTTTCCTGCATCTGCAAAAAAGACTTATCCAGCGTACAGTTGATCGCTGTCTGCAATCCCGCCTTGTCGGGATTGCAGACATAATCTACTGCATCGGACAAATCTGTCTTTTCTTCATTTTGAACGTAATCCAGACAACGATCCAGTCGGGAATGAATGGTGATGATTTTATCATAAGCCATTTATATTGACTCCCGCACCAGCTCCCACGCCTCCCGTGCAAACCGCGCAGCGTCGTGAATTTGTGCCTGTGTGACATAGCCTTTGCCGTTCGCCCAGTGTGCAAGCTGGTTGATATTTGTGCCGATGCCGGACAGCACACGCAGAAGCTCCGCGTAACAATCCGGTGGGCGCGGTTTGACGGTTTCGCCCAGAATACACTTGCGGATCATGGCGCTGGCGGACAGACCACTGCTCTTGCAGAGCTGCATGAGCTGGAGGTATTCTGTATCATTCAGCCATACGCCGGTGAAATGTGTTCGACTGCGCAAAAAATCCCTCCTAACTTTTTTGAATTGCGTCTCACCATGAGACGTATTTCAGGACCTACGCCGCATGAAAAATGCGTCTCACGGTGAGACGCATTAGAGCGTGATACCAGTACGAGTTATCGATCTTTGGTACGGCTCTTTTTTGTGGCAGCCTGCATGATATTGTGCGCCCGCCTTTTTCGTGCCTTGGCTGCTTGCAGCCGTTCTACCATACCGTGCATTGCCGCAAGCTGCTCCGGTGTAACAAATTCTTTCGGAATATAACTTCCAAAATCAGAATAGAACCACGTCAGTCGTTTCGTTTCTGGAACCACTCTTGAATCCTCCCACTTTCCCACGACTTGTGCCTGTGCGTCCATTTCTTTATGCACGTCCGGGTTCAACCGTGCGGGACGAAGTTCATAATCACGCTGTTCTTTCGCAGTCAGCGGCTTTGCATAGATCAGTTCGCCACATGCCAGAAATGCGCCATTTTCCACGGCGAAATATGTTTCATAATTAGAAATGGACAAAGGTGGATTATCTGCGGGACGCGGATAAGTGCCTATATCCACGGGGCGATTGCAGGAATAATACTTGTATTCTTTCTGATTCGTTGAACTGCACCTTCTTCCCGTGTTTTCTGTTTTGAAAGGAAATACGTCTCACCGTGAGACGTATTTCGTGGTCTGCGCTGTATGAAAAATGCGTCTCACGGTGAGACGCAAAACGCGGGGGTCTTAGGGGGTCGCCCCTAACAAGGGTCGTTTAACAAACGACATACTTGCTAAATCAGCACCGCAGAGCGGTGCTGATTCCGTTACCGCTGCATGGTAACAGATTTTGTCCGGCGAGGGCGCTTATCCTGCTTTTCCATCTGGTGCTCCAGCGATAAAAGGCGCTGCAATTCCGCTTCACATTCCGGTACATATCGAATATCGTGTGTGTTTTCCTCCAGCCGCAATACGCGGTGAATGAATGTTTCATGGCTGCTTTCGCAAAAATACTCGTCCTTATCGCGGTATTGCACCTTTGCAATGGGCAGCGCAGATTTGACCACACGCTGTACCTGTTTGGCATAGTCCAGATGAATGACCTTCCCCGCCAGCTTGCCGTCTCGAACGCCATCCACCACAACGCGATATGCTTTGATGCCGTTCGGCTGGTCTGCGTAAAACGTCCACGTTTTGTAAGCGCGGCTGTCCTGCAAATACGTCTCGCGCTCCGGCACACACCATGTTCCACACGGACGGCTCATCCAGAGAAAAGAACGATGCTCCAAACTGGATTCCTGCGCACTGTTCCAGAGAATTTCTTTGTCAACGTCAAAATCTTCTTTGTAGGCAAGGGTGTTCCGCTGGACAATCTTTTCTAAAAATTTGAGGATGTCCGGTTGGTAGTCTTTTTCGTTTTCCATGCTTAGCGTTCTCTCCTTTGTGGTATATGGGATATGCAAATAATCCAGCACGTCGCCGCAGCCGAGTTTGTGGATGCAGAAATCGTATTGCTTTGGATGCGTGACCTCCATGCGCTGAAACCGGTTCGGCTCTTTTTCGAGATGTGCGCCAAACATACAAAACATACAACCGCTGCGCTTTACGCCGGTCGTTGTCAGCTTTCCGGCTTCCTCGACGATCTCACCGTAGACAGACGCATACGAGATACCCGTCATTTTGAGGTAGTCCAAAACATCCTGCTCTGTCCAGAATGACATCGGCTGGGAAGTTGGGTCGCGTTTGAGATACGCATTGCAGCCGGTTTTCAAATAGCTGCTCTGGCGGCGAACGCTTTCGCTTGCCATCGTTCCGAGAATCATATATAGATGATGTTCTCTGGTGTACTTATGTAAGGGGCGCTCTTTCATTACAGCGCAACACCTGTCTGATATGAGAAATGGCGCATCCAGAAGGAAACGCCATTTTTCATATCGCTCGTTGTATTTTGAAGGTGTGCCGTCTGCGTTCAGGCCATTCAGGTGTCGGATCGCCCACGGACTGCCTTGCCGCGCGTAATAGATGCGTCTGGCAACATCTTTAGAGATGATAGGATAGCCATACGTCGTCAAAACCTTTGAAAACGAAATTTCCGGCCGCAGCCACGTCACATTCGGAACGGTCTTTACAAACTCACGGATTTCTGGGTACTCTAAGCCGGTGTCTACAAACACAGCCAGAACGTCCGGAAATGCCCTCCGCACCAAATCCAACAGCACCGTAGAATCCTTTCCACCCGAAAAGGAAACAGCGACCTTGCCTCCGTAATGATGATACCATTCCAGAATTTTGGCTTGTGTCACACGGATTTTGCGTTCCAGCGGCCACGCCTGCATAATGCTCAGGTCTTGTCGGGTGTATGCGGGCATCTATGTACCTAACGTTCCGGTGTACGGCTCGGTACGCGCTTCGGCTGAATTTTGATCGGGTCGCTGCCGTCAATCGGACGGATCGCCGCAATGTGGCGCGCGGCATAAATGGCATTGCTGGAGAGCTGGCGCTGCCATGCGCCCTCACTCCGCGCCCAGCGGAAACCGTGTCCTTTCAATGCTTCGCGCACCTCAGCCGGAGGGATTTCATCAAAGAAAATTTGCAGGCGGTTTTTGTCATCGTTCGCAACTACTTTTCCGCCGTCAAACTCCCAGCCTTGGAAGCCAACCTCCCGATTTTGCGTCAGCGTTTCCAACCGCTTCTTGATGCGGTGGATTTCCTGATTGTTGTTGGAAAGTGCATAGGCCGGATACGGCGCAGTTTCCCATGAATAGCCGTCTTTCACACGCTGATCGAGTCTTACAGCTTCTTCGTCCGTGATGCCCTCGCAGCCGCGACAAGTCTGGTGTTTGCGGTAGTATGCGTTGGTTGTTTTCATTTTTGCCTGCAATTTTTCAAGTGCTGTCAGCTTTTCTTGCAGCTTTTGCACGGCATCCGGATCATCGGAAGAAATTGCACGGTTGTTTGCCGCAGCGCGAGCCTTGCCCTCATAGTAATCCGCCTTTTCGTCGGCAGAGATGGACTGCCGCATTTTGGTATCAATCCGGTCGCGGTATCGCTTGTCGCTTTTATAGGAATAGTGGTCAGGCAGCATCGGTTGACCGGGCGGAATGGCGGACAGCATGGTGTGCGCCTGCTGTGACAGTGCGCTGCTCTCCGCGCGCGCTTTCCCGGCCTTTTCCAGATAACGGTCGATTCTGTCCTGCTTTCGTTGTTCATAGTCGTTCAATCGCAATAGCTCCTTTCGTAAAATCTAGCGTTCTTTTGGGTGGCACTTTTCCTGTTTCAAAACCTTCTGCTTTGGTTCGACCTTCAATGTGACCGGCTCATTTCCGTAAAAAGCCACCAGAATTTCAGCCTTATGGAATTTCTTCTTGAAGCGTTCCATCTGGTCAGGCGGTAAAGAGCAAAAGTCATCTACTGTCAGGCCGCACACAAAAAATGTGCCAAAGAGTCCGCCATAGCCGCCCTCAACGCTGCGATTGAAGTCCATCCCCAGAAGAATCCCTTCGTCGTTTGCGACGATAGCAACTGGTTCATTATAGGGATAGACAGAAGTAATCGGACCGCCTACAATCTCTTGCATGGCGTAGACATCATGTGGAATCGTTTTTTCGTATGGCGCATATCCAGGTTCGACGACGAGTACGGTCATTTGCTCTACGGCTTCTTCGCCCATACACTTATTCACCGCCCCATTCCAGCACGAACACGACGGACAGAACCTCCTGCTCGGTGACTGCTTTGGAAACGGCGCTGACAATGGCATCATAGGAGAGCGGCAGTTTACCGTTTTCTGCAATCTCCCACGGCGCGGCCAGTGTAAACGTTTCTGTGTTTCCGGTTTTCGTCGTTTCAGAATCATTGATTTTGAAACCAAGCAGCCGTGCATCCACTTTTTCATGCGCCATATCGGTATCAAACGGAACGAGCTGCCAGCCATTCTTCGTGCTGATGCTGACAGCGGACACGACAACCTCGCCGGTGGAACCGTTGATGATTTCTGCCGCGCCAGTGTGAACCTCGCCGCTCTCGTCAATGACAAGCGGCAATGTAACCGGTACAGTCACGGAAAAGACCTCCGTAATTTCCCAGTGCGCATAATAGGTCGTTTCGCCATCCGTTGTATAGATGGTGTTGGAATCGACCTCCGCGCCGCCAGTGGCCGATGTGAACCAGCCTAAAAATTCTGCATTTTTGCGCGTCGGCTCGATAGGCAGCACCAGCTTTTCACCGTAGGTCTGTTCGGTCGTTTCGCTTTGACCCGCGCCTAAATCCCACGTCACAGCGTACTTGTTCGCTTCAAACTGCGCGTAAAATGTCGTGCTGCTGGTGATCGTGACCGTACTGTAAAGACTGCCGCCGCTCTTGGCCGTGAACCAGCCCTTGAACGTGCAGCCGGTCTTGACGGGAACGCTGCCCGGCGCGGTCGGCTTGCTGTTCGGCTTCACGGTTTCGGAAAAGCTGGCCTTGCCATCAATGGTGCCGCCGTTCGTGCCTGCATCCCACTTGATTGTCAGCGAAACGGTTGCGCCGCAGGTGTCACATTTGCCGTCGCCATCCGTATCGGTATGGTCGGCATACTCATAACCGGAATCGCCGCAAGCGGAGCAGGTTTTCGTGCGCTTGTGCTGCGTATCGTCCGCTTTTGTCCATGTGCCATAAGAATAGCTATGATTCACATAGTCAAAAGTGGACGCGCCGCAGCCGGAACAAGTTTTTGTACGCCGGTGCTGTGTATCGCTATATTTGCTCCATGCGCCGGTAGAGTAGGAGTGCGAACCGTAGTCCGTGGTGCTGTATCCGCAGATACGGCAGGACGCCGTTCGGCTGTGCTGGCTATCCGAATAATTACTCCATGAACCATAGCTTATGCTGTGCGAAGCATAATCGTAGTCCGTTGCACCGCAGTTTCGGCAAGAACCGGTGCGCCAATGCTGATTGGACGAATACTGTTCCCAGCTTCCGTAGCTATAACTGTGGCCGCTTGCATAGATGGTTTCACTTTTTGTCTGACCGCACGCGCAGAAGTACGAACGATAACCGTTGCTGGTACAGGTTGCTGCCTGCTCATTCTGGAGAATCCATGTATGGCTGCCGCAGTCCGGGCAAGTCCACGAACCATACGAACCGGAACCGTGGTCTTTATACACATAAGTCCCCAAATTTTGAACATAATGACAGAGATAACATTCATAATACTGCTGATGTCCTCTGGAAGTGTGCGACTGAGAAACGTATGTTCCCTGCAAAGAGTTCTTTTTGCAGGATGGGCAGGTGCCGACAATACCAGTGGATGCACGGGATGCCACCTTCGCGGGCGCTTTCTTAGCTCCGGATTCTGTTTCCGTTGGCGCTGCACCATCTGCGTTGGAGTACACGCCGTACAGATCGTAGAAATATCGGTTGCTGCGATTGGATGCCATCCAATCATAGGAGTAAAACGGCACCGTCGCTTCCGGATAGCCGATGATGTAGGCGATATAGAGCGTATCGCCAGCATCGGCCTCGCGCCAGAACGCATCTTCACCGATGCTTTTCAGAACCGTTTCGCCATAGTACATGGTGATCGTGTTCAGATTGTCGCAGCCATAAAAGGCGTGGTTGCCAATGACCGGGGCCAGCGGCAGTTCGGCGGTAGTCAGCGCCGTGCATCCCTCGAACCAGTACGCAAGGTCGGAGATCGTCAGGGTGCTCATATCGTCATACCAGACTTCCGTGATTTGCTCCCGATAGTCCGCCCACGGCTGGTCGTCTGCGCTTTGGAATACGGGCGCTTCGCCAGAGCCAGAGATCGTCAGCCAGCCGTTACTGTCCAGCTCCCAGCGGATGCCGCTGCTCTGAATTGTGCCGCTGGCAATCGCATCACTGGCCGCAAACGCCGAAATGCTCAGAGATAGCATCATGCAGAGGGTGAGCATCAAAGCTGCAAATTTTCTCATTTTCATGTTTTAACCCTCCTCCATGACGGCAGCAATCGTAAACACGACGGTTGCCGCAGCGACGTTAGTGACAGCCTCGCTTGCGGACACCTTTGCCTTGTAGCGGATGGCAAGCGACTTTTCCGCAGGGATTGCAGGAAATGCGTTTTCTGCCAGCGTCAAAGCGCCTGCGCCTTTGGTCTGGCAGCCGTTGATGTTCAGTGCGATGCTGTTTTTGCCTGCGCTAAAATCGTCAAAATTTCCGATTTCAAACGTACCTGCCTGCACGTCAACCTTTGTGACTTTAATTGCGCCGATCTTTCCAGTATTTGTGATGGCGGCGTTGTTGGCGCAGACTACATAACCGTCCACCAGCGACACGGGCAGACACGCCGGAACCGTACACGAAATCGGAGAAACCGTATTGACCACGGTGAGCGTAACCGGCACACGGGCCTCGGTTGTTTCCGCTGCCGACGCACTTACGGCCAGTGATAGAATCATTGCCAGTGTCAGCAATAAGGTGATAGCTTTCTTCTTACTCATCACTGCACCTCCTTGGGCCAGAGATACGCCGTGTGCAGCGTCAGCTCTGTCTGCACGGAGCCGATCTGCTTGCCGTCACGGTAAGCCGTAATTGTCACGGTACAGTCGGTGTTGCCGAACTCCGGCGCTTCCAGCAACGTCAATGCCGAGATGGATTTTCCTGCGGCAAGCTCAAAGGCATCTGCAATCAGAGCGTTATCTTTGTTCCGGCGAATTTCCACCTTGTAGGTGTCATTCTTGCTGTTGTTTGTGAACTCGGCCTTCACGCTGGATTCTCCGACCAGAGCATATAGATGAGCAGGAGCAGTAAGAGCAATCTGATTGTCCGCGACGATGGCGTTGAGCTGCTTCTGTGCTTCTCTAAGGCCGCTGACATCGTAAAAGATAATCTCAGTTTCTTTGTTCTGCTTTGCGCGCTCGGTGATACGGGTTTTGATCGTGTCAATCACGGCGAGGGTGGAATCTCTGTCATAAATGACCTTGACGGCATCATCCACACGGGCGACAACGACTTCCGGCATCTGCGTTCCGTTATTGCAGTACACGGCTTTCGTGCCGCCGCCCCAGACAAGCAGTCTGCCTTTGACGGTCACATTATCCAGCGTGATTTTGCCATCTGCCGCGCCGCAGCCGATGATAAGGTCGCCGTCTACGGTCAGGTTTTTCAGCTCTACATCGTCGGTGCGGATCAGGACGCTGCCCTGAATGTCCTTGTCATAGGTTCCTTTTGCCGTGATATAGCTGCCGATGATGTTCGCAAAGATCTGCGCAAATTCAGCACGGGTGATATTGTCCATCGGCGCAAGAATTTTTCCTCTGCCGTGAATGTAGTCAGCGCCTATCATCGCGCGCACATAGGGCAGCGCCCAGCCGGAAATCTCGCTGCGGTCGGAGAACGCGGACAGATCTGTTTTGGAATACGAATCGTAGTCCAGTTCCAGCGCGCGAGCCACGACGGTCATCGCTTCCTGCCGCGTGATGGTCGCATCGGGAGCCATAGACGAGTTGGAACGTCCGTTATAAGTACCCATCTGCACAGCCATTGCCACATCGTCGTAGTACCACTTGGACTTTGCCACGTCCGTGTACTTGGAAATGTCAGCTTTGACGTAGCAGCCGAAAGACCTGTTGATGATCGCAGCCATTTCCGCACGGGTCATATCGC